>Ga0070662_100000028_pt1 | contig 83508 bp, 85 predicted proteins | sample KBSC53metaG_FD_65648 | JGI IMG/M metagenome (GOLD analysis project Ga0070662, IMG submission 65648) | Corn rhizosphere microbial communities from Kellogg Biological Station, Michigan, USA - KBS C5-3 metaG | ecosystem: Host-associated > Plants > Roots > Rhizosphere > Soil ...
GGGCCTTTGCCGACCCATTCGCCGAGCCGCTGCGCGAGGACGAGGCCGTTGTCGCCGAGGCGGAGCAGGTAGTCGAACAAATGGCCGCTATCCGGCATTGCTAGATGTGCTTCACCTCTTCCGGCATCGGGAAGAACGTCGGATGCCGGTACACCTTGTCGTTCGATGGCTCGAATAGCGCCGCGCGATCGCCCGGCGACGATGCATGGATGTCGGCCGAGCGGGCGACCCAGATCGATATTCCTTCGTTGCGGCGCGTGTAGACGTCCCGCGCGTTCTTGATCGCCATCTCGGCGTCGGGCGCATGCAGGCTGCCGACGTGCTTGTGCGCGAGGCCGTGCTGCGAGCGGATGAACACTTCCCACAACGGCCATTCACTGCTCATTCGACCTCCATCGGGCTGCGCAATCCCGCTCGACGCGACGGGCGTCACGCCGCCTGCTTCGCCTCGCGTTTCGCACGCTTCGCTGCATGCGCGAGCGCGGCCTCGCGAACCCACGCGCCGTCTTCCCACGCCTTGACGCGCGTCCGCATCCGGTCGCGGTTGCACGGTCCGTGACCCTGGATCACCTCGTGGAATTCCTGCCAGTCGATCTCGCCGAAGTCATAGTGCCCGCGTTCCTCGTTCCAGGCGAGCCTGTCGTCGGGAATGCGCAAGCCGAGGAAATCGGCCTGCGGCGCGGTCTGGTCGACGAAGCGCTGCCGCAGCTCGTCGTTCGACAACAGCTTGATCTTCCAGCGCGCCGATTGCGCGCTGTGCACGCTCTCCGCATCGGAGGGGCCGAACATCATCAGCGACGGCCACCACCAGCGGTTCAGCGCGTCCTGCGCCATCGCCTTCTGGTCGTCCGTTCCGCGACAGAGCGCCAGCATGATGTCGAAGCCCTGCCGCTGATGGAACGACTCTTCCTTGCACACGCGAATCATCGCCCGCGCGTACGGACCGAAGCTGCAGCGGCACAGCGGGATCTGGTTCATGATCGCCGCGCCATCGACGAGCCAGCCGATCGTGCCGATGTCCGCCCATGTCAGCGTCGGATAATTGAAGATCGACGAATACTTGACCTTGCCAGCGTGCAGGTCGGCGATCATCTCGTCGCGCGAAACGCCCAGTGTCTCGGCAGCGCAATAGAGATACAGGCCGTGTCCCGCCTCGTCCTGCACCTTGGCCATCAGGATGGCTTTGCGCTGCAACGAGGGCGCGCGCGTGATCCAGTTCCCTTCCGGCAGCATGCCAACGACTTCGGAGTGCGCGTGCTGCTGGATCTGGCGGATCAGCGTCCGCCGGTAGGCCTCGGGCATCCAGTCCTTCGGCTCGATCTTGACGTCGGCGTCGATGCGGGCCTGGAACGCCTGCTCCTCGGGCGTCATGTCCGCCACGTCCCGGACCTTCTTGAGACCCGTTTCCACCAGTTGTGCGTACATCGTGACCTCCGCGCGCGTCAGCGGCTCCGCAAAGGTGTGACGCGCCTCCCGGCCATCATACCGCCGCGTCGATGGGCCGAGCCCGTGCTCACGCGCGCCGATTGGACGCTGCGTTTTGCCGGATCGCCGGGACTCGCGCCGGCCCGCCCCCGCTGCAATCAAGCCGCGTTTCCATGTGTCGCACCAGTTTACAGTTATCGAATGTGTTGCATAATAAAACAACTGCAACACGATGATTATGCTAGTAAACGTCGGTTCGGTTCGTACTTTGCTTCAAACCACCGGTGTAGTACACATCAAATCGGTCGTTAGCTTCGAGTCCATGGGAGCCATCGTTGTCCCGGGTACCCGCGCGCCGCGCTGGGCAACCCTGTTCGTTTGCTCGCTCTGCTTCGCAATGCCTTGCGCCGCGGGACCTTTCGCCGCCGATGGGAACGACCCGCCCGAGAACGTTGTCATCGTCACGACCGGCACGGTGCCGGCGAGCGATGCGGATGTCCCGCTCGAATGGCTCTCGAACCTCGCGGCAAGTGATGCGGACGTGCCGACCGCATCGCTCACGACGACCCTCCCGTCCGCGCCGCTTCTTTCGGACGCATCCCGTTGGTCCGAGTTCGACACGCGCGAGGCGCGCGCGTCCGGCGTCTCCTTGCTGCGTGCCGATTGGCTCGCAGGGATGCTCGAATCGCTGCTCGATCAGGGTTTCCTCGTCCCGGAAACGGGAAGGACTTACCGCGCGCTCCCGGAAATGGCGGGCACGCAATCGATGGTGGCAGCCGGCCCCTTGCCGCAATCGCTGGCACGCGACGGTTCGCAGGAGTCGACGTGGCGCGAGACAGGTTTCAATGTCATGCGCTGGACTTCGGCAGCGCTCGCCGTGCTGGCGGTGGTTGGCACCGTGATCGTCCTGGTCACGCCCGCGCTGCGGCGGCGCTTGTTCTTTCCCGATATGCCGCAGATGCCGCCGCGTCCCGCGTAGGCAATCGAAGGATTCGATGGCCGGCGCGCTAGCGCCCGACCATCGCCAGCACGTCGGCCTTGAGAAAGCGCTCGACGACCAGCATGAAGCCGATCGAGGGCACGAGCAGCAGCAGCGCGGTGATCGACGCGATCTGATAGTTGCCGCCCATACTGGCGTTGAACATCAAGAGCGGCAGCGTCGTGACATCGGGAACGCCGACGAAATACGTGCCGGTGAACTCGTCGAGCGATTCGAGGAACACGAAGATCGCGCTCGCCATCAACCCCGGCGCGGCGAGCGGCAGCGTGATCGTGCGAAAGCACGTCCAGGCCGACGCGCCGATGTTGCGCGCCGCCTCCTCCAGCGAGCCGTCCACCGACGCGAATGCAGCCGATGCAATCCACACGGCGAGCACGAGCCCGTGCGACGCATGTACGAGCACCACGCCGGTGATGGTGCCGGCAAGGCCGATCTGATAGAACACCTGCGCGATGTTCACGTAGACCGGAAGATTCGGCACCGCCTGCGGCAGCAGGAACGCCAATAGAATCGCACCGCGCCACGGCAGCCTGAGGCGGCCGAGCGCGTAGCCCGCCGGAATCGCCACCGCGAGACTGAAGGCGACCGTCAGGAGCGCGATCCAGACGCTGGTGCCGAGCGACGCGATCGCGTTTCCGCGCGGCGCGAACACCCGTTCCCAGAATGTGAAGCCGTATTGCAACGGCAGCTTGCTCGGAAAGTACCAGCGCTCGGCGAACGCCCACAGCACCAGGTTGAGCAGCGGCCCGAAGATGACGAACGCGAACAACGCGAGCAGCAGCGCGCGCAGGATGCCGGGCCCCAGGCGTGCCGTCATGCTCCGGATTCCGCCCGCCGCACGGCGTGACGCAGATAGAACGCCGCGCCGAACGCGGCGACGAGCAGCGACAGCAGGCAGAGCGCGTTCGCGACCGCGTAGTCGGCGAACGTGTTGATCCGGTACGCGACGTCTACGGTGATCATCGTCGGCGAATTCGGATTGATCATCAGCGGCACGGAAAGCACGGACAGCATCGTCACGAACGACAGCACCAGGCCTACGAGCAGCGTGCCGCGAACCTGCGGCAGGACGATTTCGACCAGCACCCGCCAGCGCGGTGCGCCGAGGTTGCGCGCGGCCTCGATGTGCTCGCGCGCGAGCGCCGCCATCGCCCCTGCGACCAGCAGCGTCACGAACGGTGCCTGCTTCCATACGAACGCAATGACGATGCCTCGCCAATCGAGCATCGACTGCGCGGAGATCGGCTCGATCAGCCCCGTGCCGATCAGCGCGTGGTTCAGCATGCCGTTCTTGGCGAGGAACGTGCGCATGACCTGGCCGGTAACGACGAACGGAATGAACAGCGGCCACCGGTACAGCCAGCGCAGAACGGCGACGGCGCGCGGGCTCTCGCCGAGCGTCAGGTAGCCGGCGATGGCAGTCGCCACGAGCGCGATCAGCACCGTCGACAGCGCGACGATGCCAAGCGTGAACACGAGGTCGCGCGTGTAGAGCTCGAGCGACTTCTCGAAATGCGCCAGCGTGAAGCCGCCGTCGGCGGCCCGGAACGCGCCGATCGCCGACAGCAGCAACGGAACGACGAAAAAGACGCCGACGACGACGAGCGCCGGCGTGACCAGCGCAAGCGCCGGCCAGTAAGTGGAAAGGCTCCTCCACGCTTGCGGCTTCGCCGCTGCGCTGCCCCCGCCCCCCGAGGGGGCGGGATGAGCAGCTCGGGGCGGCCCTTTGCTGCTCATGCTGCCGGGCGGAGCCGTCACGACGGCATCTTCGTCCTTCCTGACGGCCTTACTTCAGCACGACGCGCTCGTAGCCCTCGACGATGTCGGTGAAGTACTGCGACAGCGGAAACGGGCGGCCATTCTTCGCCAGCGTGGCCGGCGAGATGTCGGTGAAGAGCTTGTTCCACGCCGCCGGCTCGAGCTTCGACTGCACGTATTGCGGGTCGATGCCCGGATACCAGTTGAACTGCTTGACGATGCCGTCGGCCTGCACTTCGGGGCTCTCGGCGAAGTCGATGAACTTCTTCGCCATCGCGGCGTTGGCCGCCTTCGCGGGGATCACGTAGTACATCGGCTGGCCGGGAAGGCCGGGCGACGGCAGCTCGAGCTTCACCTTGGGGTTCATCTTGCCGTCGGCCATCCATGTGTAGAACATGTCGACCCACACCGGCCCCATCGCAATCTCGCCGCGATTCAGCATGTCGAGCGTGCCGGCGTTGCCCGGCGTCATCACGACGTACTGGTTGAAGTCCTTGAGGCTCGTGAGCGACTTTTCGATCGTCGCCTTCGCCGCCGGGTCGTACGGGCCCTTCTCGAGCTTGTCGCCCATGCCGCTGTTCGCGGCCACCCAGCCCATGACGAATCCGACGCCGGACATGCCGCCCTTGACGCCGTTGTAGCCGAACTGCTTCGGGTTCTTCTTCACCCACTCGGCGAGCTCGCCGAAGCTCTTCGGCGGCGCCTTCACGAGATCGGGGTTGTACGCGAACGCGATCTGGCTGTGGAACATCGGCAGCACGTACCCGTCGACGTCGGCGCCGAGCGCGTTCTTCGCCGTGTCGCGCGAGACGAGCTTGCCGGCCGCGATGTCGTTGCGATAAGGCATCAGCAGCTTGTCGCCGACCATCGTCGCGGCGCCGCGCTGATGCACGACGGCGACGTCGACGTCCCACGTCGCCGCACCCGCCTTCTGTTGCGCCGACAGCTTTTCGTAGATCTTCTGGGATCCGGAATCGCCGGGTCCGGTCCCGACCGCGCGCACCTGGACGCCGGGATTCATCTTCTCGAACCTGGGCCCCAGATAGTTGTTGACGTAATCGACCATGTTCTGGTCACCGGCGGTGACGACGTTGAGCGTCGTCTGCGCGACGGCGGGCGTCGCGGCGAACAGGCCGAGCACCGCGACGGACAGCAGCATGCGAGATTTCATGGCTTCTCCCGAATCGTGTAGTGACCGACCGCGGCGGCGCGTCGTGCGCGCCCCCGATCAGCGTCCAGACGCACCGCGCGGAAACAAAAGCAGCGCATCGTGGGGGACGACGACGGCTACCGGCGCCCCCTCGTCGATGCGATGCGAAGCATGCGCCCAGACATCCGCGCCGTCCGTGCGCACACGATACCTATACCCCTGCCCTACGTACAAGGTCTGGACCACCTGCCCCTCGAGGCGGAGGTCCGAGCCGCCCGCCGGGTTCCCCGGCGCGTCGATCCGCGCGACGTCGCTGCGGAAATGCGCCATCAGCGGCTCGCCGCCGTTGCCACCCTGGGTCGCTGCCACCAGCGCGCCGTCTCGCGCCCGCGTGAGCGCGATCGCGTTGTCGGCGCCCATGAAACCTGCGACGAACGCCGAGGCCGGCCGGTGGAAGATCTGCTCCGGCGAGCCATATTGCACGACGCGGCCGGCGTCGAGCACGGCGATGCGGTCGGCGAGCGTCAGCGCCTCCTCGCGGTCGTGCGTGACGTACACGGCAGTGATGCCGATCCGCTTCTGCAGCGCGCGCAGCTCGTGGCGTAGCTCGATGCGCACCTTGTAGTCGAGATTGGACATCGGCTCGTCGAGCAGCAGCAGCTTGGGATCGACGGCGAGCGCGCGGCCGAGCGCGACGCGCTGGCGCTGGCCGCCCGAAAGCTGCGTGACCGGCCGCGCGGCGAACCCCTGCATTTGCAGCAGCGCGAGCAGTTCGTCGACGCGGCGCGCGATCACGTCCTTCGCGACGCCGCGCATCCGCAATCCGTAGCCGATGTTGCCGGCAACCGTCATGTGCGGCCACAGCGCGTACGACTGGAACATCATGGCCGTGCCGCGTTTTTCCGGCGGGAGCCGCAGGATGTCGCGGCCGTCGACGCGGATGCTGCCGGCCTGAGGGGTCACGAAACCGGCGATCGAGCGCAGCAGCGTCGTCTTGCCGCAACCCGACGAGCCGAGCAGCGCGACGAGTTCGCCGCGCGCTACGTCGAGCGTAACGTCAGAAAGCACGCGCGTGCCGTCGTATGCGACGGACACGTTCTCGATCGCGAGGTAGGTTTCAGGAATCAGAGGTCGGGCAACAGGAATCAGTGGCGCCGCCGCGCGACGCGCCACGACGCTACGCAGCGCAGCACCACGAATCGGCGGTGCGCAATTGTGCCGCGACGTCGCCGTTATGGCGATGCTGCAGTGCAATATGCCGCGGCCTGCAGCGGCTCCTCGTCTTCCTCGTCGTCGTCCTCGTCGTCCCAGTCGCCGTCTTCGTCGGGCGGATCGCCGATCGGCGCCTCGTCGTCGTCATCGTCGTCGTCGCCGGGACCCGCGAGACGGCCACTCGCCAGACGACCCGGCGCCGGGTCGCGATGCGATGCGACGCGGACGATCACTGCGCCGGGATGCGCAGGTTCTGGCCCGGGTAGATCTTGTCCGGCGACTTCAGCATCGGCTTGTTCGCCTCGAAGATCTTCATGTACTTGTTGGCGTCGCCATAGAACTGCTTGGAGATCTTCGACAGCGTGTCGCCCGACACCACCGTGTAGAACTTCGCTTCCGGCTGGCTCTGGTCGACGCTCATCATGTCCTTGACCGCCTGCACGCCCGCGACGTTGCCGCAGCAGAGCACGATCTTCTCGCGCGTCTCCTGATCCGGCGCCACGCCGAACACGCTGACCGTCGACGTTGCGCCGTCGTACGTGACCGTCAGCCCGGTGGCCGACAGGTTCTGCGATTTGACGTATTCCAGGATCGCATCGCCGGCCGCCGAGTTGGCTGCCTGAACCTTGGCCTGGTTGGAAGGCTCCGCGGCAGCTTCCTTCACGGCTGCCTGCGCCTGGCCGCGGCCAAACAACTTCTCGCCCGCATCCTTGACGAAGTCGATCAGTCCCATCTTCGCTCCTTTCATGGATAGATAGATTTTCCGCCAGCGATGTCAAACCCGCGAGTTCGCGGCGGCGGAAATCCGGCCGTGCAGCATACAGCAAACGACCCTCTTGCGCCGCCAACGCAACCGTGCGCTCGTCGTGCAATTTCTGCAACGCCGCGTCGGCGCTGCGCGCAAGTTGCCGACGTTGCAAATCTTGCAATCACCCCGGAGGAGGTTCGCGAATGAATCCGCAACAGAGAGGACGGGCATCATCGCCGCCGAAAGAACCCAAGCCGCCGTTTCCCGAGCAGCATCTCGAGGGCGTCGGGCTCGAGAAGGATCTGCAGCCGCGCCCGCGGTACGAAGCGGAATCGTATCGCGCCGCGCACAAGCTCGAGGGGAAAGTCGCGCTGATCACCGGCGGCGATTCCGGCATCGGCCGCGCGGTCGCCGTGCTGTACGCGCGCGAAGGCGCTCATGTCGCCATCACGCATCTGCCCGAGGAACAGCCGGATGCCGACGAGACGAAGAAGGCCGTCGAGGCGGCCGGCGCGAAGTTCCTTGCCATCGCCGGCAACCTGACCGATGCCGCGTTCTGCGATGAAGTGGTCGAGAAGACGGTGCGGCATTTCGGCAAGCTCGACGTCCTCGTGTCGAACGCCGCGCACCAGAATCGCAAGAAGACGCTTGAAGAGGTGACCGACGAGGAATTCGACGCCACGTTCAAGACAAACATCTACGCCTATTTCCGCGTGTCGCGCGCGGCGCTGCGACACATGAAACCTGGCGGCGCGATCGTCGCCACCAGCTCGGAAACCGGCATCATGGGCTCGAAGGAGCTGCCCGACTATTCCGCCACCAAGGGCGCGATCAACGCATTCACGAAGGCGCTCGCGATGAGCCTGATCGACAGGGGCATCCGCGTCAACGCCGTGGCGCCCGGTCCGGTGTGGACGCCGCTCAATCCCGCCGACGACGGTATGACGGCCAGGGAGGTCGCGAAGTTCGGCGCGAAGAGCCCGATGGGCCGGCCGGCGCAACCGGAGGAGCTCGCGCCTGCGTACGTGTTCCTCGCCTCGAACGCCGACTCTTCGTACGTCACCGGCACCGTGCTGCAGGTGATGGGCGGCGAGACGACGGGGGGATGACGAGGGGACACGCGTATCAGGACGATGCGCCATGTTGCACGCGCACGTGCCTCAACGATGTCATCGCCATCACGCCCATCACGATCACGAGAACAGCACAAACGGCGGCGACGAGCGGCAGCGTGCGAGGCAGCGACTCGGCGGCGAAGGCGCTGCCATAGGCTGCGGTGCCGAGGCTGCCGAGGACGGCGATGCCGAGCGCGCCGCCGAATTCGGATCCCGTCTCCGAAATCGCTGAAATCGTGCCGGCCCGCTGTGGCGGCGCCGCCGCGACAATCATGTCGTTGATCAGCGTGAACATCGGGGCAAGACCGAGCGAGTAGACGACGAATCCGGTTACGAGCAGCCCGAGGCTCGGGATCGTCGCGACGCGGGTCAGCAGGCCGAAGCCGATCGCGGCGAGCGCGAAGCCGGCCGCCATGACATCGGCCGGACTTGCCCGGCGCGCGAGATGAGGCGACACGAGCGAACCGACGAGAAACGCCACCGCGAACGGCGCCGTCCAGAGGCCGGCTCTCCACGGATCGAGTCCGAGCACGAGTTGCATGTACTGCGTCACGTACAGGAAGCTGCCGAACGCGACGAACGTACCGAGCGCGTAGATCGCGAGCGGCGCGACGAGCGGCCGGACACGCAGCAGCCCGAAGTCGATCAGCGGCTCGCGCAACGCTCGCTGCCTGCGCACGAACGCGACCCCGAGCGACGCGCCGATCAGGATCGCCACCAGCGACAGCGGGCCTGCCCCGCTTTGCGCGATCGTCTTGAGGCCAAGGACGATCGGCAGCGTGGCGGCAAGCGAGAGCGCCGCGCTCGGCACGTCGATGCGCCCGGCGCGGTGGTCGCGGAACTCCGGCAGCACGCCGGGGCCGACCACCAGCAGCGCCAGCAGCAAGGGAATGCCGGCGAGAAACACCGAGCCCCACCAGAAATGCGCGAGCAGGAAACCGCCGAGCGACGGACCGGCGGCGCCGCCTGCGGAATAGCTGGTCGCCCACACCGAGATCGCGATCGAACGCTCATCGGGATCTTCGAACATGTTGCGAATCAACGACAGGGTCGAAGGCGCGAATGTGGCACCTGCGATGCCCAGGACGGCACGCGCCGCGATGAGAATTCCCGGGCTGGTCGCGAAGGCGGCGACCACGGAGGCGACACCGAATGCCGCGCCACCGATCAGCAACACGCGACGATGTCCCACGCGATCGCCAAGCGTTCCCATCGTGATGAGCGAGCCGGCGACGAGAAAACCGTAAATGTCGACGATCCACAGCAGCTCGATGTTCGAGGGCCGAAGATCCGCGCTGATCGCCGGCAGTGCCAGATCCAGCACGGTCAGGTCCATCGCGTAAAGCGCGCAAGGCAGCGCGATCACCGCAAGGCCGACCCAGTCGCGGCGTGTCGCGCGAGCCGGCATCGCCAGCGGCCGGATTGCATGCTTCTGCAACGGCCTCATCCCCGGTCGAGGCTGCCACGACCCACGATGGCATGCAGCCTTCGCTGGAAAGGATCCGCGCGCGCGAAGCCGATGACGCGGGCGCCTTGCACTTCGCGCCCCTGACCGTCGAAGAAGATCGTGGCCGGCGGACCGAACAGTCGAAACCGCGCGAGCAGCGCCTTGTCGCGATCGTTGTTCGCCGTGACGTCGACCCGCAGCAGCCGGAAGTCCGGCAAGTCGGCTGCAATCCGCGGATCCGCGAACGTGTAGCGCTCCATTTCCTTGCACGACACACACCAGTCGGCGTAGAAATCGAGGAGCAGCGGCTTGCCGTTCGCGACCGCGAGCGCAGCCACCGCGGCGAGCGAGATGCCGCCGATCCACTTCGTGGTCATCGTACGTTTCATCGTGCTTCCGATCGTCACCATCCGCTGTTTGCGACCGAGGCGTGCGCGGCTTGGCGCGACCGGCTTGCGAGCCGGCCGCGCCGCGGCCACGCTATTGCTTCGACGCGTCCTTCGACATCGGCTCGTGGGACATCGAGTCACGGGGCATTGCGGGATGCGACGCGTTGTCGCCGGTCGCGTTCTTCGCGGTCTTGTCCTTGGCTCGCCTGCTCTTGTTCGAATCGCTTTTGGCCATCGAAGGCTTCGAAGTCTCCTTCGACATTGCGTCCTTCGACATTGCATCCTTCGACATTGCATCCTTCGACATTGCATCCTTCGACATTGCATCCTTCGACATTGCATCCTTCGACATTGCATCCTTCGACATGCTGTCCTGCGCATGGACGGCCGTGGTGGCGCTCATCAGGCATGCGGAAATCACGGCGACGACGAGTCTGTTCATTTCAATTCTCCAAAATGGATCTTCGGGGCGGCACGGGCGCGTGCCGTTCTTTCGGCCGTCCCGACGAGTCGGATGCAGCCGAACGGGCAGGGGCGGCCCGACACTGCGCAAGCCGGCCCATGTGCTGTCGAAGCGTTCGCGATGTCAGTCGGTCCCATCACGCCAGGCATTGCGAAGCGCCTGCGGCCTGGAGTACCTGTCCGCTTAGCCGATCCTGGACGAAAGCGACGACACCGAGCTCCGCCGCATTCCAGGTCCGGCGCACCGTCACCGTTCGCTTGAGGCGGGTGTCGCCGTCCTGCAGCGCGATCGGCCCGATCAATTCGCGCACGACGTGATCGTGCAGCAGCGTCACGCCCCGGTTTTCGCCGGCGGATATGTTCGAAACGAGCTTGTCTTCGGTGACCGCCACGAAAAGCGCCACGTCTCCCTTGATGCTCGGGCTCGGCAAGCTCACCGAGCCAGCGATGGCAATCGTGCCGCTCGGCGCGGGTTCGGCGCGAAGGCGGATGTTTGCGCGCGCCGGCTCGGCAGTCGCGCGCTTCAGTTCCTGCGCCAGATCGCCGCGCCAGTCGCGGACTTCCTTTCCCGACACGAAGAAATGAGGCGTGAACACGGTCTTGTGGCCGTTGGCGTTGACGAGCCAGCGCTGGCGCTCGGCGAACCCGGCCTGCGCGAACGGATCTTTCCAGCCCAGGTCGTCCCAATAGTCGACGTGCAGCGAGAGGGGCACGACCTTATCCATGGCGTGCGTGGCCGATGAAAACCCGGTAAGCCGCTTGTCGGCGGGCGGGCAACTCGAGCAGCCCTCCGACGTGTACAGCTCCACGAGGGCCGCCGTCGCGGAGCCGCTGCGGACATCGCACGCCGCGAACGCCAGACCAGGCGAGAGAAGCGTGATTGCGAGGAGCGCCTTGCTGCGTCGTTTCATGGAAGACTCCTGCTGGTGATTACACACGGATTCACGGTGGGGGCGCGCGACGCGATCGGCGCACGGTGATTTCGGTGCACGGGCTTTAGCGGTCCGCGTCGTCACGACCGCTGAAGCCTGTGGAGCCGTTCTTGCCGCCAGGCATCGACCGACAGTCGTCCCGCGCCGCCGCTCGCCAACGCGGCAAGGCTCGCTAGATAGAGCAGGATGATTTCGTAGCCCACCGTGCCGAAGCGCGTGCCGGTCGCGGTCACCTCGACGAGCTTCACCGAGAAGAAACCGGTATGGCCAGTGGATCGTCACGAGCGCCGTCAACAGGACGACCGCCATCGGCACGCTGGCGAAAGGCACGAAAGCACCGATCAGAATGGCGAAGCCTCCGGCAAGCTCGACGAGCGTCGTCGCCCATGCAAGCACGTGCGGCGCCGGAACGCCGATCGTGTGCAGGACGACGGCGAACGCGTCGGGCCCGCGTGACAGCTTCGCCCATCCGTGCGCGAGGAATCCGTATCCGACGATCAGTCGCAGGGGCAGTGGCGCCCATTGGCGCAATTGGCGGGTGTCGATCAGGGGCATGACTTTCGAGTCGCGAGACGCGATGAGTAGGCGTTGGTCTCCGGCCCGCCCCGCAGGCTTACAGGTCGGCGCTTTCCAGCGCTGCGACAAACGCCTATAGTCGGTATTCCAGATTGGAATGGAATAAGCGCGGCCGGATGGATCGATTGAACGCCATGAAGGCATTCATCCGCTGCGTGGAGCGAGGTAGCTTCTCTGCGGTCGCGCGCGAGCTGGAGACGACTCAGCCGACGATCAGCAAGCTGATCGCGTCGCTCGAGCGACACCTCGGAGGCAAACTCTTCGCGCGCTCGGCCCGGGAGCTGTCGCTCACGCCGGAGGGCCAGCGCTTCTACGAGCAGTGCCGGCCGATCGTCGATGCGGTTCGCAACGCCGAGGTGTCGTTCCGATCGGGTCGCGAGGAAGTCGCCGGAACGCTTCGCGCTGCGACGTCCGTCAGCTTCGGGCGGACGCAGGTGATGCCGCGGTTAGGTGCGTTCATGCGGGCTCATCCGCTGCTGCGCGTGGACCTGCAACTCAACGATCGCTTCGTCGACCTGGTCGAGGAAGGGATCGACGTCGCCTTTCGCATCGGCGAGCTGACGCACGACAATCTGCTCGCGCGGCGCGTCGGAACGACGTATCGCGTGACCGTCGCCACGTCCGATTACCTGAAGCGCCACGGCCGTCCTCGGCATCCCGACGAGCTGAAACAGCACGACTGCATCCTGTACACGGGGCTGGCGACGCGTGACGAATGGCGCTACGTTCGTGACGGCCAAAGCTTCTCGGTACGGGTATCGGGATCGTTTCGATCGAACAGCGCCGAGGCGGTGCGCGCAGCCGCGCTCGACGGCATGGGAATCGCGTTCGCTCCCCTTTGGCTCTTCGGAGACGATATCCGTGCGCGGCGTATCCGCGCGATTCTCGTCGACTACCCGCCGAAGCCGTTGCCGATTCACGCGGTGTCCCCGACGGTTCGGCGCCACTCCGCGAAGATCAAGGCATGGGTCGACTTCTTTCACGCCGCGTTCGATGCCGATCCCTTCGTCTCGGCGTCTGAGCCGCCTACGCGCTAGCCCTGGTTCGCTCCCGCGGGTTTCCGAAAAGTGGCGCGCGCCGCGGCCCGCCTTGATTGGCGCCTGCTTCGTCGTACGGCTTCGCTACGCGGACGGCGCTTCGTCGCGCGCCAGGTTCTCGATGATCGCCAGCAGCGCGCGGCGCGTCGCGGCGACGTCCGCAGCGGCGACGCCACGCACTGCGCGGCGATTGACGTCCTCGGCCAGCGGCACGAGCTTGCGCTTGAGCGCGCGCCCGGCCGGCGTCAGGAACACATAGACGTTGCGCCGGTTGCCGACTGCGCGCCGTCGCACGATGTAGCCCAGCCGCTCCATCGCCGCGAGCGCCGCGTGCGTCGTCGGCTCCATCACGCCCGCCTCGCGGCTCAGCGCGCGCTGCGTGAGGCCATCCGATTCCCACAGGATGCGCAGGAACGTCCAGTGTCCGAACGGCACGCCGTGACGGGCGAGGCGGATGTGCAGCGCGCGCACCAGCGCACGCGTCGCGTCCTTCACCAGATGCGCGAGCCGATCGTCGGGCACCGCCTCCTGCCAATGCCGCAGGATCACTTGCGCATCGTTCGCCGGGGACGGCGGTCGAGCACGCGCGGCGACATCCTGCCTGGAAGACCGCGTACCGCGGGCACGCGGCGTCATGCCGGTGCTGCGCCCTTCGGCGCTGCCACCTGATGCACGAGTCGAATGTCCTGCCCGGTGCGCGCGGATTCGAGCATTGCGGCGCACGCCTCGAGCGTCGCGCGCGCCCAGAGCCCGTCGTGCAGTGCAGGCGTTCCCGTCGCGATCGCATCGTGCATTTCGTCGATCACCTCGTGCCGCGGTATCGCAGGCGGCGGAAGTGCCTCGAAGCGCGCGCCGCGGCCCTCGTAGATCATGACGCCGTCCGGCATCGGGCGCAGGTCGGCGCCATCGCACGAGACAATGAACGTCCCGAAGTGCTCGTGCGTTCGCGGCTCGCCGGCCGACGGCCGATACGCCGATCCGCCATAGTTGCGCGCGTGCTTCAGCGCGAGTTCGGCGGCCGGCTCGGCGAGCCTCTGGAGGCCACGCCGCGTGGCGCCATGGCCCGAAGCGTCCTTCGGCATGCCGAGCTCGCTCGTCCAGGCGCACCATTCATCGGAGTCGAAGAGACCGTATCCGTTGTAAGTCAGCGACGCGAAGGCGCCGTCGTCGAACGTCAGCAACGCCGCGTACGCGCCTTCGGTGTTCCGGTCCGGGTCCCAGTTGCCGGTCAGCCCACGCACGCGCGCCACGCGGCCGCCACCCAGCAGGCGGACGATGTCGACCTGGTGCGCGGCCTGGTTCCACACGGCGCCGCCGCCGCGCGCGGTGTCGAGCTCCTCCGGACGACGCGGGCGATACAGAAAGTCGGTGTAATACAGCGCCTGGATCATGCGCACGGCACCGAAGGCACCGCTGTCGATGATCTCGTGCGTGCGGCGAATGGGCGCGTCGTAGCTGTGGCTGTGACCGACGCAAAGCTGTACGCCGGCCGCTTGCGCCGCCTCGATCATGTGCGTGCACTCCGCAAGCGACAGCGCCATCGGCTTTTCCACCAGCACGTGCTTGCCGTTGCGCGCGGCGAGAACCGCGTGCTCGGCGTGCAATCCGTGCGGCGTCGCGACGTAAACGACGTCGACGCCGGCATCGCGGCACAGCGCGTCGACCGACGCGTGCGCGCGCGCGCCGAACTCGGCGACGAACCGATCGCGCGCCTCGGGGCGCGGGTCGGCAGCCGCCGCCAGCCGAACGCGCGGGTCGCGGACGAACGTCGGCAGCATCAGCGTGAACGCGCGCCCGAGGCCGGCCACGCCCCAGCGCAAAACGGGCGCCGTGCCGGGCGCGGTGACGGCGACGTCAACGCTCATCGGTCGATGACGATTTCCGGCGAGCGCGCACGCGACACGCAGACCATGATGCTGTCGGCATGCTCGGCTTCGGACAGCACGAGGTCGCGATGATCGGCATCCCCGGCAAGGAGCCGCGTGCGGCACGTGCCGCAGGTGCCGCTCTCGCACGAACTCGGCACGTCAAGGCCATGCTCGCGCAACGCCTCGAGGATCGACTGGCCTGCGCCGACGTCCACCGCCGTGCCGGTGCGCGCGAGTCGCACCCGGAACGGCCGGTCCCCGGCAACGGCGAGTGTGCCCGCGTCGGCGAAGCTCTCGATGTGGATCGTCGAGGCCGACCAGTGCCCCGACATGTCGCGCACCGCCTGCAGCATCGCCCGCGGCCCGCAGCAGTAGACGTGCACCGCGCGAGGTCGCTCGAAGAGCGGCCACAAGTCGAACGAGCGCGCGGAATCGCCGCCGTCGTGGTGGATCGCCACGTTCCCGGCAAAAAGCGGCGCGGAAAGCTCGTCGCCAAACGCCGTTTCCTCCGGCGAGCGCGTCAGGTAATGCAGCTTGAACCGGCGGCCGTCGCGCAGCGCCAGGTGCCGGACCATCGACATGATCGGCGTGATCCCGATGCCCCCGGCGATGAACAGGAACTCCTTCGCCTTGTCGGAGAGCTCGAAATCGTTCTGCGGTGCGGAGCACGGAAGCACTGTGCCTTCGCCGCAGGCGTCGACGAGGCTGGCGGAGCCGCCGCGGCCCGCCGCCTCCCGCTTGACGGCGATCACGTAGCGATGGCGTTCGCCGCAATCGTTCGCCAGCGAATACTTGCGCAGCAGCCCGTTCGGCGCCTGCACGGTGACGTGCGCACCTGGCGTGAACGGAGGCAGTTCCTGCCGCCGGGCCGCGACGAGCTCGAACGCGTGGATGCCTGCCGCGGCGGGCACGATGCGCGCGACGGTCAACGGCATCAGCGGTGGATATCGCTCGCTCATGGCTCGCCGGCCGCGTTTTCGGAGACGGCTTCAGGCATCGAGGCACCGCGAGCTGCATCGGCCGCGGCTCGACAGCGCCGCTAGTCCCGCGGTATCGTTACTTAGACGCCTAACATTATGCGACGAAGCGCCGGCTCGCAGTCGAGCCGACCCCCCTGCTTCGTCGCAGAGATCGCCATGCTGACCGCCGAAGAGAACGACCTGTTGTGCCGCGTCGAAGGCGATGCCCCGATGGCGCGCCTGATGCGCGCGCACTGGCTCCCGATCTGCATGTCCGAGGAGGTGAGCGAGCCGGACGGCACGCCACTGCCCGCCCGGTTGCTCGGCGAGGATCTCGTCGTGTTCCGCGACTCCGACGGCAGGCTCGGCGTCGTCGGCGAGCATTGCCCGCATCGGCGCGCCTCGCTTGCGCTCGGCCGCAACGAAGAGTCGGGGCTGCGCTGCCTCTACCACGGCTGGAAGATCGACGTCGACGGCAATGTCGTCGAAATGCCGTCGGAGCCCCCGGCCAGCTGTCTCGCGGCGAAAGTGAAGCACACCGCCTATCGTTCTGAGGAAGCCGGCGGCTTCGTCTGGGCCTACCTGGGGCGCGGCGAACCTCCACCGTTCGAGCCGCCCGCGTGGGCGCCCTCGCCCACCACGCGCATTAGCATCGTGAAGATGCGCATCGACGCGAACTGGGCGCAAGTGCTCGAGGGCGCGATCGACTCGGCGCACAGCTCGACGCTGCACGCGACCGACATGCCGCCTGCGCGCGTCGACGGCGCCAGGGCGACGGCCACCGTGTGGCCGCGCCCCTCGACGGACAAGGCACCGCGCCTTGCCGTGGAGCAGACCGACTTCGGCTTCCGCTACGCCGCCATCCGGCGGCCGATCAAGGATGCCGAGACTCACGTTTACCTGCGCGTGACGCTGTTCGTCGCGCCGTACACGGTGCTGATCCCGCCCAACAACCTGTACAACCTGTCGATCCTCAACGTGCCCGTCGACGACACGCACACGATGTTCTACTTCATTGCGTGGAGCGACCGCGAAGGCGGCGGCATCGACCAGGAGGCCTGGCGCAAATTCTGTGGCGCGCAGCCCGGCGTGGATCTCGACCGGAACTACCGTCACCGGCGCAATCGCGACAACGGCTACCTGCAGGACCGGCAGGCGATGCGGCTCGGCGATTTCACCGGCATGCGCGGCATCCCGACGCAGGACATGGCCATGTGGGAAACGATGGGGGCGATTGCGGACCGCTCGTCCGAGCGACTTGGCGCGAGCGACCTCGCGATCGTCGAGTTCCGGCGCCGGATGGTCGATGCGGTGCGGCGCCACGGCGCCGGGGAGCCGGCCATCGGCACGGCCGGGAGCCGACCGCCGTACGCGACGCTACAATCGTTCGAAGGCATTGTCGCAAAGGACGCCGACTGGAGGACGCTCCCGAGCGGCACGAACGCCGCCGCAGCGCGCGAGCCGGCGCTCGGGTGATGCGCCCGCCCGGGCCCACCCGAGCCCGGGCGACGCCGCGAAAACAACGATCACCGACGGAGGAACCCCCATGAAACTGCAACACCTCGCAAGAGCAACCTTTGCGGTGCTCGCCGTTTGTCTCGCGCTGCCCGCGAGCGCGCAGGACACGCTGAAGCTCGCCATCGGCCAGCGCGGCAACTGGGACACGTCCGTCTCGGAGGTCGGGCAGCGCGCCGGCATCTTCAAGAAGCACGGGCTCGTGCTCGAGATCCTGTGGACGCAGGGCAGCGGCGAGACGCAGCAGCCGGTGATCTCAGGAAATGTCGACATCGGCGTCGCCGTCGGCGTCATGGGCGCGCTGTCGTCGTTCTCGAAGGGCGCGCCGGTGCGCATCATCGGCGCGCAGACGACCGGTGCGCGCGACCTGTTCTGGTACGTGAGGGAGGATTCGCCGATCAAGTCTCTGAAGGACACCGCCGGCAAGACGATCGCTTACTCGACGAAGGGCTCGTCGACCAACGGCATCGTCACGGCGTTCATGAAGCAGTACGACCTGAAGGCCACGCCGGTCGCCACCGGAAGCCCGTCGTCGACGCTCACGCAGGTCATGTCGGGCCAGGTCGACGTCGGCTGGTCGGCGCCGCCGTTCGGGCTCGACCAGCTCGACGAGAAGAAGATCCGCATCATCGCGAGCGGCAACGACGCCGACGTGTTCAAGGGCCAGACAGTGCGCCTGCTGATCGCCAATGCGCAAGCGCTGCAATCGAAGAAGGCGGTCTTCGATCGCTACATGAAAGCGTATCGCGAGACGATCGACTATATGTACAACGATCCGGCCGCGCTCAAGGTCTACGCCGACTTCGTCGGCATTTCCGAGGCGAAGGCCAGGCGGGTGCGCGACGATTTCTTCCCCAAGGCGGCGATCGATCCGGACAAGATCGTCGGACTCGACACGATCGTCATGGATGCTGTCGAGCTCAAGTTCACGGCGCAGCCGCTCACGAAGGAGCAGCTCGCCGAGCTCGTCCAGATCGTGCCGCGGCAATAGCGGCCGAGCGCCCGCGCGTGCTCGTTCGCTCACCCGTCATCGCGCCGCAGGCACCCGGAACGCCGACGACGCCGCCCGCCGCCGCGGGCGCGCCGATCCTCACCGTCGCCGACATCGTCAAGCGCTTCGGCGAGGGCCAGGATTCGCTGCTCGCCGTCGACGGGGTCTCGTTCTCGGTCGCGCAGGGCGAGTTCGTCTCGCTGATCGGACCTTCCGGCTGCGGCAAGTCGACGCTGTTCAACATCATCGGCGGCCTCGCCGGAAGTTTCGAGGGCCGGGTCGCCGTGGATGGGCAGACGGTGTCGGGCACGCATCCGGCGTTCGGCATGGTATTCCAGGAAGAATCGACGTTTCCTTGGCGCACCGTCATCGACAACGTCGCGTTTCCGCTCGAAATCGCGGGCATCGGCAAGCGCGAACGCCATGAACGGGCGCGGCATTTCGTATCGCTGGTCGGGCTCGATGGCTTCGAGCGCCGCTACCCCGCCGAGCTCTCCGGCGGCATGCGGCAGCGCGTCGCGATCGCGCGCACGCTTTCGTCGGAACCGCGCATCCTGCTGATGGACGAGCCGTTCGCGGCGCTCGACGAGCAGACGCGGCTTCTCCTCGGCGACAAGGTGCTGCAAATCCACCAGCAGTTGCGCCAGACGACGCTGCTGATCACGCACAACATCACGGAAGCGGTGCAACTGTCCGATCGCGTGCTCGTGATGACGTATCGTCCGGGCACCCTGAAGCGCGCGGTCGGGATCGACCTGCCGCGGCCCCGAACGTCCGAGGTCGTCGGCAGCGACGTCTTCGGCCATTACGTCGCGCAGATCTGGAACGATCTGCGCGAGGAAGCGAGCCGCGGCATCCGCGAAGACGAGTCGCGGACGTTGCGACGCGGCGACCCGCAATGACGTTATCCGGCCCCGCGTTCCGCCGGTTTGCGGCGCCGGCGCTCGGCCTCGGCACGGTGATCGGCGCATTCGCCGCAGTGGAAGGCCTGATTCGCGCGGCCCTCATCAACCGGTTCGTCGTGCCGCTGCCGTCGCAGGTGCTCGCTGCGATTCCCCGCATCGTCGCCGAAGAATCGGTCCCGCATCGGTTCTGGCAGACGACGCAGGAAGCGCTGGCGGCCAGCGTGCTGCTCGTCGTCGTGGGCATCGCGCTCGGCATGCTGATGTTTCGCTTCCGATTGCTGCGCAGGGCCTGCGAAACATCGGTTGCGGCGCTCGCGTCGGCGCCGATCGTCCTGATGTACCCGCTGTTCCTCGTGATTTTCGGGCGCAGCGGGACCACGATCGTGATGATCGCGTTCGTCGCCGGGCTGCCGCCCGTGATCCTGAAGACGGTCGAGGGCCTCGCCGGCACGCGCAGCGTGCTGCTCGACGTCGGCCGCAGCTTCAGGCTGAGCAAAGCCCAGCTTTTTCGCAAGATCCTGCTGCCGGCGGCGCTGCCGAGCATCTTCGTCGGACTGCGCGTCGGGCTGATCTTCATGCTGATCAACATCGTCGGGGTCGAGTTCCTGATCAACTTCGGCGGCCTCGGCCAGTTGATCAACGAGCTCGCCGAGCGCTACGACCTTCCCGGCACGTACGGCGCCATCCTGTTCGTGATTCTCGCCAGCGTGCTGTTCTTCGTCGTCCTGGAGCGGGCGGAGCAATGGCTGCTGCCGCGTACGGCCTAGATTTCGCGGCGCCGGCGCGCGCGCAGCCGCTGCGCGTATGGGCGCTCCGCGCGGCGATCATCGCCGTGCTGCTCGCAATCTGGGAGATCGTTGCGCGGTCGGGCTGGCTGTTCCAGGACGTCGTGCCGACGCTGCCTGTGATCGCGCGCGCCGTGCTGCGCACGCTGTCCGACCCCGCGTTCTACCGGAACCTGAAGGTCACCGCCGGCGAAATCGCGGCCGCGCTCGTGATCGGCGGTACCGCGGGAATGGTGATCGGACTCATGCTCGGCAGTAGCCGATTCCTGTCTCGTGCTTACGAGGCGTTCATCCATTACCTGGGTCCCACGCCCAAGATCATTTTCTTTCCGATCATGATCCTGTGGTTCGGCACCGGACCGGGGTCGAAGATCGCGATGGGCGCGCTGTCGTGCTTCTTCCCCATCGTGATCAGCGTCGCCGCCGGCATGCGGCAGATCGCGCCGGTGCTCGTTCGCGTCGGCCGCAGCTTCCGTGCCTCGCCCTGGCAGATGACACGCCTCGTCTACCTGCCCGCGATGCGCACGCCCGTCGTCAACGGACTCCGGCTGGGACTCGGCATCGCCATCATCGGCACGCTGCTCGCCGAGACGAAGCTGTCGAACCAGGGATTGGGTTACCTGATCATCCAGTCGTATGCGACGTTCGACATGCCGCGCATGTACGCGCTGCTGATCGTGCTGTTCGTCCTCGCGATCGGCCTCAACGCGCTGCTCGGCCGCTACGCCGCGCGCGACCTCTCACGACCGGACATGGTCTGACCAGACCCCGTCAGATCCGGAACGACTCCATCGCCTCGGGTGCGAAAAGCTCCTCGGGCGCGAGCAGGCGCTTCGACAGGCCCTGCTCGTGGTGATAGCGCAGGAATGTCACCAGCGTGTCGCGGTTGGGTGCGAAGCCGTACGACCAGTAGTCGGCGCCCATCAGCGCGCGTGTCTCCTCGACGTGGGCGGTGAGCCAGGGCAGCATCGCCTTCAGCGCCGCGGTGACGTCCAGGTCCGCGTACGTGCTCCTCTGCGCCTCGACGAAGGCCTTGTACAGCGACTGCGCGACCCAGCGGTTCTGCTCGTACACGTCGCGGCGGATCACCACCGTGTGCATGATGGGAAAGATGCCCGTCTCGCGAAAATAGCGCTGCTCGACGCTCTTGTAATCCTCGAACAGGCGCTTGACCTTGGCGTTGCCGGCGTGGAACGTCGAAGGCATCCGTGCCGTGTGCAGCGCGTCGATCTCGCCGCTTGCGAGCATCTGCGCCAGCGTCTGCGTCGGGCCGATGCGCTCGATCCGGATGTTCGGCGGCAGGTCGAGCTTGATCTTCTCGTCCCGCCCCGGCTCCTCCTCACCGCCGGTGCAGTAGGTGACGCTGTCGACGGGAACGCCGTAGTGCTGGGCGAGAATGCCGCGAATCCACACCGGCGCCGTCATCTGGTATTCGGGCGTTCCGACACGCTTCCCGACCAGGTCTCGGGGCTCGTTGATCCCCGCGTCGGCGTTGATGTAAATGGACGAGTGGCGAAAGAATCGTGACGGAAAGACGGGAATCGCCACGAACGGGCGCGGCTCGCGGAACAGAGAGACCGTGTACGACGACAGCGACATCTCCGCCGCATCGAATTCGCGGTGGCGCAGCATGCGGAAGAATGTTTCCTCGACCGGCAGCTCGAGCACGTTGAGGTCGATCCCGTCGGGCTGCACCGAGCCGTCCATCAGCGCCCGCACGCGATCGTAGTTCCAGCATGCCAGCGACAGCCTCAGCTTCGACACTGCCCGCCTCCTCCGACGCGACGCGTCCACAGTTCCCAGACGCGCGCCAGTTGCGTATCGTTCGTCGCCGCCGCGAGCGCCGCCTCGTCCTCGTTCAGGTAGGTGGGCTCGCCGAGCGCGAGCGCCTGCGATTGCAGGCGCGCATTGATTTCGGCATAGATGGCGCGGTAGACGACCTGCTCGATCGACGCACCGACGACCGTCGACCCGTGGCCGCGCATCAGCACCACCGAATGCGGACCGAGTGCCGCCGCGAGTGCCCGGCCGAGCGCCTGGTCGCGAATCAGCAGATCCGTATTGCCGGCCACGTCGCGGATTTCGAACAGCGCCGTGCCTGCGCCGAGGAAGCCGCTCATGTGATAGAGCGGGCGCAGCGGCGTGCGCGTGGCGGCGAACGGTATGACGCTCGGTGAATGGCTGTGCACGATGGCGTGCACCTCCGGGCGCGCCCGATAGATTTCGGCGTGGATGAAGCGCTCCAGGTACACGCGGCGATCGCCCGCGTCGAGAGCGCGCCCGTCGAGGTCGAACGTCAGGATGTCGTGCGCGGTCACCAACCCCGGCGCCATGTTGCGCGCCAGCAGGAAGTGAGCGTGCGAGGCCGGATCCCGCGCGCTCACGTGGCCGAATCCGTCCACGACCCCCTGGTCGTACAGGATGCGGTTGGCGAGCGCGACCTTCTCGACCAGCGCGTTGTCGGCAGCTGGCGGTGCGGCGATGCTCATCGGTCGAAACCCCACGCCTGTGCGGAAGTCATGATCTGCACCGGGAGTACTTCACAGTGCGACGTGCACGTTTTTCACCTGCGTGTAGCTCAGCAGCTCGTCGAACGATTCCTCCCGCCCCTGCCCCGATTGCTTGTAACCGCCGAACGGCGCGCCGAGGAAATGACGCCCGGTGTTGTTGATCCAGACGTATCCGGCGTCGACCGCGGACGCCGTACGGTGCGCCGTCGCGAGGTCGCGCGTCCAGATCGAGCAGCTCAATCCGTATTCGACTGCGTTGACGTCGGCCAGCATGAGTGCCTCGTCGGTCCACGACAAAACGCACAGGACGGGGCCGAAGATCTCCTCCTGCGCAATTCGCATCGGCTGTGTCACTCCGGTGAACACGGTAGGCGGCATGAAATACCCGTTCTTGAGTGCCGGATCGGGCGGCCGCTCGCCGCCGCAAACGAGCGTCGCGCCCTGCTCGCGCCCGAGTCTCACGTAGCGCTCGATCTTGTCGAGTTGCGCGCGCGAGATGATCGCCCCCATCGTCGTCGAGCGGTCGGTCGGCAGTCCCGGGCGGAAGCGGCGCGTCGCTTCGACGATTCCCGCGACGACGCGCTCGTGCAGCGACGAGTGCACGAACACACGCGACGTCGAGCCGCAGGATTGCCCGCACCACGTGAAGTTCATCCCGGCAACCGCACCCGCGATCGCCTTGTCGACGTCCGCGTCCGGATAGATGATGCATGCGTTCTTGCCGCCGAGCTCGAGCGTCACGTGCTTCAGGCGCTCGGCCGCCCCGCGCAGGATCGCACGCCCGGTGCCGACGCTGCCGATCAGCGCGAGTCGGGGAATCAGCGGATGGGCAACGAGCGCCTCCCCGCATGCGGCACCGCCGGTCAGGACGTTGATCACCCCCGGCGGTGCAGCGTCGCCGGTGATCTCCATCATCCGGTATGCCGACAGCGGCGCCTGCTCCGGCGGCTTCATGATCACCGTGTTGCCCGCCGCGAGCGGCGCCGCCATTTTCGCGGCCGTGAACATCAACGGGTGGTTGTAGGCGACGATGCGCGCGCACACGCCGAAGGGCTCGCGCAGCGTCATGTCGAGCGCACCGCCGCCCATCGGGATCGTTTCGCCCCTGGCCTCGGCGGCGAGGCCCGCGAAATAGTCGAGTTGCGCGGCCGCGGCATGCACATCGGCCGTCATTTCGGACACCGGGTTGCCACCGTTCGCCGCGTCGATCAGCGCCAGCTCGTCGGCGTGCGCGCGAAGTCGCGCGGCGATCGTGCGCATCACCGCGCCGCGATCGACCGGCCGCATCCGGCGCCACTCGGCAAACGCGCCATGTGCGGCGTTGGCGGCGGCGTCGACGTCGCTTGCATTCGCCACGGCACACACGCCGAGGTCCTCGCCGGTCGCCGGATTCATCGTCGGTGCGTAGCCGCCCTGCGCGCGCTGCCATGCGCCGGCGTAGAACAGGTCGCGGTGACGCGGCAGCACGTCGGCAACCGACAGCGGGCACGCGTTTGCAGCGTCGGTCATGCGTGACCCGGCACGACGCGCGCGTCGATCACCACGACGGCACCCTCTGCCGCAAGGCGCAGCCCCTCGGCGAGCGCATCGGCGAGCGCTGCGGTCGATGCAACAGGACCGATGCCGTACCCGCCTTGCGCGCGCGCCATGGCCGCGAGATCGATGTCGGGATCGCGGATGCGCTGGCCGATCCATTTGTTCGCCACCGGACGTCCGCGCGACTTCGCGACCCGCTCCTGATGCAACTCGTCGTTGTAGAAGCTGCGATTGTTCGCGACGACGATCAGGCACGGCAGCCGGTAGTGCACCGCCGTCCACAGCGCAGTGACGCCCATCAGGAAATCGCCGTCGCCGACGATCGCAAGCGGCAGCCGGCCGCTGCCCTTCAACGCGAGCGCGGCGCCGACGGCAATGCCCGGTCCGGCGCCGACGCCGCCACCGCCTTCGAGGCCGATGTAGTCGAGCGGATGGCGGAAATGCCGGTACGCGCCGTGCCAGCCGAGCGGCAACGCGGTGACGCAAACGTCGACGTCGCGCGTGGCCGCGTTCACGGCGTCGGCGAGCAGGGCGAGCGTCAGCGTCGTGTCGTCGTGCGCTTCCGTTTCGGTGGATGCGTCGCGCGGTACGGCCGGCATGCCGCGATCTGCCGATGCCGGCGCGCGCGAAGCGTGCACCCGCACGTCGTCGACGGATGCTGTCGAGCGGATCGCCAACGACGACACCAGTTGCGGCACGACGACATCGGGATCGCACGCGAGGTATACGTCGACCGGCGGCAGTCCGAAATGGTCCTTGCTCCAGCCGCGCGCGAGTTGCGCATCGCGCGACACGCTGACGACGGCGCACGGAACCGGCGCGCTTCCGAACGCCTGCTTCAGCGTGCCGGCGAGATCGACCCATTCGAGCGCCAGCACCACGTCCGCGTCGCGCAGCACGGCGATCGCCTCGGGTGCGAGGAACGCGCCGGGCGGCGCCGCGTGCAGCGGATGATCCGTCGGAAATGCGGCGCCGACCTTGAGATCGGTGATCACCCGCGCCTGCAGGCGCTCGGCCAATGCAACGCGCGCGTGCCAGGCGTCGTCGGAGCGCGAGACGCGGCCGGCGAGGATCACCGGACGATTCGCGTCGCGAAGGCGGCTTGCCGCCGCGGCGAGCGCATCCGGATCGGGCTGCGCCGGCGGTGGCGGCGCAAACCGGGCGACGTCCGGCAAGCGCGGTGGATCGGCCAGTTCCGCTTCCTGCAGCGCCGCGTCGAAATTGACATACACCGGTGCCTGCGGCGCAGTCGTTGCGATCTGCACGGCGCGCGCAAGCGCCTCCAGCGCGGCAGGTATGGAGCCCGGCTGGTCGTCCCACTTGACGTAGTCGCGAACGAGCGCGCCCTGGTCGGCGGCCGTATGAATCCAGTCGATCCACGGCCGCCGCTTCGCGGCGTCCACCGGACCCGTCGCACCCAGAAGCAGCACCGGGACGCGATTGCACCATGCGTTGAAGATCGACATCGTCGCGTGCATCAGGCCGACGTTCGAATGCAGGACGACGCCCATCATGCGGCCTGCGACCTTGGCAAAGCCCTGCGCGATCGAAACCGCGCTTTCCTCGTGCAGGCACAAAAGCATTTGCGGCCGCTCGTTGCCGAGGACGTTCACGAGACTGTCGTGCAGGCCGCGATAGCTCGCCCCGGGATTGAGCGCCAGGTACGGTATGCCGAGCGCGCGAATCGTCAGCGCGATCGCGTCGCTGCCGAAGCGAATCGCGCCGGCGTCGATGCCGGCCGGTGACTCGGGTGCAGGGCGCGACCGCGCCGCGTCCGGCGGATCCCCCGGGTCCGAAGCTGTGCGCCGGTTCGCCTTCAATGCAGTTTGACGTGCGGCTCGGTGCGCCGCGTGATGAGGCGCGCCAGCGTGTCGAAAGTGGTCTTCCAGAAGCCGTGCAGCGCGAGCTCGTGCATCTTGTAGAGCGACACGTACATCATGCGCGCGAACAAGCCCTCGACCCAGAGGTTACCACCCGTGAGGGTCCCCATCAGGTTGCCGACCGTCGAGTACTCGCCGAGCGAGACGAGCGAGCCGAAGTCGCGATACCGCCACGGCAGCAGCGGCTTCCCGGCGAGCCGTCGCCGCATTTGCCTCACCATGTGCGACGCCTGCTGGTGCGCGGCCTGCGCGCGCGGCGGTACGACTGCACCCTCTTTGCCGAGCCACGGACATGCCGCGCAGTCGCCGATCGCGAACACGTCGTCGTCGCGCGTCGTCTGCAGCGTCGCTTGGACGACGAGCTGGTTGATGCGATTCGTCTCGAGACCGTCGAGATCGCGCAGGAAGTCGGGCGCCTTGACGCCGGCGGCCCAGACGACGAGCTCCGCCGGCACGAGCTCCCCGCTCGCGAGCCGGACGCCTTCGGGCACGACCTCGGCTACGCGCGCGGACGTCCGCACGCTGATGCGCATGTCTTCGAGGAGCCGGAGCGCGGCATCCGATAGCCGCTTCGGCAGCGCCGGCAGGATGCGGTCGGCCGCTTCGATGACGATCAGGCGAATGTCGCGGTCGGGATCGATGCGGTCGAGGCCGTACGAGACGAGCGTGCGCGTCGTGTTGTGCAGCTCGGCGGCGAGCTCGACACCGGTCGCGCCCGCGCCGATGATCGCGATTTTCAGCTGCTCCGGCCGCAGCGGCTCGGTTTGCGTGTGCGCCCGCATGTACGCGTTGACGAGGCGGCGATGAAAGCGCTCGGCCTCTTCCGGGTCGTCGAGTGCGATCGCGTGCTCGCGCGCGCCCGGCGTTCCGAAGTCGTTCGTCCGGCTGCCGACGGCGATGACCAGCGTGTCGTAGGAAATCCCGCGCGCGGTCGTCACTGTGTCGCCGTCCTCGTCGACGAACGGCGCCACGTGCACCTGCCGCGCGCCGCGATCGAGGCCGGTCATCGCGCCGATCAGGTAGCGGAAGTGATGCCAATGCGATTGTGCGAGATAGTCGGTCTCGTAGACGCGCAGGTCCATGCTGCCCGCGGCGAGCTCGTGCAGATGCGGCTTCCAGAAGTGCGAGCGGGCGCGCTCGATCAGCGTGATGTCGGCCCGCTTGTGGCGACCGAGACTGTCGCCGAGCTTCGTCGCGAGCTCGAGACCTCCGGCGCCGCCGCCGACGATGACGACGCGATGGGTCAAGCCGCCCGGCTCATTTCTTCTTTGTTGGCGGCAGATCGGTGCACACACCCTCGAACGCTTCGGCGGCCATGCCGATCGACTCCGACAGCGTCGGATGCGGGTGGATCGTCTTGCCGATGTCCACCGGATCGCAGCCCATCTCGATCGCGAGCGCGATCTCGCTGATCAGGTCGCCCGCGTGCGTGCCGACGATGCCGCCGCCGATGATCCGGTGCGTTGTTTCGTCGAACAGCAGCTTGGTGAACCCTTCGTCGCGCGCGTTGGCGATCGCGCGCCCCGACGCTGCCCATGGAAACACCGCCTTGCCGTACTTCACGCCTTGCGCCTTCAATTCGTCCTCCGTGACGCCTGTCCAGGCGACTTCCGGATCGGTATAGGCGACCGAAGGAATCTGCTTCGCGTCGAAATACGACGGCTGGCCGGCCGCGGCCTCGGCGGCGACGTGCCCTTCGTGCACCGCCTTGTGTGCGAGCATCGGCGGACCCGCGATGTCGCCGATCGCGAAGATGTGTGCGACGCTCGTGCGCATCTGCTTGTCGACCGGCACGTAGCCGCGGTCGGTGACGGCGACGCCGGCCTTGGCCGCGTCGATCACCTTGCCGTTGGGCGTGCGACCGACGGCGACCAGAACGAGATCGTAGACTTGCGGCGCCGCCGGCGCCTTCTCGCCCTCGAACGCGACCTCGATGCCCGTGCTCACGGCCTTGGCCGACGCCGTCTTCGTCTTCAGCATCACGCTGTCGAATCGCGATGCGTTCTTCCTCTCCCAGACTTTCACGAGATCGCGATCGGCCCCCGTCATCACGCCGTCGAGCATCTCGACGACGTCGATGCGGCTGCCGAGCGACGAATAGACGTTCGCCATCTCGAGGCCGATGATGCCGCCGCCTACGACCAGCATGCGCTTCGGAATCGACGGCAGCGCGAGCGCGCCGGTCGAATCGACCACGCGCGGATCGTCGGGCATGAACGGCAGCCTGGTCGCCTCGCTGCCTGCGGCGATGATCGCCTTCTGGAAGCGGATCGTCTTCTTCTCGGACGTCGTGTCACGACCGGCGCCCGTGGTCATCTGCACTTCCAGATGATTGGGATCGAGAAAGCGGCCGACGCCGCGCACGATCTGCACCTTGCGCGTCTTCGCCATCCCGGCGAGACCACCGGTCAGCTTCTTCACGACGCCGTCCTTGAACGTGCGCAGCTTCGCGAGGTCGACCTGCGGCGCGGCGTACGTGATGCCGTGCGCGGCCATCGTCTTCACCTCGTCCATGACCGCCGCCGTATGCAACAGCGCCTTCGACGGAATGCAGCCGACATTGAGGCAGACGCCGCCGATCGTCGCGTAGCGTTCGACCAGCACCGTGTTCATTCCGAGGTCGGCCGCGCGGAACGCCGCCGAATAACCTCCGGGACCGGATCCCAGCACGAGCATCTCGCACTCGATGTCGGCGCCTCCGGTGTAACGCGCGGCGGCGGGTGCAGGCGCCGATTTTCCCGGTGCAGCTGCGGCCGCACCCGCCGGTGCAGACGCCGGCGCTGCGGGACGCTGCGCAGCCGGGCTGGCAGGCGCTGCCGCCGCAGGCGCCTGCGCCTTCGTCGCGGGACCTCCCGCCGAAGCGCCCTGCTCGCTCGCGAGCAATGCCAGCACGCTGCCTTCGGAAACCCTGTCGCCCACCTTGACGCGCAGCGACTCGACGACGCCCGCGGCCGGTGACGGCACATCCATCGTGGCCTTGTCCGACTCGAGCGTGACGAGCGGATCCTCGGGCTTCACCGTGTCGCCCGGCTTCACGAACACCTCGATGACCGGCACGTCCTTGAAGTCGCCGATGTCGGGGACTTTCACTTCGACCATCGCCATCCGCTTTCCTCTTGTTATTCGCGCGTCTGCTGAATCGGCCGCGGCTTCGTCAAGACGTCCGGCTGCAGGATCTCGGCGAGGCGTTCGCGCGACAGCAACCCCTGCGCGAGCACGAGATCGGTGACGCTGCGGCCGGTCGCGAGCGCTTCCTGCGCGATCTGCGTCGCGTTCGCATAGCCGATGTATGGATTGAGCGCCGTCACCACGCCGATCGAATTGTCGACCAGCGTGCGCAGTCGCTCGCGATTGGCGGTGATGCCCCGCACGCAGCGTTCGGCGAGCGTCAGGCAGCCGTTGCGCAAATGCGTGACGCTCTTGAACAGGCTGTGGGCGATGATCGGCTCGAAAGCGTTCAGCTGCAGCTGGCCGGCTTCGGCGGCGAAGCTGACGGTGACGTCGTTGCCGATGACCTCGAACGCGATCTGGTTGACGACCTCCGGGATCACCGGATTGACCTTGCCCGGCATGATGCTCGAGCCCGCCTGCATCGCGGGGAGGTTGATCTCGGCGAGCCCCGCGCGAGGCCCGCTCGACAACAGGCGCAGGTCGTTGCACGTCTTCGACAGCTTGACGGCGACGCGCTTCAAAACCCCCGAGAGCTGCACGAACGCGCCGCAATCCTGCGTCGCCTCGACGAGGTTCGGCGACGTGACGAGCGGCACGCCGGTGATCTCCGACAGGCGCCGGCAGACGAGATCCGCGTATTCGGGATGCGCGTTGATGCCGGTGCCGATCGCGGTGGCGCCCAGGTTGATCTCGCGCACGAGCGTCGCGGCTTCCTTGAGGCGCTCCTCGTCCTCGCCGAGCATCACCGCGTACGTGGAGAACTCCTGGCCGAGCGTCATCGGCACGGCATCCTGCAACTGGGTGCGGCCGATTTTCAGCACGTCGCGGAACTCCTCCGCCTTAGCCTCGAATGCGCGGCGCAGCACGGCCATCGCGTCGACGAGCCGGTAGATGCCGAAATAGGCAGCGAGCTTGAGCGCCGTCGGATAGACGTCGTTCGTGCTCTGGCTCATGTTGACGTCTTCGTTCGGGTGCAGGTGGTGGTACTCGCCCCTGGCATGGCCCATGTGCTCGAGCGCCAGGTTCGCGATCACCTCGTTCGCGTTCATGTTCGTCGAGGTGCCGGCGCCGCCCTGGATCACGTCGACGACGAACTGCTCGTGCAGCTTGCCGGAACGTATCTCGCCGCATGCCTCGACGATCGCGTCGCATTTCGCGGGGGCGAGCATGCCGAGCGCATGGTTCGCGAGCGCGGCCGCCTCCTTGATGCACGCGAGCGCGCGGATCAGGTCCGGATAGATCGAGATCGGGTTGCCGGTGATCGGAAAATTCTCGACCGCGCGCAGCGTGTGGACGCCGAAATAGGCCTCCGCCGGCACGGCACGATCGCCGAGCAGGTCATGTTCGATGCGCGTCTTCGCGGGCTGCACCGCCTACTCCGTCGGCTGACCGAGCGCCTCGAAGATCGATTCGAGCTGCGGGCTTCTGCGGATGCCGAGCGTCACGCCGGATGGGAGCTTGCGCAGGAACCACTGGTCGTAGATCCGCGCAAGCTCCCGCGATGCCGCGAGCTTCTCGAACGTGCGCGTGACGACGGCCGCGAGCGCGGGATCGTTCTTGCGGAACATGATGCCGTAGGGGTCGTACGACAGGTATTCGCTCAGTATCGCAAACTCGCGCGGATGCGGCGACCCGGCCGCCTGCGCATACAGCAGCGCATCGTCGCCGGCCCACGCGTCGACCTTGCCGCTCGCGAGCGCGGCGAACGACTGGTCGTGGTCGCGAAAGCGCACGATCTTCATGCCGAGGCGTTCGCGGGCGTCGAGCGCCGCGATCGCGGCCTCGTTGGTGGTTCCCTCGGTCACGGCAACGCTTCGTCCCTTGAAGTCGCGATACGACCGGAACGGCGCGCCTCGCCTCACCATCAGCTTCGTTCCGCTCACGAAGAAGACCGGCGAGAACGCGACCTCCTTCTGCCGCTCCGCGTTACGGGTGGTCGACCCGCACTCCAGGTCGACGGTTCCGTCGACCACGCGCGCAATGCGGTTCTGCGGGCTCACCGGCACGAACCGGAGGGCAAGGTCACCCGCACCGATTTCCTCCTGGATCTCGTCGACGATCGCGCGGCAAAGGTCGATCGAGTATCCGATCGGCATGCCGGCCGGCCCCACATAGGAAAACGGGACCGAGGCATCGCGGACGCCGATCGCCACGGCTCGGGCGGCCTTGACCTTGGCGAGCGTTCCGGTCAGCCGCTCGACGCCGATCGCGTCCTGCGCGGAGGTGATCGCCGAAGCGAAGCCCGCCGCAAGCGCGACGAGCACGACCGCCAAAGCGCGCGTCCGGCGCACCGGAGCCTCCGCTAGGCCGCCGCCGGGGCGATGACGCCCTCGTCGGCATCGACTTCCGCCTGGCCGACCGCCTCGGGCCGGAGCTCGCCTTCCCATTTCGAGACGACGGCGGTCGCGATGCTGTTGCCGACGACGTTCGTGGCCGAGCGGCCCATGTCGAGAAACTGGTCGACGCCCATGATCAGCAGCAGTCCCGCCTCGGGAATGTTGAACGTCGCGAGCGTCGCGGCGATGACGACGAGCGACGCGCGCGGTACGCCCGCCATGCCCTTGCTCGTCACCATGAGGATCAGCAGCATCGTGATCTGCTGCAGGAAGTCGAGCTGGATGCCGTAGGCCTGGGCGATGAACAGCGTCGCGAACGTGCAATACATCATGGAGCCGTCGAGGTTGAACGAATAACCGAGCGGCAGCACGAAGCTCGTGATCTTCTTGCTCGCACCGAACCGCTCGAGCTGCTCGAGCGTCTTCGGATAGGCCGCCTCGCTGCTCGCGGTGCTGAATGCGAGCACGACGGGATCCTTGATCAGGCTGAGCAGCCGGACTATGCGCGGGCCCAGGAACACGAACCCGGCCACGGCGAGCAACACCCACAGGAGCCCGATCCCGAGATAGAACTGGCCCATGAACTTGCCGTAGGTCCAGAGGATTCCGAGCCCTTGCGTCGTGACGATGGACGCCATCGCCGCGAACACGGCCACCGGTGCGAGCGCCATCACGTAGCCGGTGACCTTCAGCATCACGTGCGACAGCTGCTCGATCCAGTCGATGACGACGCCGGCCTTTTCGCCGAACGAGGCCGCGGCCGCGCCGAAGAAGACGGAGAAGACGACGATCTGCAGGATTTCGTTGTTCGCCATCGCCTCGATCACGCTGCGCGGAACGAGGTGCGTCACGAATTCCTTGAGCGACAGCGACGCGGTCTTGAGGTTCGTCGACGCGCTCGCATCCGGCAGCGGAAGCTGGAGAGCATCGCCGGGGCGCAGCACGTTGACGAGCGCCATGCCGAGCAGGAGCGACACGAGCGACGCGGTCACGAACCAGCCCATCGTCTTGAGGCCGATGCGCCCGAGCGACTGCGTGTTCCCCATGTGGGCGATGCCGACGACGAGCGTCGAGAACACGAGCGGCGCAATGATCATCTTGATCAGGCGCAGGAAGACGTCGGTGAAGAGCGAGATGTAGCCCGCGACGGTCATGGCCGCCTGCGGTGTCGGCAACAGCTCGTGGCACATCCAGCCGACGCCGATGCCCGCCAGCATCGCAAGAAGGATCCAGGTCGTGAGCTTGAGTCTCATCGTTGCCTCCGTTGGAATCCGGCAGGTTGTCCCGGCGGGTAGCGCGGTGTCGTGAATGTGCGCCAGAATTGCCAGTTTGCGCAACTCGCGGCGGGATTCGCGATGCGCGCACAATGTCGGTTTTCCGACCGGACGGGGGCTTCGATGATCGCCGAGACACTCATTCGCGCCGCGCTCGTGACCACGCTGGGGCTGGGCGCCGGTGCGGCGCAAGCGCAGTTCAAGCTGACGAGTCCCGACTTCACGCCAGGCGGCAAGCTGCACGACGAACAGGCGTTCGACAGCTTCGGCTGCACGGGCAGGAACATCTCACCCGCGCTCGAATGGAGCGGCGTGCCGAAAGATGCAAAGAGCTTCGCCCTGCTCGTGCACGATCCCGATGCGCCGACCGGTGGCGCGGGCTGGTGGCACTGGCTCGTCTACGACATTCCGGCTGCGACGACGAAGCTCGCGAAGGGCGCAGGCAAAACCGACGGCTCGGCGCTGCCGCAGGGCGCGGCGAGCGCGGTTACCGACTACGGCAAGCCCGGCTACGGCGGGCCGTGCCCGCCGGAAGGCGACAAGCCGCACCGCTACGTGTTCACGCTCTACGCGCTCAAGGTGCCGAAGCTCGACGTGCCGGCCGATGCGAGGGCGTCCCTCGTCGGATTCATGGTGAACGCCAACGCGATCGGCAAGGCGACCGTAACCGGCATGTACGGCCGCAGCAAGCGCTGAAGCACGCGGCGACACCCGCCGCCGCGGAAATCAACCTCCGCCTGCAGCCTGCCAAAGCGCGACGACCGCGCCCGAAGGATCGCGGATCACGCTCATCGTGCCATAGTCGCCCACTTTCAGGATGTCCTGCAGCACGGTCGCGCCGAGGGATTTCGCCTGGGCCGTCTTGGCCCGCACGTCGTCCACGCTGACGTACGCGAGCCAGTGCGGCGGCGCGTCGGCGTCGCTCATCATGCCGCCACCCACGCCTTCGCCGACGTCGATCATCGTGTAGGTGCCGCCGCCCGGCATCGGAGTGTCCTGCAGCTTCCAGCCGAACAGGCCCGCGTAGAACTCGCGTGCCTTCGGCAGATCCTTCGTGTGCAATTCGACGTGAACGAACGGATTGGCCATTGCGAGGTCCTTTCGTCTTTGCGAGTAGGGGCCGGTCTTACACCACGACGGGGAATCGGCTGCTTGCCGCGGAAGCGGCCGGCGAGGAAAGTCGCACTGTACGGCGATTCCGCCGGGTGCTCCAGGATTCGACATGCGGACAATGCTGGCGTTCGCGGTCGCGTGCACGCTGGTTGGCGGTTGCGCGATCGCCCCCTACGACGACGATTTCGTCCGCGAGCGCGACTACGGGGATCTGCGGGGCGAGCAACGCCTTCATCGCGACCCGATTCCGTATCGCTACGACGGCGACTATCATCGCCCGTTGTACGATCGCGATGGAGATGCCGGCCACCATGACCAATGGCGATGAGTCGTATCGCTTTTCCGCCGCGCGACGCTCTGCGTTACTCGCGCTCGGCGGCGTGACCGTCGCGCTCGCCGGCCGTGCGCCGGCGCAGACGACGGGCGCACGTCCCGCCTGCGTGCTTACGCCGGCGCAGACCGAGGGCCCGTATTTCGTGGACGAGCAACTCGATCGCTCCGACGTGCGCAGCGATCCTGCGAGTGGAGCGGTCAAGCCGGGCGCGCCCTTCACGCTCGCCCTCACGGTGCTGCGCGTCGATGGCGCAGGGTGCGTGGCGTTGCCGAACGCGGTCGTCGACATCTGGCACTGCGACGCAGGCGGCATCTACTCCGACGCCGACGATATGCGGCTCAACACGCGCGGCGCGAAATTCCTGCGCGGGTTCCAGAAGACGGACGCCCAGGGTCGTGTACGCTTCACGACGATCTATCCGGGCGCGTATCCGGGGCGCGCCGTGCACATTCATTTCAAGGTGCGCGCGAACAGTGGCCGCGACAGGGAGTTTACGTCGCAGCTCTATTTCGACGACGCGCTGACCGACCGCGTGCATGCCGCGGCGCCTTACACCGGCGCGGCCCGCCGCACGCGCAACGAGCAGGATGGGCTGTACCGGCGCGGCGGCCGCGACCTGACGCTCGACGTGACGGCCGTCGACGGCGGATACCGCGCCGCCTACGACTTGGGTGTCCGCGCGGCGTGACCGCGCTTCATGGGAGGTGTCGGCGACCGGGTCGACACGGACGCTCAAACGGCGGCCAGCGCGCGCGTCACGTCCGCTGCCGGCACGGCGCGGCAGCCGCTCGCATTCTGTCCGGACCACAGCGGCGAAAAATCGCCCGAGCCAAGCCGCTCGGCAGCGGCGCGCAACGGCGCAAGCGCTGCAGTGGCGAGCGGGAAAGCCGGCGCGTTGGCGCTGATCGGACCGATTTCGCGAATGATGCGATTGACGATGCCACGCGCCGGACGACCGGTGAACAGGTTGGTGACGGCCGTGTGCTGCGCGCGCTCGCTCGCGAGCGCCTCGCGATGAACGGCGCTCGTCGTCGCTTCCGGGCACAGCAGGTAAACGGTGCCGGCCTGCACCGCCGCGGCGCCGAGGGCGAGCGCCGCTCGCACGCCATGCGCGTCCGCGATGCCGCCCGCCGCAATGACGGGCACGCCGACCGCGCGGACGATCTGCGGCAGCAGTGCGAGCGTGCCGGACTGCGTCGTCAGATCGTCGGTCTCGAACATGCCGCGATGGCCGCCCGCCTCCAGCCCTTGCGCGATGATCGCGTCCACCCCGCGGCGTTCGAGCGCGCGCGCCTCGGCAACGGTGGTCGCCGATGCAAGCACCCTGGCGCCGATCGCCCGCACGCGCGCAAGCAGCGCATCCGGCGGCAGTCCGAAGTGAAAGCTCACCACGGCCGGCCGGAATTGCTCGAGCAGCGAAGCCGCTTCGGCACTGAACGGTGCGCGTCCCGGCCCGCGCGCGATCGTCGCGGGATCGATTCCGAACTCGCTGAAATACGGCGCGAGCGCGGCGTGCCAGCGCGCCTCGCGCGCTGCATCGGCTTGCGGTGGCGCGTGGCAGAAGAAATTCAAGTTGCAGGGTTTGGTGGTGCCGTCGCGCAGCGCGGCCAGCTCGCGCGCGAGGCCCGCCATGTCCAGCATCGCGCACGGCAGCGAGCCGAGCCCGCCCGCGTTGGAGACGGCGAGCGCGAGCGCGCTTTCCTGCACGCCCGCCATCGGTGCCTGGATGACCGGCAACGTGATGCCGAGCAGCGTGCGGACGTCCATGTGCGTGCTCCTTCGGGAACCTGTCGATGCAGCGTCCTGCCGTCGTTTATACCGTAGGACACTCGACGCGGCCAGTCGACGCGTTCATCGCGCTGCTCGCCGCGCACGGCGTGACCGCGCTGGCCGACGTGCGCACGGTGCCGCGGTCGCGGCACAACCCGCAATTCGGCCGCGAGGCGCTTGCCGCCTCGCTTGCATCGGCCGGCATCGCGTATCGGCCGTTTCCCGGTCTCGGCGGATTCCGCCGCCCGCGCCCCGACTCGCCGAACGCGGGCTGGCGCAACACGTCGTTTCGCGGCTATGCCGACTACATGCAGACCGCTGAATTCCGCGGCCATCTGGACGCGCTCGTCGACCTCGCCCGTGAGCAGACGGTGGCGGTGATGTGCGCCGAAGCAGTGCCGTGGCGCTGCCATCGGTCGCTGATCGCCGATGCGTTGACGGTTCGCGGCATCGCGGTGGCCGAGATCGCGGGCGATGCGCGCACGCAGGCGCATCGGTTGACGCCTTTCGCACAGGTGGAAGGCACGACGCTGACCTATCCGGGAGCGGCGGGCGGCTGAAAGGGCCGAACACACCCATCATTGCAGCGGCCAATGAACGCCCGCGGCCGCGGCTTGGTCGAACACCAGGTACGCGCCTTTGCGGCGCACATGACGAAGGAGGCCTCCATGCCCGACCGAAAGACGCTCGAACAGGCCGCGCGCGACAAGCGGCAAGGCAAGGCGGCGAGCACGCAAGCCGGCGAATTCGTGCGCGAGGAGATCGAGCACGTTCGTGAAGGCAAGCATGGCGCGCGCTCGACCAGGCAGGCGATCGCGATCGGCCTGTCGAAGGCACGGCGTGCCGGCGTCGATCTGCCGCCACCCGCGAAGGGAAAGGCTTCGAAGCGCACCCGCGTCGCGGCGAAGCGCGCCTATGCAGCCGGTGGGAAACGCAACGGCGTGGTATCCGCGAAGCGCTCGCGCGCCACGACCGAGGCGCTGCGGCGCGAGCCGCATGCGGCCGCGTCGAAGGCAGCGCTGTCGCGGCAGGCGCACGCGTCCGCCAAGAAGCGCACGGCGGCCGACCGCTCCGCCGCGGCGCACAAGGCGGCCCGTACGCGATTCCGCGAAAAGGACGGCTGATCGCGGATTGCGGGAATGGCGGCCGGGACGCTGCGGACACGCTTCCCGCCCGGGATGCCTTGGCGTGCTAACCTTCGGCGCGCCGACCATCCGCTCGCCCGCCGCCCGTGCCGCGTCCGAAGATCACGACCCAGGCGTTCCTGTCGCGCCTGCCGCTATTCGAAGAGCTGGCTCCCGAAGAGCTTGACCGCATCGCGGCCGGCGCGACGGAGCTGCACGTTCCGCGCGGCGAGATCGTCTTCAACCGCGGCGATCCATGCGTGGGCTTTCATCTGGTCGTGTACGGCCAGGTGAAGCTCGCGTTCCTCTCGCCGCAGGGCGGCGAAAAAGTGGTCGAGATCGTCGCGCCCGGTTACTCGTTCGGCGAGGCGCTGATGTTCATGGGCAAGCCGTACATCCTTATGGCACAAACGCTCGCGGATTCGATGCTGCTGCACGTGTCGAAGAAGGTCGTCTATGACGAGATCGACCGCGACCCGGCGTTCGCGCGCAAGATGCTTGCCGGGTTGTCGCGCCGGCTGCACAGCCTGATCGGCGACGTCGAGTCCTATTCGATGCAGTCGGGAACCGAGCGCGTGATCGGCTATCTGCTTCGGCAGGACGAAAGCCAGGCGCGCTCGAGCGGCGCTTACGTGCTCACGCTGCCCACGTCGAAGGCGGTGGTCGCGTCGCGGCTCAACGTGACGCCCGAGCACTTCTCGCGCATCCTGCACGACCTGTCCGAGCGCGGGCTGATCGTGGTCGAGGGCCGCGAAATCCGGATCGTCGATTCGACGAAGCTGCGCGACTACCACGCCTGAAAAGCAGGGTCAGAGACGACTTGTCGCGATTGATGCGACAAGTCGCCTCTGACCCTATTTTTCGAGCCGCTGCACGCAGCACGCGAGCTGGTTCAGGATCGGCTGCGGGATCGCCACCTCGCCGGCGAGCGCGGCACCGATCCACGCTGCCGTGGCCGCCGCGTCGACTGCGTCCGGAAGCGCTGCCGGCGGTGCGGATGCCGACGGCTCCGCGTCGACCAGCACCGTCGCGATCCCGTCGTCGAACCCTTCGATGCGCGGCTGGCGGCGCGGGTTCGCAAACGGCTCGCCCTCGGTGCCGCGCATGAGCACCGCGTGCGCCCTCGTCGCCAGCAGGAACTCGCGCATCCGGGCGACGTAGTCCGGATGCGTGACGGCGACGACGCGCAACCCGCCGCCGCCGAACGGGTCGATCAGCTTGGCGAGCGTGTGCGCGACGCTGCGCACGCCCATCCGCCGCCGCAGCTCGATCAGCGACGCGAGCGCCGGTGACAGAAGCGGCGTCGGCACGTAGGCGATGCCGTCGCGGTCGAGCCGCTGCTGCGCCTGTGCGAGCGAATCGACCGGGGCGATGCCGAGCTCCCACAGGATCGCCGCGGTCGTCACGCGCCCGAAGTCGTGCCCGTCGTCGACCATGCCGTGCAGCAGCACCGGGACGCCGTAGCGGCGCAGAAGCAGCGCGAGCAGCGGCGTCAGGTTGGGCAGCCGGCGCGCGCCGTTGTAAGTGGGCAGCACGACCGGGCGCACATTGGCGGCGGGCGGCGCGAGCAGCGCGAGCTGGCGGTCGATCGCCGCCATGAATCCGGTGAGCTCGCCGACCGTCTCGCCTTTCAGGCGGTAAGCGAGGAGGATCGCGCCGAGCTCCAGCGGCGGGACCTCGCCGGCGAGCATTGCCGATCCGAGCTCGCATGCGGCCTCCGCCGCGAGCGGCCGTGCGGCGTGCGGGCCGCGGCCGATCTCGCGGATCCACTTGGCGAAATCGGGAGCGACGGGGCGGGCTTCGATCATGCGGCCGGGGCTTTCCGGATCGCGATTTCGAGCAGCGAATCGGTGCCCGGCCGTTCCTCGTGCACATAGCCGTTGCGCTCGAGAATCCGGAACAGCGGCATCGGCCGGCAATTGATCTTCAGCAGGATCCGATCGCCGTCGCCGAGCCGGTCGAGCGCCGCCAGGACCCGCTCGAGCGGCTCGGGCGCCTGCAGGCCGCGGACATCGAGCTCGATCGTCGCCATCGCTGGGACCTATATGGTTCGCGCCGTCGCGACCGTCAGCGCATGCGCGGCGTTGAGCGCGGCCGCGAACAGCACCACGGCACCCGCCTGATGCAAAGCCGCGAGCGGCACCGGAACGACGTTGACGAGCGTAGCGATGCCGAGCGCGATCTGCGCGGTGAGTGCCGCGAGCAATGCGTCTGCCGCAAGACGCACCGTGCGCGAAGCATCGGGCCTGCTGCGCACGCGCCACCAGAGGGCCGGGACTGCGAACGCGAGCACCCACGCGAGCGCGCGATGGTCGAACTGCACGGTGGCCATGTTGTAGAAGAAATTGCGCCACCACGGCTCGAGCATCAGGATTTCCGGCGGCACGACGTGTCCGTGCATCAGCGGAAACGTGTTGTACGCGAAGCCCGCACGGATGCCGGCGACGAGGCCACCTGTCAGCGCCATCGCGAATACGAGCCATGCGAGCGCTGTCGCCGCGCGCCGCAGCGGTACGAGCGAGCCGCCGCCGCGACCGGCCGCGGGCCGGATCAGCGACAGCCCGAGCCAGAACATCGCCGCGAAAATCGCGAGTGCAAGGCCGAGATGCGCAGTCAGCCGGAAATGCGACACGCGCGGATCGTCGACGAGGCCGCTCTTCACCATGTACCAGCCCATCGCGCCCTGCAAGCCTCCGAGAACGAAGATCGCGGCGAGCTTCCAGCCGAGCGCACGCGACACGCGGCGCCGCACGGCGAACCATGCGAGCGGCACGAAGAACGCGACACCGATCGCGCGGCCGAGCAGCCGGTGGAAATACTCCCACCAGAAGATGCCCTTGAAAGCCGCGACGTCCATCGCGTGGTTGACCAGCCGGAATTCCGGCGTCGCCTGGTACTTCGTGAACGCCGCCTGCCACTGCGCATCCGTGAGCGGCGGCAGCGTGCCGACGATCGGCTGCCACTCGACGATCGACAACCCGGAGTGCGTGAGCCGCGTGACGCCGCCGACGACGATCATCGCGAACACGAGCGCGCAGCAGGCGAAGAGCCACGCCGCGATCGCGCGATTCGCAACCGCGTGCGCCGGCGCCGGCACTGACGCGGAACGGAACGGCGCACGCGGCAACGGCAAAACCTGGGTCGACATGCAAAGAGCTCCACGACGCACCCGGTGAGCGCGGGCGCAAATGCGACGGTGTCATTTCACCCGTTCCCAACTCGCCATTGTTTGATGCGCGTCAAGTGCCGCGAGGCTGGGCTTGCCTAAATTGCGATGACGCGGCGGCGCCGGAGACCCGGGCCACGCGGCGATCCGACCACGAGGAGTTATCCGCGATGACCGAAGCCTCAAGCAAAGCCGCAGACCCGAACGACATGGGCGACGAAGAATTCGACGAGCCCGTTCCCGCGATGCAGCAGCTGCTCGACAACCCGTTCCTGCTGCTGTTCATCGGCGTCGCGATGCCGACGGTCCTCTACGTCATCTGGGGCGTGATGGAGATCGTCGGCATCCCGATCGCGAAATAGCGCGCATAACAGGGAGAAGCTTCGAACATGAGCGCCATCCAACCGCCCACCGATCGCATCTGGTGGAAGCAGCCGCTCGACCGCGTCGAAGGCACGTGGATCGTCATCGCCTTCGTCTGGTGCCTGATCATGTTTTTCATGATGCCGTACTGGCACGTCTACGGTAAGCAGAACCTGTCGAACGAGGCGTACCGGACCACCGCCGAGGCATTCGCGAAGAAGACGCAGGAATTCGTCGACAAGGGCACGGTGCGCACCGAGACCGATCAGAAGATTCCGGTCGTCCGTCCCGCGCCCGGCGGCGACGCCTACCTGATCGCGCGGCTGTGGGCGTGGTGGCCGATGCTGGAGCTCGAGGAAGGCAAGACCTACCGCCTGCACCTCGCGTCGATGGACTTCCTGCACGGCTTCTCGCTGCAGCCCGAGAACATCAACATCCAGGTGCATCCGGGCTACGAGCACGTCCTGACGGTGACGCCGACCAGGGCGGGCACCTACTCGATCATCTGCAACGAGTACTGCGGCATCAACCACCACACGATGGCGAGCCGGCTGTACGTCGTGAAGCCTTGAGGGGAGCGGCAACGTGATCAACAGAAATTTCCGGACGGACCCTGCCTCGGGCCTCGTGTTTCACGAGCAGGGCGAGAAGCTGATTCGCTGGAACGCCGTCGCCGGCGTCGTGTCGCTGCTGGTCGGCGGCGTGCTGGCGCTGCTCGTCATTCTCACGCGCTGGCCCGCGGTCCACCTGCTGCCGGCGGACTGGTTCTATCTCGTGCTGACCGCGCACGGCGTCGACATGCTGATCGTGTGGATCATCTTCTTCGAGATCGCCGTGCTGTACTTCTGCGCGACCGTGCTGCTGCGCTGCCGGCTCGCCGCGCCGCGCTGGGCGTGGGCGGGCTTCTGGCTGATGATCATCGGCGCGCTCGTGAACAACGTCGCCGTGTTCCGCGGCGACTCGAGCGTGATGTTCACCTCCTACGTGCCGATGGGCGCTCACCCCGCGTTCTATCTCGGCCTGATCCTGTTCGCCGTCGGCGCGCTGATCGGCTGCTTCGTGTTCTTCGGCACGCTGGTCGTGGCCAAGGCGGAGCGCACGTACAACGGCTCGCTGCCGCTCGTCACGTTCGGCGCCGTCACCGCCGCCATCATCGCCGTGTTCACGATCGCGTCGGGCGCCATCATCCTGATCCCGACGTTCCTGTGGTCGATCGGGCTCGTGCCATCGATCGACTCGCTGATGTACCGCACCGTGTGGTGGGCGTTCGGCCACAGCTCGCAGCAGATCAACGTGGCGGCGCACGTGTCGGTCTGGTACTTGATCGCCGCAATCGTGTTCGGCGCGAAGCCGATGTCGGAGAAGGTGTCCCGGGGTGCATTCCTCCTGTACATCTTCTTCCTCCAGCTCGCGTCGGCGCACCACCTGCTGGCCGACCCGGGGCTCACGTCGCACTGGAAGATCTTCAACACCAGCTACGCGATGTACCTCGCGGTGCTGGCGTCGATGGTGCACGGACTGACGGTGCCGGGTGCCATCGAGGTCGCACAGCGGAAGAAGGGCTTCGACCGCGGGCTGTTCGAGTGGCTGCGGAAGGCGCCGTGGGGCAATCCGGTGTTCTCGGGAATGTTCATGTCGCTCATCGGCTTCGGATTCCTGGGCGGCATCTCGGGCGTGATGATGGGCACCGAGCAGCTCAACCTGATCATCCACAACACGATATACGTGCCGGGCCACTTCCATGCGACGGTCGTCATCGGCACGACGCTCGCGTTCATGGCGCTCACGTACTTCCTGATCCCGACGCTGTTCCAGCGCGAGCTCATGTTCCCGCGCCTCGCGCAATGGCAGACGTACCTGTTCGGGCTCGGCATGACCGGCTTCGCGCTGTTCATGATGGGCGCCGGAACGCTCGGCGTGCCGCGCCGGCACTGGGACATGACGTTCGCCGGCAATCCGCTCGGCTATGAATTCGCGGGTACCGCGTATCTGATGATGGGCATCATGGCGCTTTCCGGCCTCCTCGCGATCGTCGGCGGCGCCGCGTACCTGCTGATCACCGTGGGCAGCGTGTTCTTCGGCAAGAAGATCGCGAATCCCGGTTACCGCGCGGTCAGCGTGCGCGAAGGCCGCGCCGCGCGGCCGGCGTTACAGCCCATCGCGGCTGCGGTCACCGGGCACGGCAACATCGGCATCGCGGGGTTCGTCGCGCCGGGAACGTTCACGCTGGCGATGGTGTTCCTCGTCGCCTTCGTGCTGTACTACTTCGTCAACTGGAAGTACCTGTCGACGGTTTGGCCGCTGTCCTGACCGAACGCGGCCGCCGGGCGGCGGCGATGCAAGGATCTCCCGGCCGCCGCCCGGCACTCCACCCGCCACGCTTACCATGAAAGCGCACGTCGCCCTCTTTTTCGATCTGTTCAAGCTGCGGATCGGGCTGGTGATCGGCTTCACGGCGCTTGCCGGCTTCGCCGTCGCGCCGGGCACCGGACCGGCCGGCTGGCGCGTCGCGCTGCTCGCGCTCGCCGTCGTCGTCTCCTCGGCGGCCGCCGGCGCCTTCAATCAGTATGTCGAGCGCGATCTCGACGCGCGCATGGCACGCACGCGGCGCCGGCCGTTCGTCACGGGGCGGCTCGCCCATTCGCCACGCTGGCTTGCGGTGATCGCGCTGATGTGCGGCGGCTCCGTGATCGTCGCCGCGCTCGCGACCAATCCGTGGGCCGCGCTGTACACGTTCGCCGGCGCTTTCGTCTACGGCGTCGTCTACACCGTCTGGCTCAAGCGCCGCACGTGGCTCAACATCGTCATCGGCGGCCTCGCGGGGAGCTTCGCGGTGCTGGCCGGCGCGGCGGCCGTGACGCCGGGCGCGATCGCGCCCGCGCCGCTGTGGCTTTCCGTCGTGCTGTTCCTGTGGACGCCCCCGCATTTCTGGAGCCTCGCAATCGCGTGTCGCGCCGACTATCAGGCCGCAGGCGTGCCGATGCTCCCGGCAGTCGTGGGGGATGCGCGCGCCGCGCGCGCGGTGCTGGCAGGCACGATCCTGCTGGTCGCCGCCTCGCTCGCGCCGATCGGTCACGGCCTGTCGTGGCTGTACGCGATCGTCGCTGTCGCAACCGGCGCGTACTTCCTGCAGAAGAGCGTGGCGCTGGTCCGCGATCCGGGCCGCAAGACGGCGATGGCGAACTTCCACGCGTCGCTGCTCCAGTTGTCGCTGCTGCTGACGGCGGCGATCGTCGATGCGACGCTTCTGCACTGAGAAGTCCACACGCCGCCGGCCCTGGCGGCTCCGGCTTGCGGCATTGCGCGTGCTCGCCGCGACGCTTACGATCCTGGGCGGCGTCGCCCCCGCGATCGCGCTCGATTACGACGGCGCGCTCGCGCGAAGCGAGGCTGCGGTCGGCCGCAGTGTCGCCGATTACGCGCTGACCGACAGCGGCGGACGGCGCGTGCGGATGACCGATTTCCGCGGCAAGCCGCTCGCCGTCAGCTTTGTCTACACCGGGTGCGGCCAGATCTGCCCGACGACGACGAAGTTCCTGGACCAGGCGGTGCGGCAGGCGGCGCGCGAATTGGGCGACGACGCCTTCAACGTCGCGACGATCGGCTTCAACCTGCCCTTCGACAACCCCGCCGCGATGGATCACTTCGCGAAGCAGCAGGGCATCGACCGCGCGAACTGGAAATTTCTCTCGCCCGATTCGGGCAGCGTCGAGCGGCTCACCGGCGACTTCGGCTTTGCCTACGCCGCGAACGCCGGCGGCTTCGACCATGTCGCGCAGGTGACGATCGTCGATCCGGACGGCCGTGTCGTGCGACAGCTCTACGGCGAGACGTTCGATCCGGCATCGCTGACTGCCGCACTGCGCGCGGCGGCGACGGGTGCGCCGCTGCCTTTGCAGGATGTCCGCACGCTGCTCGATCGCGTACGGATCCTGTGCAGCGTCTACGACCCGGCCACGGGCCTTTACCGCCTCGATTACGCGCTCTTCATCGAGATCTTCGCCGGGCTGACGGTGCTCGGCGCGGTCGCGCATTACCTGTTGCGCGAATGGCGCCGGCACCGGCGTCCCGCGTCGCATCGCAGCATCGCCTGAAGCGGTCTGCCGGGGCCCGATCCCCGCTTTGATCCAGGTCATAGTGCGATCGGACCCCTCCGGCTAGCATCGCTTCCATGCATGCGGTTCCTCCACCCGACGGTGGCGCGCGTATTCCGGCCACCGTCGGGTCGCTTCTCGCGTCGATTTGCGCATGCACGGCGAGGCCGATGTGCTGAGGCTCGTCCAACGCGCGGGACAATGGCTGTTCCTGCGCGTCGAGGCGCTGTTCAACCATACGTTCGGCGAGGCGAACAACCCGCTCTACTATCTCGGCGCGATCACGTACTTCCTCTTCTGGATCGTCATTGCGAGCGGGCTGTACCTGTACGTGTTCTTCAAGACCGGCGTCGCCGAAGCCGCCGCCTCCGTCGAATACCTGACGCAGGACCAATGGTATTTCGGCGGTGTCCTGCGCAGCGTGCATCGCTACGCGTCGGACGGCATGGTGCTCGGCATGCTGTTGCACCTGACGCGCCATTTCACGTTCGACCGCTACCGCAGCTTCCGCTGGTTCTCGTGGATCTCGGGCATCGCGGTGCTGTGGGTCACGTACATCTCCGGCATCAACGGCTACATGCTGCCGTGGGATCGCCTCGCGCAGTTCGTCACCGTCGGCACGGCGGAGTGGCTCGATTGGCTGCCGATGTTCAACGGCACGCTGGTGCGCAACTTCATCTTCGAAGGCGCGGTGAACGACCGCCTGTTCTCGCTTCTGTCGTTCCTGCACATCGGATTCCCGCTCGGGCTGCTCGCGCTGCTGTGGATCCACACGCAGCGCGTGCCGGGGGCCCGCACCAATCCGCCGCGGCGGATCATGGCGTGGCTGTCCGCATCCCTCGTCGTGCTCGCGCTCGTCAAGCCGGCCGTCAGCCAGGGCACGGCGGATCTCGCCACCGCGCCGGCGTCGCTCGCGCTCGACTGGTTCTACCTGCCGATCTTCCCGCTGTTCTACAAGTGGTCGGTGCGCGACGTTTGGCTGCTGGTCGGCGGCGCGACGCTGCTCTTCGCGCTATTGCCGTGGCTCCCGCCGAAGCGCCGCCGGCGCAAGGGCGAGTTTCATCTGATGATCCATCCGGACAACCGGATCGTCGCGGGTCACGAAGGCGAAACGCTGCTCGAATCGGCGCTGCGCGAGGACATCGCGTTTCCGTTCGACTGCCGCAACGGCGGCTGCGGCGTCTGCAAATGCACGCTGCTGTCCGGACGCGTCGACTACGGCATTTACCAGCGCGACGCGCTGTCGCCCGAAGAGATCGCGGCGGGCAAGGCGCTCGCCTGCTGCGCCGTGCCGCTGTCCGACGTCGAGCTCGAATACGTTCCCGTCGAGCGGCCGGGCGGCTTCGCCGTGCAACGGCACCGCGCACGCGTCGAGTCGCTGGCGCTGCTCACCGACGACGTGATGCGGGTGCGGTTGACCGTGGTCGGCGAGAAGCCGCTCAAATTCTATGCCGGCCAGTACATCAACGTACTGCTCGACGACGGCGAGAAGCGCAGCTTCTCGTTCGCGACGGCGCCGCATCAGCGTGACGTCATCGAGCTGCAGATCCGCCTCGTGCCCGGCGGCCGGTTCACGACGCACGTGTTCAACGCGATGAAGGTCGGCGACGTCGTCGAGTTCGAAGGTCCGCTCGGCTCGTTCTTCCTGCGCGAGGAAGGTGACAAGCCGATCATCTTCGTCGCCGGCGCAACGGGCTTCGCGCCGGTCAAGAGCATGCTCGAGCACGCGTTCCACACCGGCGTCAAGCGCGACATGGTGCTCTATTGGGGCGTGCGGTCGAAGAAGGACCTGTACCTGCCCGACCTGCCCGTGCGGTGGGCGGCCGAGCATCCCAATTTCCGCTTCGTCCCGGTGCTCTCGAATCCGTTGCCAGACGACGACTGGCAAGGGCGTACCGGGCTCGTGCACGAAGCGATCCTCGAGGACTATCCCGACCTGTCGGGCCATCAGCTGTACGCGTGCGGGTCGGTGCAGATGGTCGAAGCGGCGCATCCGGCATTCACCACGCGCGGGCTTTCGCCCGACGACTGCTTTTCCGACGCGTTCAGGCTCGCGCCGCATCGCGAGCAGGCCACGCCCGCGGCCGATCTCGTCCGGCTGGGCGGAACCCCGACATGAAGACCGCGCTGCGCTACGGCGCGCAGGCGCTGCTGTACGCGGCGTTCGTCGCGGTGATCGGCTACCTTTCGACGTCGCCGGCCTACCAGCACCTGGCGCCCGGCGAAGCGCTTCTCAAGCTGTCGCTGACCCACGCCGGCGCGCGCAAGGAAGCCTGCCGTCAGCGCAGCGCCGAAGAGCTCGCGAAGCTCGCGCCCAACATGCGCGCGCAATCGGTCTGTCCGCGCGAGCGCGTGCCGGTCACCGTCGAAGTGACGCTGGACGACGCGCCTCTGTTCCGCGTGGTCGCGTCGCCGTCGGGATTCTCGAAGGATGGCGCGTCGACGATCTATCGCCGCGTACCCGTGGCGGCGGGCCGCCATCGCATCGGCGCGCGCCTCGCCGACAATTCCGCCGGCGAGTTCACGTTCGCGCACGCCGCGACGGTCGACCTCGCGCCGGGACGCGTCATCGTGATCGACTTCGATCCGGCGCAGGGCGGCTTCGTCTTCCGCTGAAGACAACGGCGATGCACGCGACCGGAGTCCCGCTGCCACGCACGGCGCTGCACCTCGCGCTGCAGCGCGTCGAGGGCGGCTTCGACGCCGCGTTCGGCGCGAAGGCGAATCCCTGGCGCCACCTGGGCGGGACCGCCTTCTTCCTGTTCTTCGTCGTCGCAGTTACGGGCGCGTATCTGTTCGCCGCGTTCCACACGAGCGTGGACGGCGCTTACGAATCGGTCGAGCGCATCACGCGCGGCGAGTGGCCGCTGTCGGGGGTGGCGCGCAGCCTTCATCGCTACGCGTCGGATGCATTCGTCGTCGTCGTTTTGCTGCACGTTCTGCGTGAATGGATCAACGGCCACGCGCGAGGCTTCCGCTGGTATTCGTGGGTGTCGGGCGTGCCGCTCGTCTGGCTCGTCTACGCGTCCGGCCTCGGCGGCTATTGGCTGGTGTTCGACCGGCTCGCGCTGTGGAGTCTCGTCGCGACGACCGAATGGCTCGACGCGCTGCCGCTCTTCGGCGGCACGCTCGCGCGCAATTTCATTGCGGACGGTGTCACCAACCGGTTGTTCTCGCTGCTCGTCTTCCTGCACATCGGCATTCCGCTCGCGCTGCTGCTCGGCATGTGGGCGCACATCCAGCGGACAAGCCGGCCGCGCACCAGCCCGCCGCGCTTGCTCGCATTCGGACTGACGGCAGCGTTGGTCCTGCTTAGCCTTGCGAAGCCGGCGACGAGCGATGCCCCTGCCGATCTCGCGCTCGCGCCGTCGGAGGTGAATCCCGACTGGATCTACCAGGCGATTCATCCGCTGTTCTATGCGTCGTCGGGAACGCTGGTGTGGATCGTGGCGGGAGTGCTGACGGTGACGCTCGTTCTGTTGCCGTGGCTGCCGCCCGCGAGGCGCCCGCCTGTCGCGCGTGTCGACCTTGCCAATTGCAACGGCTGCGGCCGCTGCTTCGCCGACTGTCCGTATGTCGCCGTCACGATGCGCCCACGCTCCGACGGCCGGCCGCTGGCGCGCGAGGCGGTCGTCGACGCCGACCTGTGCGCTGCGTGCGGGATCTGCGCGGGCGCGTGTCCGTCGTCGACGCCGTTTCGCAGCGGCGAGGTGCTGCACACGGGCATCGACCTGCCGCAGCGGCCGATCGGCGGCGTGCGCGAGGAGCTGACCCGTGCGCTGGCAAAGTTGCGCGGTGCACCGCGCGTCGTCGTATTCGGATGCGACCGTGCGGCGAACGCAAAAGTGCTGCAGGCGAGCGACACCGCCGTGCTCTCGCTGCCGTGCGCCGCGATGTGGCCGCCGTCGTTCGTCGAATACGCGCTGCGCAGCGGCGTCGACGGCGTGCTGATCGCCGGCTGCAGGGACGGCGATTGCGCGTACCGGCTGGGCAATCGCTGGGTCGAGGAGCGCGTGCGCGGCGTGCGCGAGCCGCACTTGCGCGGCACGGTGCCCGTCGAGCGCGTCGAAACCGCGTGGTGCGGGCCTTTCGACGACGTCGCACTGGCGCACGCGCTTTCCCGGTTTCGCGAGCGCCTGGGCGCTCTTCCCGCGGCGCGCTTCGCCGCGTTCAAACGACGACAGGAGGTGGTCGATGGCTGAACCGCTGCTCGGTCATCCGGTCTCCGTGGCGAGCCGCGCCGTCCCGAGCGCAGCGCGCGCGCATGGGGTGGTGCATCGCTATGCGCTCGACGTCCCGCAGGACGCCCGCAGGACGCTCGCGAGCCGCTGGCTGCTGCTAGGACTCGCCGCGCTGATCGCCTCGGGCGTGCTCTCGCTGCTGCTGGTGCTGTCGCGCACCCCCGGCGTCGCGAACGTGCTTCCGGTCGCGGACTTCTTCCACGTGGCGCTGGTCGCGCACGTCGATCTTTCCGTGCTCGTCTGGTTCCTGGCGTTCGCGGGCGCGCTCTGGTCGCTCAACAGCCGCTCGAGCACGACCGGCGTGGCGTCGACGGGCTTCGCGCTTGCGGCTGCCGGTACCGCGGCCCTCGCGCTCGCGCCGTTTCTCGGCCAAGGCCGGCCGGTCATGGCGAACTACATTCCGGTCCTCGACGAGCCGCTGTTCCTCGGCGGCCTCGTCGTCTTCGCCGCGGGCGTCGCGCTGCTGGTGCTGCGCGGAATGCAGGCGTCGCTGCACGTGCGGCCGCGCCTGTCCGGCGCGGATGCGCTGCGCTTCGGTCTCAACGCGTCGCTCGTGTCCACGGCGGTCGCCCTACTCGCGTTCGGGTGGTCGCTCGCGGCCGTCCCGCCGGCGCTCGACGCAAAGGCGTACTACGAGCTCGTGTTCTGGGGTGGCGGCCACGTGCTGCAGTTCACTTGGACGCTGCTGATGCTGGTCGCCTGGCTGTGGCTCGCCGACGCCGCCGGTGCGCGCGTGCCGTTATCGCCGCGCGTGGTGACACTGCTGTTCGGCATCGGCCTCGCGTCGGTGTTCGTGACGCCGCTGATCTACCTCGCCTACGACGTCGGCTCCGTCGAGCACCACCGGCTGCTGACGTGGTTGATGCGTTTCGGCGGCGGCCTCGCGATTCCGCCGATTGCCGTCGCGGTCGTGTGGGCTCTTCTCCGAACACGGCACGCATCCGCCGATGCGCGCGTCGCATCGGACGCGCGGCCGCTCCGCGCGGCTTTGTGGTCGTCGATCGCGCTGTTCGGCGCGGGTGGGATCATCGGCTTCGCGATCAATGGCAGCAACGTCAAGATTCCCGCGCACTATCACGGCTGCATCGTCGGCGTGACGATCGCGCTGATGGGGCTCGCGTACCTGCTGCTGCCGGCGCTCGGCTTCGCACGCCCCGCGGCGCGGCTCGCGACCTGGCAACCGTACGTGTACGGCGGCGGCCAGCTGTTGCACATCACGGGTCTCGTCTGGTCGGGAGGCTACGGCGTGCAGCGCAAAGTCGCCGGCAGCGAGCAGGTGCTGCGCACGACACAGGAGATCGCCGGCATGGGACTGATGGGCCTCGGCGGCCTGATCGCGATCGCGGGCGGCATCCTGTTCGTCTACGTGATGCTGCAGGCTATCGTTCGCGGCCGACGCACGGGCGCCTGACTCATGGGCGAAGGCCTCGGGCCGGCGTCGGTGCGGCGACTGCTGCGCATGCTCGCGACGGTCGGGGCCGCGCTCGTGCTCGTCGTGATAGTGTCGAGCGCCTACCTGCGCCTCTCGCAGGCGGGGCTGTCGTGCGCCGACTGGCCGGCGTGCTACGGCAACCTCTCCCACATCGCGGAGGCGACGACGGCGCAGCTCGCCGCCCGCATCGCCCATCGCATCGCCGCGAGCGCCGTGGGCTTCGTCCTGATCGCGCTGCTGGGCGTCAGCCTCACGCAGCGGCCGCGCCTCGCGAAGCAGGCGGCGATCGCAGGGCTCGCGCTTGCGGTTGCGCTCATGCTCGCTGCAATCGGCGCGGTCATGTCCGAGTCCATGCGCGGCGCGCCGCTGCCGGCGGTGACGCTCGCCAACCTGCTCGGCGGTTTCGCACTGCTCGCGCTGCTCGTATGGCTGCGCGAAACCGTGCGCGGCGAGCCGATGGCGCGGATGGATGCAACACTCGCGAGCACGTCGCACCCGCTGCGCGGCGCGCGCGCTTTCGCAATCATTGCGTTGATGGCCGCGGTCGTGCAGGTCCTGCTCGGGGCACTCGTCAGCGCGAAATTCGCGGCGCTCGCCTGCCCGGGTTTTCCGCTGTGCGGCACCGACGCGCCGATTTCGGCCCTGCCCGCCACGCTGAACCCGTTCGCGCCCCTCGACGTCGACGCTGCCCGGACGATCGTGCGGCCGCCCGCGCTCGCGGCGTTGCATTGGGCGCATCGCGCGTGGGCGCACGCGCTGCTCGTGCTGGTGGCAATCCTGGTCGTCGTCCTCGCGCGCAACGGTCGCAGGCGTGCAGCCCTGCTGCTCGCGCTCATCGTGATCGTGCAACTCGCACTGGGCGCGACCGCAGTGCTCGGCGGGCTGCGGCTAGGAGTCGTCGTCGCGCACAACCTCGTCGCGGCGGTTCTGCTCGCCACGCTGGTCGGGATCGTGTGCAGCACCCGCCCGGTGTCCACCCGCCCGGTGTCGGAGGTGCAACCCCCGGTGTCGGAGGTGTAACCCCAGTGTGGGAGGTGTAAATTCCGGCCACGACGCCGGAGGCGCCCGCCGAGGGAGGGAAGCATGGCCGCACGTGCAGGATTGCCGCTGTCGGAGCGCCGATTCTTCACCGGCATCGCCGTCGCGATTCTCGTCACCGTCGTCGTCGGCTTCTCGCGCAGCTTCTTCCTGCGGCCGCTGTTTCCCGACTGGCCGTCTCCGTCGGAAAGCATCTTCTACGTGCACGGAGCGGCCTTCGCCGCCTGGATCCTGTTGCTCGTCGTCCAGGCGTCGCTTGTCGCGGGCGGCCGCACGAGCATGCATCGGGCGGTCGGTCCGTTCGGCGCCTTGCTGGCCGCCACGATGGTCGTCCTTGGAACGGTTGCGGCGCTGACGGCCGCGCACCGCGCGGCGGGATTCGTCGGCATTCCGGTGCCGCCGCTGCAGTTCCTGGCGGTGCCGCTCTTCGACATGGCGTTGTTCGCGACCTTCACGGCGCTCGCGATCGCCAGGCGCCGCGACGCCCAGAGTCACAAGCGGTGGATGGTGCTGGCGACCGTGAATCTCGTGACCGCCGCCATCGCGCGGTGGCCGATGATCGGTACATTCGGCCCGCCGGCTTATTTCGGCTTGACCGACCTGTTCATCGTCGCGCTGGCCGTCTGGGATTTCCGCACGCGCGGCCGCCTGCATCCGGTGACGCTTTGGGGCGGGCTGCTGACGCTGATTTCGCAGCCGTTGCGACTGATCGTGTCGGGCACGTCCGCATGGCTCGAATTCGCGCGATTCGCGACCGGGCTGCTCGAATAGGCGGCGAGCGTTCTCGCGGCGGCCGGGTCAGCGCGGAATGACCGCCGTCGCCTCGAGCTCGATCACCCCCGGACGGTCGAGCAGATCGCTGACGAAGATCATGCTCATGGCCGGATAGTGCTTGCCCATGTGGCGGCGCCAGATCGCGCCGAGCTCGCGCCGCGCCGCGAGATACGCCGGCTTGTCGCAGCAATAGGCGGTGATCCGCGCGATGTGCTGCGGCTCGCCACCCGCCTTCGCGAGCACTGCGAGGATGTTGCGCAGCGCCTGGTCGAATTGCGGTGCTATCTCGGTGGACGCGAAGCGCTGCTGATCGTCCCAGCCGACCTGCCCGGCGATGAACACGATGCGACCGGCGTCGACGGCGATGCCGTTCGCATAGCCGATCGGCGGCGCCCAGCCGTCGGGAAGAAGCGTTTGCGCGCTCAAGATATCCTCACGCGAAGCGGTTGACGGTGTGCACGGCGAACGTCCTGTCGGACGAAACTCGGTCAATCGGTATAGCGCGGCGGATCGGGATCGACGAACCAGTCGTCGGCCGGTTTCTCGACCTTGCTCATCCACACGCGGATCAGCTCGACGTGCTCGCGTTCCTCGTTCTGCAGCACGCGCGCCGCCTCGCGCACCGATTCGACGTCGACCGTGCTCGCGAGCTGCGCGTAGAACTGCTCCGCACGTTCCTCGCACGCGAGCGCGATCGTCAGCGCGTGATACGGCTGCATCAGGTAATGGACGTCCTCTAGACGCGGCGTTTCCGGGCCCTCGAAGACGGCTGCGCCGAAGCCGCGCGACGGCGGCGCCTCGCGCCATCCCATCTCGGACATGATCGCCTGCACGTGCCCCGTCTCGATGTTCGCCATTTTGCGAAACAGCGCGGCGACCTCGAGGTTGTTGTGCGTCTCCATCGCGTCGGCGAACTCGGCATAGCGCTGCGCCGCCTCGCTTTCCATCTCGAGCGCCACCGCCATCAGCTCCGCGAGCGTGCGCGGCGTGACCTCGGCTGTGAAATCCGGACCGGCCAGCTTGACGTTCGTCATAGCGCGAACTCCTGCGCGAGGTCCTCCGCCGTGCAGGTCGGCTTCGCCGGCCCGATCGGGCACACAGGACGATTGCCCTCGAAGAGCACGCCGATGTTGAAGCCGTCGTCGCTCATCAGCCGCCTCGCAGCGCGCGCGGGATCATCGGTCGGCGCGACCGGCGCCGGCCGCGCCTGGTCCTTCCAGTCGCGCTGCTCCGGACGGAACGTGACGCACGGGCTCAGTATCTCGACGAACGAGAAGCCGGGGTGGCGGATCGCCTGCGCGAGGATGTCCGCCGTACCGTTCGGGTCGCCCGAGAACGCGCGCGCGATGAAGTTTGCGCCGGCCGCGAGCGCGATCACGAGCGGATGGAACACGCGCAGGCCCGTGCCGCCGGGCGACAGCTTCGAATCCCAGTCGGGCTCGGTCGTCGGCGACGGCTGGCCCTTCGTCATGCCGTACACGTGGTTGTCCATCACGATGTACGTGAGGTCGACGTTGCGCCGGCATGCGTGCAGGAAGTGATTGCCGCCGATCGAGTAGCCGTCGCCGTCGCCGCTCGCGACGAGCACCGTGAGGTCGGGCCGCGCCACCTTGAGCCCGGTGGCCGCGGCGAGCGAGCGCCCGTGCACGCCGTGGAAGCCGTAACAGTTCGTGTACGCGGGAATGCGCGACGAGCAGCCGATGCCCGACACGACGGCGACGTTCTCCGGTGGCTCGCCGACTTTCGCGAGCGCCTTCGTCACCGAGCTCAGCACCGAATAGTCGCCGCAGCCGGGACACCAGATCGGCTTGTAGCTCGACTTGTACGCTTGCGCCGTGCGTGGTGCGCAGGTGGCAGCGTCGTTCATGCGCGGCTCCATTCGAGGATGGCGGTGCAGAGCTCGCCGGGCCGCAGCGGCAGCGGTCCCGGGCGGTGGAAGCTCGCGGCCTTCGGCAGATCGACGATGCCGCGCAGGTAGCGATAGAGCTGCGCGCCGTGATTCTGCTCGACGACCAGCACGCGCGACACGCCGGTCAACGCGCGCGCGAGCCGCTCCGGTGAAAGCGGCGCAATCAGGCGCAGCGCGACCAGGCGCACGGCGACGCCCTGCTCCGCGACGCGCGTGAGCGCCTCGCGGACGGGCGGCGTCGCCGAGCCGAACGTGATGACGGCCGCGTCGCCATCCCCTTCCACGTCCGCCCATGCGTCGCCGTAATCGTGGTCGACGAGCTTGCGCAGGCGCTTGTCGAGCTGCAGCCGGTGATCGCGCGACTGGCTGCTCGGAATGCCGCCTTCGCTGTGCGTGAGACCATCGGCCGTGTACACGACGCCGGGCGTGCCGGGGATCGCCATCGGCGACACGCCGCTCTCCGTGTCACGATAGCGCTTGTAATCGGGGACGTTCGCGGCTGCGGTCAGCCGCCGCGCGGTCCATTCGGCGTACGCGGGCCGATCGACGATCGCGCGCGACTGGCCCATGAACTGGTCGGAGAGAACGATCGCCGGCGCCTGCAGCGCCTCGGCGAGATGCACGGCCCATTGCGTCGTCGCGAGGCAGTCGGCGATCGACGTCGGCGCCAGCACGAGCCGCGGCGCGTCGCCGTGCAATCCGCCGACCGCGAACGACAGGTCGCTTTGCTCGCTCTTCGCCGGTATGCCGGTGGAGGGCCCGCCGCGCATCACGTCGACGACGACGATCGGCACTTCGGCCGCGACGGCGAGCCCGATGCCCTCGGTCATCAGCGCGAGCCCGGGGCCGGCGGTCGCCGTGAGCGAGGGAACGCCGCCGTAGGACGCGCCGATGATCATGTTCACCGACGCGAGCTCGTCCTCGGCCTGCAGCAGCGTCCCGCCGACCTTCGCGAGCGCCGGCGCCAGCCATTCGAGCATTTCCGTGGCCGGCGTGATCGGATACGCGGCGACGAACCGAATGCCGCCGCGGACGGCGCCGAATCCCGCCGCTTCGTTGCCGCTCAAAAGCCACCGCGCCGACGAACGCGCGCGCGGGGCCGCGAGTACGGGGACACCTGCGATCTCGGCTGCCGACTCGATGCCGGCGGCGACCGCCGCGAGGTTGGCTTGCAGCGCGGAATCGGCGCGCTTCCAGGATGCGCGCACCGCATCCGCCAGCGCATTGCGCGGCAGCCCGGCGAGCGCGCCCGCGAGGCCCAGCGCGAACATGTTGATCCAGCTGCCCGGGATCGCCTTCACCGTTTTCTTGAGCGGCAGCGCGACATAGCGCGCACCGGTGGCCTTGAACACGTCGGGCGCGTCGCCCGAATCCGCGTCGCCGATCATCACGCTGGACCCGCCGAGCGCGATCTCGTCGGCGAAGCGGTTCACGTTCTGCCAGTCGATCGCGATCAGCAGGTCGAACGAGTCGGTCAGCGACGCGACCGGCGCCTGCGCGAGCCGAACCAGCGCCGCCGCCTCGCCGCCGCGGATCTGCGGCCCGCTCGTGCGCACCATCAGCCCGTAGTAGCCGGCCTTCGCCGCCGCGTCGAGCAGCAGCGTGCCGGCGGTCATGACCCCGCTGCCGCCGCTGCCCGCGATGGCGACGGAAACGCTCGGCGCCGTCGCCTGCGCGTCCGGCCGACGCTGCGTCGCGCGCGGCGCCTGGCCTTGCTTTCCGGCTTCCAGCATGTCGACGTCCATCGTCCCTCCGTGAGGATGGCGTCAGTAAACTTTTTGCAGCGAACAAATGCGTTGATTCAAATCAAGGCACGTGCACGCGGGCGGGACGACGATCGGTCTAAATCGGTATTGCGGTACCGCAATGCTGCAAGCGGGCCGCGACGGCCCGAACACCCGCTCGACAGGAGCACCGGAAATGGCGATCGCAGGCTACCGCTGGCAGATGAACCAGGCGAACGCTCCTCTCGTTCGCACCGACGTCGCGTTCGAGCCCGGCGCCGGCGAGGTCGTCGTCGCCGTCGCCGGCTGCGGCGTCTGCCACACGGACCTGGGCTACTTCTACGACGGCGTGCGGACCAACCAGCCGCTGCCGCTCGCGCTGGGCCACGAGATCAGCGGCACAGTCGTTGCCACGGGTGCGGGCGCCGGCGCGTGGCAGGGGAAGGCGGTGATCGTGCCGGCCGTGCTGCCGTGCGGCGAATGCGACCACTGCGCGCGCGGCCTGTCCACGATCTGCCGCCGCCAGAAGATGCCGGGCAACGACATCCAGGGCGGCTTCGCGACCCACGTCGTCGTGCCGGCACGGGGATTGTGCGAAGTCGATCTCGCGCGCCTCGCCCGCGCCGGGCTGACGCTCGCCGACGTGTCGATCGTCGCCGACGCGGTCACCACGCCCTATCAGGCCGTGCATCGCGCGGGCGTGCGCCCGGGCAGCCTGGTCGTCGTCGTCGGCGCAGGCGGCGTCGGCGGCTACTGCGTGCAGATCGCGCACGCGGTCGGCGGGCGCGTCGTCGCGATCGACGTCGACGACGCGAAGCTCGACATGATCGGCCGCCACGGCGGGGAATTGACGCTGAACGCGAAGAAGCTCGACGGCAAGGCGCTCAAGGCGGCGATCGGCGATTTCGCGCGCCGCACCGGGCTGCCCGCGACCGAATGGTTCATTTTCGAGTGCTCGGGCACGGCGGCCGGCCAGGCGACTGCGTTCGGCCTGCTCGTGCACGGCGCGACGCTCTCGGTGGTCGGCTTCACGATGGACAAGGTCGAGGTGCGCCTCTCCAACCTGATGGCGTTCGACGCGCGCGCGCTCGGCAACTGGGGCTGTCCGCCCGAGTATTACGCGGCGGCGCTCGACCTCGTGCTCGACGGCCGCATCGCGGTGAAACCGTTCGTGGAGGCGCGCCGCCTCGACGACATCAACGACGTGTTCGCCGCCGTCCATCACCGCGAAATCCACAAGCGCGCCGTGCTGGTGCCGGCCTAGGCTGCAGCCCCTTCCCACGATGCCCAACGAAGCTACGAGGACCCGCCCGATGAATGCACCGGAGCCGCACGTGCCGTTCTCTGATCCGAAGTCCCACGATCTCGTCGACGACATCGGCCGGCCCGGCGTCCGATACGAAAAGCGGCCCGCGCACCGGCCCGACGGCACGCCGGCCGACGGCCTCTACAACGCCTGGATCACGCTCGACAACCCCTCGCAATTCAACTCGTACACGACCGACATGGTGAAAGGCGTGATCCTCGCCTTTCGCGCCGCGTCGTCCGCGCGCGACGTCAACTGCGTCGTGTTCACCGGCGCCGGGGACAAGGCGTTCTGCACCGGCGGCAACACGAAGGAGTACGCCGAGTACTACGCCGGGCACCCGCTCGAGTACCGGCAGTACATGCGGCTGTTCAACGACATGGTGTCGGCGATTCTCGCCTGCGACAAGCCGGTGATCTGCCGCGTCAACGGCATGCGCATCGGTGGCGGGCAGGAAATCGGCATGGCCTGCGACTTCTCGGTGGCGCAGGATCTCGCGCGCTTCGGCCAGGCCGGTCCCAAGCACGGCTCGGCGCCGATCGGCGGCGCGACGGACTTCCTGCCGCCGATGATCGGCAGTGAGCGCGCTATGGTCGCGGGCGTGCTGTGCGAGCCGTTCTCCGCCCACAAGGCGTACCAGTGGGGCATGCTCGCCGACATCGTGCCGGCGCTGAAGGTCGACGGCGCATTCGTCGCCAACCCGCTCGTCGAGACGCAGCGCTTCGTCGACGAGTACGGCCGCTACGTCTACGGCGAGCCGAAGACCGGCGACGCCGCGAAGGATGCGAAGGCGCTCCTCGCGCGCGGCACGATCGACCTCTCGCTGCTCGACGCGCGCGTCGAGGCGCTGTGCGCGAAGCTCCTGCTGACGTTTCCCGACTGCACGACCAAGACCCTCGAGGAGCTGCGCAAGCCGAAGCTCGAGGCGTGGAACCGCAACAAGGAGAACTCGCGCGCGTGGCTTGCGCTCAACATGATGACCGAAGCGCGTGCGGGCTTCATCGCGTTCAACGAAGGCAGCAAGGACGACCGCGAGGTGGATTTCGTGCTGCTGCGGCAGAAGCTCGCCGCCGGCGAAGGCTGGGACGGTTCGCTCTGCCAGACGATCCAGCCGAAGGCGCGGCGCAGTGCGTGACGGGCACTCGATGGCCTCGACGACGCCACTTTCGGTTTGGGTCGACCGCGATGGCGCGCTTCTGCGCTTGCGCCTCGCCCGTCCGAAGGCCAACCTGATCGACGCCGCGATGATCGCGGCACTGCACGACGCATTGCGCGAGGCGCGCGGACATACCGGGCTGCGCGGCATGCTGCTCGACGCGGAAGGCCCGCATTTCAGCTTCGGCGCGAGCGTCGAGGAGCATCGCGCCGAGAACTGTGCCGCGATGCTTTCGTCGCTGCACGCGCTGATCGTAGCGATGCTCGAGTTCCCGGCACCCATTCTCGCGGCCGTCCGCGGCCAGTGCCTGGGCGGCGGGCTCGAGGTCGCGCTCGCGACGACGATGATTTTCGCGACGCCGGACGCCACGCTCGGCCAGCCGGAAATGAAGCTCGGCGTGTTCGCGCCCGCCGCGTCCTGCCTGCTGCCACATCGCGTCGGCCAGGCGGCGGCCGAGGACCTGCTGTTCTCGGGACGCACGATCGGCGGCGCCGAAGCGAAAGCGATCGGACTCGTCGACGTGCTGGCCGACGATCCCGCGCAAGCCGCCCTCGCCTACTTCGACGCGCACCTCGCGCCGAGGAGCGCGGCGGCGCTGGCGTTCGCAATCCAGGCCGTGCGCGCGCCGCTCGCGGCGAGCGTGGCGAGCCGCCTCGCCGACGTCGAGCGGCTCTATGTCAACGCGCTGATGAAGACGCGCGATGCCAACGAAGGCATCGCGGCGTTTCTTGCAAAGCGCCAACCGTCGTGGGAGCACCGTTAAGATGAATACGCCGGCCGTCAACGCCATCGTCGAGCGCTGCCAGGCGCTGTTCGACGACCTCGACTTCAACGCCGTCAAGCAATGGAAGGCGGCCGCACCGGGCCGCAAGGCGATCGGCTACATGCCGATCTACGTGCCGCGCGAGCTCGTGCACGCCGCGGGGATGCTGCCGGTCGGCATCTTGGGTGGCGGCGACCAGCTCGAGGTGATCCAGGGCGACGCGTACTACCAGAGCTACATCTGCCGCATTCCGCGCTCGACGATCGAGCTCGGCCTCACCGGCCGCCTCGACTGCCTCGACGGCATGCTGTTCCCGTCGATCTGCGACGTGATCCGCAACCTGTCGGGCATGTGGCAGATCCTGTTCAAGGACAAGTACGTCCGCTATTTCGACGTGCCGCAGAACTACGAGGACGCGATCGGCGGCACGTTCTACGTGCACGAGCTCGAGGTGCTGCGCGAAGATCTCGGCAGGCTGCGCGGCGCGCCGATCACGGATGCCGAGCTCAACGCGTCGATCCGCGTGTACAACGACAACCGCGCCGCGGTGCGCGACTTGTACGCCTACCGCTCGGACAAGCCGTGGCAGGCGCCGACGTCCGAGGTGTACCTGATCCTGCGTGCCGGCATGGTGCTGCCGCCCGAGGACCATTCGCAACTGGTCCGCGATTACATCGCCGCGACGGATGCCGTGCCACGCCCGAAGCGCGACAACGCGCGCGTCGTGCTGACCGGCTCGTTCTGCGAGCAGCCGCCGCTCGGCCTGATCAAGTCGATCGAGATGTCCGGCTGCTACATCGTCGACGACGATTTCATTCTCGTCACGCGCTGGCTGCAAGGCGACGTTCCCGCCGACGGCAACCCGCTCGAGGAGCTGTCGAAGGCGTTCCTGCACAACTCCGCGTCGACGGCCGCCCGGTACGACGCGAAGCGCGAGGACAAGGGGGTGTTCCTGCTGAAGCAGGTCAAGACGCGCGGCGCCGAAGGCGTCGTGTTCGCGGCCCCGTCGTTCTGCGATCCGGCGCTGCTCGAGCGACCGATGCTGCAGGACGTGCTGGGCAAGCACAAGGTGCCGTACACGGCGTTCAAGTACGCGGAGAACACCGGGCAGATGGCGCCGATCCGCGAGCAGGCCGGCACGTTCGCCGATTCGATCAAGCTCTGGTCGGCGGCCTGACCGCCGGCCCCACCGTCACCGCTAACTCGGAGTCCCCATGCCGACCGCCACTACACCGATGCCCGCCTCCGTCAAGAAGCCGAAGGTCGTCAAGGAAGACGCCATGTGGCTGCAGAAGGAGCTGATCAACCGGAATTATCACGAGCTCGCCACGGCGCGCGAGACCGGCCGCAAGGTGTCCGCGACGTTCGTGCCCGGCAACCTGAACGAGCTGCTCATGTGCTTCGACTTCGCGCGAAGCCTTCCCGAGACGAATGCGCTGCAGAACGGCATGCGCAAGAAATCGGGGAAGATGATCATGGACGCCGAGCGCGACGGCCAGTCTGAGGACGTCTGCACGTACGTGAAGGCCGACCTCGGCATGATGATGGGCGGCGAGATCGGCCCCACCGGCGAGGTGCTGCCGACGCCCGACATCCTGCTGCTCTCCTACACCGGCTGCTTCACGTTCATGAAGTGGTTCGAGCTGATCCGCCATCGCTACGGCTGCGAGACGGTGATGCTGCACGTCCCGTATCAAGGCGACGGCAAGATCGCGCCGAACATGCGCGACTACGTCGTGAAGCAGCTCAAGGATACGGTGATTCCCACCCTCGAGCGCGTGTCGGGCGTGAAGTTCGACATCGACCGCCTGCGCCAGTACATGAAGGAGTCGCAGAAGGCCGAGGAGGACCTGGTCTCGGTGCTGCAATCGGCAAAGAATCGGCCCTCGCCGATCGACGGCTATTTCGGCGCCGTCTACTACATCGGGCCGATCTTCACGGCGTTCCGCGGCACGCCCGAGGCGACGCAGTACTACCACGTGCTGCGGCAGGAAATCGAGCAACGCGTGCGCGAAGGCAAAGGGCCCGTCACGCCCGACGGCGACATGGGCGAGGAGAAGTACCGCCTCATCGTCGAGGGCCCACCCAACTGGACCAGCTTCCGCGACTTCTGGAAGATGTTCTACGACGAAGGCGCGGTGGTCGTCAGCTCCACGTACGCGAAAGTCGGAGGGCTGTACGACTTCGGCTTCCGCCACGATGCCGACCGCCCGCTCGAATCGCTCGCCGAGTACTGCCTCGGCTGCTACACGAATCTCAACCTGCCGTCGCGAATCGACATGATCTGCAGGTACATCGACGAGTACCAGGCCGACGGGCTGCTCATCAACTCGATCAAGAGCTGCAACAGCTTCTCGGCCGGCCAGCTCCTGATCCTGCGTGAGGTCGAGAAGCGCACCGGCAAGCCGGCGGCATTCATCGAGACGGATCTCGTCGATCCGCGGTATTTCTCGGCCGCCAACGTCAAGAACCGGCTGGAAAGCTACTTCCAGATGGTCAAGCAGAAGCGCTCTGCGGGTGGTGTCCCCCCCACGCTTGCGGCTGGCGCCGCTGCGCTGTCTCCGGAGGGGGCGGTCCTCGCGCCTCGGGGCGACCCTTCGGCGCTCGCACACTGACCGGGAGACACGCATGCGCTGCTTCATCGGCATCGACCTCGGCTCGACGACGACGAAGGCCGTCGTCATGGACGAGCAGCAGAACGTCCTCGGCCGCGGCATCACGAACTCGCGCTCCAACTACGACACCGCCGCCGCGATCGCCAAGCAGGAGGCGCTCGTCAACGGCCGCTTTCACCTGTTCCGACAGGCGCTCGGCCAAAGCGATGCGCTGAACGGCTCGCTCGACGGCTTTCTCGGGCAACTCGAGCGGGATTTCCGGCTCGAGCAATACCTCGAGCAGCTCGCCGATCTCGAGCAGACGTGCCGCCGCAACGTCGACGCGACGCGGTTCGGCGCGAGCGCGGACGCTGTGCTCGACGCGCTGGGCGAAGTGTTCAGCCGGCTGCGTGCGGAGGCTGCCGCGCTGTTCGCGCCCGGCGCCAAGCGGAAGTCGGACTTCTTCCGCGACATCGCCGGCAGCCAGTACCTCGCGACCGGCGAGGCGGTCGCGAAGGACGCCGGGATCCGGTACGACTTCCTGCTCAACGTGTTCGACCGCTCGATCATCGAGGTCGAGAACCGCGTCTACGGCGATTCGATCCGCCGACACCTGCTGGCCGCGCTCGAGCGCACATTCGTGTCGCTGCCGGACACCGCGAATCGTCGCCCGCAGGTGGAAGCGCCGATCAAGGGCATCCTCGACACCGAGATGGAGGAAACCTACATCGTAGGCACGGGCTACGGCCGCGCGCGACTGCCCTTCTCCAAGGAGCACGTGCGCTCGGAGATCCTGTGCCACGGGCTCGGCGCGCACGTCATGTATCCGAAGACGGCGACGGTGCTCGACATCGGCGGCCAGGACACGAAGGCGATCCAGGTCGATCCGCACGGCATCGTCGAAAGCTTCCAGATGAACGACCGCTGCGCGGCGGGTTGCGGCCGCTATCTCGGCTACATCGCCGACGAGATGAACATGGGCCTGCACGAGCTCGGCCCGATGGCGATGAAGTCGACACGAACGATCCGCATCAACTCGACATGTACGGTGTTCGCCGGCGCGGAGCTGCGCGATCGGCTCGCACTCGGCGACAAGCGCGAGGACATCATGGCCGGCCTGCACCGCGCGATCATCCTGCGCGCGATGTCGATCCTCGCGCGCTCGGGCGGCATTCGCGACCAGTTCACGTTCACGGGCGGCGTCGCCAAGAACGAAGCGGCCGTGAAGGCACTGAACGACCTCGTCAAGGAGAACTACGGCGAGCTCACGCTCAACATCAATCCCGACTCGATCTACACCGGCGCGCTGGGCGGCGCGATGTTCGCGTGGCGCGCGGTGGTCGAGGAAGGCAAGACCGCGGAAGCGCGCACCTGAACAGGAGACAGGCAATGACATACGCCATTGGCATCGACGTCGGCTCGGGCGCCGTCAAGAGCGTGCTGTTCGACGTGCAGGGCAACCGCCGGGAATGGCTCGCGAAGCGTTGCGAGCGCATCCGGCGGCGCGATCCGATGCAGCTCGCGCGCGAGGGCCACGACGGCGTGCTCGCCGACGCTGGCCTGCACGCCGACCAGGTCGACTACGTCGCGACCACGGGCGAGGGCGAGAACGTTCCGTTCGCGACGGGCCACTTCTACTCGATGACGACGCACGCGCGCGGCGGCGTATTCCTGCATCCCGGCATCAGCGCGGTCGTCGATATCGGCGCGCTGAATGGCCGCGCCATCTACGTCGACGAGCGCGGCAAGGTGCTCTCCTACAAGATGACGAGCCAATGCGCGTCGGGCTCGGGCCAGTTCCTCGAGAACATCGCGCGGTACCTCGGCGTCGCGGTCGAGGAGATCGGTCCGCTGTCGAAGACGTCGCAGAACCCCGAGAAATGCAGCTCGATCTGCGCGGTGCTCGCCGAGACCGACGTCATCAACATGGTGTCGCGCGGCATCGCCACGCCCGACGTGCTGAAAGGCATTCACCTGTCGATGGCATCCCGCATCGTGAAGCTTCTGAAGGTCACCGGCATCAAGGAGGGCGTGGCGCTCATCACCGGCGGCCTCGCGCTCGATTCGGGCCTGATCGCGGCGATCAGCGAAGAGATGGTCAACGAGAAAGTTAAGGTCACCGCGGTGAGCCACCCCGACTCGATCTACGCCGGGGCGATCGGCGCGGCGTTGTGGGGCGCATTCCGCCACGAGCGGCTGAACGCGCCGGCGGAGCGCGCGGCCGCCTGACCGAATGCCGGGCTGCGCTTCCGGCACTGTATCGAAGGAGACGACATGGCACTGACGATCACCGAAAATTGCACGGCGTGCGACGCCTGCAAGCCCGTATGTCCGAACGAGGCGATCAGCGTGGGCGACCCCATCTACGTGATCGATCCGCTGCGCTGCACCGAGTGCGTCGGGGCCGAGGACGAGCCGCAATGCAAGCTCGTGTGCCCCGCCGATTGCATCGTCTTGCATCCGGACTTCACCGAGTCGCCCGAGGAACTGCTGGCGAAGTACGAGTCGCTGCACGCTTAGGCCGGCGCGCCCCGCCGGGCGCGCGGGCTCCGCGATAACCGTCGAGCAGCAGCGCGAACATCGGCCGCGCCCTTTGCGTCAGCGCAGCATCGGCGCCCGAGAGCGCCGCCTGGATCACGAGCCCCTGCACCGCGCCGATGAACAGCACGGCTGCGAGAGCGGCATCGAGATCAGGCGGGAGCTCGCCCGCCGCCTTCGCCTGCTCGAACAGGCGCAGAAGCCGCCGCCGATACTCCTCCAGCATCGCCCGCACCGCGGCGCGCACGCGGGAATCGCCCACCGTCTGCAGCTCGTGATACAGCGCCCGCGGCACACCGGGATGCGCGGCGACCAGGGCCACGTGCGCGCAGAAAACGCGCTGCAGGTTCTCGAGCGGCGACGCCCTGGGGTCGATCGCGGCGTCGACGGCCGCGCCGAGCGCTGCGCGCACCCACTCGAATACCGCGAGCCAGATCGCTTCCTTCTCCGGAAAGTGGCGAAACAGCGCGCCTTGCGTGACGCCGATGCGCTCGGCGATCGCCTGCGTGGTGATCGCATCCGGTCCACGCTCGCCGGCCAGGTCCAGAACGGCCTGCACGATCCCGAGCCGGCGCTCTGCCGACGACTGCCGCGCTGAAACCCGGGTTGCCGCATTGGCCCTCATCCGGATGCCTCTTGAAAAGTGAGTATTCAATTACTATCTTATGAGCACCGGCGGCATTTCACAACCCCGGTCCGCCGACAGCGATCCCCGCTGCCGGGAAAGGTCAGACGACAGGAGAACCGCAATGAAAATGCATCGCACGCTCACGGCCGCCCTTGCCGCCGCGCTCCTCGTGCTCGGCGCCAGCCAGCCGGCCCTCGCCGCCGACGCCCATTCGCACGCCGCCGACGCGCCTGCGAAGCTTGCGCTCGACCACGGCAAGAAATGGACGACCGACGCGCCGCTGCGGCAGCGAATGGGCGAGATCCGCGCGTTGATGGCGCCGCAGGTCGGAGCCGTTCACGGCAAGAAGCTTTCGCCCACGCAATACGCGGCACTCGGCGCAGCGATCGAGCAGAAGGTCGCGGCCATCGTCGCCGAATGCAAGCTTCCGACCGACGCGGACGCCATGCTGCATCTGATCGTCGCCGACTTGGTCGCCGGCGCCGACATCATGCAAGGCAAGGCTGCGGGCGATCCGGCCGACGGGGCGCACAAGGTCGTGACGGCGGCAAATGCCTATGGCCGGTATTTCAACGACGCGGGCTGGAAGCCGCTGGGCTGATCCGGCGACGGTGCGGTCCTGCGGCGCGCGGCGCCGCGGGTCCGCAAGTCGACGCCGCGAGAAAGCGAGCCGCGGCGCCTCGACGATGACGTGGTCAGAACCCGAGTCGCAGCAGGCTCGCGGCCGTGATCACCGTGATCGCCAGCGCGCCGCCGTAGCACGCGAGCTTCGCCGTCGCGCCGTTGCGGATGCCGACGTCGTGCAGGCTGTGGAAGATCCGATGTGCCGCATGCCAGGCGAAGAGCGCGATGACGACGAACAGGGCGCCCTTGCCGGGCACGCTTTGCGCGAGGGCGAGCATGCGCGGATAGGCCATCGCATCCGCCGTGAGCGGCCAGCCGAGCGGCACCGCGAGACCGGTGATGAACACGAGCACCGGGCCGAGCAGCGCGCAGAGCATCCCACCGGCGCCGAACAGCAGCCAGAAGACCGGGGCATTGGATCGCCTCATCGCGAAAAGGCCAAGGCGAGCGCGAACAGCGCGACGGACACGGCGATCGTCGCGCCCCAGCCCGTGCGCGTGATCGTTGCCGCAGCGAGCCGGCGGCCACCGATGAAGATCATCGGCATCGTCTTCGGCATGATCTCGAACCAGCTCTTCGCATGCACGATCATCGCGGCGAGCAATACGAGATGCATGAGCAGCGACCACGGCGAGCGCAGCGCTTCGAGCCAGCCGTTCCACGACGCTTCGCCTTGCGCGAGCCGAACGACGCCGGTGGCCAGCACGATCGCATAGACGGCGACCGCGACCGCGGTCGCCTCGCGCAGCATGTAGCGGACGAAGAACGGGTTGCGCCGCCACCAGCCCCTCATCGGCCGAACGTAAGCCCGGCCGGCCCCGGCGTTGCGGCTCATGTCCGGCCTCCGCGCGGCGACAGGAAGCGCAGGAAATAATCCGTGGCGCTGTTGACCTTGTTCTGATTGACCGCGTTCGCGGGGTCGACGTGCTTCGGGCACACCTCGGAGCAGTAGCCGACGGCGGTGCACGCCCACACCCCTTCCTCGGCGTTGACGATCTGCATGCGCTCCGCACGGCCGCCGTCGCGCGAATCGGCGTTGTAGCGATGGAGCAGTGCGAGCACGCCCGGTCCGGTGAAGCCCGGATCGAGCCCGTACTGCGGGCAGGCCGCATAGCACAGCATGCAATTGATGCAGGAGGCGAACTGCTCGTAGCGCTCGAGCTCCGCAGGCGTCTGCAGGTATTCGCCGTCGGCCAGCGACCGCGGCTTTCTCGGCACGAGGTAAGGCTTGATGCCCTCGAGCTTCCTGACGAAGGGATCCACGCTCACGATCAGATCGCGCTCGATCGGAAAGTGGGCAAGCGCCTCGATGCGCACGGGGCCGGGCTGCAGGTCGCGCAGGAAGGTCTTGCACGAAAGCGCCGGCTTGCCGTTCACCATCATCCCGCAGCTGCCGCAAATGGCCATGCGGCAGGACCAGCGGAAGCCGAGCGTGCCGTCCTGCTCGTCCTTCACGTGCTGCAGCGCCTGCAGGACCGACATGTCGTCGGCGTAGGGCACGATGTAGCTTTGCCACACCGGCTCTTCCTCCTGCTCGGGGCGGTAGCGGAGGACGTCGATCCGGATCGTGGTGGCGGATTCAGACATCGACCGACGCCTGCACGTTGTGCGCGGCAGCTTCCGCCTGCTCGCCCGCGGCGCCGTATGCCCGCCTGCCGGGCGGGGAGCGCGTGATCTTCACCGGACCGTAGGTCACGCGCGGCGGAGCGTCGCCGGCGTACCAGGCCAGGCTGTGCCGCAGGAAATTCGCATCGTCGCGCTCGCCGAAGCCGTCGAGACGCTGGTGCGAGCCGCGCGACTCGCGGCGTTCGAGCGCCGAATGCGTCATCGCCTGCGCGACGTCGAGCAGATACCCCAGCTCGATCCCGAGCAGCCACTCCGTGTTCCAGCCCTTCGAGCGGTCGTCGACGTGCAGACGCTTGTAGCGCTCCTTCAACTGCGCGAGCTTGTCGCAGGTCGCTTGCATTGCCGCGCCGGTGCGGTAGATGCCGCAACCTTCTTCCATGCTCTGCGCCATTTCCCTGCGCAACGTCGCGATGCGTTCGCCGCCGCCTTCGCGCGTGGCAACGGAGAGCGCGCGGCGGCGCGATTCCTCGGCGAGCGTGCCGATCGCGCCGGTTGCGCGGAGTTTCGGCACCGACCTTGCGTAGGACGCCGCCTCGACGCCCGCGACCTTGCCGAAGACGATCAGCTCGGTCAGCGAATTCGATCCGAGCCGGTTCGCGCCATGGATGCCGACGCTCGAGCATTCGCCGACCGAGTACAGCCCCGGCAGCGGAGACGCCGTGCGGCCGTCCGCCAGGATTCCCCCCATCGTGTAGTGGACGGCCGGCAGAACGGGAATCGGCGCCGTGGCGGGATCCACGCCGAGGTACTCGAGCGCGAGCTCGTAGATCTGCGGCAGGCGCTCGCGCAGCTTCGCCTCGCCGAGGTGGCGCAGATCGAGGTGCACGCATTCACCGTGCGGACCCCTGATCGTGCGCCCCTTCTGCTGCTCGTGCCAATACGCCTGGCTCAGCCGGTCGCGGGGGCCCAGCTCCATCGCCTTGTTGCGCGGCGACGGTTCCGCGGGTCCGAGTCCGTAGTCCTGCAGGTAGCGATAGCCGTCCTTGTTCAGCAGGAAGCCGCCTTCGCCGCGACACGCCTCGGTGAAGAGCAGCCCGGTGCCCGGCATGCAGGTCGGATGGTATTGCACGAATTCCATGTCGCGCAGCGGTACGCCGTGCCGATACGCGAGCGCCATGCCGTCGCCGGTGACGATGCCGCCGTTGGTGTTTTCGCGAAAGACCCTCCCCGCACCCCCGGTCGCGATGATCACGGCCGCGGCGCGAATCAACCTGAAATCGCCGCTCGCGATCTCGACCGCGACGACACCCTGCACGCGCCCGTCCTCCACGACGAGGTCGACGCAGAAATGCTCGTCGAAGCGGCGTATCGCCGGGTATCGGATCGACGTCTGGAACAGCGTGTGCAGCATGTGGAAGCCGCTCTTGTCCGCGGCGAACCACGTACGCTCGATCTTCATCCCGCCGAACGCGCGGACGTTCACGTGCCCATCCGCCTTGCGGCTCCACGGGCAGCCCCAGTGCTCCATCTGCACCATCTCTTCGTGCGCATGCGCGACGAAGTACTCGACGACGTCCTGCTCGCACAACCAGTCGCCGCCCGCCACGGTATCGTGAAAGTGGGCTTCGAGGCTGTCGTTCGCCTGCGTGACCGCCGCCGCGCCGCCTTCGGCCGCGACCGTGTGGCTGCGCATCGGATAGACCTTGGACACGAGCGCAACCACGAGTGCCGGATCCGCTTCGGCGACGGCGATCGCGGCACGCAAGCCCGCGCCCCCCGCACCGACGATGACCACGTCCGCATCGAAGGTTTCCATGGCAGCCCGCTAACGGATCAGGACGAGCTTCTGGTACAGGCCGCCGAAGTACGTCTGCTTGGCGAGCGTCGCCGGCTTCGCGCCCGGCGGCAGGAACGCCACGATGTCGTCGCGCCACAAGTCGATCGCATAGGGCTCGAGCCTGCGGAATATCACCCTCACGAGCGGCCCCAGTGGATGCCAATGCGCCGGCCGGTGGTAATCGACGATGACGACCTTGCCACCCGGCTTCACCACGCGCATCGCCTCGGCAAGCGTGCTCCGCCGCACTCGGGCCGGTTGTTCGTGCAGGAGAAAAAAGAGCAGAACGCGATCATACGCGGCGTCGGCGCAGGCGAGCGCCGACGAATCGCCGTGCGTCAGGAGCACACGCGGGTCCTCGGGTGGGAGCTTCGCCGCGAGATTGCGCAATTGAATCGGCAGGACGTCGACGACATCGAGGCGCGCGTCGGGCGCCAGGCGTCGGTGCAAGCGAGGCGTCAGGTCCCCGTAGACGCATGCGATCTGCAACGTCTTCCCGCCGATCGTCTCGCCCAGCTCGGCGAGCGCGCAATCGCGCAGGCGTCCGTAATTGCCGAACAGGATCGCGTTCACGAGCCACTCGCGCTCGAACGCGTGCACGGCTCGCGGGTGGACGTACGCCCACCAGTACGCCTGCTCCAGATAGCCGGGAATCGGTACGCGGGCGGCGGTCGCCGGCACGACGCTCAACGCAGCATCCGCAAGGCCGGGCGGAGGCGCCATCTCGTCGACTCCAAACTCGAGCAGTCTCACGACCTCTCCCTTGGGAGTCATCCCGGACCGATGCTAGCGAAGCGGCACAGTCGCGAGTTGACGTGGATCAACGCATGTGGCGTCATCTGCCGGGGCCGCCGTGCGGCGCCTCGACGCCTGGCCGTCGCCGGTTCCGGATCACGGCGCTCGCCATGCCGACGATGAAGGCGACGAGCGCCAGCGCGTTCAGCATCCCGCCTGCGCGCGTCCACGCGAAGCGCTCGGCAGCGTCGCCCGCGAGACGAATGGCGAGCGAGCCGTGCAGGAGGGCGAGCGGCACGTAAAACGACGGGTGGTACGGCACGGCGACGCGCAGGACGGCCGGGAAGATGACGGGCGCGTGGCCAAAGACCATCGAGAACACGAAGCCGAGCGCGAGCGCGTGGACGGCGGCGTCGTAGGCGCGCGTGCCGGGTGCGAAGCCGCCTGCCAGCATCGTCAGCGCGCCGATCGCGAGCCATGCGTAACCGGACAGCAGGCACACGGCGATGAAACGCGTAAGCCCCTGCTTGCGCACGGTGCGCCGCGCGATGTCCTGCTTCAGCAGCCAGCCCGACAAGGCGGCGAGACCGAGTGCGAACAGCGGGGAGCCGAGCGGGTGGCGCGAGGACACGAGGCCCGCGAAGATCACGCCGAGTATCGCGACGAACACGCGGCGCGCCACTGGCGACGGCGGCAGGAAACGCGACAGCTCCAGACGCTCGCCGGCGATCGTCAGGATCAGGAATGCGAGCCACCACGTGACGACGTCGAACACCGCGGCTCCGAGCGCCCACGCCAGGTTGCCGACTACCCAGCACGCGGCGCCCAGCACGAGCGTCAGCGTGAACAGCGCGCGCTGCCGGCGAAACACGTCGAGCGACGCGCCGAGCAGCACGACGCTTCCGGCGAACAGCAGCCACGCCCCCGCGACCGGCTCACTGATTGCGATGGCGACGCTGCCCAGCCCCCCGAGAAACGGGCCGAGATACGCGACGTAGCGGCCGATCGCCACGGCTCGCTCGAGCGCGATCACGACGCCGAAGAAGCCGCCGATCATCAGCGGCCCGTGAAAGGCGGATGCGCCGGACGACACGTCGGGCATCCGATAGCCGAGACGCGCGAGCCCTGCGGTGACGCCGAGCAGCAGGCCGATGAACCCGAGCGCGAGCAGCGGTGCGCGCTGCAGCGGACGCAAGTCACCCGCCATGGAAGGGTGCTAGCGCCCCGCTTCGGAACCGGTCTCGACGACGCGTCTCGTGAAGACGCGCGCTAGAAGGTCCACCCGAAGTGTTCCCTGGCGATGCCCGACATCTTGTCGGGTGTCCACGGCGGATCCCAGACGAGTTCGACGTCGACCGCCGTGCCGACGGGCACGATCGCCGTGATGACGTCGTTCACCTGGGCGACGATCATGTCCGCCATCGGGCAGGCGGCCGTTGTCATCGTGAGGTCGACGTGCACGGCGTCGGACGTCACGTCGACGCCGTACACGAGCCCGAGATCGACGATGTTCATCCCCGCTTCTGGATCGTCCACCTGCCGCAGCGCTTCGCGCACGGCATCGTCGTCGGGCATCGCCATCGTCATGTGTTACCTTACCACCGTCGGATGCTGCTCAAGATACCGCACGCGCGAACGGAATGCGCTGCGACGGCGCGAATCCCACCGCATAGAGGAATCCGAGCAGGTCGAGGTCGCGCGGCGCGACGACCGTCTCCACGCGCTCGATCCGCAGTCCCCCGAGATTGACGAAGAGCTGCGACAGCAGCGCATGGCCGACGCGGCGATGCCGGTGATCGGGATGCACGCCGATCGTGTCGAGCACGGCGACCGGCTCGGTGCGCCCGAAATCGCCAAGGTCGACACGCGCTGTCAGGAAACCGGCGATCGCGTCGTCGATGCGGGCCACGAGCGACACGCGAATGGCCGAGTCGTGCATCGCCTCGGCGAGCTTGCGTTCCATGTACGCATCCCGGACATGGCCGGTGCTGGCGGCGTCGATCCGCACGACGTCGGGCAGGTCCGTCAGCTGCATCAGGCGGATGTCGGCGACGTCGCGCGCGAGATGCTCGAAATCGTTCGATTGCGTGCCGTCGTAGGCTATCTCGCGGTAATCGGCGCCTTGCACTGCAACGGGAACGGCGTCGTCGCGGCTCGCGTCGTATGCGCCGCCGGCGACGGCGCAATCGACGATGTGATTGGCGGCCACCGCGAATCCGTTCTCGTCCAGCCAGCGCAGCATCGCGTGGTTGTTCCATCGCGCCTGCGTCCGCAACTCCCCGATGCCGCGCCTGCGGGCATCGTCGGTCAGTGCGTCCAGCAGGCGGCGACCGACACCGGCGCCCTTCGCGTCGTAGCGCGCGCCGATCGCCTCGATGGACAGCGCCGGCACGTCGCGGCCGAACTCGCCTTCCAGTACGCGCGCCAGGACGTAGCCGGCGAGATGGTCGTCGAGCACGGCCGCGAACTGGACGTACGCGGCGGGCTCGCGCAGCGCGGCGGCGAGCCGCCGCTCGAAATAGGGCCGGCGCATCCGCCCTTCCGCGATCGCGTCGATGTCGACGACCGCATCGAGATCGGAGCGCGCGAGCCGGCGCAGCGTGGTGTCCCGAATCGCAACGGCTTCCATCCGTGTTCCTCCTAGGCGGCCGCGTAAGCGAACGACAGGTCGCGGTCGGCGTCGTCGTCGAGCAGATCCTCGAGCAGCGGCAATAACGCCATCGTTTCCTTCTGGATATGGGCGACCTGGCGCTCGACCATCTCGAGCGCGCCCCGCTTCAGCGTGGTCCAGCCCGCGTCGTCGAGCGTGCCCGCCCCGGCCGCCCGCGCAAGCGGCAGGACCTCGCTCGCGACGGCGCGGATCGCGTCATGCTCCTCGGTCATGAGCGACGCCATGTCGCCGTCGCCGGCGTCACTCATGCGCGGAAAGAGCTCCTGCTCCTCGAAGTCGAAATGCCGGCCGACGTCCTGCTCGATGTGCCGCACGAGCACTCCGGCCAGCTGAATCAGCTCGGCGTTTCCCGCGTTGCCCGACCGCGGCGCGCGCGCGAACGCCTGCTCGATGCGTCCAAGCAGCTCGAGATTGACGCGATGCTCGTCGTCGAGCGTACGGCTCACCTGGCGCTGATAGGTCATTGGCTTACCTTCCGCGCTAACGCGCTCCCGATGGCAGCCAGTGCCACCTGCGCTGCGGGACGGCCCTTCGGGCTCATGGGGGACTTTCCCTTCGTGGCACGAGCACGGTAGCACCCGCATGCCGATGCGCCATTGATCGACGTCAAGCCAGTCACCACTGCGGACTTCAAACCGATGCGGCGTGCGTCCCGCTCTTGGCGCCGACCCCGAGCATCCGCCGGACGACCTGCACGAAGAAGGCAAGAAAGGCCATGCTGCCGACGAGGCCGATCAGCGCACCGATTCGCGCGAACCACGCGCTGTCGAGAAGGATCGCGGCGGTCAGAACGGCGAGCGCGGACATGTGACACAGGTAATGAATGCGCAGCGCCGGACCCGCGGCGAGCGACGACGGCGTCGGCGGCCGGTGCTTGCCGCGCGATGCGTGCATCGACGCGAGGAACGGCACGATGCGCTGCAGGATTCCAAGCAGGAACGTGAGCAGCCATCCGGCGATGAGCAGCAGTCCGAACAGCGTCGGCATGCCGGCGAACGGCACGTCGAGCGCGACGCAGAGCGCCGCGACGAGGCTCGCGGCGAGCATCGCCCAGCCGATGCGCACCAGGCGGAACGACGGCCCGAGGTCGCGCCGCATGCCTTTGGCGAGCGCCGCCAGCATCAGCCGCAGGTGCAGCGCGACCGCGACGACGCCGGCTGCGATTGCCGCCACGCGCAGCGCGACCACCGCGATACCGAATGCGGCCACGGCGACCGCCGCGAGTGCCGCGCACGCCAGTGCACACGATACGAGCGCGAAGCGCTCGTCGGGGGGCCGCGAAAGCGCGAACATCGGCACCAGGATGTACGACAGGCCGAGTGCAAGCATGCCCATGAAGCCGTACGCTGCGAACGGCACGTGCAGCGCGAGCGCCACCGGGCGCGGCAGCGCGAAACCGCCCGCGTACGAGAACGCGAGCGACAGCGCAGCGACCAGCACGATCGCGAGCGCGATCCATGCGACCCAGACGTGCGCGATGACCGCGGGCATGCCGCGCGCGCCGAGCAGATTGTGCGCGAGCAGGACCGCATAGATCGCGAGCGCGATGGCAATGAGAATCGCTCCGGCCGCCAGCAGCGGCACCGAGGGGAGTCCCATGCCGAGTGCCGCCGCCGCGACGCCGGGCGTGTACAGCCAGAACACGAGCGCCGGCGCGTGACGCGAGCGGACGGCTTGCCGGGTCGCGACGGGCAGCAGCTGGAGGCTCGCGCCGATGGCCGTCGTCGTGAGCACGCCGAGCGTGATCAGGTGCAGCGCCGCGAGCGTCCAGCCGAGACCGCCCCGGTAGCGCGGCGCGCTGTCGGCGCCCGCGAACAGCGCGATCCATCCGGCGACGTGGAATGCGGCCGCGGCGCCGAAGTAGCGAAACGGAATCGACGCCGGCAACAGCCGTCCGATCGCGCCCCCCAGGAACGAGCCGGGCGTCGTCTTCACCTTGCGGCCGCGCGGATCCGGCGAGGACTTCGCGGGCCGTGGCTCCCTGTTTGGGTCGCCCGCATCGAGCGGCGCGAAGCTCGCGGGTCTCGCTTCCCCGTTCGCCGCGTTGCGCGCTTCGGCGCCGGGACTGCCGGCGCTCGTCGACGGACCGGCCTCGCTCACGCCGCTCGCTTCAACAGAAGGCGCACCTCGCCGTCCGGAGCATCGAGGCGCTCGGAGGTCCAGCCGATCTCCGCGAGCTCGGGATACAGGAACACCGGGTCGCGCTCGTGATGCACGACGACCGGCGTCGCATCGCGGATCGACTCGACGAGCGCGAGGATCGACACCATCGGCTGCGGCGGCGGCAACCCGCGCACGTCGATGTGAATACCGTCCGCCTCCACCCACCGCCGGGATGGACCTTCGCCGTTCAGGTTGCCGTTCATGGTTCGCTACGCCGGGTGCGCCGCGCGGGCGCCGATGATCAGCTTCAGCACCTCGCTCGAACCCTCGTAAATGCGCAGCGCGCGGATCTCGCGATACAGCCGCTCGACCGTGACGCCGCGAACGACGCCGAGGCCTCCGAACACCTGCACCGCGGCGTCGATGACCTGTTGCGCCGCCTCGGTGGCGAACAGCTTCGCCATCGACGCCTCGCGCGTCACGCGGCGCATCTGCGTGTCGCGCGTCCACGCCGCGCGGTAGACCATCAGCGCGGAAGCGTCGATCGCGACCAGCATGTCGCCGAGCTTCGCCTGCGTGAGCTGGAAATCGGCGAGCGCGCGACCGAACATGCGGCGCGCCTGCGCGCGCGCGATCGCCTCGTCGGCCGCCCGTCGCGCGAAACCGAGCGCCGCGGCGCCGACCGTGGTGCGAAAGAGATCGAGCGTGCCCATTGCGATGCGGAAGCCGTCATTCGGCGCGCCGAGCAGGCGATCCGCGCCGACGCGGCAGTTCGCAAGGCGCAGCGTGCCGAGCGGATGCGGTGCGCTCACGTCGATGCGTTCCGATGCGTCGAGCCCCGGCGTGCCCGCATCGACGATGAACGCCGACAATCCGCGCGAAGGCTTGTCCGCGTTGGGATCGGTGCGGGCGAACACGACGTAGAAGTCTGCGAGCCCGCCGTTGGAGATCCACGTCTTGACACCGTCGAGCCGCCAGCCGGCGCCGTCGCGCACGCCGGTCGCGGCGACGGCGGCCACGTCCGAACCGGCCTCCGGCTCGGACAGCGCAAAGGCGGCGATCCGCGTGCCCGCCGCGACGCCGGGCAGATAGGCGCGCTTCTGCGCGTCGCTGCCGAAAAGCGAGATCGGCACGCTGCCGAGGCCCTGCATCGCGAACGCGAAATCGGCGAGGCCGCTCGCGTGCGCGAGCGACTCGCGCGCGAGGGACAGGCTGCGCACGTCGACGCGCTCGTGCATGCCGCCGAATGCCGCGGGCACGCACGCCCGCAGCAGGCCGGCGTCGCCAAGCCCACGCACCAGTTCACGCACGCAGCGGTATACGGCATCGGTGTCCCGCTCGGCGCCTTCGACGAGACCCGGCACCTCGCGCAGCGCGAAAGCATCCACCGCGGTCACGAACGCGCGGTGCCCGTCGTCGAAGAACGGCCATTCGAGAAACGTGCGGTCAGGCATGGTTCGTGATTCAGTCGCCCTCGAACACCGGCTTCTGCTTCGCCACGAACGCGCGATACGCGCGCTCGAAGTCGCTGGTCTGCATGCAGATCGCTTGCGCCTGCGCTTCGGCCTCGATGCATTCGCCGAGGCCTGCGCTCCACTCCTGCCACAGCATCGTCTTGGTCATCGCGTGGCCGAATGTCGGTCCGTCGGCAAGGCTCTGCGCCATCGCCGTGGCCTCGTCGAGCAGCGCTTCCGGCGCGACGAGGCGATTGTGGAAGCCGAAGCGCTCGGCCTCCTCGCCGCCGACGACGCGTCCCGTGTACAGCAGGTCGGCCGCGCGCGACAGGCCGATCAGCCGCGGCAGCAGCGTGCACGCGCCCATGTCGGCGCCCGCGAGCCCGACGCGCACGAACAGGAACGCGAGCTTGCTGCGCGCCGTCGCGAACCGCAGGTCCGATGCGCACGCGATCATGGCGCCCGCGCCGGTGCACACGCCGTCGATCGCCGCGACGATCGGCTGCGGGCATTCGCGCATGGCCTTCACGAGCTCGCCCGTCATTCGCGTGAAGCGGAGCAGGCCCGGCATGTCCATGGTGACGAGCGGGCCGATGATTTCGTGGACGTCGCCGCCGGAACAGAAGTTGCCGCCCTCGCCGGTCATCACGACCGCCTTGATGTCGCTCGCGTGTGCGAGCCTGCGGAACAGCGCGCCCAGCTCGGCGTAGGAATCGAACGTCAGCGGATTCTTCTTGTCCGGACGGTTCAGCGTGATCGTCGCGACCTTGCCGCGCGCCGCATAGCGGAAATGCGTGGCCTCGTATCCGGCCAGTTGCACCTGCTTCATGTCGATTTCTCCTGTTCAGACCACCGATCGTGCCGCGCCGCGCGCATCGTCACCCCACCATCGTCAGGCCGCCGCTGACGCTCAGCACCTGCCCCGTCACGTAATTGGACTGCGCGCCGGCGAAGAATGCTACCGCGTCGGCGATTTCGGACGGCTGCGCGAAGCGCCGCAGCGGAATCGCCTTCTTGAACGCCTCGAGATGGCCTTCCGGAACGGCGGCCAGCAGCGGAGTATCCGTCGGGCCTGGACAGACGCAGTTGACGTTGATGCCGTGGCGCGCCGTCTCGCGCGCGAGCGACTTGGTGAAAGCGATCAGGCCGCCCTTCGCGCCCGCATAGACCGTCTCGCCGAGGCTGCCCACGCGGCCGGCATCGCTCGCGATGTTGACGATGCGGCCGCTCTTGCGCTCGAGCATGTGGGGCAGCAGCGCCTTCGCGAGCGTCATCGGCCCGACGAGGTTCAGCGCGATCAGTTTGTTCCACAGCTCGGGCGTGCCCTCCCAGAACGGGTGCGTGCGTCCCCACCCGGCCCCGTTGACCAGCACGTCGACGGCGCCGTATTTCGCGTGCACCGCCTCGGCGAACGCTGCGATCGACGCCGGATCCGTCATGTCGACCGCGATGAACTCGGCCGTCTGGCCGCGCTCGCGCAGCGCCGCCACCGTTTTCTCTCCGCCTTCGCGATCGATGTCCGCGACGACGATCTGCGCACCGCGGGCTGCCAGCGCCTCGGCCGTCGCCCGGCCGATGCCCGATGCGGCGCCCGTCACGACCGCCACCTGTCCCTGCATGTTCATCACGGTCTCCTCGTCATTCATGCCGCGCTGCGCGGCCGATCCAGGAACGCCGCGACGCGCGCCTGCGTCTGCGGCGATGCATAGAGCGCACGCGTCGCGCCGATCTCGGCATCGAATCCGGCTTGCGATCCGGAAGCGGCGAGCGCGATGCACCGCTTGCTCGCGGCGAGCGCCTCACGCGGATGTGCGGCCACGCGCTCCGCCAGCGCTGCGGTCCACTCGGACAGCAGCGCGGCCGGCCGCACCCACTGCACGAGGCCGAGGCGCAGCGCTTCGCCGCCGTCGACCGTCTCGCCCCCGAGAATCAGCCGGCGTGCGACGCCCGCCCCGCAAAGCGCCGTCAACCGCTGCGTGCCACCGGCGGCCGGCAACAATCCGAGCCGCACCTCAGGCAGACCGACCATCGCCTCGGCGGCCGCGACGCGCAAATCGCAGGCGAGCGCGAGCTCGAGCCCGCCGCCGAGCGCCGCCCCGCCGATTTCCGCCAGTGTCACGAACGGCGCGGCGGCGATGCGCGCGAACACACGCTGCATGTCGCGAACGACCCCGAGCATCGTCTCCGCCCCGTCCGGCGAAGCCATGGACGCACGCATCAGCGCGAGGTCGGCGCCGGCGCAGAACGCCTTCTGCGTGCTGCGCACGTGCAGCAGCGATATCGCGGGATCCGCTTCCGCTTCGGTGACGGCCGCGTCGAGTCGCGCGAGCAGCGCGGCGTCGATCGCGTTGACCGGCGGTCGCGCCAGCGCCGCGACGAGCACGTGGCCGCGTCGCTCAACGGCGAGCATCGGCCACCTCCTGGCCGGCATTCGGCAAAGGATCGGGCGCGAGCTCGCGATGCAGCTCGCGCAACCGACGGCGCACGAGCTTTCCGGTCGGCGTCCGCGGCAGCGCGTCGATCGGATGAATCCAGCGCGGACGCTGGTACGGTGGCAGGCGATCGGCGTGCGCGCGCAGCGCCGTGGTATCGGGCAGTTGCGTCCCCGCCTGAGCGACGAAGAACAGTGCGACCGCATCGACGCCGTCGGCGTCCGGCACCGTCACCGCTGCGGCCTCGGCCATGCCCGGACATGCGAGCGCCAGATGCTGCTCGAGCTCGATCAGGTCGACCCAGCGCCCGTGCACCTTGACGAGCGAGTCTTCGCGCCCGGCGAAACGCCACGCGCCGTCGCCCGCGCGTTCGAACAGATCCGACGGCGCGAAGCCGCCGTCGCGAAAATGCTCGGCCTGCGCGTCGGGCCGGTTCCAGTAGCCGAGCGCGACGGTCGAGCCGCGCACGAGGATGCGGCACGGAGCGGCACCCGACTCAGATGCATTGTCCTGAGCGGCAGTCTTTTCCGCGGGCGCCGTCGCATCGTTAAGCGCACGCACTTCGATTCCAGGCGATGCGCACAGTCCTTCGCCGTCGTCGCGATCGACGAGCACCAGCACCAGCGTCTCGGACGCGCCGAAGCCGTTGACGATCGTATATCCGGTCTGGCGCTTCCATTCGTCGCGCAGGCTTGGCGGCAACGCCTCGCCGGCGGAGGCGAAGAGCCGCACGCCGGACTGCGCGAGCGCCGGTGCCAGCCCCTGCTTCAAAAGGTTGCGGTACAGCGACGGGACGCTGAACAGCACGTTTGCGCGCTGCGCGGCGACGCTCGCGACCACGCTCTCCGCCGTCGGCCACTGCGGATCGAGGATCACCGTCGCGCCGAGCTTCAGCCCGGTGAAGATGCAGTTCGCGAGCGGATAGGAAAAGAAGAGCTTGGAGCTCGCGTAGATGCGATCCTCGACCGTGAGCCCGAGACGCTCGCGGCCAACGCGCTCGATCTCGTTCGCGATGCGCTGCGGGTGCACGACCGCCTTCGGGCGGCCGCTCGTTCCCGACGAATGCACCCACAACGCGGGCTCTTCCGGTCCCATCGGCTCTGCGGCGCACGGCGGCGTCTGCGCGACCGTCGACCGCCACTCGTCGACGGTGACGACCTCGGCGCTCCATGGCGCCGGCGTATCGTCGCCGGGTTCGGCGAGGATGAAACGGAATCCCGCCGCGTCGAGGATCGCGCGCCACTCGACCGGCGGCACGCGTGGGTTGACGCCGACAGCGACGCCGCCCGCCCAGATCGCGCCGAGATACGCGACCACCCAGTCGATGCCGTCGGGCAGCTTGACGGCGACGCGCTCGCCACGGCCGAGCCCGCGCGCTCGCCATGCCGCACCCGCACGCGCGACCCGGTCGCGCAATTCGCCACGCGTCATCTGCGTCGTGCCGCACACAAGCGCGACACGCTCGGCGGCATGCTCGCAAAGCAGCACGTACGCCGCGTTCTGTGTCGCCGATGCGGCCGCAACGGGTTCCGTCGCAGCAACGGTTTCGAATCCGATCAGCCCCGGCTTGCCGGTGCGCCAGCGCGCGTGCTCGGTCGTCAGCAGCGCGACGTGCTCGCGCTCCTCGGCGGCGAGCTCGCGGTAGAGCCCGCGCCCCGCGGAGTTGGGCGCCTCGCGCGCAGCGCTTTCCTCGAAGAATTGCGCGGCGCGTTCCTCCATCGCGATCGCGATGCGGAACAGGTCGTCCGCGTCGTCCACGCGCCTCGGAACGCCGGCGAACACCGCCGCGCAGTCGATTGCGTACGCGTCGTACACGGGCGTCATATCGACGTGGTAGCGCCTCGTCAGCGTGTCCATGTGCGTCCGCTCCATCGCGGCGAAGCGGCCGAACAGCTCGCGCAGGTCGGCGTCCGTCGCACTCGCGGCGGCGCGATGGTAAAACGCCTGGCCGCCCAGCTCGATCTCGAACGCCTTGCGCACCGCGCCCATCGCCGTCGCGTCGTCGACGGGTCCCGGCTCGAAGCGCGTCAGCGTGCCTCCGCACAGCGGACAGCCGCCATACGGGAACGCAAAGCCTTCGCTCACCTTCGCGCACGACGTGCAGTGCCAGCGCAGCGTCGCGCCCGCGCAGCAGATATAGGACTCGCCGTCGCCGTCGAGTGGGGAATGACACTTGGGACAGAGCATCGCGTCCTCCTACGCCTGCCGAGCAACGCCGAGCGGCCGCGGCGGCACGAAAGCCGCAATGTCGTCCGCGGTCAGCGGCCACTGCGCCCGCCCGCGCTGCAGGTATGCGCCGATCGCTTTCGCCGCGCGGCGTCCGGCGCTCATCGCGAGGATTACCGTCGCGCCGCCGGTCACGATGTCGCCGCCCGCGAACACCCCCGGCAGGTTCGTCGCCTGCGTCGCCTCGTCGGCGACGATGTAGCCCCACTTGCCCACGGCGAGACCTTGCGTCGCCTTGGCGACGATCGGGTTCGCCTTCGTGCCGAGCGCGTAGATCACCGTGTCGCACGGCCACGTCACGAATTCGCCGAGCGGCACCGGTGCCCGGCGTCCGCGCGCGTCCGGCTCGCCGAGGGCCATCCTTTCGACCTGGATGCCGCGGACGCCCCCGTCGGCGTCGACTTCGATCGCCACCGGCGCGTGCAGGAAGCAGAACTCCACGCCTTCCTCGCGCGCGTGGCGCAACTCCTCGACGCGCGCCGGAGCCTCCGCTTCCGAGCGCCGATACACGCAGCGCACGCGCGACGCGCCGAGCCGGCGCGCAACCCGCAGGCAGTCCATTGCCGTGTTGCCGGCGCCGATCACGACGACGTCGTCGCCGAGGCCGATCGGCGTGTCGCGATACGGGAACTGGTCGCCGCCCATCAGGTTCACGCGCGTCAGGAATTCGTTCGCCGAGAAGACCTGCCCCGCCGATTCCCCCGGGATCCCCAGGAAGGCCGGGGCGCCGGCACCGGCGGCGATGAACACCGCGTCGAACCCCATCGCACCGGTGAGCTGCGCGATCGTGAATGTCTTGCCGACGACCTTGTTCGTCTCGAAGCGAACGCCGATGTCGGACAGCCGCGCCACTTCGCGCTCGATGATGTCGCGCGGCAGCCGGAACGAGGGAATGCCGTAGCGCAACACGCCGCCGACGACGTGCAGCGCCTCGTAGACGGTGACGTCGGCGCCGTATTTGACGAGGTCGGCTGCGCAGGCGAGCCCGCCGGGACCGGAGCCGACGATCGCGACGTTGCCGAGCGAGCGCTCGAAGCGCGGCGGCTCCTCCTTCACGGGCTTCGCATGGTCGCCGACGAAGCGCTCGAGCCGGCCGATCGCCACCGGCTCCATCTTCGCCTTCACGAGCACGCATTGCGCCTCGCATTGCCGCTCCTGCGGGCACACGCGGCCGCAAACTGACGGAAAGATGCTCGACTCGTGGATCGCGGCGACCGCTGCGTCGACGTCGCGCACGAGCAGGTGGCGGATGAACCGCGGGATGTCGATCGACACCGGACAGCCGTCGATGCACGTCGGCTTCGCGCACTGGATGCAGCGCTCGGCCTCGCGCAGCGCCGCCGCCCAGCCGTAGCCCAGGTTGACCTCGCCGAAGTGGCGGGCGCGCTCGGAAGGATCGCGCTCCGGCATCTTCACCTGGTGGCGCTCGAGCGCGGCATACTTCTTGTACGTCCGCTTGCCGTCGACGATCAGCTTCTGCTCGAGGCTGCACACGTGCGCCTGGTCCTCGCTCGCGCGCGTCTCCTCGCGGCTGAAGCGCTTCTGCCTCGCGACGAGCTCGGCGAAGTCGATCGCGTGCGCGTCGAAGTCGGGACCGTCGACGCACGCGAACTTGACCTCTCCGCCGACGCTGACGCGGCACGAGCCGCACATCCCGGTCCCATCGACCATGATCGTATTGAGCGAGACGAGCGTTTGGACGCCGTACGGTCGCGTCGTGTCGGCGCATGCGCGCATCATCGGCATCGGGCCGATCGCGACGACGAGATCCGGTCGCTCGCGCTCGAGCAGCTCGGCGAGCGCTGCGGTGACGAACCCCGGCCGCCCGGCGCTGCCGTCGTCGGTGCAGACGACGAGCGTGTCGCTCCATGCGGCGAGCTGGTCCTGCCAGAACACGAGATCGGCGCTGCGAAAGCCGACGATGCACGTCGTGCGGTTGCCGGCCTGCTTGAACGCCCGCAGCTGCGGATACACGGGCGCGACGCCGAGGCCACCACCGATCAGCACGACATGCCCGACGTGCTCGATGTGCTGCGGCAGGCCGAGTGGTCCGACGAAATCGGCGAAGGCGTCGCCCTCAACGTAATCGTCGCGCATCGCGCGCGTCGTCTTGCCGAGCGCCTGCACCACGACCGTCACCGTGCCGCGCGCGCGATCGAAGTCGGCGACGGTAAGCGGAATGCGCTCGCCGCCCTCCGCGAGCCGCAGCATCACGAAATGGCCGGGCTCGGCCGCCTGCGCGACGTCGGGCGCGTCGATTTCCCAGAGGAACGCGCTGTCCGAGAACTGCTCGCGGCGGGCGATCGCGTACATGACGTGCCGCCTTCAGTCGCCGGCCAGCTCGCGCAACAGGCGTTGCGCGATCACCGACGCGACCTGCCGGCGGTAGTTGGACGCGGTGGCCGTCGTGCGCATTGGACTCACCTGCTTCGCGACGAGCTTGCCGACGGCCGCGAGCGCCTCCGCGTCTGCGGGCCGGCCGATCAGGGCATCCGTCCCCGCGAGCAGCAGCGGATGGGAGTTGGTGCCGGTGAGCGCAATGCGCAATTGCGCGATGCGGTTCGCATCCATGACGATCGCGACGGCGACGCCGGCCAGCGGGAAATCCATGCCGCCGCGCACGCGCGCCTTGCGATAGCCCGACGCGCCGCCCGGCTGCGCCGGCGGCAGGTGCACGGCGACGACCATCTCGCCCGGCGCAAGCGCGAGATGCGCGGCGCCGTCGTCGCGATAGAGGTCGGCGAGCGGGAGCCGGCGCGTGCCTGTTGCCGACATGACTTCAACGCCGGCCCCGAGCACAATCAGCGCGGGC
>Ga0070662_100000030_pt1 | contig 81418 bp, 86 predicted proteins | sample KBSC53metaG_FD_65648 | JGI IMG/M metagenome (GOLD analysis project Ga0070662, IMG submission 65648) | Corn rhizosphere microbial communities from Kellogg Biological Station, Michigan, USA - KBS C5-3 metaG | ecosystem: Host-associated > Plants > Roots > Rhizosphere > Soil ...
TGCTGTAACGCTGACCAGCTTGGGCAGCCCGGCTACGGCTACCGTGGGCGTGTATGATATTAGCGCTGCTTCGGCAACCGGCAGCGGATTAACGAACTATAGCATCAGCTATGTTAACGGGCATGACACGGTAAAAGTAGCGCCGCTGACGATCACCGCCAGCAATCAGAGCAAAGTCTACGGTTTAGCACAAAACCTTGGCACAACTGCCTTTACGACAACGACGCTGTATAATGGGAATACGGTAAATGCAGTAACGCTGACCAGCTTGGGCAGCCCGGCTACGGCTACCGTGGGCGTGTATGATATTAGCGCTGCTTCGGCAACCGGCAGCGGTCTTTCCAACTACAGCATCAGCTATGTCAGCGGTCATGATACCGTTAAAGTAGCACCGCTGACGATCACCGCCAAGGACCAAAGCAAGGTGTATGGAACCACGTTCACCTTTGCAGGTACCGAGTTTACTCCTTCAACCTTATATAATGGCGATAAGGTAAATTCTGTAACGCTGACCAGCGCTGGAGCATCAAGTTCTGCTGTGGTTGCCAATAGCCCTTACAGTATTGTGCCAAGCGCAGCAGCAGGTACGGGGCTATCTAATTATAACATTACCTACAAGAATGGTGCATTAACCGTAACGCCATATAGCGATTGTACCGCTTATGCCTACAATGGTACAACATTTGCCAATACCGATATAGGGCAAACTTTCACGACTGTAAATTTAAGCCTGGTAATCACAACTTCGGGCGGGGCTGATGCCAGTGCGGCTACAGTGAAATTTTACAATATTAGCAGCGGATCACCGGTGCTAATAGGGACTGCTTCTGCTACCGCAAACGGTCTTAATGAAGCGACATATTCTTATCCATATAAAATAGATATCGGAAATAATCTCTCTTTAACTAATACCGTAAGCTGGGTTGTTTCCGGAAACTATAGTAACACTAGTTGCCAGGAAACAAGCACTGATGTCACTGTGTCTTCCAGAACGGCAGATTTCCTTACAGGGGGCGGATATGTTATACTTAGCCCATTGACCAGTGCTACAAAAAGCGCCGGTACTTATAAGGGTGACCCTGGTACAAAAACCAACTTTGGTTTTAATGTAAAGTGGAATAAAACACTAACTAACATTCAGGGTGGTGGGTTTAACGCGATTGTTCGTAGCGGAGTATTAGTTTACCAGATAAAAGCCGCCAAAGTAGCGACACTTTCGGTTACGCCGGCTGTAGGCACCACGCCTGCTACTGCAGCATTTACATCCGGTAATGCTACAGTGACTGTAACCAATACAGCTACCGGGGTGGTAACCAATCCTGTTGGTAATGGCAACCTTACCATTGAAATGACAGATGTGTGCGAACCTGGTGGGGGCAGTAATGTGTCAAGCGACTTGATCGCCATCACTTTGAAGGATGCTAAAGGTGTTTTGCTCTATTCAAACAACTGGGATGGTACCAAAACAGTCAAGCAGCCACTTAACGGTGGTAACCTCCAGATTCATTCGGATGCTAATACACCTGCACCTACATGTAGCAGCGCGTTAAATACTGTAGCATCATTGAAAAACGATATGCCAGTTAGCACAAAACCGGTAATTAGCAATGACTTGATTAAGAATCCGGATATCAACCCGCTTAGCGTTACGGTATACCCTAATCCAAGTCCGAACTACTTTAATATAAGCATGAAAGGCGGAAGTAAGGAAAAGGTTGACGTATATGTTTCGGATGTGTTGGGCCATTTATTAAAAACATACAGTGTGACACCCGGTTCATCAATTACACTCGGAGACAATTTTGGTGTCGGAATTTATATTGTCCAGGTAAGACAGGGAGATACCTATAAATATTACAGGATTTATAAGGCACCGAATTAAAATTAGAATAGACTCTGACTAACATAAGACCACCGCTAAAGGTGGTCTTTTTGTTGGTAGAAAATATTTTCCTGTTACCTTTCCGAGTTTAAACACAGTATTCGGGCAATAACTATATTTTTGTTTCTGAAAATTACCATTCGTAAAATAATATCAGCGTGTACTTTATACTGTCCAAGGTTCTGCTATTTCTAATATTACCCTTAAACTGGATCATCGCCTGCTTGCTAATCTCCCTTTTTACAAAAAGTGCAAAGCTTAAGAAGCGTTGTTTTATCGCTGGGCTTGTATTGTTGATTGTTTTCACCAATCAATGGTTACTCTATTTATTCGCCAAAAACTGGGACGTGCCTTCCGAACCATTAGAAAAAGTTAAAACTTACAGTGCTGTCATCGTTTTAGGCGGATTTTCTGGTGAAGACAGGAATGGTAACGGTGTTTTCAATAGCTACTCTGATCGGTTTATACAGGGAGTAGAATTAAAGGAGCAAAACAAGGCATCGCATATTTTAGTCACCAGCGGGAATGGTAACCTGCAGGCAAGCAGCTTCAGGGAAGCAACATGGGCAAAAGGCGAATTAAAGAAATTTAATTTACCTGATAGCGTAATATTGATTGAACAAGATTCGCGGAATACGTTTGAGAATGCATCTTTTTCCAAAAAGTTATTAGAGCAGAGACATTTATTGCCGCCGTATATATTGGTTACCTCGGCGTGGCATATGCGAAGAGCACAGTACATATTTAAGAAAGAGGGGCTGAACGTTGTGCCTTGTTCAACCGGGGTGGTCAATAACAGTAAGAAATTTACGTTCGGCAATTACTTTATGCCGGATTCAGAAGTGTTAATCCGCTGGGATTTGTATTTGAAAGAAACGGTAGGTTTGATAGTAGCACACTTCAAATAGTGTTGTTTTAAATCAGTACAAATCTTATACATTTGTTAGGATGAAAAAAATCCTGGTAGCCAATCGCGGCGAGATCGCTTTAAGAGTAATGCGTTCGGCCCGCGAAATGGGAATAAAAACGGTAGCCGTATATTCTGCTGCTGATCGCAATGCCTTACATGTACGCTATGCCGATGAAGCCGTTTTTATAGGCGACGCGCCTTCCAGTCAATCCTATCTTGTTGGTGAGAAGATCATCGATGCTTGCCGGAAGACGGGTGCCGAAGCGATACATCCGGGTTATGGATTTCTTTCTGAAAATGCGGCTTTCGCCCGAAAGGTGAGAGAAGCTGGTTTAATCCTGATCGGTCCATCGCCTGAAGCTATGGAAGTGATGGGTAATAAATTGTCAGCTAAAGCAGCAGCTTTAAAATACAACATCCCAATGGTGCCGGGAACAGAAGAAGCTATTTCTGATATTGCTGAAGCAAAAAATCGCGCCGTTGAAGTAGGATTTCCTATTCTTATTAAAGCGGCCGCGGGCGGTGGTGGTAAAGGTATGCGTGTAGTGGATAGTGTAGAGGATTTTGAGGAGCAAATGCACCTTGCCGTATCCGAGGCTACATCTGCATTTGGCGATGGTTCGGTGTTTATAGAGCGATATGTGTCGTCTCCAAGGCATATCGAAATTCAGGTTTTAGGCGATACACATGGAAACATTGTGCATTTATTTGAGCGAGATTGCTCTGTGCAACGCCGCCACCAAAAAGTTATAGAAGAAGCTCCATCGGCAGTTCTCACTCCTGAAATACGCCAACAAATGGGGCGCTGCGCTGTGGACGTGGCCAGATCGGTAAACTATACCGGCGCCGGCACAGTGGAGTTCATTATGGACGATCAGCTCAACTTCTACTTCCTTGAAATGAACACCCGGTTACAAGTGGAGCACCCGGTTTCGGAAATGATCACTGGCGTCGACCTGGTAAAAGAACAGATTAATATTGCTAGCGGGCTGCCGATCAGCTTTAAACAAGAAGATTTGGAAATAAAGGGCCACGCTATCGAACTACGTGTTTATGCCGAAGACCCTGAAAATAATTTCCTGCCAGACATCGGCACTTTGCAAACCTATATAACTCCGAAAGGTCCGGGTGTGCGCGTAGACGACGGTTTTGAACAGGGAATGGAAATCCCGATCTATTACGACCCGATGATAGCCAAACTGATTACTTATGGTAAAGACAGGCAGGAAGCAATTGAGCGTATGATACGGGCTATTGATGAGTACGATATCACCGGTATCACTACTACTTTAGGTTTCGGGAAATTCGTAATGCAGCATGAAGCATTTACCTCAGCCAATTTTGATACCCATTTCGTGCAGAAATATTTTACTCCAGAGGCTCTACATTCTGCATCAGATGATGAGGCGCTTATTGCGGCTGTTGTGATGGAAAGGCTGTTGGGGAAAAAAATAGAAAACGGATCGACACAAGTAATAAATAATGGTGTATCGGATTGGGTAAAGAACAGAAGGGACCTATGATATTTTGTAGAGACGCGATGCATCGCGTCTCTACAAAATATCTATCAAAGCATTACTCATCCAAAAATTCCTGAACCAATATTGCAGTAGCCTCAGGTTGTTTGTTGCCGGGCTTCATGGTAGTAACTTCACCCAAACAGAAACCATGTACCCCAGGTAATACTGCTAGCTGCGCCCCGGGGATCATGTGCGACAACTTTACGGCGTGCTCTACCGGCATTACATCCTGACTGCCCACAATGATGAGCGCCGGTGCTTTTATGCCGCGAATAGCGTCGTCAGGAATGTCTTTAAAGTTTTTCATTCGTTCAACATCCTTGTGAAACATATTTAGCAATTTGTCTTCGTCCGGGTTTACCTTTAAAAAGGCGGTCTTAAGCGGTGCCGGCATCATATCGATTGTAGCCCCGTTAAAGCCATCAAAAAATCCTGGTAAAAATCCTTCCTTCTGGTAGGCGCCAGCTATATCCACAATTTTATTAACTATTTCGGGGTGCCTGATGGCGGTCTGCAAAGTAGTAGTACCTCCGTTGCTAAAACCCAGGATATTGGCTTTTTCAACTTTAAGATATTTCAGCAGGGCAGCTACATCGTCGGCATCATGCTCGAATGATTCGGGCGAATTACGGTCGCTTGTGCGGCCATGTGCCTGCAAGTCGACTGCTATCACTCTGTTGTACTTTGAAAATACCGGTAATATTTGAGCGAAGGTAACTTCTATGGTCGAGCCTCCGCCATGGAGCAGCACCAGGGGGATGGCACCTTCGCCATGAATCTCATAATACATGTTGATGCCATTTACGGGGGCATATCCGGTTTTAAAATTTTCCATAGGTTTTGTTGGTTGTGCTATCACCGGTATTTCTGCTGTAAAGAGAAAGAAGGCAATTAGCGTAAATAGTTTAAAGTTGATTGTCAAATGTTTTGAAATCATTTTTTTAAACCTGCTAAGTATGCGTTTAGCCTTTCTATGTTTTGCTTTAATCCTTCATCTGCCTTAAAGGTTTTCACCACCTGTATGAATTCTTCGGCTGTATTGAAAAGCATATGCCAGTGGATGTGCGTTTGTTCGCCCGAATCTTCAAATTGAATTGTTGTAGTAAAATCGGGATTGAAATGGTCGAAGACTATTTTTTTAAGCGGTACGATCTCTTTATAGACGCTTTTGTTTTTATAATCTGTCCCATCCGGCCCGTGCATTACCAACTCCCACAGGCCGCCCGGCTTTACATCCATGGTATAAATTGTATTGGTAAAACCATTTGGTCCCCACCAGTTAGCGATATGCTCAGGCTTGGTAAATACTTCCCATACCAGGTCAGCAGGGGCATTTAGTGTTCTTGTAATAACAAGCTCGCGGTCTTTTGTGTTACTTTCCATATCTTTCTTTTTTTAGTATTTCAAGGTATTTTTCTAACGCATCCAATTTGCTTTCCCAGTGTTTCCGGTATTGATCCACCCATGCCGAAACCTCGCTCAACTGATCCAGCTTTGCCTCACAGAACCGGTCGCGCCCGCGCTGTTGAACGGTGATCAGGCCGCAATCCATTAATATTTTAACGTGAAGCGATATAGCCTGCCTGCTCATATCAAAATTCTCAGCAATTGAATTCACATTATGGGGCTGATCGGCAATCATATTGATAATTGCCCTTCGGGTCGGGTCGGCTATGGCCTGGTATACATCTCTGCGCGCTATCATTATGCAAGTATTTACTTGCAAATATAAATGCAAGTATTTGCTTGCGCAAATTTTATTTAAAAATTATTAAAGAATTTTAAAGCGTATGGGTTAAAAAGAAAAAGGAGGTTTTGATATTTCATCAAAACCTCCTTTCGGGAAATACAGGTACTTATTCCCCTTGCGCAGGCTTTTGCCAGAAATAATCAGGGTTATTAGTGGCATGTTCGACCGAATGCCCGGATGATCTTACCAGTTTGTGTATAGAGTTAAACGAACCCGGGTAAAGGTCGATGTAGTCAATATTGGCCATGCCTGGTTTTTGAGTTTCAACATCCCATTCGCTTTTTGCAGAGCATTGCAGCCAATACAGGTTTTTGGACATATAATAGCCCAGGTAGTATTCTTTGGTTTGTTTTGACTTATTGTTCCAGTTAGCATCGTTGTTAAGAACCAGATCATCCCCGCCCTTTACAAGTCGTTGGCGTACCTCTTCAATATTCAGCAGGTTACCTTTACGATCAGTGACATAGGCGTTAAAGGTAGGATCCATCCAAACCCATTTGTTCAGTGTTTTTGACCACGCTACGGTTATCACGTGACAATCGCTATCCGTACTGTCTTTTGGCAGGCAGGTAACCATCCGTGCAGGAATGCCTTCGCTTTGGTAAACGTCCCTCAAAATGGTCGACATCATGCGACAATTAACACCGCGTTTTTCCTTTTGGCAAACTTCTATCAGATCGACCGCATTTTTTGAGGATGGGTTATTTGAACTGCCATCGTGCCGTACTTCATTATGCACCCAATACAGAAGCTTTTTCATGCGGCTTATTTCATCACCTGTGCCCGCAACAGAATCAAGATTAAATTTACTTTTGAATGCGACCAGCTCTGGTGCTGAAGCTTTCTGGTAAGTAAATATTGGCAAATTGGAAGCCGTCTCCTTATTGTATGGTCCGGAGTTTTGTAAAATGTAGCCGAAATCACGTTTCTCGCGCAGTTTTTGCACATCTTCCTGGAAACGTTTATTACCACGCAGATTTTCCATGTCAGGATCGGACTTCAAATTGTTGTAATCATCAAAACCTGCTGCCAATGAATGTTCAAACCATTCAACACCCTCATCTATTTTATTTTCGCGAGAACAAACACAAGCCATATTATAATTCATACTGATGGTAAATACTGCTAACTTTTTTCTCATGTCCTCGGGAAGCTTATTATACCGGCTAAACCAGGCATTGATGGTATCCCCGGCACCCTTATAATCCTTTTTGTCGAAGGAGGCAACGATGTTATCAGTGGTTTTTTGTGAGCTTTGCCTGAAAGCAGAAGTTGCTTTGTCTTCCTGAGCAAGAGCATAAAATGCAGAAAAGCATAAACAAAGGGCAATGATTTTTTTTTTCATGGTTAGGATTTTTTATATAATAGTCGGTTTAAGGTAATAGATAGTTGCATGAGAACTAAACTTTTCTTCTAAAATAAAAAGGTGATGGAACAAATCAAAATAGTGTGTATAGATGATCAATAAAAGCCGCCTGCGCCGGATTGATCTTCTCTTTAGCCGTTTCCAAATCAAACCACGCCGCTTTATCAATCTCCGGAAATGTTTGCCTTTTACCTGATCGCGGAGGCCATTCTAATTCGAAAACGTTGCTCACTATGGTTTCATGATCGATATCTCCCTCAACAGCCCAGGCATACACCGTTTTACCTCCCTTTTGATGAATAGGTGTCAGTTCTAGGAAATTGCCCTCGATACTTTGGCCCGTTTCTTCCAAAAATTCACGTTTGGCCGCATCTAATGGGTTTTCATCGTCGGCAAATTCACCTTTAGGTATTGACCAACTGCCATCATTTTTATTTTTAAAAAACGGACCGCCGGGATGAACAAGGAACACCTGCAATTGATTATCAGCAGTACGATATAATAGTATCCCCGCACTTTGTTTGGCCATGGCAAATAGATTTAAAGCAAGTTAACAAAAGCCAAAAGTTTAATTGTTATTTTTGTTTTACTATCAAATCGAAAAACAATATGGCCGACAACAACTGGACCCAATTCACGATCAAAGCTGATTTTAATACCGACGTGCGTACTATTTATCAAGCATGGACAACGCCTGGGGGGCTGGAAAGCTGGTTTTTGCGGAAGGCTAATTTTTATGCTATAGCCGGTAGATTGCGTGGCCCACATGAATCGATCTCAAAAGAAGATGTTTATGAGTGGTATTGGCATGGGTTTGATGACAACACGGTAGAGAAAGGTGAGGTGCTTGAACTGAACAGCATCGACTTTCTGAAATTTACCTTCAGCGGCGGTTCTGTCGTGAGTGTTTCCATCGAAAGCAGGAATGGCCTCACTATTTTGGAACTGACACAAGAAAATATCCCGCCGGAAAACGATCCTCAAAAAAATCTGTTAGTTCAGTGCCAGGTAGGGTGGACGTTCTATTTAGCTAATCTGAAGTCGATTGTTGAGGGCGGGATAGATTTGCGTAATAAGCGCCTGGATATCGGAAGTAATTTTAAATAAAAGCCCCACCTAAATCCTCCCCAAAAGGGAGGACTTGTCTTAGAAATATGCCTTTATTTAATAATTTTGCATTAAATCCCTTTGGGGAATGAAAAAAATATGTTTACAGGGATTATTGAAACTTTAGGAGAGGTAACCGAACTGCGCCGGGAGCAGGGAAATCTGCACATTACCGTGTCATCACCCATTGCGGCAGAATTAAAGATCGATCAGTCTGTTGCCCACAATGGTGTGTGCCTTACGGTGGTGGCCTTATCCGACGGCAAGCATACAGTAACTGCGATAGACGAAACACTTCAAAAATCGAACATTGGTCACCTTAAAGTTGGCGACCTGGTAAACCTGGAACGCTGCATGCAGATGAACGGCCGTTTAGACGGCCATATCGTGCAGGGTCATGTGGATCAAACTGCTATTTGTACCGAATTCAGGGAGATGCACGGCAGTTGGGAATATACCTTTGAATATGATCCTGCAGTTGGCAATGTAACTGTAGAAAAAGGCTCTATCTGTGTGAATGGCATCAGTCTGACTGTAGTGCATTCAAAAAAGAACAGCTTCTCTGTAGCCATTATTCCTTACACCTTTGAGCATACCAACCTGCAGCAAGTCAAGGTTGGTACGGTGGTAAACCTTGAATTCGATATCATCGGCAAATATGTAGCCCGCTTGATAGGGGCCAACGCTAATGCGATAACTCCTTTAAACGCGATTTAGCATAAGTCAAATAAGTGTTTTGCTTTTGCGGCGGACTGGCCTTAATATATTTCCGGTAGTATTTGGCTGCAATGGCCTTGTTCTTCAGTTCTGAATCATACAGATTAGCCAATACATAATAGGTGATCATCGGCTTGCTATCATATAACAAGCTTTTCTGATAAGCGTTAACCGCTTTATTTAGCCTATGGAGTTTGTCGTATGAGTCGCCCATCTCGGCATAATAAGAATCAACATTTGATGAAATAGCAGATTTTACAGCTTTATTTAAATATTCTATAGCTTTTTCCTGATCGTGGAGTGCTTTGTAACTCATGGCAGTATAATAATAGGAGGTTTCGCTTGCTGTTTTATTGGTTTCGAGTATTTCAAATGCCGAAATACATTCTTTGTATCGTTTCTCCATAAAATAAGAAATGCCCAGCATGTTTATCACATCGCTGGACATAGCGCCACCAAAGATTAGTTGTTGACATAAGGTAATTGTCTGTGGAAACCTTTCTAATTTGTAGCTTATTATTGCTTTTTGATGAAGCAATAATAGGTTTGCGGTGTCTGCCGCAAGAGCTTTGGAAACAATGGTATCAGCTTTCGGATACAATTTTTGATTGATGAAGATCGTCGCGAGGTCGGCTGCCACATCCGGGTCAACGGGGTTAATTTGATTTGCTTTTTGCAGGTAATTACTATCCGCCTTAAGATCACCAATATTATAAGATATCGTGGCTAATTGTTTGTATACATTGAAATTGGTGCTGTCTTTTTGCAATATCTTCTTGAAATAAACCAGGGCCTTACCGTTGTTACCTCTCCTTAAATTGAGATTGCCCAAATTATACAAAAGAGAAATGCTGGTAGAATCTTTTTGGTAAATGCGCAGATAATATCCTTCTGCATCGGCCAGTTTGCCAGCCATTTGAGATGTGTATGCAAGGCTGGAAAGTACTTTGGCATCGGTAACGGGTTCAGGGTTTGCTTTTTTAATATAATCCAGCGCATCGGCGAAGCGTTGGTTCTGATAATATTCAAGCAATAGAGCGTCGCCGCTTTTATCTATTTGCTGTGCGAATAAGCTATTAGTAAAACAAATAAAAAGGATAGGTAAAAGGTACATTTTCATGTAACTAAATTATTAGTTTATTGTCAAAAATGCAAGTGATTAAACAAAATGCTTCTTTTCCGGTTGTTAATCAGACAACAATTGATTTGATTATGGATAAGATTAGAAAGTTTGAGTTGATGGAAAAGATTGTTCATGAGTTGGAGGATCTTAAAAACAGTCAGCAGGCCATCATACAAAAGTTAGCCAAAATAGAAGTGGACAACATTGACCTGGGCGATAAGCGCCTGGAGAAAGACCTGCCTGATATGCACCAGCGTGTATCGGATAACCTGGATGCAATTGCCGGCCTGCTGGACGATTTTGCACAGAAGACCGACCAATATAACAATCAGAACAACATTGCAGCTTTAAAGGAGCAGGAAGCCCTTAACAAGTAAAAAAATAAGTCCCCGGAAACGGGGACTTATTTTTTTCTGAGTTTTGTGAGTTTAGAATAGCTTACTCAATACTTTTACCCTTCATTGCTGAGCTAATAGCCTGATCCATCAATCGCTCGGCAAATGGACGTGTAAACTCATTCACCGCGTCAACCTTTTTCAGTATCAGGTCTTTATCGCCGCTGGTGAGGGCTTCTTTTAGTTCGTTTACTAATTTTTGTGTTTCGCTGATCTCGGCAATGGATACGTAATCGGCATTCTTTTGCAGGAAACGCTCAACGGTATATACCATTTGCTCGCCTTCGGTGCGGGCCTCTATCAGCATACGCTGGGCCACATCATCTTTGGCATGGGTGATGCTGTCCAGCAGCATTTGTTCCACCTGGTCGTCGGTGATGCCGTAGGTTGGTTTTACTTCCACTTCCTGTTTTACGCCTGAGCGCAGTTCTATAGCCTGTATCTTTAAGATACCGTCGGCATTCAGCAAAAAGTTAATATCCACTTTAGGCAGACCAGCAGGCATGGCCGGGATTCCTTTCAGATCAAACTCCGCCAGTTTGCGGTTTTCTTTGATCAAATCACGTTCGCCCTGGTAAACGGCGATCTTCATATTTACTTGTCCGTCGATCGAGGTTGTATATTGACGACCAGCCTTGGTAGGCACTTTGGAGTTTCGGGGAATGATGACATCCATCAATCCGCCCATCGTTTCGATACCTAATGACAGCGGCGTAACGTCTAGCAATAAGATGTCCTTACGGTTACCGGCCAAAATATCAGCCTGTATAGCAGCGCCTAAGGCAACTACCTCATCAGGGTTTAGATCATCATGAACCGGTCTGGCGAAAAAGTCAGAAACCATTTTCTTCACCAAAGCAGTACGGGTTGAACCGCCTACCATTACCACTTCATTAATGTCGCCGATATCCAGGCCGGCATCTTTTAATGCATTATGGCAGCACTGGATGGTTTGCTGAACCTTTGGCAAGATCAATTGCTCAAAGGTATCACGCGAAATAGTACACCAGATATCCCCGATCTTTTCGTTAAACAAACTTTGATGAGCGAAGGCTTTTTTAGCTTCTTCGGCTTTCAAGCGTAGTTGTTGAGCGAGTTCGCGATTATTGGCTAATTCAGCTTTATTCAATTGATTCTGTTCGATCCAGTATTCAACAATGGCACGGTCAAAATCATCACCCCCTAAAAAGGTATCGCCATTGGTAGATAATACTTCGAAGATGCCGTTCTGGATCTGTAAGATAGAAACATCGAATGTGCCACCGCCTAAATCATAAACAGCAATCGTTTTTGTTTCTTCGGGATTTAAACCGATACCATAAGCCAAACTTGCGGCCGTTGGTTCATTTACGATACGCAATACGTCCAGCCCGGCCAGTTTACCTGCATCGCGGGTAGCCTGGCGTTGCGAATCATTAAAATACGCTGGAACGGTAATCACTGCACGGGTGACCGGAGTTTTTAGCGCATGTTCGGCGCGTTCTTTTAATTCTTTTAATATCAAACCTGAAAGCTCGATAGGGGTATAGAAACGGTCGCCAACCTTGATCTTTACCAGGCTTTCGGTATCGTCGTCTATAACTTTATAGGAGAAGAAGTCCTTGTAGTTTTCAATGTCATGATAAGAGCGGCCCAACAACCTTTTTACAGAGAAAACGGTATTCTGCGGATCGGTAACCAGGTAGTTTTTAGCTTCGTTTCCCACTGTTATTTCATCCGCAGGCCCAAAATGCACCACCGATGGCACCAAAACACCCTTGCCTGTATCATTGATCACCTTTGGATTTTTATCCGGATCGATGAAAGCCACAAGAGAGTTGGTAGTCCCAAGGTCGATACCTACAATAATATCTTCCTTTTGCAGAGAGCCTGTTGCCAGGTTGATGGAAATTTTAGCCATGATAGTTCAATAACAATCGGCAAATGTAGGCAGTTTTGAATAACGGAGTGTCTTTTGAATATCTATTTTTCAATTTATCATAAACTAAGGGGTATATTTTTGTGTTATTTTCGCGAATTGCTTGTATAAGCTAAAATTATTACTTTCACTTTGATGCTCGTTCTACCGCTGTTCCGCTCTCAATTGCAATCGAAATATAAGTTTTGCTTTTTAATGGTATTCACCACTGCTACTGCTACCCTAACAAAGGCTCAGCAATTCGGCGGCAACCCACCATCAATTCAATGGAACCAGGTAAATACAAAGGCGGCTAAAGTAATTTATCCCCGCGGACTAGATTCTGCAGCAATGGAGGTGGCTAATATCGTTCAGCAAATGAACAGCACTATCCAGCCTACTATCGGCTATAAACAAAAGCAGATCAGTATAGTGCTTCAAAATCAAACCACTGTCGCAAATGCTTATGTGGGTTTGGCGCCTTTTCGTAGCGAGTTTTTCCTGACCCCCGAGCAAAATAGCTTTGACGTCGGCAGCTTGTCCTGGCCAAAACAGTTGGCCATACACGAGTTCAGGCATGTACAACAGTATAACAACTTTAATGTTGGTGCCTCAAAACTGATGCGAATCCTTTTTGGCGAGGGAGGGCAGGCTTTAGCAAATGAGCTTTCGGTACCTAACTGGTTTTTTGAAGGGGACGCCGTTTTTAACGAAACTTTAGTAAGCAACCAGGGCAGGGGCCGGTTGCCTTATTTTTTTAATGGTTACCGGGCCATCTGGGCTGAGGGAAAGAACTACAGCTACATGAAACTGCGCAATGGCTCATACCTGGATTATACTCCAGACTGGTACCCAACCGGATATATGTTTGTTGCCTATGGCCGTGAGAGGTATGGAGATGCTTTCTGGAAAAATGTATCCCATGACGCTGCGGCTTATCGTGGCGGTTTTTCGCCATTGCAAAGGGCGATAAAAAAATATTCCGGTAAGGACTTTAGTCAATTCAGGCAAGATGGCTTTGATTTCTTCAAAAAGCAATTTCAAAGCGATATAAAGCCACTATCGAAAAATTCTGTTGTAAAATCTCAGCATTTTGTTGCCGACGAAGAATACCCTGCTTATGTGAATGACACCACGCTTATTTACATGAAAACAACCTACAACCATTTGCCGGTGTTCGTGGTCAAAAGCGGGAATACGGAAAGAAACATCAGCGTTCGGAGCGTTTCGCTGGATAATTATTTCGCTTACCATAATGGCAAAGTAGTGTACGCTGCCTACCGCCCCGATCTGCGCTGGACTTACCGGGATTTTAGCGAGTTGATGGTTCTAGACATAAAAACCGGAAAAGAAAAGTGCATCACCAATAGTACTAAGTATTTTTCGCCGTCGTTCAGTCCGGATGGCAAAACCATTGCTACAGTACAGGTAAACCCGTCAGGGAAAAGCACTATTCACCTGGTTAATTCATCTAATGGGAAGTTTATTAAAGCCTTCGGTAATCCCGAAAAACTGTTTTTTACCTACCCCCAATACTACGATAGAGACAAATTGATCGCAGCGGTTCGCAATCAAGCGGGCAAGATGTCGCTGGCGCTGATTGATATTGCCACCGAAAGGACACGCTACCTGCTGCCTTTTTCTTATCAGCCTATCGGATTTATCAATGTCAAGAATGATATTGTCTATTTCACTGCCACGTCGGGTATAAATGACCGGTTATATGCCTTGTATATCAATTCGGGAAAGTTGTATGAGTTGAGAAACGATCAGCAGCCGGGCTTTATTGGTAATTATCAATCTGCTGTTTCTGATAAAAAATTTGCCAGGGTTGGCTTTACCGCAGTTGGTTATCAGATCAATGAGCTGGATAAAAAGGATTTAAAATGGGAAGATATTGGGCCTGCTATTCCCGGTAGCTTATCGGATATGGGCATCACTGCGTTAGACAAAAATTCAGCGTCCGACTTGTTGGCCACAGTGAAGCCGGAACCATTAGAAGTAACCAAGTACCCAAAAGCGTATCATCTATTTAATTTTCACAGCATTATCCCCGATCTGAGCGATCCCGATTATCAAATAGCAATAGTAGGAGAGAATGTATTGAACACCTTCCAGTCGCAACTGGCATTTACTTATAACCGCGATGAACAATATAAACAGTTTGGATTTGATGCGGTGTACGGCGCCTTATTTCCATTTTTGAAAGCCGGTGTGGATTACACCATTGAGCGACGCGGATTATATAAAGGGAGCAACATTTACTGGAACGAGACTGATCTGCATGGTGGGCTTGAAGTGCCGTTAAACTTTAGTCGGGGTAAAAATATTACAGGATTGGATGTGGGTAGCGCTCTGTATTATACTCAAAACAATTTCCAGGCGCCATACCGCAGTATTTTACCTTCGCGCAGCTATTTATATGTGAGCAATTATGTGGTGTTTAGTAATCATATCCAGCAGGCCAGGCAGAATATTTACCCGCGTTTGGGACAGAGTTTAACGCTATCCTACAAATCGGCGATCAGCAGCTTTACTAACGACCAGTTTTTAGCCAATGCTAACTTATTTTTCCCCGGACTATCAGTCAACCACAACCTGGTGATCAACGCCGCCTATCAGCAAAAAGATGGCAATAACGGCGTCAGTTTTTCCAATAACTTCCCATTCTCCAGGGGGTATTTTGCAGAAAACCTGCACAAAATGGATAAGATCGGTGCTGACTACCACCTGCCCATAGCTTACCCGGATGCGGGAATAGGCAATACAATTTACTTGCTACGTTTACGGGGCGATTTGTTTTATGATTATACCCGCGCTTCAGACACCTTCCTCGATGGCAGCAAGTTTAAGAATTTCAGATCGACGGGGGCCGCGGTATTTTTCGATACTCAATGGTTTAACCAGGTTTCTATTTCTTTTGGTTTCAGATATAGCTATTTGCTAGATGAGGATATTTTCGGCTATACGGGGCGCAACCGATTCGAAATTATTTTGCCGGTAACGTTTTTTTAAATTAGTGAATTAGTGAATAATCAAATATTCAGCTTAACCAAAGCAATCGCTCATTCACTAATTCAATAATTGGCAAGCCGTATAATCTCCCGCACCTTATTCACATTCGTCATCAAAATGCTGTATTCATCCAAGTGATCTCGGTTTAGGATAATGTGATCATTGTGATATTGCATCTGGCTTTTTACCGGACCTCTGGCTGATGAGTGAATCTCTTTAGCTTTGGTATAGTGGATCAAGTCGGCAACAGTGCTTTCGCTTACACCACTTCCTGGCATTATGATAATACGGCCTGCAGCCTTTTTTAAAAGGTGAGCGATCACATTTGCGCCCTCGATCGCTGTGCTTCTGCCGCCCGAGGTAAGAATGCGCTCGCAGCCCATAGCGATGATTTCTTCGAGGGCTTTATCCATGTCATTGCACATATCGAACGCACGGTGGAAGGTAACGCCCAGGCCTTTGTCTGTCGCCATCTTTACCAGCTCAGCGCAACGTTTGGTATCGACGCTTCCGTCCGGATTCAAAATGCCTATCACTACGCCATCGCAGCCGATGTCGATACAGTTCTGCACATCAGTCTTCATGATCTCAAATTCGGTATCGGAATATAAGAAATCGCCTTCGCGCGGACGGATAAGAACATATAATTTGATATGAAGCATCTTACGTGCCAATTTGATCTGGCCATAGGATGGGGTAGTGCCACCTTCGCCCAGGTTGTCGCATAATTCAACACGTATAGCACCGCCTTCCTGTGCCGCAAGGGCAGAGGTGAGCGTATTTGCACAGACTTCGAGATTGATCATTTTTGGTTCATAGTTAATGGTTCATAGTTCATAGCTATGAGTTTTTTTAAAGTGAGTTTCTCAGAAGTGATCAATAGAAGCTTTTTCCTTTAACCAATAAGTCTTGTTTATCTGCATTGCAAACAGCAAAAGAAAAACCCTGCTGAATAGCATAGGCACCATACTCACCTTTTTTGTTAATTGCCAGGAAACCTACCTGGATATTCTTAGCAGTTTCCGGTTTCTTTTTGATGATACGGTTAACGGCTTCCTTACAGGCATCCTCAGGAGATAGACCCTGTCTCATCAGTTCAACTACCAGGAAACTGCCCACATTACGGATCACCTCTTCACCGACACCGGTTGAGGTAGCACCGCCTACTTCGTTATCAACATAAAGCCCAGCTCCAATAATCGGACTGTCGCCTACGCGGCCGTGTAGTTTGAAGGCCATTCCACTTGTGGTACATGCTCCTGAGATATTGCCTTTAGCATCAATAGCCAGCATACCAATGGTATCATGGTTATATTGATTACCTGGGGCATGTTGCTTATTCTCAATATTCATTACAGGGCTATATTTGGCAGTTTTCAGCCATTGTTTCCATGCCTTTTCCGATTCAGGAGTTAAAAGTTTTTCGCGTTTAAAGCCCTGTTCAACCGCAAACTGTGTCGCGCCGTCGCCAACCAGCATTACGTGCGGGGTTTTTTCCATCACCAGGCGGGCTACCGAAATGGGATGTGCAATATTTTCAATTGCAGCTACAGAGCCGCAATTACCGAATTCGTCCATAATACAGGCATCCAACGTGACATGTCCGTCACGGTCGGGGTAACCGGCGCGGCCTACGGTATGGTTGTTCATGTCCGCTTCAGGAACGCGTACACCGGTTTCGACAGCGTCTAACGCGCGGCCGCCTTTTTCGAGTACTGTCCATGCTGCTTTATTAGCAGCTATGCCAAAATCCCAGGTCGAAATGACGATTGGCTGTATAGACGCAGGTGTAGAAATTAAAGTTTTAGCGAATGCTGATTTAGATAATGCTGCCAGTGAAGCACTCGCAGCCGATAGTTGGATAAATTTACGACGATTAAACATGCGGCTAATATAAAGAGTTTGGATCAGTTTTGTCCGTTACGAACTTATTGGCCGGCTGTGTTCATCATCGCCCTTACCTCAACACTTCCCCCAAGGTCAAAAACCGGGCATTTATTAGCGATAACTTTGGCGGCTTCAAAATTGTCTGCTTTGATAACTAATACCGAGCTCACCAGGTCATCATTGGCAACGTAGGGAATGGATTTGATGGATTTGTTTTTTCCGGAAATCGTCGCCCCTTCATCAGTTGGACGGTAGCCTGCTACCAGGTCGCCCGACTGCGCCAGGTTACCCATATATTCCCGCCATTTTTTTATGTTGTCTTGAATTTCTTCTTTGGATGACGGCTTAAAGGTAGTTTTAAACCTGACGATCATCAGGTATTGTGATTTGGTTTTTTCCTGTGCGAATAGGCAAGTGCATGCAAATAGGAATGCCATCGCCAGAATGAGCTTTTTCATGTTATGTGAGTTAAGGCTTATTGTTCAGGGTTAACATCATCCTCAGATAAGGGATTTTCTTCGGACAGAATTTCCTCGCATTTTTCTACATCTCTGGCAAACACTTTTAATTTGATGCCGCCTCCGCCTTGATTATATACCGGGTACAGTATACCCAAACTTTCATCTGCTATAAAAGAAGGAATGCCATTTGCCTCCAGTTTGGTCCGGATGATCTCAGCTTCCATAGGGTTGTAGTAAGTGCGGAATGTTATTATTTCATCGTCTTTTTGCATCGTTGGTGTCGTTGTTTAAAAATAGCTTTGATGTAAATCAAAACCGATTCAAAAATGAGAATTTGTTTTGGTTAATTTGAATAATTATGAACCGCATCGACCGCATATCTGCTATTCTCATCCACCTGCAATCGCGCCGCGTTGTTAAAGCCGGCGATATTGCCGATCGTTTTAATATCAGCCTGCGCACCGTTTACCGTGATATCAAAACCCTGGAAGAAGCAGGCATACCCCTGATCGGCGAGGCTGGCATTGGCTATTCTATTATGGATGGCTATCGTTTGCCACCGGTGATGTTCACCCGTGAAGAAGCGACAGCTTTCCTGACAGCGGAAAAACTGATGGAGAAGTTAACCGACCCTTCTTCTGATGAAAACTATAAGTCGGCGATGTTCAAAATACGCTCCGTGCTGCGTATGTCTGAAAAAGATTTCCTGGAAAATATTGACGGTCATATCGAGGTACTGAAAAGCCGGCGTGTTGCCCCCGGCGCCAGGCTCGACCTGAACCCATTACAGATCATCCTGAAAGGAATAGGCGAGCGGCAGGTATTGTCTATTCATTATTTCGCAATGCATAATCAGCAGAAAAGTGAACGTTGTATTGAGCCTGTTGGCGTATTTTATCTCGATAATTACTGGCACCTGATCGCCTGGTGCCGCCTGCGCGAGGATTACCGTGATTTCAGGCTCGATCGCATTTCAAACATTTCTCTTACCGGTGAGCGCTTCAGGACACAACACCCTAATTTGAGTGAATATATCCAGGAGTCAGCGAAGGAAAAGAATATGCAAGCGATAACGATAAGGGTCGAAAAGAAGATACTTCAATATCTAAACGAACAGAAATATTATAACGGCTTTGTATCTGAAAAAGAGGTGGACGGCATGATGGAAATGACCTTCCTGACCAGCTTTATAGAAGGCTTTGTCCGCTGGATAATGATGTATGGCGATATGGCCGAAATTGTCAGTCCATGTGAACTTAAAATGCAATTGAGGGATCTGGCTGGGGTCATTCACGACCGAAATAAGGTGTAACGGTCAGAACAGTTCTCCCACGTTTACAAATAACCCTCTTGAGCCCTGGCGCCCGAAACCATAATCGATAGACACATTTGTTTTAGATACTTTGTTGAGCTTTATCCGCAGACCTGGGCCAAACCCTGGTTGTATTGACTGCAGCGGTGTACCCGGAGCGCCTGAAAACGACTGCAGGTTTAAGAAAAATACCCCACCAAACAACCCGTTCCTGGTGATTCTGTAGCGGTATTCGGTTTCAAAATAAACCTCCTGCGCGCCGCGAAACCGTCCTTGTATATATCCTCTACCGTTGCTCGAATACGGATCCCACTGGGTACTCGGCAGATCAAGATAGGGTGGTTTACCGTTGATCACCAGCCAGTCATAGTTCCAGAAAGCGATAACATTCTTGGAACTGGCAGGGAACCTGAAATATTTACGTATGTCAAAGATGATCGAGCGCCATCCCGACGTACTACCCAGAAAGCGATAGTTGTCTCTAAACTGAAATGCAGCAAAGAAGCCCGAGGACGGATTGATGGAATTGTCGCGGCTGTCGAACTCAGCATTTAGCGTATACCCTGTAGAAGTTGTATGGCTTTTATCACCATAAAGTGCAAAATCAGACGGGGCTAACCCGTTGAGATTACCTTTCTCTGAAATCTTAGTATGAGCGTCGATGATATATCCGGCACCTACCAGGAAATTTCCGGTGACCTTTCTTAACAAGGTTTCATAAAAGCGAATGAAGTTGTAATTAAGCGGATCTTCATTCCTAATATTGGAATTACTGCCTAGGCCAAATGTGCTTTGCGGATATTTATAAAAACGGTAATCGCCTATCAGTTCGTAATTGTTTTTATTCAGCCATATCTCCGATTCAACCTGGAAGGTAAGCTGTTTATTCTGACTATATCCCGTGATACCCGTAATCGTCGATATTTTGTTTTTTGTATCAGTCCTGAATGCGACATTTCCCGTTAAGCTGACAACCAACCTGGATACCAGCGTGTAACCAATAGCAGGAATTGCTGAAAACTCAGGTTTGGTGCTAACGGGCTTTATAATTTTCGAGGTGTCGGGTTGTTTATGAAGAACCCGCTTTGTAATATCAATAAGATCTATCTGCGCAACTTTATTGGTGTCGCTTTTTTGCTTAGAAACAGTATCCGAAGGGTGCAAATAGTGATAATTCTTTATGCGCTGCGCATAGACACATTGTACGCATAGAAGCAGCGCAAAAGGAATAAGGCATATTTTAGTCATCTATAGGGGTAACGTTTGATCGAATATACTGTTTAGGTTGATGTTAAATCGATAAGGCTGTTGACATAGGGCTGTCATTTTGCAGTTCTTTCTTTGCATCATGGAAAACAAAGAGAGGTACTGGATAACGGTTGTTTCCAAAGATCATATAAAACGTGGTATCGCCGGCGGTTTCATGCAGGCTAACCATGGTAAACCCGGAGCGTTAAAAAAGCTTCATGTGAACGACTGGGTGATATTCTACTCGCCAAAAGTAACCTATGAGGGAGATCAAAAACTACAGGCTTTTACCGCAATAGGGCAGGTAAGCGGGAATGAGGTATATCAGTATAAAATGTCAGAAAGCTTTACTCCATATAGGAGGGATATTCAATACTATTCATGTAGGGAAACTCCATTTATGCCCCTGATCCCACAAATGGAGTTTATTAAGGACAAGAGGGCGTGGGGATATCATTTCCGGTTTGGCTTTTTTGAGATAGGAAAAACCGATTTCGAGCTGATCCGTTCGAGAATGTTAGATGCTAATCATTTAAAAATCAATTCATAAAACCATGGAAAACTTAAGTTTGACAACATCTATTGATGTAAACGCGCCGGCAGCAAAAGTTTGGGAGGCGCTAACTAACCCCGAGATCGTTAAAAAATACTTCTTCGGTACCAATGTGAAAACCGATTGGAAGAAAGGCAGTCCTATTATTTGGGAAGGGGAGTGGGAAGGCAAAAGCTATCGCGATAAGGGCGAGATATTGGATATCGATCCGGGCAAGTCAGTAAAATACAATTACTGGAGCACCATGTCCGGTACCGAAGACAAGCCCGAGAACTACCAGGACATTACCTATGACCTGAAAGAGCAGGACGGCAAAACCACTCTGAACATCACCCAGGATAATATAAAAAATGAGGAATCCAAAAACCATTCGGAGCAAAACTGGCAATGGGTTTTTGGTAAGATGAAGGAAATGGTGGAGAACGGCGAAGTTTAAGTTTTTATTTATTTAAATTTTATAAAAATCTGGTTAAAAGATTTTTATTGAACGATATAACGATTGGTTATGAGTGGAAATATTTCATTTGAGCGAATAACAAGTCCCGGAATTTTTGTTGCAGGCATTGCTGTGCGAACCACCAACCAGGATGGCCGCGCGCAAACCGACATAGGAAATTTGTGGTCGAAATTTATGGGGGAAAATATAGCCGGGCAAATTAGCGCCCGGCTATCTGATGATGTTTATTGCGTATATACAGATTACGAGAACGATCATACCGGCTGGTACACAACGGTGTTGGGCTGCCGAATAGAGAGCCCGAATGATTCGGGTGGCATGTTTACAGCGCTAATCCCAAAAGGAAGTTATCGTTTGTACAAACCCGAAGGAGAAATACCCGGCTGTGTGATTAGCACCTGGCAACAGATATGGACCGACTGCTGTGGACGTAATTACATTGCCGACTACGACCTGTATCAAGGCAGTAAAGCTGAGATTTACGTAGGGGTAATTTGATACGGAAAATTCTTTATTCGGGATATGATAGAATTATATTCTATTAAAATTCAGACGACTACCAGCTTTACCTTCAATAATACTTCCGTTACTATAAGCTAAATTACCCGATACCAGCGTATGTACTATTTTCGAGCGGAAGGTATCTCCTTCAAATGGACTCCACTGGCATTTGTATAAAATATTGGATTTGTTGACGTTCCACGGGTTGTTCAAATCAACCAGTACAAGGTCGGCCCAATAGCCTTCGCGCACATAGCCACGTCTATCAATCTGAAAACAAACGGCAACATTGTGCGCCATTTTTTCAGCGATCTGCTCAAGGGTGATCTTGCCATGATGGTACAGTTCCAGTACGGCCGGTAAGGCGTGTTGTACCAATGGCCCGCCAGAAGGCGCTTGTAAATAGGGTTGCGATTTTTCCTCAATGGTATGCGGGGCATGGTCGGTTGCAATCACATCTATCCTGCCATCTAGCACGGCTTTCAGAATGCCGTCGCGGTCGGCTTCTGTTTTTACCGCCGGGTTCCATTTGATGAAGTTGCCTTTGGTATCATAATCTTTATCGCTAAACCAAAGGTGATGTACGCAGGCTTCGGCGGTGATGCGTTTGTCTTTTAGGGCGATATCGTTCCTGAAAAGGTGTGTTTCTCTTTCTGTCGAGATGTGCAGAATATGCAGACGGGTATTGTGCTTCTTCGCTAGTTCTACCGCCATCGACGAAGACAAATAACAGGCCTCTTCACTGCGGATCTTCGGGTGCAGTCTGACCGGGATATCGTCTCCCAGTAATTCTTTATAGTGAGCAAGGTTAGTTTTTATGGTTGCTTCATCCTCGCAATGCACAGCCACCAGCATTGGCGATTTGGAGAAAATATTTTCCAGTGTAGTTGGATTATCCACCAGCATATTGCCGGTTGATGATCCCATAAACACCTTTATGCCGCATACATTTTGAGTGTTTGTTTTTAGCACTTCTTCAATATTGTCGTTGGATGCGCCCATAAAGAACGAGTAGTTAGCCAATGAATTGCGGGAGGCTATCTCATATTTTTGTTGAAGTAATTCCTGGGTTAATGTATTGGGGGCGGTATTGGGCATTTCCATAAAACCGGTGATGCCACCAGCTACCGCTGCTCTTGATTCTGAGTGAATATCCGCCTTGTGCGTTAATCCCGGCTCACGGAAGTGTACCTGGTCGTCAATGCAACCCGGGAAAAGGTGTAGGCCTTCTGCGTTGATGGTCTGATCGGCATGCACATCGATATTCCTGTCTATCCGGTCAATCAGTCCATCCTTCACTAAAAGATCACTAACGTATTGCTTGTTTTCGTTGACTATAGTGGCTGATTTGATGACGATTGAAGACATTTTGATTTTAGAATTTAGAATTACGATTTTAGATTTTCTTGCAAAGTTAGCGTTTTAATGGTTAGCTCCTTCTCACAGTCTTCCCTGACTTTCTGACTTCCCGACTTAAACCCTATCTTTGCCCCATGGGCACAACCTTTGAGGATTTTAAATTTAACCGGCAAATACTGGATGCCATTGACGATGCTGGTTATACCGAACCCACGCCTGTGCAGCAAAAAACCATGCCACCTATACTGAACGGCCAGGACGTGATGGGCATTGCCCAGACTGGTACGGGTAAAACAGCGGCCTATGTTCTACCCATAATTATGCGGTTGAAATATGCTCAGGGAGAGAGTCCCCGTGCATTGATCGTCGCTCCAACCCGCGAGCTGGCTATGCAGATCGAAGAAAACGTAAAAGCCTTTGCCAAGTACACCGACCTGCGAGTGGTTACGCTTTATGGAGGGCTTGGCCCAAAAACGCAGATCGAACAAGTCAGTAAAGGCGTCGATATTATAGTGGCTACGCCCGGCAGATTTATGGATATCTACCTTGCCGGCCACTTGGGGATGAAACAACTACAGGTGTTAGTGCTTGATGAAGCCGACAAGATGATGGATATGGGTTTTATGCCGCAGATAAATCGCATATTGGAAGTGGTGCCCCGCAAACGGCAAAACCTGCTTTTTTCGGCAACGATGTCTGATAAGATACACCAGTTGTCGGCTAATTTTTTGGAGTATCCTACGGTAATTGAAGTTACCCCGCAGGCCACTCCGGCGCAAACGGTAGAACAACGGTTGTATTATGTGCCCAATGTCAAAACCAAGATTAATCTGCTTAAATATTTGCTGGATAATACTGACGATATCAAAAAGCTGATGCTGTTCTGCAAAACGCGTACGGTAGCTGAAGATGTCTACAAATTCCTCGCAAGAAAATACAGCGAACAGGAGGTAAGAGTGTTGCATGCCAACAAAGGACAGAATACCCGCATCAACTCCATGAACGCGTTCAAAAACGATGAAGTGAAGATATTGGTGTCAACGGACGTGGCAGCACGCGGCATTGATGTGAATGATGTAAGCCACGTGATTAATTTTGATGTACCTTTTGTGACCGAAGATTATGTGCACCGTATCGGTCGCACAGGAAGGGCTTTACAACTGGGAGAGGCTATTACATTTTGCACCCCGGCTGAGGAGTATTATCTCCGGAAAATCGAAAAGCTGATCAGGCAGAGCATCCCTGTATTTGATGTTCCGGCAGATGTATTTGTCGAAGAAACGCCTTATGAGGAAAGACAGGATCAGGCCAGGGAGATTGACCTGCAAAAGCGAAAAGAAGATCCGGAATTTAAAGGCGCATTTCACGAAAAGAAAACCCTTAACCAGCGGAAGAAGTTCGACGCTGCTAAAGCAAAAGCTAATCCGAACTCAAAAGCGGCAAAGGATCGGGCAAGGAAGCCGTTTAGAAAGAAAAAATAAAAACCTATGTGTCATTGCGAGGCGCAAGGCGGGTTGTCGTGCCGCGCAACGAAGCAATCGCATGCTATACTGGGCGGACCTGCATTGTTCTCCGCTGGCTAGCGGATTCTTCACCACACAGGCCATTCATCGCAATGACATACCGATGAAGTCACAGGCATAGGACTATCATATATTGAAACTTGAATTAAATGAAATTCAGAATAACACCATTAAACTTTGCTACCGCATTTTTTTTGTTCATGACGGTATATGTGTTTATTTATGGCGCCAAAATAACGGGCAGTAAATACGAGCATTGGAGCGGAACCATCGGCCTGATATTTTTGCTGTTTGCTTTTGTTGTGTCATTTCTTGACTTGATGCTCCGTAATTTCTTTCCCAAAACCAAAAGTTTATGGATAGTAGAGATAAGCTTTATAACTTTGGCGACTATTATATTTTTACTGATTAAATAACAAAATGAAGAAAGCTGAAATAAAACTTACCATAGACCTTGATGATAACAACGTTCCTGAAAACATAACGTGGGAATCAACGGACGCGCAAAATAAAGAGGCGCTTCCGGTAAAATCCATTATGTTATCGCTTTGGGATCACAATTATAAAAATACCCTTCGCATTGATCTTTGGACTAAGGATATGCCGGTTGATGAAATGAAACGCTTTTTCTACGAAACGCTTCAAACCATGGGCGACAGCTTTTTGCGCGCTACCGGCGAAACGAATATCATAGAAGATCTGCGCGATTACTGCGCCCACTTTGCCGATAAAATGGAAATCTCTCAAAAATAAATCATGAAGCTCAGATCATTCATGGCTTTTGCCGGCTTTGTTATACTTATCGCAGCCACGTACTGCCCGTTGTTCAGACCGTTTGGCATAACTACTTGGGATATGTATGATGCTAACAAACCTTATGGCATTGTAGTATTATTGGTCGCGGTGGTCGGCATAATAGGAGTGGTGTTTATGCAGAGCAGCATTGCACGGATGGCGGGCTGGCTATCGGCTATATTGGTAGCCCTGTTTTATATACTGGCGCTTTTGAAAATACACACCTCGTTTACTTTTATTCCGTTCCATGCCATATCCCGGTTCTTAGCAAAGCAAATTAAATTCAAATGGGGATGGTGGTTATTAGTCGTTGGACCGATATTATCACTAACAGGCGCATTGCGCGATAAGCCAAGGCTTAAAATGCCCGATCAGTCTGAAGCGGTTACCCAAAACTAAAGTGAGTAATGGTAAAGTTATCTGTGGATTCAATATTTGAACAATGACTACTTTACCGGAGACGCTGACAGACCAGGAACTACATGAGCTGATCAATCTTGTGAGGGTGACGCACGGATTCGATTTTTCTAATTATTCAAAAGCATCCCTTAAGCGCAGGCTCTCCCGGATCATCACTTTAAAGAAGGTCGGCTTTAAAGAGCTACAGGATTCGCTGACAAATAATTCTGATTTTTTTCGATGGTTTTTGAATGAAGTAACCGTGAACGTGACCGAAATGTTCCGCGATCCATCTTTTTATAAGGCATTAAACACTCTAGTAGTCCCTTACTTGTCGAAATTTAAAAATGTCAGGGTATGGAGTGCTGGTTGTTCGTCAGGGGAGGAGCTTTATTCATTAGCAATACTACTGACTGAAGCTAAACTGAAAGTCGGGCCCCTGGTCTATGGCACTGATATTAATACAGCGATGATAGAAGAAGCGCAGAAAGGAATTTACAGTACGCGCAAAATAAAAAGCTATGCTGAAAATTATAAATTGTGCGAACTGCCCGGGGAATTGACTGATCACTTCAATATAATAAATGATCTTGGCAGTATCAAAAATGAACTAAAGCAAAATACGCTTTTCTCCGTCCATGACCTGGTGACTGATGATGCTTTTAATGAATTCCAGATCATCAGCTGCCGCAATGTGTTTATTTATTTTGAGACTGAGTTACAAGAAAGAATACTTGGGCTATTTTATAAAAGTTTATGTCCACATGGTTTCCTGTGCCTGGGCAGTAAGGAGACAATCCGCTTTCCTGAATATAAGAACAAGTTCAAAGTAATTAGCCAGAAGGAGAATATTTATCAGAAGGTTGGGTGAGCAATTCTCAAAACAACGAAGTCTGGCCCGAACCCATCACGCGGGCCTCGTGCTCCAATAACCACTTCTTTCGCCACATGCCGCCTGCGTAACCGGTCAAACTACCGTCTGAACCGATTACCCTATGGCATGGGACAATAATGGCCAGGTGATTTCTACCGTTGGCAGATGCAATGGCACGGATAGCCAGCGGGTTCTTCATCAATTTTGATTGCTGTAAATAACTGATGGTCTTGCCATAACCAATCGAAAGAAGGCACTGCCAAACATCCTGCTGAAAATCTGAACCAGGTTGCCGAAAAGGAAAATCAAATTCTTTTCGCGTTCCCTCAAAGTATTCATCCAACTGCTGAACAGCCATTTTTAACACCGGAGTAGTAGGTTTATCCAGTCCTGCAACTTCATCCATAAAGTGTACCGACGTAACATATCCCTTATCTTCTGTAATGCGGATCATTCCGACAGGTGAGCTATAATAGGTAACAGGCATGGAGTAAATATAGCCCGAAAAGTCGGCAAGTCCGCAAGTCCGGAGGCAGTAAAGATGAATAACTTTCCGACTTGCGGACCTTCTGACTTTTCCGACTACAAAAACTATCTTTGCACCCACATGGAACTGTTCGACCAAACTCTTCATCTCATTAAAAAGGAAATATTGTTGGAATGGCGTGCCAAATACGCCTTCAATGGTGTTTTGCTTTATGTAGCGTCGACGGTGTTTATTTGTTACATCTCATTCAGTCTGAGTGGCGGTTTTAAAGGCAGCCAGGGTTACCCTATTGTCTGGAATGTGTTGTTCTGGATCATTATGCTTTTTGCCTCGGTTAATGCCATTGCCAAAAGCTTTATACAGGAAAGTAAGAGCCGGTTGCTATATTATTATACCATTGCCAGTCCGCAGGCTATTATTCTTTCAAAAACCATTTACAATATCCTGCTGATGTCGCTGCTAAGCATACTGGCATTGGTAGTATATATGCTGTTTTTCACGAATACTATTGGCGATCCGCTTTTTTATTTCTTATCAGTATTGCTGGGTAGTGTTAGTTTTTCCACTGTGTTTACGATGATATCGGCCATTGCCTCCAAAGCTGGCAATAACGGTACCCTTATGGCAATTTTGAGTTTCCCGGTCATTATCCCTGTTATACTGCAATTAATACATTTAAGCAAAAACGCCATGGATGGTTTAGATCGTAGCCTTAGCTATGGTAACATGGGCGTATTGGGCGCTATCAATGTCATCGTTATTGCTACATCCCTTCTGTTGTTCCCATATTTGTGGCGGGACTGATTGTCGTTGGTCATTAGTCATTATTTTACTCTAACCACTCCAACTTACAACAACTCCAATCAGTGCAATCATTCCAATTATCCACAAAATCAATCACTTAACTCATTCAACCAAAACTATTTTAATCTTTATTTGGATTAAGTCTAAATAAGGTGCATTTTTGCAGCACACAACAACTTGAACTAATGAAAAGATATACTATTGCTTTACTATTATTCTTTAGCCTTTTTTCTACGCTATTATTTGCCCAGCAAAAACCGAATGTTACTTCAGAGGATTCGCTGAATAACAACCTATCTAAAAGCGCGACTACCATTGGTGGTTATGGTAACGCGTTCTATCAACGCAATTCAAGAACCCAAACAGCAACTCTTAATTTGGAGCGTTTCGTGCTTTTTACCGGCCATAAGTTCAACGATAAAATTTCCTTCTTCTCAGAACTGGAAGTAGAGGATGCCAAAGTATCCGGTGGCGAATCAGGCGGTGAAGTAGCAGTTGAACAAGCTTATTTGAAATTCAATCTGAATGCTAACCAATACATCGTTGCGGGTTTGTTTTTGCCGCGCATCGGTATCCTGAATGAAAATCACCTGCCCAATACCTTCAACGGTAACGAACGTAACTACGTTGAAACCTATATCATCCCTTCTACCTGGAGAGAATTGGGGATAGGACTATACGGCAGTCTTAATAATCTGCCGATAAATTATTCGGTAGGTTTAGTTAATGGTCTTAGTTCTGAAATGTTTGAGCATGGCTCTGGCATTCGCGAAGGGCGTTTTGAAGGCCGCAATGCAAGCGGTAATAACCTCGCAATTACTGCGGCCCTGCAATTTTACCAGGGGGATTTTAAAGCGCAGCTATCAGGCTACTACGGCGGAACTGTTGGGGTGAACAAGCGCAAGGCTGACAGTCTCGGATTACAATCGGGAACATTCGGTACACCTGTTGCCTTAGGCGAAGCTGATATACAGTACGCGAAAAACGGGTTTTCAGTAAAGGTTTTGGGTACTATCGTATCTATCCCGGACGCTGATAAAATCAATAGAGCTTACGCCAGTAACACGCCCAAAACAGAATATGGCGCCTATGCGGAGGTTGGTTACGACCTGATGCAGTTAATGGGCAAACCGAAGGATAAGCAACTGGTAGTTTTTGTACGCGATGAAAAGTTGAATATGAATGCCGGCATTCCGTCAAACGGTGTTACCGACGGCACATTGAACCAGAATTATGTGGTAGCCGGCTTAAGTTATTTGCCAATCCGCAATGTGGCCATTAAAGGCGATATTCGTATCGCACATACAGGTAGCCAAAATCCGGACTTGATCATCAATCCTAATCCGGTTGCGCAGCCCTATCAACAAAATTATAATTTGGTTAACCTTGGTGTAGCACTTTCATTTTAAAAACCATGGATAGAAGAAGCTTTGTAAAACAATCATGTACCATGTGCCTGGCGGTGGGTGCAGGTTTGGTAGCCGCAGGTGAATTGTCATCTTGTGCGACGTTGCCGGTTTATAAAACCACAATGGCCAACAGTAAGGTATCCGTACCGGTATCATTGTTTGCACAAAGCGACTTCCAAATTATACAGCCAAAGGACCTGTTTTATAATATCGGCTTAAGAAAAGAAAAAGACGGCAGTTACACCGCCTTGCTGTTAAGATGTACGCATGCCGATAATCAGCTGGTGTCCACCGGCAACGGATTTAAATGTAACCTGCATGGCAGCACCTTTGATAAAGAAGGTCAGGTAACACAGGGCCCGGCAGAACGCTCGTTAAAGAAATATCGTACAGAAATCATCTCCGATCAAATCATCATCCATCTAAGTTAACACGTACTATGAGAGGCAAATTTTTAATCACACTCAGTGTGGTATGGCTGGCTATTGCCGGTTGCAAAAAAGATAACACCAATAATAATGGCGGTAATACCAATGCTCAGGCAACATTGGAACAGAATATCCTGATCGACTTCGCTGCTAACCTGGCTAATCCGAATTACCAGGATATACAGGCAAAAGCCCAGGTGATGAACAGCGCCATCACCACCTTTAATACCAACCCGACCGATGAAAACCTGGAAGCTATCCGCGTAGCATGGAAAAATACCCGTGCTGCGTGGGAACAATGCGAAGGTTTTTTGTTCGGCCCGGTGGAAGATTTCAACTATGACCCGACCATGGACGATTGGCCGGTAAATAAGGCTGATCTTGATGCGGTGCTTGCCAGTAATAATGCTTTGCAGGTAGCAGATGTTGATCAGTTAGGTACAACATTAAAGGGCTTCCATGCTATAGAGTATATCATTTTCGGAGTTGGCAGCACTCAAAAAGCAGCTAATGTTTCCGTCCGCGATAAAGTATACCTGGCATCATTAGGAGAGAGCCTTTTTAATACCACTACTCAATTACGCAATAGCTGGGACCCATCATCTGGTAATTATACTTCTGAAGTTGTCAAAGCAGGTAAAGGGAGCACTACTTTTACTACGCGTCAGGCAGTTTTTATTGCCCTGGTAGGTTCAATGGCTGATATCTGCAACGAGGTTGCCAATGAAAAAATGCAAACCCCGCTTGCAGCACAGGATTCAACGCTGGACGAGTCTTCATTCTCTCATAATTCAGTAAACGATTTTAAGAATAATATCGCGGGCGTATTGAATGCCTATAAGTGCCAGTACCCGGGTGCTACGGCCGGCCATAGCCTTAGCGAGTTGGTCGCTTCAAAAAATGCATCCCTTGATCTTAAGATACAATCGCAGGTCAATGCTGCTATCGCTTCGTTCAGCGCAATCACTATCACTTACGAAAAAGCGATATATACCCAGCAGAACCAGATAAAATCAGTACAGAACGCTATCAAAACCCTCCAGGCAACGTTGGAAGGTGATCTGACGACTTTTGTACAAACGAACATTAAAGACTAATTGGCTATATCGGTGAAAAAAATACAAATAGTAGGTCTGTTAACGCTTGGCGTACTTGCACTGGTAAAATGTCAGAAATCAGCTGAATTTCCTGCTGAGCAATATGACAACCAGCTTTCGGGCGGAAGCGCAACCGCTTTTGACGCCACATCAAAAGCTTTTGGAAACCCATTAGAAAATATGAGCGCCTATGACGAGCATGTGCACGAGGTGGGCGATAGGATATTCAGTCAGTCGTTTGTTACGGCACCCGCTCCAATTCACAGCGGTTTAGGGCCCATTTTTAATAATACTTCCTGCTCATCCTGTCACCATAATGATGGTATTGGTTTGCCCACAGCAGGAGACGCACAGTCGTCATTATTGATGCGCATTAGTTTGCCAGGTACAGATGCTAATGGTGGTCCGGTTGCCGTTCCCGGTTACGGCCTGCAAGTTCAGGATAAAGCAGTCTACGGCAAACAGCCAGAGGCGAAGGTGAACATTAGCTATACTTACCAAACTTATTCTTTTGATGACGGCGAAACTTATGAATTAAGGACGCCAACTTATACCCTGACTAACCTTTATGCACCAATATCAGGCACTTATCTACTTTCACCGCGATTAGCTCCTCCAATGATCGGTTTGGGTTTACTGGAAGCAGTGCCTGAAAGCGAGATTGTTGCGAATGCTGATCCCAGTGATGACAATGGCGACGGGATTGCCGGAAAGGCCAACTATGTGTACGATGTGACTACAAAGAAAACACTATTAGGTCGTTTTGGCTGGAAGGCGAATACAGCATCGGTTCTCACGCAGGTGGCTACCGCCTTCAACCAGGATATGGGTTTAACCAGCAGCATTCTCCCTGTTGAGAGCAGCTATGGTCAAAGCCAGTATGATAATCTGCATGATGACGCTGAATTGCCAGACACCGCCTTAAATGCCGTGAAATTCTATGCACAGACCCTGGCAGTACCAGCCCGTCGGAATGTAACTGATGCTAGTACTAAAAGGGGAGAACAGTTATTCATTTTGGCTAAGTGCGCTACATGTCATAAGCAAACGCTGACAACGGGTGTAAATGTGGCATTCCCTGCGGTTTCAAATCAGGTAATACACCCTTATACCGATATGCTGGTTCATAATATGGGCGCAGGTCTTGCCGATAACCGCCCTGACTTTAAAGCAAGCGGCCAGGATTGGCGTACGGCTCCGCTTTGGGGGGTGGGATTATACCAGGTGGTAAACAATCCGGGTTATTATTTGCATGATGGCCGCGCGCGTACTGTAATGGAAGCCATCATGTGGCATGATGGGGAAGCTTCCGCTTCTAAAGCTTACTTTTCGCACTTATCAAAAAGCGATAGGAACGCTGTTTTGAAGTTCCTGAACTCGCTTTAAAAGATTAGAACAGCATTAAAATCCGGAGCTGAAAATTCTCTTTTCATAAATAATTCATAATAATTGCCTTAATTAGCGTATCAAAACTAATTAGGGTAATTATTGCGAAATGCACCTCAGGAACCTTATTTTACTTCTGCTTTTTTTTCCCTTCGTCGCTTTTTCACAAACTACCATTTCGGGTAAAGTAACCACAACCGAGTCGCATACAGGTATCGGAAAGGTAAGCGTTTTTCTGAGCAATTCATCTTATGGCACTGTAACTGCAGAGGACGGTTCCTTTAAACTAGTAGGCGTTAAGCCCGGACAATATGACCTGGTCGCCTCTTCTGTCGGGTATCAGGATTTTAGTAAAACTATATTAGTAGGCAACGAGCCGATCAATATCGATATTCCATTGCCAACCAAAATAAATCAGCTGCGCGGTGTGGTGATCACAACCAATGCCAACTGGAAGAAGAACTATGAGGAATTTAAAAAGGCATTTATCGGTACGACAGAAAATGCGAAAAACTGTGTAGTAGAGAACCCGCACGTGGTCAACCTGGTCAATAGCTCACGTAAACATACATTGGAAGGATGGTCTGACGACTTTTTTATCATGGATAATAAAGCCCTGGGCTACCGGGTAAAGTTCCTGATCGATACGTTCGCCAATAATGGTATTACAGGGGTGATATCATGGCAGGGTAAAGCCGTTTTTGAAGAGCTATCCGGGAGCGCTGAACAAAAGAAAATCTGGAAACAAAAACGCCAGGAAACTTATTATGGTTCATCGCGCGATTTTTATAAGTCTTTATACAAAGGGACGTTGCCGCAGGAAGGTTTTATTATTAAAAGACTTCACCGTGAATTGAACCCCGAGCGTCCGCAGGAAGGGTTGATACTCCAAAAGATAAAATACTTTCACGACATTCATCCAAGCCGCGACTCATTAAACTATTGGATAGGAAAAGAAAGTTTATCAAAATACTTTCATGAAAGTATAAGCCCGGTTCCGCTGGAGCCTTACCAGATATTTGCCAAGACAGATAAGCCCGGTTTATTTGTGATCAGCTTTACAGACTGCCTATACGTGATCTACACTAAACGCCGTGAAGAACAAGATTTTAAAGATCTTTACCGCCCTCTGGATATGCCAAACTACGAGATCAGCGTGCTGACGCTGAGTGAACCCTATGCCGTTTTTGATATGAATGGAGTGGTGTTCAATGGAGCGCCGCTGAACGAAGGCACCTGGTCAAAAGCTAAATTAGCAGAGCTGCTGCCTTATGATTACTCCCCGGAAACGGATAGGTAACCTATATTTCGGATTTCGGAATTTCGATTCGGAATTTCAAAAGGATTAATTTCAATACTCAAAATTAAAATTCGGTATTTAAGGATGTTGTACGCCTAAAATAAGTAATAACTAAATCCGAAATCGAAATTCCGAAATCCGACATCAAAACCCCTTTCACCTTTCACCTTAACAACGTACATTTGCTGCAATTCCAATATGAAATTTATTTATCAAACGTGGTGGAAAGTACTGGCAGTTTTGTTGATCTTTTCAACGCTTATTACCGGTCTTCTTTTACCCGTTCCACGGCTGCCTATCCTGCACGAAACTATACGAAACCTGTACTTCCACGTACCGATGTGGATGGGCATGCTTTCGGTTTTTGTGATCTCTGTTATTTTCAGCATTATGTATCTTAATACAGGCAAGGAAGAGTATGATCTGGTCTCGGTTGAATGCGTTAATACCGGATTGTTGTTCTATGCATTAGGCCTGGTTACCGGCATGTTGTGGGCCAAATACACCTGGGGTGAGTTCTGGAGCGGCGACCCTAAACAAAACAGCGCAGCTATTGCATTCTTGCTGTATTGTGCTTATCTTGTATTACGTAATTCGATAGACGAAGAGCAAAAACGTGGCAAAATATCGGCCATCTACAATATTTTTGCATTTCCTATCATGGTAGTGCTGATATTTGTATTGCCAAGAATGACGGATTCATTGCACCCCGGAAATGGCGGCAATCCGGCATTTGGCAAGTACGATTTGGATAACAGGATGAGGGTGGCTTTTTACCCCGCTATGGCAGGATGGAGCTTATTGGCGATTTGGATTGCAACCATTCGTTACCGCATCCGTTTAATTGAATACAAAAGAAATAGTATAGACTAGCCTCTCCTAAATACTCTCCCGGGAGAGGGGACTTGAAAAGATTTGGAGAGGACTCTTTAAATTAATTACCCTAATGAAAAGACTTATTGGTTTACTCTGTCTGGTACTTTGCAACATTTTCGCTTTTGCTCAACAATCATCCAATGTTGAGATGGCCGATACCATGCGCAGCTCGGGTAAAATTTACGTGGTGATTGGCGTTATCTGCATTGTTTTTGTCGGTTTGGCTATTTATCTGTTCACCATCGACAGGAGATTAAAAAAAATCGAAAACGGAAATTAGTCCAAAATCTCAACCTATGTTGTTTAAACATAGATTTGAGTGTTCCATTTTGTGGTGTCGTTAAGACACTAAGAATTTTGCATTTGCAATATTGATAATTTTTGTGCCAAATTTGAGCACTTTTTTGAGGAATTAATAATTATGGAACTGCAGATTACAGCAAATAACAAATCGATTGTCACTCACGAGACTAACTTCTTTGGTGACGTATGCAAGAATTTTGACTATGCCGCGCAATTTACCAAACACGATGCCGGATTACTTGACCAGATAAAATCATGTAACAGTGTTTACCGTTTTCGCTTCCCTATCCGTAAAGGAAATGGCTTTGAGGTGATCGATGCATGGCGCGTTGAGCACTCTCAACACCAGTCGCCAACCAAGGGTGGTATCCGTTATAGCGAAATGGTGAATGAAGATGAAGTGATGGCGCTTGCCGCCCTGATGACCTACAAATGTGCCATTGTAAACGTGCCATTTGGCGGTGCAAAAGGCGGTATCAGAATCAACCCTAAAAACTACACCATACAGGAACTGGAAAACATTACCCGCCGCTATACGGTAGAATTGATCAAAAAGAATTTCATTGGTCCAAGCATCGACGTACCTGCACCTGATTATGGTTCGGGTGAGCGTGAGATGAGTTGGATTGCCGATACTTATGCTACCATGAACCCAGGTCAACTGGATTCGATGGGAGCCGTTACCGGTAAACCGATCGCTTTGCATGGTATTGCGGGCAGGCGCGAAGCAACTGGTCGCGGAGTGGCATTTGCAGTACGAGAGTGCGTAAATATAGTTGAGGATATGAAAAAAATCGGCTTAACGCCGGGTATTGCAGGGAAAAGGGTAATTGTACAGGGTTTAGGTAATGTGGGTTATCATTCTGCAAAATTCCTGCAGGAATACGGAGCCATTATTGTTGGTTTATGCGAATTTGAAGGCGCTATTTATAACGCCGATGGTTTGGATGTTGAGGCTGTGTTCCAACACCGTAAAACAACAGGGTCTATCTTAGGCTATGCAGGTGCAAAGCAAGAATTTAAACACTCACTGGAAGGTTTGGAGCAGGATTGCGACATTTTAGTACCTGCAGCTTTGGAAAACCAGATCACCGCAGCTAATGCCAAAAGGATAAAAGCTAAAGTGATTGCCGAAGGTGCAAACGGTCCGGTATCACCTGACGCTGAAGCGATTATTTATCAGAATGGTGGTATCATCATCCCGGATATGTATTGCAACGCCGGCGGTGTAACCGTATCATACTTCGAGTGGTTGAAAAACCTTTCGCACGTAGCATTTGGCCGTATGAACCGCCGTTTTGAAGAAACTGCCAATACTAACCTGGTGAACATGGTTGAAGGTATCACCGGCGTGGCTTTAACTCCGCTGCAACGCTCTACCATCGTGAAAGGTGCATCAGAATTGGAACTGGTTAACTCCGGTTTGGAAGATACCATGATCCGTTCATACCACGAGATCAGGGAAACCTATGTACATAACGAAAAGATCGATACCCTGCGTACCGCGGCATTTGTTGGCGCTATAAACAAGATCGCGGTATCATACCAGAATTTGGGTGTGTGGCCGTGAGAAATATTGTTGAAACGTTGTAAAGTTACAATGTTGAAAAGTTATGGAGAGCTGGTTACTTATGTAACTGGCTCTTTTGTTTGCCCAACCTTTCAACTTTAAAACTTTTCAACCTTACAATATCTATTAAGAATAATTCTAAATAAGATTAATGACTTGCAATAATCATTATTCGCCGGACGTTTCTTATTTTTGTAGTCCCGAATAATACAAGCAAAACGATCTAATGAAAAAAAGTTCGATTATAGGTTTACTGGTCATAGCAATAGCCATTGCCATAATTATTGGTTTTTACGGTAGCTCAAGCACTTATGGTTCATTCAGCGATGCAAAAAGCACCAGCGGCGAACTGCATGTGATCGGCTTCCTTGACAAGCAAAAGGAACTTTACTACGACGCAGCAAAAGATGCCAATTACTTTTCATTCTACATGAAGGATAAAAAAGGTGAGGAATGTAAAGTAGTGTTCCCCGGCACTAAACCACAGGACTTTGAGCGTTCCGAACAAATTGTATTAGTGGGCGAAATGAGGGGTAACGAATTCCATGCATCACATATCCAGATGAAATGCCCTTCAAAATACACCCAGGACAAGGTTGAAATTACAGAGGCCAGCGCTAAAAAGGCCGACTTATAATTATTTTTAATGGATACATTTAAAGGCGAACACCTTTTACCCGGTCAGCTGGGCCAACTTTTTGTTATTCTTGCCTTCGGGGCAGCCCTTTTATCAACCATCAGCTATTATTTTGCGGCAACCAATAAAGATCCACTTGATAATTCGTGGAAGCGCCTTGGTCGTATTGGTTTTTATATCAACACCCTTTCGGTTGTAGGTATAGGTGCTTGCTTGTTCTATATCATTTACACTCACTTGTTTGAGTACCACTACGCCTGGGAGCACTCGTCAAAGAGCTTACCGGTTTATTATATCATTTCGAGCTATTGGGAAGGCCAGGAGGGGAGTTTCTGGTTGTGGGGATTCTGGCAAGCTGTATTGGGTAATATCCTGATCTGGAGAGCAAAATCATGGGAAAAGCCGGTGATGACCGTTATAGGTTTGTCACAGGTTCTACTATCATCCATGCTGATCGGTATCGAAATATTCGGCGCCCGTATAGGCAGTTCGCCATTTATTTTACTGCGTGAAGCGATCGACCTGAAATCATCAGCACCAATATTCGCTCAACGCCCTGATCTGTATCAAAACTATCTTAGCTATATTACCGATGGAAATGGCCTTAACCCATTGCTGCAAAACTATTGGATGGTTATTCACCCGCCGACCCTGTTTTTGGGTTTTGCCTCAATGGTCGTTCCATTTGCTTACGCGATAGCCGGTTTATGGCAAAAAAGATATAAAGAGTGGGTTCAGCCTGCAATTTCCTATTCGCTGTTTGCGGTGATGGTACTGGGTACGGGTATCATCATGGGCTCATTTTGGGCCTACGATTCATTGAATTTTGATGGTTTTTGGGCCTGGGACCCGGTTGAAAATGCAGCTTTAATTCCATGGCTTACCCTGATAGGTGCGGTTCACGTAATGATCGTTTATAAAAATACAGGGCATTCCTATTTTACAGCTACCTTCCTGGTGCTGATCAGTTTTGTGCTGGTACTCTATGCTTCCTTCCTTACCCGCAGCGGTATTTTAGGTGATACTTCGGTTCACGCCTTTACCGATTTGGGTATGTTCTGGCACCTGGTGGTAGACGTGGTTGTTTTTGCTGTAATATCTATCTCACTGCTGATTATCCGCTGGAAAGAATTACCGATAACGAAGAAAGAAGAAGAAACCTATTCACGTGAGTTCTGGATGTTTGTGGGTTCGATATTTTTGGCATTGTCTTGTTTGCAGTTGATCGTGGTAACTTCTATACCTGTTTGGAACACTATATTCAAAACAAACATCGCTCCGCCGAATAATCCGGTTACCTTATATAACGTTTTCCAGGCCGGATTTGGCGTAGTAGTTATGCTGCTGATGGGCTTTGCGCAGTTCATGAAATACAAGAAGACGGAGGCTAACCGTTTCTTTATCACTACCGGGGTTTATTTTGTATGCGCATTATTTATTACTATCCTCATTGTATATGTTACGGGTATCTACCATTTGCGGATCGTGTTCTCGCTGGTGATGCTGGGTGCCATATTCAGCATATTATCCAATGGGAAAGTGTTTGCAGATGCTATCAAAGGAAAGATCAAATTAGCTGGATCAGCTATTGCACATATTGGCTTTGGGTTGATATTAATAGGAGCGGTGATCGCCGCAGGGACCCGGAAAGTGGTTTCAATCAATGATACCGGCGAACAATATTCTGCTGAGTTTGCCAAGCGTAACGACCCGAAGGAGAACATTATGCTGGTAAAAAATAAACCAGTAAAAATGGGCGATTACGTGGTAACTTACCTGGGCGATTCCCTGTCGATGCCTAACCATTACTTCAAGGTTGACTACAAGCTGATGGATGCCGAGGGCAAGGTTAAAGCAGAATTTTTGTTGAAGCCTAATTCACAGTTCAATCCAAAAATGGGATTGGTATCATCTCCTGACACCAAACACTACCTGTTGAACGACCTGTACACGCACGTTACCATGGCCCCTTTAAACTCGGGTATGGAAACTGATACAGCAGCACATAGCGAGGCAGAAGATGATAAAAAATATGATGCACCGATCAGTCATGATGTAGCTGTAGGCGATACTATCCGTTACCGTGAAGGTTATATTGTACTAAAAGGACTGGATAAAACCGCACATGTAGAGAATATCCCGATGACCAATAAAGATATTGCTGTTGGCGCTATATTGGAAATAACCACTCATGGGAAGACATATACCGCCGAACCCATATACATGATCAAAAACGGCAGTGTGTTTGATTTCTCGCGTAAAGTAGATGATGCCGGCCTGAAACTGCGTTTCTCAAAGATCGACCCGCAAACGGCCAAAGAAACCATCATGGTCTATCAGCAGCCTGAAAACAAACGCCCATATATCGTAATGAAAGCGGTGCGTTTCCCATATATCAACTTCTTCTGGTCGGGTACGATAATTATGGTGATCGGCTTTTTGATGTCGATCTTCAGAAGAAATAAGGAGTTGAAAACGGTGTAAATATTTCTCTTCCCCGCGGTTTGTGTCCCCACAAATCGCAACCACTTGATGATTGTCTGTAAGGACACAGACAATGGAAATAAAACTTTGTAAGTTTGACGCATCATGCGTATTACCATCATCGGTTCTGGAAATGTAGCCACCCATCTGGCTGCTGCTTTTAAAAATGCAGGCCACGCTATTGTGCAAGTATATAGCCGTGATATGCAGAACGCTTCGTTGCTGGCTTATCATGTAAAGGCAGAGGCTATAGCCGCTTTGAACCAGATCCATCCGGAAACCGACCTGTTTGTGATTGCCATAAAAGATGATGCGATTGAGGTGATAGCTGCAGAACTAGCCGAACACAATAGACTGATTGTCCATACTTCAGGCGCAACAAGTTTGCTATCGCTACTAAAATACACACAGAATGCCGGTGTGTTTTATCCTTTACAAACCTTCAGCAAAACCCGGGAACTGAATTTTAATATCGTTCCGCTTTGTATTGAGGGGGCGGATGATAAAATTACTTCGACACTAAACGAACTAGCATATACTGTTTCCCAAAACGTCTATCGGGTTAACTCTGAGCAAAGAAAGACTTTGCACCTGGCTGCTGTATTCGCCTGCAACTTTCCTAATTACCTGTATCATGTTTCTCAGCAATTGCTGGCTGAAAAGCAACTGCCATTTGACCTGCTCCGGCCACTGATACTGGAAACCGCTGAGAAGGTACAGGAACATCTTCCTGCCAGCGTACAAACTGGCCCGGCTGTGCGGAATGACGAAAAAACGATGGCTTCACACCTGGGACAATTACAACAAAATCCTGATTTACAGGAGATATACAGGCTGTTAAGTCAGGGTATTATCAAAATGGAGAATCGGGGGTAGGGCATACTTAAATTTTGTTACTTTTGCCCTAAATGAATATCTATAAAGTTAAGATCAGCTTTGAGGAAAAAGGGCACGAACCAATTGAACTGCCCATTGCCGAAGGCGAGTCAGTATTGGATGTTTGCCTTGAGAACGGCATCGAACTGCAGCACAATTGCGGCGGCGTTTGCGGGTGCAGCACCTGCCATATTTATGTGAACCAGGGAATGGACAACATCCAGGAAATATCGGATAAGGAAGAGGATTTTATCGACCGTGCCGTTAACCCGCGCATCAATTCACGACTGGGCTGCCAATGCGTGGTGCAGGATGGCGATATAGAAGTTACTCTGCCTGATCAATCAAACTTTTTGGGGCACTAAGAAAGGTCATACGTATTACGTTCTACGTTTTACGTGTTTTGAATTGAAATAAAAAATAAAACGTATTACGTATCACGTACAACGTAAAACATAAGAAATGAGCGACAATAAATTTGCCTTACCTATTAAATGGAATGATTACGAAGACATCGCTATTGAGCTTTACGAAAAGTTCGGCGATGATTTTGACGAGTCAAAAATATACCGCATACGCTTTACTGAACTGCTGGAATGGGTGTTGAGCCTGCCCAACTTTGTTGGTAAACGCGAAGAATCTAATGAAGGTCACCTGGAACAGATCCAATCTGCATGGGTGTACGAGTGGAGGGATAATCAGTAAGCAGTTTGCAGTTCTGAGTTAGCGGTTGGCTAACTGATCAACTGGGAACCTAAATATTATCTGAGACTATGGAATTAACTGCAAACTGTCAACTCAAAACCGTCAACTGAACAAGTGGAATCATTTTTACATAAATTAAAGGACATTTCTACGTTCATTTTTGATGTGGACGGCGTATTGACCGATGGCTCTGTGTATGTAATGGAGAATGGTGAACAGTCGCGTCAGTTCAATATTAAAGATGGTTATGCCATTCAGTTAGCGATTAAGTGCGGCTATAATGTTTGCGCAATATCGGGCAGCCGCTCTAAGATAGCTATCCATCGCTTAAATAGCCTTGGAGTAAAGGATGTTTATATCGGCGCACATACCAAGTCAGAAAATTTTCGGTTGTATCTGGAAAGCAAACACGTGTTGCCTGCAAGTGTATTGTTTATGGGTGATGATATCCCTGACCTGGATGTGATGAAAATGGCTGGCCTGGCGGTTTGTCCGGCCGATGCAGCTGAAGAAATAAAAGCTATCAGCGCCTATGTATCGCCTAACCCCGGTGGGAGAGGCGCCGTGCGCGATGTGATTGAAAAAGTGCTGAAGGTACAGGGCAAGTGGATGAGCGAAGAGGCCTACAGCTGGTAATTGGGATTACGAATTACGATTTTAGATTTACGAATTAGGATTAACCGTTGAAAAATTTACCAAAGATCATTTTGGCTTCTAAGTCACCGCGCAGGCAGGAGCTTTTGCGGTTGATGGATGTTGACTTTCGCATTGTATTAAAAGAGGTCGATGAGTCCTATCCTGAACATTTGTCCCCGCAAGAAATCGCGGTTTACATAGCCGAAAAAAAAGCCAAAGCCTTTGATGAGTCAATAAATGACGAGATTGTATTGACTGCCGACACTATTGTAAGCATAGACGGACACATTCTTGGTAAACCCGAATCAAAAGAGCACGCCAAGGAAATGCTTTCCATGTTATCCGGCAAAGTACACCAGGTGATCACGGGTGTATGTATTCTGCATAAACATCGGTATAATCTGTTCCACGATATATCTGAAGTGTTCTTTCGCAAGCTGACAGCTGATGAGATTAGTTTTTATGTGGAGAAATACGAGCCTTTGGATAAAGCCGGAGCCTATGGTATACAGGAATGGGTTGGCGTAACCGGTATTGAACGAATCAATGGTTCTTATACCAACGTGGTGGGACTACCTACCGAAAAATTATATCAGCAGTTGGCCAGACTAGTTTAAAAATTCCGGATTTGTCATTAATTTTATCAGAGTTTAAATACCCTGTTAAAATGGAAGATCCGGAAGTACCCACCGAACATTTACACGAACATATTCACGAAGCTGCTCACGAGCGCCATGACAGATGGTCGATGTACGTGGCGATATCGACAGCGTTTATGGCTGCCTTTGCTGCTTTAAGTAGTTTAATGGCGGGCCATCAATCAAATGAAGCGCTCATTACCCAGATAAAAGCCTCGGACCAATGGTCGTACTATAATGCTAAAGGAATTAAGGCTGAGGTTGCCGATGCGGTTACTAAGATCAATTTTTCCAAAGCCGCAGCCGATAGTACACGATCAAACACCGCGAGAAAAGAAAAGCTGAAAAAAGATCAGGAAAAGATACAGGAGAAAGCACTTGATTTTGAAAAGGAGTCAAGAGAGCACCTGGAAAAAGATATGATCCTGGCCCGGGCAGTTACTTTTTTCCAGATAGCTATTTCTATATCAGCCATCTCCCTTTTAGCTAAGAAGAAGCCGCTTTGGTATGTCAGCTTGATATTATTTGCTGCTGGTATAGCGCAGTTTGTATTTGGGATATTGTGATTTTATAAAGTGTGTCATTGCGAGGAACGAATCCGCTAGCCAGCAGAGAACTATGCATCTTCGCCCTGTATAGCAGGCGATTGCTTCGTTCCTACCCATGACAAATTTGCATTGGATGTCATGCTGAGCTTGTCGAAGTGCGGTGCGTAAAGGCCTTGCCCGCATACCCTTCGACAAGCTCAGGGTGACAACGCTCTTTTGTCATTTCACCTTCAGGGCCCTGGATTTTATAACTCGATGACAAAAGTAAATCTTACTTAAACACAAAGCCATTATTTCCTCTATTAATATCCGGCAAGGCGTTATCCGGGTCGATCACTACACGACTTACTTCCTGTGTGGTCGGTACAGTGAAAATGATTATTTTATTTTGCAGCCAGGCTTCTACCGGAACTTGTAAACGTTGTTTGCCGCCGTCCTTCATGGTCACTTCTACAGTAAACGGCATGGCCATAGCTTCCAGGTTCATTACAGTAACCTTTAGGCCTTGTTTCGGATCATTTTTTTCGTATTCAGCGCCAACTAATTCCAGGTCAAGTGCTAAGTTATTGTAGAACCAGCCTTTCCAAAACCATGACAGGTCTTCGCCGGCGCCATTATCCATCGAGCGGAAGAAGTCATCTGGTTGGGGGTGTTTGAAAGCCCATTTATGAACGTAGTTTCTGAAGGCATAGTCAAAACGGTCATTGCCTAAAATCTGTTCGCGCAGCAATACCAAACCAAATGCAGGTTTAAAATATTCAATTGGATGACGGTATTTCTCAGGTACAGCATCGGCAGCGGTTATGATAGCAGGCGCATCCGGATCAAGAATCGTAGGTATGATCTCGTCGGCCGGGTTACCGCCGCCGGGCGCATACTCACTGTCGCGTTTTTTGCCAAATTCGCCGTTATTAAAGGCATCGTGTGCATATATATCTATAAAGGTATTGAAACCTTCATCCATAAATGCATAACGACGTTCATTCGAGCCAACAATCATCGGAAACCAGTTGTGGCCGATCTCGTGTGCAGTTACCAAATAAAGTTCCTTGCCTTTGTCGGTAATACCGTCAAATACAATTCCCGGATACTCCATGCCTCCGGCCGTCCCGGCTTCGTTTACAGCGACAGGGTATGGATACACGAACCATTTTTCAGAAAAATATTCTGTTGATTTTTTCAGGTATTCAGTTGCCCGGCCCCAGGCGTCATTGCCTGCGCTTTCAACGGGATAAACAGACATTGCCAGCGATTTTTTGCCCCCCGGCAAATTTATCCTTGCTGCGTCCCATACATAAGCTTTGGAAGCACCAAATGCCACATCGCGGGTGTTGTTCATTTTAAAATGCCATGTAAGCGTACCACTGTGCGTAGGATGTGTTGATGGACTGTTTACCTCGTTTACATCGCGGATCATGATGGTCTTGTCGCTATTTCGTGCGGCGGCCAAACGGCTGATTTGGGTAGGAGTAAGCACCTGTGTTGGATTTAGTAATTCTCCTGAACCGGCTACGATCATATCCCAGGGGACAGTTACCTCATAGTCGATATCACCATATTCCAGATAAAATTCACCTGCACCCATAAATGGCAAGGTATCCCATCCCTCACTGTCGTCATAAACACACATGCGCGGGAACCATTGCGCTATTTCATAGATCTTGCCGTTTTTGGTTTGGTTATAATCAGTCCTCCCTCCAAATACTGCCGGAATGATGTATTGATATTTTATATATAGCTTAAGATGCCTACCATTTCCTGCCATGGCCTTTGGCAAGCGGATCTGCATACGCGTGTCTGAAATAATAAAGTCAGCCTTTTGCGTTGATTTACCACTGCCAATATAAATCGATTCTATCTGGTAACCTTCGGTATGATCACCTGCAGCAGGTGGGTTATTGGTTTGGAAATTTGAACGTGCAGTTTTTTTATAAGTATTCTGGTCCAACTGAAGCCACAGAAACTGCAAGGCATCCGGACTATTGTTGATATAGTCGATCTCTTCAGTGCCGCTTAAAATTTTGGAATTAGTATCTATATTGGCCTTCAGCTTATAGTTTACACGGTTTTGCCAGTATTTCGGTCCCGGGTCGCCATTGGCGCTGTGTCTTTCGTTTCCCCGTTCTGGATAAAATGCCGGCGAAAACAGGTCGGCCGGGTTGTAATTGGATATGAGCGTATCAACAGTTGCTTCGTGCTGTCTTTTTTGTGCCAGAACAGAAACCGGGATCAATAAGATAAGGCAAAAAGGTATAAACTTTAATTTCATGAGCAGAGTTCAGTTATAGGGCTGCAATATACGAAGGATGCAACTTACGAATAAAAAATGCGGCTTATATTTTCATTAGATTTTATGGAAGCGTAGCCGTTTTAAATAATTGCGTATCTTTCAAACAAAAACCTTGCACTTCCCTCTTAATATTCCTGTCGGAAACTCCTCAATTCCCGTCCATTTTATTTGTGAAACGTTGGCCTATTTTATCGGGTACAGATATTACGTTTACCTACGGAAGCATACACATGATCCGATAAATTCCAACGATCGCCTTATCATATTTATCGGTGCAGCAGCCGGGGCATTTATTGGGTCACACCTGGTAGGCATTTTTGAAAAACCGGATTTACTGTCACACATGGGTTTTATTTATTTTATGGGAAATAAAACTATTATAGGTGGCTTTCTTGGCGGACTTATCGGTGTGGAGATAACTAAAAAGAAAATAGGAGTGACTGTTTCTTCAGGCGACTTGATGGTTTATCCACTAATACTCGCAATGATCATCGGACGAACCGGTTGTTTTCTTGCAGGTTTGGAAGATGGCACTTATGGTATACCGTCAAATCTTCCCTGGGCTATTGATTTTGGCGATGGTATACGAAGACATCCTACCAATCTTTACGAGATATTGTTTTGGATGCTCCTATGGATGATCTTATACGGTTACGAGTATTATAGAAGGCTCGCTGACGGCTCCAGATTTAAAATATTCATGGTCAGTTACCTGATTTTTCGCTTATTCATTGAATTTATCAAACCGGATTACTTTTTTAGTTTTGGATTGTCGGCAATTCAATCAGTTTGTGTCGCCGGACTTTTGTATTATTATAAAGTATTTATTTACCCATCAAAACTGGTAGATCCTAAGCCATATGCCTGAACGCCCTTATATTTATTATGATTTTACCATCAGCATTTGTTCAACCTGTTTAAAGCGGGTTGACGCTAAGATAGTGTTTGAAGACGGCAACGTCTACATGCTGAAAAATTGTCGTGAGCATGGCTTCGAAAAGGTACTCATCTCAACAGATATCGAGTATTATAAAAATTGCCGTAATTATGCTAAACGTAGCGAAATGCCGCTGAAATTCAATAAGCCAACTCATTATGGCTGCCCTTACGATTGTGGTCTTTGCCAGGATCACGAGCAGCATTCTTGTCTTACAGTAGTGGAGGTTACTGACAGGTGTAATCTCAGCTGTCCAACATGTTACGCTATGTCATCACCGTCCTATGGGCGGCACCGCACATTGAAAGAAATAGAGCAGATGCTGGATGTTATAGTCGCCAATGAAGGAAAACCCGATGTAGTACAAATAAGCGGTGGCGAGCCAACAGTGCATCCGCAATTTTTTGAGATACTGGATATAGCTAAAACCAAGCCAATAAGGCACTTGATGGTGAATACAAATGGTATTAGAATTGCAAAAGACGAAGCCTTTGTTAAGCGCCTTGCAAGCTATATGCCCGATTTTGAGATCTACCTGCAATTTGATTCATTTAAAAAAGAGGCGCTTGAACAGTTACGCGGTGAAGATTTGCGTGCGGTGAGGAAAAAAGCCATTGAGCATTTAAACAAGTACAATTTATCTACCACATTAGTTGTAACCCTGCAAAAAGGATTAAACACGGATGAGATCGGCGAAATAATTGAATACGCGCTGAAACAACGCTGTGTACGTGGTGTTACCTTCCAGCCAACACAGCAGGCGGGCAGACTTGAAAATTTTGATAGCAAAACCGACAGATACACGCTAACTGAGGTTAGAACTGCAATATTGGAGCAAACGGACATCTTCAGCAAAAATGATCTAATCCCGGTACCATGTAACCCGGATGCGCTGGTAATGGGCTACGCTTTGAAACTGGGCGATCAGGTGCTTCCATTAACAAGAATGATCAACCCGGATGATCTGTTGGATAATTCAAGAAATACAATTGTTTACGAACAGGATGAGAAATTGAAGATGCACTTACTAAATATGTTCAGCACCGGCAACTCTGTTGACAGGGCTGGCGAACATTTAAAATCAATTATGTGCTGTTTGCCTGAGATCGATGCGCCCAATTTGAGCTATGATAATTTGTTCAGGATTATCATTATGCAATTTATAGATGCTCACAATTTTGATGTGCGTGCTATAAAGAAATCATGTGTGCATATTGTGAATAAGGATATGAGTATCATCCCTTTTGAGACCATGAACCTGTTTTACCGGGATGATAAGATTAACTATCTTAAAAAATTGCAAAATGAAACGACTTATATTTAATAAGATTTATGAGTGATCGAGAAAATCAAAAGAAAGATAAGACCATGTCAATTGCCGGAATTAATTTAGGCATAATGTTCTTTTATACTGTAGTGATCCGGGCTTCTTTGGGGATGGGTGGTGCCATGCTGCTGGCAGTTATCATTGCATTTCATATTATAATATGCTTATTGATCTCACCCTTTATCTATGCCAAAGGATTCCTTTTGAGCGCTTTAGCAGTATTATTAATTGGCTTTTCAACATGTTATCTGGCTTACACCATACGCTAACCCATCATCTCTGCCAACACACCTTCTTTTAAAGAATAAGTACAAAGAGCAACTTCAGTAAGATTAAGCTTTTGCATGATGTATCTTGTGATCAGCGATGCCACCACGATCATGTCCACACGTACTGGAACAATGCTTTTATTGCCTTCGCGTTGGGCGTGTGTTGAGCGGATCATCTGGTCGGTTATTCGGGTTAAGTCGCCGTTTTCAAAATGGAAGGTTTTGGTCTTTTTTAGATCGAAAGAATTGTCGACTAACTCGGCAAAAGTTTCAAATGCGCCGGATGAGCCGATCAGGTCATCAACAGGAATTTGTTCTACAGCGTTAAACAAGTCAGTCAAACAATTTTCAAGGTACAGGTTTAATGCTTCAATAGATGCCGGTGGGATAGGATCGGTATGGTGAAAGCGCTCCATCAACCGGGCTGCACCGATCTCAAAACTCTGTTTCCAGATGAGTTCGGATTGATTGCCGATAATGAATTCCACACTACCGCCGCCGATATCCATGATCAGAGAATTTCGATCTGATAGCAGACCGCTTGCTTTTACCCCGGAGTAGATAAAAGACGCTTCCCGGTTGCCATCTACGATTTCAATATCAATTCCTGCCTCGGTTTTTACACGTTCAATAAACTCTTTTCCGTTTGCAGCATTACGCAAAGCCGATGTGGCTATTGCCTTGATGCAGTGCGTGTTGTTGTCCGAAATCTGCTTGCTGAATTGCTTCATGGTAGTTATGCCGCGCTCAAAGGGAACGGGCAGGATCGTTCCTTTATTAATACCGCCTTCGCCCAGCTTAACGGCGATATGCTCATGTACTATTTCATGAAAATTATCAATATTGCCCTCGGCAATCAGTAAGTGAAAGGTATTGGTACCGAGGTCCATCACGGCGAAGCGTCTATCCATGCCTCTAAAATAAATAATCCCCTAAATTGTTTGCCAACTCGGGGGATCAATTATGAAGTTATGTTGATAAACTATTCTTTATAGAAGAACCATTTGGCCAGTTCTTTAAAGTTGGTTTTCTTTCCGTACATCAATATTCCTACACGATAAATACGTGCTGCCACATAAGTGGTGAATAAGAATCCTGCAACCATCAGCACCATAGATGTAGCCACTTGCCATGGCGCTGGGGCAAAGGGCAAACGCATCATCATAGCCACTGGGGCTGTAAACGGAATAATAGACAACCAGACTGCCAGTGGGCTATCGGGTACCGTAAACAGATAGCTAACGCAAAGTATGTAGGTGAATAGCAATGGCAACGTAATTGGGAACATAAATTGTTGTGTTTCCGTTTCGCTGTCAACAGCAGAACCAACGGCGGCAAAAAGTGCGCTGTACAGTAAAAAACCAGAGATCCAGTAAAAAATGAAGCACCCTAACTCATAACCCGCATTTGCACCAAGACTATGGATAAAAATAATTACCTGTCCACTGGCACCACTGGATTTGATCCCAAGATAATAGCTTATGGCAGTAGATAACCCTATCCAGATAACGAATTGGGTCAACCCTACCAAACCAACGCCAATGATCTTCCCTGCCATTAATTGGAATGGCTTTACAGACGATACGATTATTTCCACAATGCGGCTTGTTTTTTCCTCGATCACGCCGCGCATCACCTGGGCACCATAAATAAACAATGACATATAGATTAATATGGCTCCTGCAAAACTCAATGCATAAGCGGGACCTAAATTGGCGTTTTGCTCTCCTGTTGCCGTTAGCTCGCTGGTTTTTATGGTGATGTTGCTTTTTATCTTATGCAAGGTTGCTGTGTCGATCCCAGCCTTTACAAGGCTGCTTCCGGCGGCGATATCATTCATTTGTCGTTGGATATCATCCGACAAAGTCAACGTGGTTTTCTTTCTTGCGAACAACTCTACATTGGCTTTTTTATTAGCCGAAATATTTAGAATGAGGTCATTATCGCTTTTTAAATTCTTTTTTTCAACGTCCAATGGTTGGTTGGAGTAGCTGAATTTGACATATTTTTCGTCCTGGAATTTATTTATGAAGTCGCCTGTATTATCGATGACATTCACAATATGCAGGGTTTGATCTTTGTCTTTAGCTACGTAAGAAATTACAGCATACAAAGAACCCAAAAGCGCAGGAACAAAAAGCGTCATGATAATGAACGATCTTTTTCTCACCCTTGTGACGTATTCGCGCTGTATGATTAATAGAATTTTATTCATGTTCAGGCAGATTTTTTGTTTACTTGTTCAATAAATATTTCGTTCATGCTGGGTATCACTTCCTGCAGCATGTGGATGTTGGCTTTTGGGATAAGATATTGCAATATTTCATTAGCGGTATTGCCAGTTTTAGGACTGATCTTGATAATATATCTATCGTCGTCTGTGCTTTCATTCAGCACATCAAATGGCTGGGAGCCGTTGAAGTGTAACTTTTCGCCACTGTATTCAACCAAATAGGTGTCGTTACGATACGAGTTGCGGATGGCTTTCATTTTGCCGTCCAGTATTTTGTGCGAAAGATTGATGAGGGCAATTGCATCACAAAGCTCCTCGACAGACTCCATGCGGTGAGTGGAGAAGAGAATAGTTGCTCCTTTTTTGTTGAGTTCGAGGATCTCATCCTTTATCAATTCAGCATTTACCGGGTCGAATCCGCTGAAGGGTTCATCCAGGATGATCAGATCAGGTTCATGCAGTACAGTAGCAACAAATTGTGCTTTCTGCTGCATGCCTTTTGACAGCTCCTCGATTTTCTTTTTCCACCAGGTCTCCATACCCAGTTTTTCGAACCAGAATTTGAGCCGCTTTTGAGCTTCTGCGCGGGTCAAGCCCTTCAGTCGCGCCAGGTAGATCATTTGTTCGCCGATCTCCATTTTCTTATAGAGACCGCGCTCTTCAGGCAGATAACCAATACGCTCAATGTGTGAAGGATTAAGCTTCTCGCCGTTAAAATATATCTCGCCTGAATCGGGTGCAGTAATTTGGTTGATGATACGAATAAGTGAAGTTTTACCGGCTCCGTTTGGCCCCAGCAGGCCGAATATCTGGCCGCTTTCAACTTCTAAACTTACATCGGTAAGGGCTTTGTGCCCGGCATATTGCTTTTCGATGTGTCGAATGCTTAGCATATAAGGATCAGTTTTTGTAGTTAGATATAATGCTTCAGGTTTTGTTACGCTATTAATTTATCGCGAAGATAAAACGAGGTAATCTTGATAAAAGTAATAAATTAGCTTTAACCAATACCTGAACATGAGATATAAACTTTTACTGCTATTTCTTCTCTTGACATCTGTTTGTTTCGGTCAAAAGCCTGTAAATGTCATTTTTGATAGCGACATGGGGCCCGACTATGACGATGTAGGTGCTATAGCCATCTTACACGCTTTAGCCGACAAAGGCGAAGCCCACATTCTTGCGACAGTAGCCAGCACCCGGTACAATGGTGTTGCGGGCGTGACGAATGTGTTCAATACCTATTTTAATCGACCACACATTCCAATCGGCGTTCCGAAAAATGGGTTGGACCTGCGCGACTGGCAGCACTGGAGCGATACATTGCTGGTGAAATATCCACACAAAATAAAGAGCAATGATGATGTGCCTGATGCCGTTCAGGTTTACCGCAAGGTTTTGGCTTCACAGTCCGATCATAGCGTGACGATTGTAACGGTAGGGTTTTTAACCAATCTTTCAAATTTGCTGAATACCAATGGCGACGAATATTCAAAACTGAACGGCAAGGAGCTTGTAGCTCATAAAGTAAAACTACTGGTTTGTATGGCAGGCAGGTTCCCATCTGGTTATGAGTTTAATGTGATGAAGGATGCCAAAGCTTCTCAAAATGTGTATACCAACTGGCCAACACAGGTTATTCTTAGCGGATTTGAGATCGGAGCGAAGATATTAGCAGGTATTCCTTTGATACATAATGACTCAATAAAGAACAGTCCTGTAAAAGATGTTTTCCGAATTGCAATACCAATGGCAAAAGAAGATTCACTAGGCCGTAAAAGCTGGGACGAAACTGCTGTATTGGTAGCCATAAAAGGTTATTCTCAGTTTTACACTTTACATCATGGAAGGATGAGTGTAGCCGACGATGGCAAAAATACCTGGGATGATAACGGCAACGGACAGGCTTACCTGGTAGAGAAAGCAGATTATAAAGAGGTGGAAAAACTCATTAATGAGTTAATTCAGTATCAACCGGGTGAGGTAAAAGGTAAAAGGTAAAAGGTAAAAGGTAGGCCAGACGCCCTAACGTAATACTCCTCCGCTCCTAATGAAAAAGGCCCGGAATCAATTTTGATCCCAGGCGCTATATTCTTTCGGACTTTCCGACCCTGCCTACCGGCAGGCAGGTTAGGCGGACTTCCGGACTCCTTATTCAAAGTACTCCTTCATCCGTTCAAAAAAGCTCTTCTCGTTTTTGCCCGGACTTGGTTTAAAGTTCGGCGAATCCTGCAGTTTTTCGAGCAGTTCGCGTTCTTCGCGGCTTAATGCTTTTGGGGTCCAGATATTTACGTGAACCAGCTGGTCGCCGCGGTGGTAAGAGTTTACTTCAGGAACACCCTTTGATTTCAGGCGCAGTATTTTACCGCCCTGTGTTCCCGGATCGATCTTGATCTTCGCTTTACCATCAATGGTCGGTACTTCTACGCTGGTACCTAAGGCTGCATCAACAAAGCTTACATGCAGATCGTAAATTATATTGTTGCCGTCACGTTTTAAAGTTTCGTGAGGTATTTCTTCTATCAGAATAATCAGGTCGCCCGGTACGCCGCCGCGTGGAGCTGCGTTACCTTTGCCGCTCATGCTCAGCTGCATGCCTTCGCTTACGCCGGCAGGAATGTTGATGCTGATCGTTTCTTCTCCGCGAACAACGCCATCACCATGACAAACCGTACATTTTGAAGTGATGGTAGTACCTTCACCGTTACAGGTAGGGCAAGTGCTGGTGGTTTGCATCTGGCCCAGGATAGTGTTAGTTACCCTGCGCACTGCACCCTGGCCGCCGCAGGTTTTACAGGTTTGTATAGACGACTTGTCTTTTGCTCCGCTACCGTCGCAGGTTTTACAAACGATCTGTTTGTTTACTTTTATTTTCTTCTCGGTTCCGTTAGCAATCTCTTCAAGGGTTAATCTTACCTTAATGCGCAGGTTGCTTCCGCGCTGCACACGGCGACCGCCGCCTTGTCTGGCACCGCCACCGAAAAAGCCTTCAAACGGACTGCCTCCGCCGAATATATCGCCAAACTGGCTGAATATGTCTTCCATATTCATGCCGCCGCCACCAAAACCTCCGCCATTGGCTGATTGTGCATTCGCTGCATGGCCAAACTGGTCGTACCTGCGACGTTTTTCAGCATTGCTCAATACTTCATAAGCTTCGGCTGCCTCTTTAAAGTTTTCTTCGGCTTCCTTATCGCCCGGATTTTTGTCAGGGTGATATTTGATCGCCATTTTGCGATACGCCTTTTTTATCTCTTCAGCATCGGCCCCTCTCGCAACGCCCAGAACGTCGTAATAATCTCTTTTTGACATCTCTTGTATAATGAGTGATTTAGCGAATTAGTGAATGAGTGATTTTATTCACCCGTCCATTCATTCACTCATTTAATAATTCTATAATTTAATACACTATTAGGATTTAATGATTACAGAAGGTAATTCGCTCCTTCACTAATTCACTCAATCACTAATTAATTCCCTACTATAACTTTCGCGAAGCGGGCCACCTTATCATTCAAATAATAGCCTTTTTCCATCTCATCAACCACTTTACCCTTCAAATCATCTGATGGGGCCGGTATGTTGGTAATGGCTTCATGTATCTCAGGATCGAAAGCAGTGCCGATTGATTGCATCTCTGTTAATCCCTTTTGCGAAAGCACATTTTTTAATTTATTCTGTATCAATACAACGCCCTCTTTTACGGCGGCAACATCTGTCAAGTTTTCCATCGAACGAATGGCGCGATCAAAGTCATCCAACACAGGTAACAAGGCGACAATTACGTCTTTGCCTTCTGATTTCCTGGCCTCCTCACGTTCTTTGGCAGTTCGGCGGCGAAAATTATCAAATTCGGCATATAGGCGCAGGTACCTGTCGTTGGCTACTGAAAGTTCCTGTTTAACCAATTCTTCAGGAGTAGGTTCAGTTTCGGCAGTCGCATTTCCTTCATCGATTACTTCGTTCAAATGCTCTTCGCCTTCTATGTGTTCGTTCTTTTTTTTCTTTAGCATATCATTAAAATTCATGATCCAATTCTGCAAATCAAGTATCCTGCCATTTGTGTTTTCAGGACAGAGTGGCAGACAGATTTATGTTTTGTGGTAAAAAATGACACTCATGCTTTTAGTTGGCAGTTCTGAGTTGGCAGTTTGCATTTACGAGGGTTTACTACCCACTGCAAACTGTCAACTGCAAACTAAGCTATCTGCACGTCTTCCAAAACTTTTCCATTCTCGCATTTAATGATACGCGAAGGGAAAGTGCGGATGATGTGATAATCGTGGGTGGCTATCAGGATAGCCGTGCCGGATTGGCTGATCTGTTTTAGCAGCAGTACAATTTCTTCAGAAGTATCCGGGTCGAGGTTGCCGGTTGGTTCGTCTGCCAAAATAATTTCAGGATCGTTAAGCAAGGCACGGGCAATTACTACACGTTGCTGCTCACCGCCTGAGAGCTCGTGAGGCATTTTCTTAAGTTTAGAACGAAGGCCAACTTTTTCCAACACATCCAGTGTGCGTTCTGCAATCAGTTTCTTGTCTACCCAGCCGGTAGCCTGCATCACGAAGCGGAGGTTATCTTCAACAGAACGATCGGTCAGCAATTGGAAATCCTGGAAAACGATACCCAATTTTCTGCGAAGAAACGGGACGTCTTTTGATGCTAATTTTCGCAGATCGTAACCGCAGGCATGACCTTCGCCGCCCGGGATATTCAAGTCGCCATAAATAACTTTCAACAAACTGCTTTTTCCGGAGCCTGTCTGGCCAATGAGCCACACAAAATCGCCTTTATCAACATGTAGGTTGACATTTGATAACACCAGGTTTTTTTGCTGAAAAATATCAACGTTGCTGAGCTTTATAATTGAGTTTCCGATCATTTTATAGTTCCAGTTTTAAGATTTGTCCAAACGGCAGGTCTTTAATAATATTCATGATATATTCCGTCTTGTTACCTAATCCTACTTTATCCAGCGATTTGTCCGGCCTGTCGACCCTGAAATAAGCCAGCAGCGTAAACTGATCGTCGCGCAGCTGCACATAATCAGGTATTTTGGCAACGCCTTTAACTTTTATAATATACATCAGTATGCTTCGCGTCATTGGTCATTTGCTTCGCGTCATTAGTCATTTGTAATGAATACGTCAATGACTAATGAACGAGTGACCAATGACTATGTCCAAAGGTATCGTTTATTTAAAGCTTTGTCAAGAAATCCATCGTATCTACGCCATCTGCATAATCCCATAATGTGGGCTGCTGACTTTCGCCGAAACCAACTACCTGGTTTGCCACTTTGACATCGGCTGTGCTGACAATGCATTGAATATTTTCGCTTTCCCGTTCAAGGATCGCTTCAACTGCTGCAGTGTCCTTATATTCCTCATAAAATAAAACAGCCAGAGGCGACACCATGCGCTCATCTTCCTTGACCAACAGAAATCCATTGTCAAGGTGCTTGTCTTTATTTACCAGGTAGATGGATTTATTGTAATCGTAGTTGTTGTTATATTTATGATGATTGATGATATCATAATGCGGTTGGATGGCCTCAAAAAAAGGCGTAAAATTATACCCTTCAGGAACCAGCAATTTAGATACATTGCGGCAGCCTAACCCGAAATAGTCAAATAGGTCGTGTCCTAATTGGTAAAGTTGCCTGGTTGTTTCATTACCTGTCAAAACAGCTACGCTGTTCCGGTTTTTGCGGATGATGTTTGGCACCTTGCTGAAATAAAATTCAAAATAGCGCGAGGTATTATTACTTCCTGTTGCAATTATGGCATCAAAGTTCTGTAACCGCTCGACAAAGCTGTATCGTGACTGAAATTCGGGCTCAATCTTCACCAGGATATCCAGCACATATTTGATCAGCCTGGCATCCTGTTTGGAAGCCTTGATCAGTGCACGATTTCCGGTCATCAATACACATAGCACATCGTGAAAACCGACCATTGGAATATTGCCAGCCAGGATCAACCCAACTTTTTTGCTTTCTTTGCTATAGTCGATATTGTACCTGTTAAGCCAGATAGTCAGTTCTTCGTTATTAAGCATTTTGCCAATAGACTTCACCGCATGCTCCACATTTTGTGCGGTAAACCAGGCGTTATAGTGAGATTCGTCGTTTATAGTCGCTTTTAATTGCTCGTCAGGATAACTTAATTGCGTGCCTAACGTAGAAAATACATCTATTAAGTAGTTTTTATTTAATTTTGACATATTAATGGAGTTGGGGCGAACCCCTAAACTGTTTTTTTGTTATATTTGCATGCTTGTTTTAGCAAGGCAAAGGTAAGTTTAGAATATAAGATTTAAGAAACTATGGCGATTAAAATCACCGATGAGTGTATAAACTGCGGGGCGTGTGAGCCGGAATGCCCAAACAATGCTATTTATGATGCCGGCGCTGCATGGAGATTCTCAGACGGTACCGGGTTAAAGGGATTGATCGATTTTGGCGATGGCAATACATTAAATGCTGAGGAAACTCAGGCTGCGTTGTCTGACGATATATATTACATTGTGCCCGATAAGTGTACGGAGTGCGTTGGTTTTCACGATGAGCCTCAGTGTGCTGCGGTATGCCCCGTTGACTGCTGTGTTGATGATGAGGATGTTCGCGAAACAAAAGAAGAGCTTTTGGCCAAAAAAGAATGGCTGCATATGAACGAATAATTTTGTTTAATGTTAATAACATGGGGGAATGTGTACTTTTATACATTCCCTTATTTTTTTACTGAAGATTTTAATTATTGTTGTATAAGGTTTCCCCGGCCCTGAATCTTAAATTTTGACAATGGAATATGGCATTTGTAATTTATCTGTAATACCCCTCAGGGCAGAAGCAAGCGACAGAAGCGAGATGGTTTCCCAGGTACTATTTGGTGAAACTTTCCAAATTGCGGAATGGACAGAACGATGGGTCAAAATAACTACTAGCAATGATAATTACGAAGGCTGGATTGGACGCTTGCAATTTGCGATGCTGGGCCATGTAGCTTATAAAACACTCAAAGAAAACCCCGCGCCGATTACTTACCGGGCCGTAACGCAAGCCTGGAAAAAACCTGATAATAGCATTCTATACCTGCCGATTGGCAGTTCATTGGCTTTCCTGAAAGGCACCACCTGCCAAATTAATAATGAACAGTTTGAGATAATAGGAGAGATTGGTCAGCCTGCAACGCTGGATATCGTGGCAAAATCATTCTTAAACACGCCATATTTATGGGGAGGGCGTACGCATTACGGTATTGACTGTTCGGGTTTTACACAGGCAGTATACAAACTGCGTGGCTACGAGTTAAAAAGAGACGCCTGGATGCAAGCAGAGCAAGGCAAGGTAGTCGACTTTTTAGCGGAAGCCAGATTGGGCGACCTCGCCTTTTTTGATAATGCAGAGAGTAAAATTACGCACGTGGGTATTATGCTGAATAATGAGCAGATCATCCATGCGTCAGGGCGCGTGAAAATCGACCGGATAGATAGCCAGGGCATTTATTCGGAAGAACAGAAGCGCTATACGCATAATCTACGCATCGTAAAGCGTCTTTATTGATCAGGAGTTTTTCAAAACCGATATAATATTTCCTGCCGGATCAGTGAACCAGGCAATATCTGGTCCGCGGCCATTTCCACGGACGATGCCTTTTGTATCGGTTTTCATGTCACCCATATCGTATTGCTCAAATTTTACACCTTTTGCGGTCAGCTCGTCTACTGTTTTTTCAAGATCATCTACAGGAAAATTCAAGACCGTGAAGGTAGCAGGCGTATGATTGGGCTTCGGGTAGATCATTACTTTAGTGCCACCGGTAACATCTAATTCAAGAATATTGTAACCTCCGCCCATTTCTATTTTCTGAGCATTAAGTCCTAAAGTACCCTGATAGAACTCTTTTGCCTTATCGATGTCATTCACCGAAAAGCTGCTGAATGCTTTTTTATCTATGAACATAAAGGATTGATTAAATGGTTTACAATGTAAAGTTAGGAACACTTAATCAATCCTCAGGGTTTTGATCGCGGCAAATTAAGTGGTAAAATGCGACAAAACTACTGCTGCGCTATTGATATCAAATTTCCGCAGGTATCATCAAATACAGCCATTGTAACCTTTCCCATTGGAGTAGGGGGCGTGGTGAACCTTACCCCCAAATCTTTTAATCGCTCATATTCTTTGTTTATATCATCGGTGCCAAAAACAGTCGCTGGAATCCTGGCATTGAACAATATTCTCTGGTATTCAGCGGCGGCAGGTTTGCCATCAATTTGTATCGATGGGTTCCAGTTGGGCTCCAGTAGTACTTCAACATCCATATTCCCTTCCGGGGAAATTACAGTCAGCCACTTTGCATCGCCTACGGGAAGTTCGGTCTTCTTAACGAAGCCCAACTTTTCGGTATAGAATTTTAACGCTTTATCCTGATCATCTACCAGGATACTTGTTACGATCACTTTCATATTACTTCAGCTTGTTTGTCCATGTAATCAACAATTGAAGTGCCAATAATGTAAGTCCAGCCTTTTTCAAAACTGCTTCTTGCAAAGTCTTTATTGTCAGTCGGGAAGGTTTCCAGACCATCGTGGGTTAATTTTAATTTTGTTTTATCACCTTCCGGAAACAATTCCCAGGTCACGAACGAATTGCCGGGATAATCGCGGTAACGCCAACTGTATTGCAGCAGTTTGCCAGGTTTCACTTTAGTTACCTTACATAAATGTACATAAGTCATTTCCTTGCTGCCGCCTTCGAATGTGAATTCAAAACCTACTTCCGGTTCAAATTCGGCCAGGTTAAAATACCATTCTTTCATTTGATCTTTGTTGGTAATGGCTTTCCAAACTTTTTCTGGTGATGCGTTCAGAGTGCGCTCGATCACAAATGGTTCGTTTTTCATGTATTTGTCCGTTTTATGAATAATAAATCAATTTATTCAGGCTTCTGTTTTTTCTAAATAATCTTTTAATGATGACTCCATTAAATGCACCCAGCCCTCAGCAAACTCTTCTTTTGAACCCAGTTTATCAGATGGGAAGGTTTCAATGCCCTCGTGTGTAAGTCTAAGTTTTGTACTGCTCCCGTCCGGAAACAATTCCCAGGTTACCAACGAATCACCCTCGTAACCTCCAAATCTCCAGGTGTATTGTAATATCTTTCCGTATTCTACTTTGGTTATTTTACATAGATGCAAAAGTCGTTCGGGGCCCCCCTCAAAACTAAACTCAAACCCTACCTCGGGTTTAAACTCTGCCAGGTTCAAATACCATTGTTTCATTTGATCTTTGTCGGCAATGGCTTTCCAAACCTTTTCGACAGGTGCGTTTAAGGTACGTTCAATTACAACTGGTTCATTTTTCATTGTTTCTTATGTTTAATTGGTTTGCTTTTTGTTTCATTAGCTATATCTTTTGCCAGGAAGTCTTCCAAGGCATCCAGTTTTTTATTCCAGAACACGCGGTATTGCTCTACCCATTCAGAAACCTCATTTAGCTTCTGCAATTTTGCTTCGCAATAACGCTCGCGGCCCCGTTGTTCTATGGTAACAAGTCCGCACTGGGTTAAGATTTTTATTTGTTTTGATATAGCAGGACGGCTGATATCAAAGTGCTCTGCGACAGCATTCAGATTCATGGGTTGGTTGGCTATCATATTGATGATGGCCCTTCGTGTCGGGTCTGCTATTGCCTGGAATACATCTCGTCTCATAATAATTTATCTACTCGTAACCGATCGGTTACAAATATAAATGTAACTAATTGGTTACGCAAATATTTTTGTCATTATTTTTATAAACTCTTACCTTGAAAAACCAATTATCTAACTATAATAAAATGGTTAATATTAATTCAAAGGGAATCGAAAAAAACACTTTCGACGCAATCGTGATAGGTTCGGGCATTAGCGGTGGATGGGCTGCCAAGGAACTCTGCGACAATGGTTTAAAAACATTGGTCCTGGAAAGGGGAAAGAATGTGGTACACTTGAAGGATTACCCGACCGCAACAAAAAATCCCTGGGATTTTCCGCACCGCACTCATGAACCTATAGCCGTTACGAAGGAAAATCCGATTGTATCGAGGTGTTATGCGTTTAGTGAAGCAAGTCAGCATTTTTTTGTGAAGGATAAAGAACACCCTTACGTACAGGAAAAACCTTTTGATTGGATACGCGGCTACCAGGTCGGCGGGAAATCGCTATTATGGGCACGGCAGACACAGCGTTGGAGCAAATTTGATTTTGAAGGGCCCGGAAGAGATGGTTTTGCTGTAGACTGGCCCATCCGATATGAAGACCTGGCGCCATGGTATAGCCATGTTGAACGTTTTGCAGGAATTGCCGGCAACCATGATGGGTTGGAAACATTGCCCGATGGTGAATTTCTTCCCGCATGGGAAATGAATGCTGTAGAGAAAGTAATGAGCCAGCGTATCAACGCGCATTATAAAGACCGGAATGTGATCATTGGCCGTTGTGCCCACCTGACCAAACCCAATGAGATACATAAACAACAGGGTCGGGGACAATGCCAGGCGCGCAGTTTGTGCGAAAGAGGTTGTCCGTTTGGAGGATATTTTAGCTCAAATTCATCGACACTTCCCTGGGCCGAACGGACCGGCAACTTGACTTTGAGACCTGATTCGGTAGTGCATTCCATTATTTATGACGAAAAGAAAGGCAAAGCCACCGGCGTGCGGGTTATAGATGCGCACACCAAAGAGGCAACAGAGTATTATGCGAAGATCATCTTTGTGAATGCGGCTACGATGAATAGCAACCTGATTTTGTTGAATTCAACGTCGTCACGTTTCCCGAATGGTTTGGGTAATGACAATGGGTTATTGGGTAAATATATTGCCTTCCATAACTATAGGGGTAATCTTCTTGCTACTATGGATGGCTATCTAGATTCCTATTACTATGGCCGCAGACCAACTGCTATCATGATGCCTAACTTTAGGAACGTGTATAAACAGGAGATGGACTTTATGCGCGGATATATGACCTTTTATTCAGTAATGCGCGCTGGCTGGGGACACTCGACAGATGGTCCGCAGATTGGCGGTGGTTATAAAGAGGCGATATCTGAAGCTGGGCCGTGGGTAATATATGTACAAATGCAGGGCGAGACGATTCCAAAGGAAACCAATCATGTAAGCCTGAGTAAGGATGAGAAAGATGCCTGGGGAATCCCATTACTCAAAACATCAGTTGCCTATGACGATAATGACCTGAAAAGTATGAAGGATTTTATGGCGCAGGGAGCAGAAATGTTGAATGTGGCAGGATGCCAAAATATTAACACACATGATACCAATCAGGCGCCTGGGTTAGATATCCACGAAATGGGCGGTGTGCGCATGGGTAGAGATCCGAAGACATCATTGCTAAACAATTGGAACCAGATGCATGCTTGTCCGAATGTGTTTGTAACGGACGGGTCATGCATGGTGTCCACCAGCACGCAAAATCCATCACTTACCTTTATGGCCATAACCGCCCGCGCTGCTAATCATGCGGTAGAGGAGCTGAAGAAAGGTAATATTAGTTAATTAGAGATTAGTTATCAGTATGTTGAAGATTAGGAACTAAGCCACCTAATCTCTAATTAACTAATCTCTAATCTCTCTGCTAAGCCTTTCTCGGCGGCAGATCAAACGCCTGCGCATCATGCTCAAAATGGCCTTTGTGTGAGCCATCGCAGAAGGGCTTGTTAGCTGATAGCCCGCAGCGGCAGATGGAGACAATGGTGCGGCCTTGCAGGCCATATTCGTTACCTTGTGCGTCGACAATTTCAAAGTCGCCGTCAATTTTTACTGATCCGTTGCTGTTTATTGTAAGTTTGGTTGATGCCATGTTTTTTTATTTGCCGCAAAAGTAACAATCTGCTTCAAATTGCACGGGCAATTGTTATTTTCGGCAGAAATGTATATACAATACCTCAATTGATGAAAAAAATTCTTTCGGTAATCTTGACCGTATTTGCAGGCTTTTGCCAAGCCCAAACGCAAATCGGTCAGCTGCCTCAGTTAAAACAAACCAGCCAATTATCAGATAAAACCGATTGGCTGATACATCAACCCACCGAATATGCTGGGGTTTACAGAAGCGATGACGGAAAGGAGATCATTCTATACAACGGACTGCTCAAACGCGCCTTTAGAATACAACCTAATGTGGCCTGTGTCGATTTCGTGAATTTGAGCAATGGCGAACAAATGCTGAGAGCGGTAGAGCCTGAGGCCCGATTGATCATCAACGGGAAGCCGGTAAATGTCGGTGGACTTTACGGACAAAAAGAAAAGGCATACCTGTTGAGAGAATGGGTTGATAACCTGAAAGCGCATGAGCAAGATTTTCAATATAAAGGTTTTGTGGTTTCGCCTTCTATTCAGCCATATGTGCAATGGCAAGCGCGCTTGTGGGCTTCTAAAAAGCAGCTTCCGACAGGTAAAACTTTGACTTTTATTTATTCAGGAACGGAGCAGTTAAAAGATTTGACCGTTAAAGTGAATTATGAAATTTATGATGGAATTCCACTGATATGCAAATGGTTAAGCGTCGAAAGCAAGTCAAAAGAAAGTGTTCGTATAGATCAGGCCGTTAATGAAATACTGGCAACACCCGAAGAAGAGTCAGCAGTGGTAGGCAAAGTCGATCAGATGAAAGTACCGCATAGCATTTATATCGAAAGCAACTATGCCTTTAATAATGCCATGAAGGCCGATCTATCCGATCAAACCACACACTGGAAAGCAGATTCAACTTATACTTCACAGGTAAACTACGATTATAATACGCCTTGTGTGCTCGAAGTTTATCCGGGCTTTGGTATAGGCGTCAAGCTGCAGCCGGGCGAGACTTTTAATTCGATAAGGACAAACGAATTGCTACTCGATAGCTACGATCGCGAACGTAATGGTTTGGCACAAAGGAAGATGTACCGCACTATCGCACCCTGGACTACCGAGAATCCCATCTTTATGCACCTAGTTAGTTCAGATCCGGATAAGATGAAAAATTGTATCGACCAATGCATTGCAACTGGGTATGAGGGCTTGATATTGAGTTTTGGCAGTGGTTTAAATATGGAGGATACTTCAGCGGCGAATGTTGCAAAGTTTAAAGCGCTGGCTGATTATGCACATAGTAAAGGTATCTTAATTGGCGGATATTCGCTTTTCAGCAGCCGCAGGATAAGCGATGAGGATGATGTGATCGACCCAAAGACAGGCAAGCCCGATCTGAATGCTATGTTCGGTAATGCACCTTGCCTGGGAAGCAAATGGGGACTTGCTTACCTTGCTCACATCAAATATTTTATCGCAAATACAGGCTTTGATATTTTTGAAAATGACGGGCCATATCCGGGTGATGTTTGTGCCTCAACGACGCATCCCGGTCATGAGGGGTTGATGGACTCGCAGTGGCGGCAGATGGAATTACAAAAAGGATTCTATCGCTGGCTCAATGAGCGTGGCGTTTATGTAAATGCACCTGATTGGTATTTCCTAGATGGTACTAATAAGATCGCATTAGGCTATCGCGAAGTAAATTTCTCATTACCCCGGGAAGAGCAAATTATTCTAAATCGCCAAAATATTTTTGACGGCACCTGGGAAAAAACGCCATCAATGGGTTGGGGTTTTGTGCCGTTAACACAATATCAAGGCGGCGGTGCCGCTGCGACGCTTGAACCTTTGAGCACTCACCTTGACGCTTATGAAAAGCTAATGATGCAGTATTACGGCTCAGGTGTGCAAGCTTGTTACCGTGGGCCACGACTTTATGACACGGAGAAAACAAAACAATTGGTTGTTGGTACAATCAGCTGGTACAAAAAACACCGCGATATTTTAAATTCCGATATTGTTCACCTACGCAGGGCCGACGGCCGTGACTGGGACGGCATATTACATGTCAATCCACAATTAAAGGAAAAAGGATTAGCCATGCTATATAATCCCCTAAAACAAGAAATAGAGCGGACAATTGAATTGCCGCTCTATTATACCGGGATTAAGAATGTCGCAAAGATTAGCGTTAAGAATAGTTCACCGAAAATTTACACATTAGATCAAAGTTCCAAAGTTAAGCTAACCGTGAAAATTCCTGCTGAAGGTTATACCTGGCTTATGATTGAATAATTAAAGTCCGCTATCATCCAACGCAAAGGTCGATTTGCGGTCTTGCCATTTTCCTTTGGTAAAGTCAGGGAATTCCTGCGGCTGATTTCCTTTTGCTATCGATTTTTCGGAAAGCGGCGTGATCACGCTCATAGTAACCGAATCGTATACATCGATAGGAGTAGGGCCTTTTCTCTTCACAGCTTCCACAAAAGCGTTGAATACAAAATAATCCATACCCCCGTGACCAGCACCTTTTGCATCGTTGGCATATTTTGCCCAAAGCGGGTGGTCGTATTGTTCAAACCATTTCTTTGATGGGTCCCATTCATCCTCTTTCTGGCTCTTATTATTAATGTAAACCGAATCATTTAAGTCCATCCATATACCCTCGGTGCCCTGCACCCTGAACCCTAATGAATAAGGGCGGGGTAAATGGCAGTCGTGGGTGAGTAGTATCGTTTCGCCGTTGGCGCAATTGATCATGGTGGTAGTTACGTCACCGTTTTTAAAATTGATCTTCGCATTCGGATTACCCGGTGATTTTTCTTCAATATATGTATTTAACCCCCGCGATTTTGACGAGAACGAAACCAGGCTGGTAAAGCGGTTGCCGTAATTAATGTTAGCATAATGCATCAGGGGGCCAGCGCCGTGAGTTGGGTAGATATCAGCATTGCGGTCGATGTTATATTGTGTACGCCATTGCGCTTCGCTTAGTGCGTTAGGACCGAACTCAACGCCGTGTCCATAAAAGTGCTTGCCATCATTAAATAATACTTCACGAAGATTGTGTTGATAGCCGCCCTGCAGGTGGATGAGCTCGCCAAATAATCCTTTGCGGACCATGTTTAATACAGCCATTACATCGCGGCGGTAGCAAACGTTTTCCAGGGTCATATAAGGCATACCCGTGTGTTCCGATGCCTTTACGATATCCCAGTGGTCGTCAACTGATAAGCCTGCTATTACTTCACAACCCACGTATTTTCCGGCTTTCATGGCATCTATAGCCTGAGAATGGTGGAATTGCCATGGAGTAGCAATAATCACCGCATCGATGTCTTTACGATCCAGCAGCTTTTTGTAAGCATCCAGTCCACCGGTATATTCAGCAGGTAGGTTTTTGCCTGCCTTTTTAAATTGTTCGCGGCAATACTGCAAGGAGCTCTCTTGTGTATCGCAAATGGCTACAATTTCTACGTCATCTCTTAATAAGCCCTCCTGTATATGGTTCCGGCCGCGAAGGCCTACCCCGATATAGCCTAATCTTACTTTGGTGGTTTGGGTTTGTGCAAAAAGTGATCCTGCAGGAAGGATGGTTAGTCCGGCAGTTGCTATTGCGCCTTGTTTAATAAAATCTCTGCGATCCATAATTTATAGCTTGGTTTATAATTGTTCAGTTGTTATTCTAATGTGTTTTCGCCTGATACCGAAGCTGCCTCAGTTTGATGCAAATCGAATATTAGTACTTCGTTTCGCCCTTTCTTCAGCCAGGGGGCCGGGCAATACAGTCGTTTCTGCGGACCGATATCCCAATAGCGCCCCAGGTTATGTCCGTTTACCCAAACCGCACCTTTTTTGTATTTGCTTAGGTCGATATAAGTGTCAGCCACCCTATCAAGTGTAAAGGTCCCTTTGAAAAATGCACCGTTTTTGTCGGGATTGATTGCGGCAGGTTTTAAACTTGAAATAAATTGATTGTCAAATAGCAGCTTATAAATGTCCCAATCCATCAGCGTCATGCCGTTTAAAGTCACCCGGTCAGTAATACCCTTGCGGTCGATCATAAATTGGGCAAAGTTGATGTGCCCTAATGCTTCAACAAATATTTCCAGAACAGGTTCTTTTACATCTGATTTGGGCAGGTTGATGCTCCATTTGCCGCTATCGCGTTGTACTTTACCCACATATTTACCGTTTAAAAATACGGTCGCGTAATCGTGAGGCTCAGTAATGGTCAGGCGGCCGCTTTTATGGCCGATCAATTTGGTTTTATATAAAATATATCCTGACGATTGATCTAAAGCCTCCATCGGTTTGGGTTGAGCAGATTTTACCGGCACTGGTAAATTAGCCCAAACGGTAGAATAAGCCTGCATTTTTATTTCGGGAATAGTTATGGTTTCTACCGGCTTTGGTATTTCCGGTATTTTATATTTTACATATTTGGAGATCAGTTTGCGCAAAGCAAAATACTTCGCGGTTGGCTGGCCTTGCTCATTTATAGGTGCGTCGTAATCATAGCTGGTTACATCAGGCTGAAACTGAGTCGCGGTAAATGCATTAGCCCCGGCAGTAAAGCCAAAGTTGGTGCCGCCATGTATTACATATAGGTTGAACGAGCGTTTGGTATCTAGTAAGAATTTTATTTCTTTCAATAAACCGGCGGTGTCAGGCTTCGCCCATTTCTCGCCCCAATGAGTTAGCCATCCCGGATAGGTCTCACTGCTGAATGCCGGCACATTCGGGTTATGTTTTTTTGCTTCTTCAAAATCGGCCTCGCTGCTGCCGCTATCCAAGCCGATTACTGCTCCGTACACATTGCCGGCTTCCAGCATAAAAGCTGTAGGGCCATCAGCTGTATAGAAAGGCACATTGATGCCGTTTTTGATCCATATTTTGCGCACGGTTTCCATATAGGTTTTATCATTACCATAGCTGCCGTACTCATTTTCAACCTGCACCATTAATATAGACCCGCCGTTAGTACATAAAAGCGGTTTTACAATGGTTGCCAGGTGTGTCATGTATCGTTCGGCAGCTGCCATGTAACGAGAATCCATACAACGGATTTTTATATCCGGAATTTTAAGCAGGTAAGAAGGTATCCCGCCAAAATCCCATTCAGCACACACATATGGACCCGGACGGAGTATCACCCACATGCCTTCCTGCTGACAAATCCTGATAAACTCGCCTATGTCGTGGTTGTCCGTAGTGAAATCAAATACACCCGGTTTACTTTCATGATAGTTCCAGAATACATAGGCTGCTATCGTATTACAACCCATGGCTTTTGCCATTTGAATGCGGTTGCGCCAGTAAACTCTCGGTATACGGGCTGGGTGCATTTCGCCGCTTATGATCTGAAATGGTTTTCCGTTCAGCAAAAATTCAGTTTTGCTTAATGAAAATGTATTTTTAGAAGCCTGCGCAGACGCGGAAATGCTTATAAATAGTAAAGAGATAATAAATAAAAAGTGTAGGAGTAAATCTTTTGCTTTTGTCATAATTGTTTAAAAAGTTTGAGAATTGGCGCGGCTTTAAATGTTAAATATACAGATTCAGTTGAAAGCGAAAATATTGAAAATATATTTATGTGTGCGCACACATTTTATGATTTTTCAATTTATTTTTACCAGATCTAATTATGGTCGAAAATAACCTATACATATCACACCTGCCGGGCGTTAATCAAACTACGCCGGTCGGACGCATTCTTCCCTTGTTGGAAAAGGAGAGAAGTCATAAAATAAATATCCAGCCATGGCCTGAATATCCTGAATACTACGATCTGCCAAAAGTTTCATTCAAGATAGCTCACGGCAATGATTGTATTTGTATTAAATACGATGTGGTGGAACATGAGGTACTCGCCCGCTTCCGCAATACCAACGATCCGGTTTATAAAGATAGCTGTGTGGAATTTTTTATTGCCTTTGATGACAAGTCATACTACAACCTGGAGTTTAACCGGTTGGGAACCTGTTTAGGCGGGTTTGGCCTGCCGGGTGAAACAAGAGCGTCATTACCGGCAGACTTGCTGGAGACAATAAAATATGAGCGAAGTATCCTGCAAAAGGAGGGCGATCCCAATCCAACCATCAATTGGACATTGATGCTGGTGATACCGATACAGGTGTTCTGCTTTCATAAAGCAGACACATTGAAAGGAAGGGACTGCCGGGTGAATTTTTATAAATGTGGCGACGACCTTACACAGCCGCATTTCCTGGCATGGAAAAACATTGTGGCGCCTAAGCCGGATTTTCATAGGCCTGAGTTTTTTGGCGATGCCCAATTTGCCTGAGATTGATGAAGCTCGAATAAAGCATTAACTTTATTGGAGTTAACCTAACATCATCCAATTCCTATATGGAGCCTTTAATTTCCCAGAAGCCTGGAAGGATACTGTCCATTGATGTGATGCGTGGCATCATCATGATCCTATTGGCTGCCGAAAGCTGCTCGGTTTATGAGTCGCTTAAAAAGCTTGAACCGGGAAGTATATTCGGTGCCGTCCTGAGCCAGTTTTTTCATCATCCCTGGCATGGACTGCATTTATGGGACCTGCTTCAGCCTTCGTTTATGCTCATTGCGGGTACGGGTATGTATATTTCATATTACCACAAACGGGAGAAAGGAATCACCTGGTCACAAAATTTCAGGCATATCGCCATACGATCGGTAAAATTGTTGTTGTTAGGAACCGGTTTGCATTGTGTTTATGCGGGTAAACTAGTTTGGGAGTTGTGGAATGTGCTAACACAGCTATCGTTTACCAGTATTATTGCTTACCTCATTATTAATAGATCCTATAAGTTTCAGCTAGCTGTTTCAGTGATACTATTGATCATCACCGAGCTATTATATAGGTTAATCCTGGTACCTGGCTTTGACCAGCCATTTGTTGAGTATCATAACTTTGGCGCCTATATGGACACTGTGTTGATGGGAAAAATAAATCATGACGGCTGGGTTGCGATCAATATTATCCCTACTGCTGCTCATACTATTTGGGGCGTTTTGGCAGGGAAATTACTGGTGTCTAATTATTCGGCTCAGCAAAAAGCCAAATACTTGTTGATGGCGGGAGTTGTCGGCTTAATATTGGGTTTTGGCCTGGATCGGCTAAATATCACACCGATCGTAAAACGCATCGCAACAAGTTCGTTTACGTTGGCTTCGGGTGGATGGGTATTTTTAATGATGGCGTTCTGGTATTGGCTGGTAGATTTAAAAAAGTATACCAAATATGCCTGGGTAGCTGTCATAGTAGGGGCGAACGCGATATTTATCTATCTGTTTTTTGAGACGGTAGGCTATCAATGGGTAAATGGTTTCGTAGCGATCTTTGTACGCGGATTTTCCAATATGGCCGGCATGGCACCTAAGATATCGGCTGTTCTTTCAGCCCTGGTAACCTGGTTTTTGGAATGGGGCCTGTGTTATTGGTTGGCGAGGAATAAGGTGTTTATAAAATTGTAGGAAAATCGTGGCGACTCGTCGCGTCTCCACGATTTTTATAATCTTTTCTTTAAATTTTCCTTCACGCCATTTTCCCATTCATCCTTCAGTATACTCAGGATGATTGAATCGCGGCGGGTACCATCTTCCAGCCACATATGACTGCGTATGATGCCTTCAGGCTTACAGCCAATGCTTTTCATGGCGGCAATGCTGCGTTCATTGCGTGCATCCGCCCTAAACTCTACACGGTACATGTTCAAATCTTCAAAAGCGAATTGTAGCAATAAAAATTTGCAACGTTTGTTTAACCCCGTTCCCCTGAATTTTTCGCCATACCAGGTATAACCCAGTTGTAGCATATTGTTTTGTGGCTGTATGTCGTAAAAACGGGTACTGCCTGCACATTCACCACTCGTTTTATCGAACACAATAAAGGGGTATTCCTTGCCGGTTGCTTTATTGGTCAATGCTGTACTTACATACGCCTGCATACCTATCTCGCTGCGTGCACTTGTTTGCGAAAACCGCCAGGTATCAGGCTCTTTAATAGCAAAGGAGATCAGGTATTCCAGATCCGATTCAACCAATGGCCGTAACAGAACTTTGTCGTCTTCTAAAACATAATTGTCCAGGTGGTTGAATGGGCTTTTCATAACGCGATTATACTCAATTTCAGTTCAATGTCAAATGAGTTGCATTGCCCAATCTTAATCTTTACCCAAGCAGAACAATCTTTAATTGACAGCACTATTGAGCGAGGGCGGCGTTTTGCTTTTTGTTCTAAGCTTAATGATCTGGTAGATCACCCCAATGGCATATAAGATCAACAGGCCTGTAAGTGCATTTTTCAATAACGGATCATCGGGCCCATAGGCAATCGGGTGACTGATCGGTAAGCGGGTTAATGATTCTACTATTAATGGTATACATGATAAAAACAATGTTGTTGACATAGCAACCACCTGGATGTACTCGCCCAGCTTTCCAAGAAAGCGCATTCGACGGGCGTAGATGCCGATAGGTAATAACAACAAGATAATGATAGCGAGGTAATGGCCTGCCGTAGGGTGCCCGAAGCGCATTATCGGCAAGCCAGTAACGCAGGTTAAAATAGTTAACCAGGTATACCATTTGCCCGGTCCGGCGTTGGGATTGATCTTACCAGAACGAAATAAAGCATAGAATGCAGCCAAAATGGCGAGGATACTAATGGCAGTATGAACAATGCCAAGAACGGATAAGTGATTTGGTGTGATCATGAAGGTGAGTTTTAAGTTCTCTAAATATAAGAATATCAACGATTGATTTAAAAAAACGAATTTATTCTGCGCAGATAAACGCAGGAAGCCCATCCACGGGGCGGACAGGCTTCCTTATTATGGTTTGAAGACTGATTTATGGATTTTCAACGCTTACATCTTGCGCCAATTTAGCATCATCTGGTGTTTTTCCCATATCGCGATCTAATGCATACAGCGCGTCATCGTTGGCTTTGGCTCCGCCTGCGACTTTAATTTTAGATAGCAAGTCGAGCGCGAGGGTTTCTTCTTCGGTTTGCTCTTTTACAAACCACTGCATGAAGTTCCATGTGGCCCAATCGCGCTCTGCCAAACTTACATCAACTATGTTATAAATGCTCTTGGTATTGTCGACCTCAGATTTGAATATTTTCTCGAAGCAATCGTTTACGCTCACCGGGTCAGGGCCAGGGGCTGGTATTTCGGTGATCTTTACCCTGGCGCCTCTTTTCAAAATGTATTCCAATATCTTCATCATGTGATTGCGCTCCTCGTTCGCATGCCTGAAAAGAAAATTGGCAATACCGTCGTAACCTCTATCGGTTGCCCATGAAGCGTAGGCAAGGTATATCTGGGCGTTGGCTGCCTCGTTCGTCATTTGCTTATTTAAAGCGTCGGTAAGTGCGGATGATAATCGGTTAGTTTCCATACATGCTTAAACTGCGAGTAGCCCGAATGGTTTGTGCATGAAATACAAATATTTGATTAGGTTGAATGTGAGTAAACTTATTCGTAGACTGGATCACCGTTCGCCAACCGTGTGGCGCTCGCCTTACTCCTTATACCTGATCTTAATAACCAGCTTTTTCAAACTGTCAGCCTCGTCAACTTTAATATCCGGGCGATGCGCATCCTGCGGAAAGAATAAGAAAAATTCTTTTGGTGTAGCGGTGAGATATTTACCTTCGACATTATAATTGGCGGCGTCACGACTTTCATTATATGGTTCGGTTACTGTCGCTTTTGCGACAGGGGCCATACCAATTTTAACTTTGCCAGAGATCACATACTGTAAGTCAATATATTTCCTGTGCGATTCCCATTTTACATTTTCTAATTTTTTTGGCGGACCGGCTGAGATGGTGGCGTAGGCATTATCACCATCAATAGGATATTTTCCCGGGGCCATTGTTGCCAGTTTGCTGTCGCCTAAAAATGCGAAAGCTTTATCCCATAACGCTTTGTTGCTGTCATATTGTCTCTTGAATTCGACGCTGTTAATAGAGGGAGCAGGCTTTATTTTCAAATCTTTGGCCCATTGATGGCTTTTAACCCATTTGTTAGCTGCTTTAACTTTTGCGATAGAATCAGTTTGTGCGTTGGCTGCTGTTGCAGAAAATAGGAACAATAGGGCAACGATTTTCAAGGTTTTCATAGATCGGTAAATTGGCAATGCCAATATACATGTAAAAAAATTATGTCGTTAGTATGACATTGTTTTTTGCTTGCTTGTTTGAATTTTGTAATTTTGTTTGTATGGTAATAGAGACGATAGAGGATTTTTATAAAAATAAATTCGACTGGATGCCTGACAATGTCCAACAGAATATAGGGCATTTTAACGTGTTCAAAATGGATAATTATACGGTGCCGACAGGTAAGCAAATGACTTATAGCCGCCGTAATTATTATAAGATTAGTTTAACGCGTGGGGAGGGAATACTGCATTATGCTGACCGTAGTATTCAGTTGACAGGCACATCGTTAATGTTTTTCAACCCCCAGGTTCCATATACTTTTGAATCGTTGGTTGATCACCGTTCTGGCTTCTTTTGCATATTTACAGATGAATTTTTTACCGGTCGTTTTCGTGGTGGATTGAACGATTTGCCTGTATTCGCAATAAGTGGAAAGCCTGTTTATGCGTTGAACGAAGAGCAAGAGGATTATGTTGCTACGCTTTTTATGAAGATGCTAGATGAATTGAATTCAGACTTCGAGTTTAAATATGAGCTGATTAAGAATTATATTACCGAATTGGCTTATTACGCCCTCAAAACCAAACCATCCGAAAATTTATATAAGCACATCGATGCTAAATCGAGAATAACCTCAGTGTTTACCGAATTGCTTGAACGCCAGTTTCCTATAGAAGCACCAACTCAGCGTTTTGCTATGCGTTCGGCCAATGATTTTGCGCAGCGGCTTTCTGTACATGTAAATCATTTAAACCGGGCTATACGTGAGACAACTGGTAAAACCACAACTGACCATATTGCTGAACGCCTATTGCGCGAAGCTAAATCATTGCTAAAACATACCGACTGGAATGTATCTGAGATCGGCTATTGCCTCGGCTTTGAAGAGCCTACCCACTTCAATAATTTCTTCAAAAAGCAAACCCGATTAACGCCATCGTCTTTTAGAAATGTTTGAATTTTGTAACCATTGGTTTGAATAATGTAATGCTTTGCCTTTACTGCTGATTTAATTTTGTTCTTATGAATACAAGAACAGAAACAGGTAGCAAGAAAAAAGTATGGTTTATCACCGGTGCGTCAAAGGGATTCGGCTTAAGTATTGTGAAGCAATTGCTTTGTGCCGGTCATTTTGTTGCTGCTACTTCACGCGATAAAGAGGCATTGGCCAAAGCGGTTAACCGTGATGAAAGCATCTTTTTGCCGTTGCAGGTTGATCTGGCTAATGAAAGCAGTGTATCGTTGGCACTTCAACATACCTATGAAGAGTTTGGCCGGATCGATGTGGTGATCAACAATGCAGGTTATGGCATTGGCGGCACGATTGAAGAACTAACCGACGAGGAAACCCGGCAGGCATTCGATATTAATGTATTTGCAACCCTCAATGTCATCAGAAGTGTAATGCCTTATCTTCGTGAACAACGGTCAGGGCACATTATCAATATCTCTTCTTCAGGCGGCTTTGCTCCGGGTGCAGGTTGGTCAATTTATTGCGCCACTAAATCTGCAGTAATCACCTTGAGCGAGGCATTGGCAGAAGATGTAAAACATTTAGGCGTTAAGGTGACTTGCGTATCGCCAGGCTCATTCCGCACCAATTTCCTTAATGGTGAATCAATTACAATAGCGCAAAACACAATTGATGACTACAAGGATATCACTGAAGCTCGCAGATTATATATGAAAAGGGACGGCCAGCAACCGGGCGATCCTGAAAAAGCTGCAGCAGCGATTATAAAAATAGCAGGACAAGAGAATGCACCTGTACACTTGTTGCTGGGCGGTGACGCTTACAATCGCGTATTGACGAGACTGGATAGTTTGCACAGCAATATTCGCGAGATGGGCGAAGTAACCTGCTCAACCGATTTATAATTGGTTGTTCTGCACTTGTTTTAATCTATATATTCAACAAAAAAGCTCCGATTCTTAACGATCGGAGTTTTTGTTTATAATAATGTGCCTACTTCAATGAGGTGCCATAGAATTTGAGGCCCAGGATACCGGTCATAATCAGTGTGATGAAAAATAGCTCGATCAAAGAAAATCGCTGTTGAAAGAAAATGATCTCAGCAATTTTAATCATGATGAGCGTGGCGGCTGTCCATACTGCATAAGCTGTAGCCGTTGGCAATTGTTTAATGGCAAGTGAAAAGAAATAAATGTTACACACACCAAAAACTATATACCCCAGGATAGGTAAAATGACGGGTAAACCTCCGCTCATTTTATAAAAAGTGGCAAACCGCAGATTTTTAATTTCGCTGAATTTCATGAATTTGACCGAGAAGGTCCACGCAGCCTCAAATGCAGCAGCGATAACAATATATAACCAGGCCAATGTGTTGAATTATTTGTCGTAAGATATATAATTTTCCTGAACCGGGCTCAATTCAAGCGATTCAGAAGGTAGATTATTGGAAGGTTGATATTCTGCCTGTTCTGCAACAGGGTTAAACTTCCTGAATATTTTCCACTTACTACTTAGCCAGTTGACTATTCGCGGTCGCAGGTTATAATACCAGTTGAACCATGGGTAACGCAATAATTTCTGCTCATCAAAACGTTTTACCGAAAAGGCGTGCTGTAAAAAATAATCCTTGGGATAATCATAATACAATCCCCAATTTTCGCGATTATCGCCTGGCTTATTGCCCGGGTCATATGCTGTTCCGAACAAGTGATCCCACAAGGAAAACTTAGTCGAAAAGTTAGCATGAAACACCTCTCGGTAATTTGCATGATGCCACAAATGCAGCTCGGGTGAGTTGAGCAAATATTTCAGTTTGCCGAGCTTCACATTAACGTTTGCGTGTATAAACATGCCAAACATTGCATCGAGCAATGCCTTTATCGGTATTACCATAGGATCAGCGCCCAATATGACAATAGGAGCGAACTCGACGGTTTGATTGATGATGATCTCAACCACGTGCGAACGAGATCCCGCCAGGAAATCAACTTCTTTGCCTGAATGGTGTGCTTCATGGGTTCGCCATAAAAGCTTATTGGCATGCTGCAGCCGATGAAATAGGTAGATGTACAGATCGTGTGTTACCAGAAAAAATAGCACCTGCTCAGTTACCGACCAGCTTTTGATAAACTGAAAGCCCGACCAATCCAAATGATGCTGCAGGGGAGCGATGATATAATCAAATATCAATATTTTCAGGAAATAGCTCTGAATGATTGTATACCATACCAAATCAACCCAAAAGCCTTCCCTGAAAAAAGGCAACCCCTTTCTGTAAGGAGAAATTCGTTCCCAGGCGATAATGAATATCACCCAGCAGATTAGTATAGTGGTCGTTATGACTAATAACTTCGATTGATCCATTCGTTAATTATTGCCCCTGTTTATATTCGTCGCTAATATACACACGCAGCCTCTTCATTGGGCCAAGTTCTGACTCGTAAACTTTTTTGACACCATCGCCAGTTGCCGTTTCCACATCCCTGATGTCGCGCACCAAACGTTGAAAGCCCTGTGGCTCAACAGATGCAGCATGATCTGAACCCCACATCGCGCGGTCAAGCGTAAAATGCCTTTCTACAAAAGTGGCGCCTAAAGTGACGGCAGCAACTGTGGTGGCCAAGCCTGTTTCATGACCAGAATAACCAATTGGTACACCCGGGAATTTCTTAGCCAGCGTTTGTATCATTTTCAGGTTCAGCTCTTCAGGTTTGCAAGGATACGCTGATGTAGAATGAGCTATAAAAAGCGGATAATCTTCGTCAAAATCTTTTACCAGTTTCACAGCTTCTTCAATTTCGCGCATATTCGACATGCCGGTTGACAACATTAGTGGCTTACCGGTAAAGAGGATACGTTTGATCAGAGGAAAATCGGTCAACGATGCAGAGGCCAGTTTATAGATCGGGGTGTCGAAGTGTTCCATAAAATCAACAGCTTCCACATCCCAGGTGGATACAAACCAGTCGATGCCCTGCTCGCGGCAGTATTGATCGATAGCTGCATATTCCTCTACACCGAACTCGGTTTTGCGTTTATAGTCGATGTATGACATACGGCCCCAAGGGGTGTCGCGCATGATTTCCCATTGGTCCTTTGGTACGCATATTTCAGGCGTGCGTTTCTGGAATTTTACAGCATTGGCTTTAGCGGCAACTGCTTCATCAATCAGTTTTTTAGCTATTTCCAATGAACCGTTATGGTTAATCCCGATCTCTGCAATCACATAGCACGGTTCGCCAGGCCCGATGCGCTGACCGCTGCTCAACTTATAAGTTTTGCCAATCATTTGCGGTTGTTGGCTAACCTCAATGTGACTTTCGTTAATAGTTATTTCTCTTGTGCGGGCGGCAATTAATAATTCAGCCAATTCTCTGAATGCACCTTCGCCACCTTTGGCAGAACATACATAATCAACTTTTTCCTTTACAAATGATAGTGCATCCGATGGTGCTGCAGTAAAGCCCACCAGTTCCATAATACCCAGATCATTGCTATCATCACCGATGTAGGCAATCTCAGAAGCATGCAGTCCGCGCCGCTCCATTATTTCTTTTAATACAGCCGGCTTGTCTTTTGAACCCAAATGAAGTTCAGTAATCTTTAATTTTTCGGCTCTTTTAGCTACCGAGGGTGATAGCTCACCAGTAATAATTCCGGTGTCGATATTAGCCAGGTTGCGCATGCGCTCAACGGCCATGCCATCGCGGATGCTAAATTTTTTAAGTACCTCGCCTGATTCGCCATAGTAAACCCCGGCATCAGTTAATACTCCATCGCAATCTGTAAGCAATAATTTAATGCTTAATGTTTTTTGTGTTATCATGGCCCTCATTAATTAGGTTATCGTTTTTAAATTGCTGTCCAGCCGCCATCCACTATCAAATTGGCGCCGGTCATATAAGCTGAAGCATCGCTGGCAAGGAATATCAATGCGCCCTGGTAGTCGGAAGCGCTTGCCATGCGGCCCAGCAATGTTTTTGCTGAATAATTCTGTATAAAAAATTCGTCCTGGCTATTTTCAACCCCTCCGGGCGATAAGGTATTTACCCTTACACCTTTATTACCCCAGTATGCGGCCAAAAAACGGGTGAAATTGATTACTGCGCCTTTGGTTACCGGATATACTGCCGATTTAAAGAAAGTTTGGTTGCCCTCTTTATCGCGATAAATACTTTGATCGGGCCCCACAATGCCGTAGGTTGACGCGAGGTTGATGATGCTGCCGCTGCCATTTTCGGCCATTACAGTACCAAAAACCTGGGATGCCAGGAAAACGCCGGTTACATTTACATCCAGTGATTTACGGAACGAATTCAAGGGATAATTCTCAAATGCCGACTGTTCTTTGGCCAATCCCGGATTCTCGAACATATCATTGATGGCTGCGTTATTTACCAACACGTCGATAGTGCCATATCTTGCTGTGATCTTATCCCGGGCTACTTTTAGAGACGTTTCATCCGTTACATCAACCCTGAGCCCGACATGCTGCTCGCCTAATTTAGAGGCAAAAGCCTGGCAGGCTGCTTCATCAATATCAGCAACAACTACGTTGGCTCCCGCGGATGCCAGCGCCTCGCAGTGCTTTTTACCAATAAGGCCCACTGCGCCGGTAACAATTGCCGTTTTATTTTTTAACGAAAACAGATCCATTATTTCAGGCTGTTTTGGGTTTAATATTATAGTTATTTACCTTGCGGAATACAGCTTCCAGTACCTCACCTTTCAGGTATTGTTTAATATTTCCGCTGGTGATTGCCTCCTTCATAATCGGCATTACATCACGGTAAGCTGACAGGGTATAAGCAATATCCTCGTCCGAATGACTGTAGCACATATTGTGAAAGCCTGCCCACAGCACGCCGCGTTTTATCATTTCCTGTTGCATCAGCGCTTTTACCTCAAGTCCGTTACCTGCTTCAGGAGTAAAGGTTACCATTGAACGGCAGTTATAGCCGATACAACGAGTGTATATGTCCATGCCGGTTTCAATAGCAATTTGGTTGTAACCATCTTTTAATAAAGCGCCTTTTTCATCCAGATATTTAGGAACATTTTTGTCGCGAAGTTCATTGATGGTAGCTATAGTCGCTGCCAATGATAAAGCCTCGCCGCCGAAAGTGGTATAGCTGAATACCTGCGAATTAAACAGCTCCATTACATCAGCACGACCGGTAAGGAAGGCTATAGGCATGCCGTTGGCACAAGCTTTTGAATAAACAGCCAGATCGGGTTTTACACCAAAATACTCCTGCGCGCCACCCAATGCAATGCGGAAGCCGGTCCACATTTCATCAAATATTAAAAGTGTTCCGTTCGCCTTACATGCTTCCGCCAATTCTTTCAGGAAGCTGGCTTTAGGGGCTTCAAAAATAAAAGGCTCTAAAATCAGTGCAGCTACGGTTTTGTCGAGTGATGCTTTGATCGATTCGATATCGTTATACTCGAAAGTATAAGTCATGTTTTGGATAGCCTCTGGAATACCTGCATTACGGCTGGTAATACCAATATACCAATCATGCCAGCCATGATAACCGCAGCAAAATACTTTCTCGCGACCCGTAAATGCGCGAGCGACACGAATCGCCGCTGAACACACATCAGCGCCGGTTTTTGATATTTTTACAGCCTCTGCGTTTGGGATAACCTGCTGGAGCAGTTCCGATACTTCTACCTCAAGCGGGTGCATCATTGAAAACGTAATGCCGTCTTCTAATTGTTTTTTGATCGCCTCATCTACTGCCGGGTAAGCATAGCCCAGAGAAAGAGGGCCGATGGCAGCATTGTAGTCGATGTATTCGTTACCATCCACATCCCATACATGAGAGCCTTTACCGCGTTGAATATACTTTGGTGCAACACCTTTGGTAAATTGACCCGGTCCTTTTGCTAAAGTTTGCGTAATAGGTTTCTGCACTTTTAGCGCTCTCTCATACAATTCATCCGACTTGGTGATCACCGGATAATCCTCATTAAACTTTACAGTGTTTGGCATATTGTTATTCTTTTAGATCGTTATTCTGAAAACTGCGGTACGGCAATAGTTTGCTGAACCGCGCTGGTAGTATATCCTAATATTTTTTCGGCTATTTGTTTGCCGGTAAATCCTTCATGCTGCAACACATTTGGCAGTAATGACGGCTTGAACCATTTCTCATTCAGAGCAAAAGGCAGCACTTTTGCAGTGGTCTGATACTTCAATAAAGTCTCAGCAACAATACTATATAAGCCGCCTGTCAGGAAGTGATCTTCTACGGTTACCACCAGTTTACTGTTAGCGGCTTTTAATATCGCTTGTTCGTCAACCGGTTTTAAGCAGCGCATGTTGATCAGACCTACAGACAAGCCTTCGTTCTTCAATATTTCTACTGCTGCTAAAGTTTGAGCGAATAATAGACCATAAGTCAATATCGTTACGTCCGTTCCTTCACCTACTACTTCTGCTTTGCCAAATTTAAAAGGTGCATGCTCGTAACCCGATTTTTGGGTATTGATGCGCACATAAGATGGGGCAGAATAAGTCCAGATTTCTGGTAGCATTTTTAGCAGATCGTCCTCATCAGCAGGCGCAAAAACCGTCATATTAGGTATACCGCGCATCAGGGCAATATCTTCAATTGCCTGGTGGGTCGGACCGTTACCATCCGATAGAAATCCTGGTATAAAGCTGCTTAATTTAACTGGCAAATTAGGAATGCCTGCATCCGTGCGCACAAACTCAAATGCCCGCATGGTAAGGAATGATGCCAACGCATGTACTACCGGTATGCGTCCGCGCAAAGCCAATCCGGCTGCGGCGCCAATCATGGTTTGCTCAGTAATGCCGGTATCTATAAAACGGCTGCCGAGGTGTGCATGTATATTACGTACCAGGGCGCGGTTTTCGGCCGTCATCACAATAAAGCGCTCGTCTGCTGTTGCTTGCCTGGTTAAAAGTTCTTCGTAGGTCATATTATCGTACTACTAAAGTTTCTGATGTTAATTGTGATATATGTTCGCCGTGCAATTCTTTTAAAAGGCTTTCAATCTCAGGTGCTGTAAAATTACAGAACCATCTATCGGCGCGGCGCTCAATGCTTGGTAAGCCTCTGCCGCGAACGGTATCGGCAATCACCACATTCAATTTGCCCGTCTCAAAGGGATAGGCCGAAAATGCATTATGCAGCGCATCAAAATCATGCCCGTCAATACGTTTTACAGCTGCACCAAATGCTGTGAATTTGTCATGAAGCGGCTCCAACGGTATCAATTCCTCAGTTGGCATATTAGCCTGGAACTGGTTGCGGTCGACCACAAAAATCAGGTTATCCAATTTATAAGCATTTGCCACTAAAACTGCCTCCCAGCAAGTGCCTTCATTCAGCTCACCATCGCCCAGGATACATACCACGCGGTTCTTACCACCGCGTATTTTTATATCCATAGCGACGCCTATGGCTACCGATGGCAAGTGTCCCAATGATCCGGAATGAAATTCGATACCGGGTATTTTAGTATTTGGATGCCAATAAATATGATCATCAATAGATAAATGATTTTTCAAGCGATCCTTTTCCATTAGACCCAACTCCACAAATGTTCCATACAGTGCAGGAACATCATGTCCTTTTGAGAGGAAAAGATAGTCGCGATCAGGGTCATTAAGGTTGTGGTTCCCGATGTTTAGCCATTCAGAATACAGGTATAAGATCAGATCGGCGGCAGACAGCGACGCACCAACAAAGCAGCCGCCGTCAGTGGCCATTCTCACAATATGCTCGCGAACTTTTAGGGCCGTTTGCTGCAGCTTTTGTTTATCTATATTAGATTCGTTAGTCATGTTTAACTTGTTAATGTTTTAGTTTGATCGGGGGTGATGGTTTTCAACTCATCTAGATGGTTACGGTACCAATTTACTCCCGAATATTCGGCGTTGATCTGGTAAATGTCTGGTCTTTTTCCGAGAAGCTCCAAAATATCTTCACAGGAAAACTCAGGTTTTGCCGGATATAATTCTTCAAATACGGCCTTTATAAATTCATAGTCAGCCTGGTAATCTATCGTAAACCGGTGCGACATAGAATAATCGTTACCAGTATTCCAGACCACATTGCCAATCCTGAATTT
>Ga0070662_100000032_pt1 | contig 78824 bp, 72 predicted proteins | sample KBSC53metaG_FD_65648 | JGI IMG/M metagenome (GOLD analysis project Ga0070662, IMG submission 65648) | Corn rhizosphere microbial communities from Kellogg Biological Station, Michigan, USA - KBS C5-3 metaG | ecosystem: Host-associated > Plants > Roots > Rhizosphere > Soil ...
CATCCTACATATTTGCCGATGAGATAACGATTGAATAAGAAGGCGAAAGGTAAAAGGATAAAACCCTTCCAAAATAAAAAAACCTTCGTCTCAAGTTTTGTCCGTCCGTACAGGCGAGAAACCTTTCGCCTTTTACCTTTAAGCGTTCACCTCGAAACGCTTTCGCGTTTTGTCCCAGAAATTTGGAGTTCTCATAATAATTAGTTTAATTTTACTATAAGTAAATAAACCTAAGTAACTCGTTATCAAATGGAACCAAACAACAACCTTTCAACTACCGACCACGGGAAAAATGTCGGTATTATCAGTTATCTTACCATCATTGGCTGGCTGATTGCTTACTTTGGTATGCATCAAAGTAACAAAACAGAATTGGGCAGTTATCAGCTCAGGCAAACGTTATTGTTGCACATTGTTTCATTCCTCGTTTCGTGGGTATTGGGAATGATCTTCGCTGCAATATTCTTTTCGTCAGGCTTTACAGGCGGATGGTTTACTATGTATGGTTTAAACTGGATAATTAGGCTAATATTTATCGTGCTTTGGCTCATCGGATTTATCGGCGCAATTAACGGCGAAAAGAAACCTATCCCGTTAATTGGCGAAAGGGCACAAACTTTGTTTTCGGGTATTTAAATAAAAGCATTCACGATATTGTAATACAGGCGCTTTGAATACCATGGCGCCTTTTTTGTCATTGGTTATTTGGTCATTTGTCATTAATGAATTGTACTAATGACTAAGCATCCGGTTGCCAACCGTCCGTAAATGCGAGAAAGCTGAAAGCTATTCGGCCCAAAGTGCTTTTAGCTTTTAGTTCTTCCGTCTATATTTGCTTCCATGCATTCACCCGTTACAATTAGTCTTGTCCGTCCGTCAGAAGTTGAGGAACTACTTTCATTATCCCGAAAGACCTTTTACGATGCCTTTGAACATCTAAACAATAAAGATGATTTTGAAGCATATACTTCGGTAGCATTTACCCGTCAAAGACTGTTGACGGAGTTGGAGAACCCTCACTCGCAGTTCTATTTTGCCATTATTGACGATGAAAAGGTGGGTTATATGAAACTAAACTATTCATCGGCACAAACAGAATTGCAGAATGATAATGCCGTTGAGGTGGAGCGTATTTATGTATTAGCCAGCCAGCAAGGTAAAAAGATAGGCAACCAACTATTGGATTTCGCTATTAACAAAGCCAAGACGGAAAGTAAGCATTACATCTGGCTGGGCGTGTGGGAGCATAACCAGGCTGCACAGCGTTTTTATGAACGCAATGGATTCAAAGCCTTTGGCAGCCACAAATTTTGGGTTGGAAAAGATGAACAGACCGACATTTTGATGAGAAAAGAGCTTTAATGAGGTGAAAGGAAAAAGGTTAAAGGCGAACGGCTTTTACGAGGTGCTTTACCTTTCAGCTTTTACCTTTCGCCTTTAACCTCAATAATCATCCCCTCATAAACGGATTAAAATTCCTCGTCCCGATCTCCATCCCTGCAGCGCGGCATACCATCTTATCACCAAATTTAAAGTTGATCTTATCCATTGCCTGGTATAGCCTTATCTGCTCTTCATTATCTTCAAAAAGATTGATCTGGTAACTGCCGGTGCATAATTGACTTAACCTCACCCCTATCAATCGCACAGGCCGGTGACTGTCCCATGCTCTTTTGAGCAAGTTTTTAATGCCGGGAATCAGGATATGTTCTGCGGCGGTAAGGGGTATCTTCTCCTGTTGGGTGTGGGTCTCGAAATTAGCGTAACGTATCTTAATTGCCAGGCATGACGCCAACTTATTTTCGCGGCGAAGTTTGGATGATAACTCCTCGGTCATGGATACCAGTATTGATTCCAGTGTCCGTTCGTCCGATACATTGCGGCTAAACGTTTGTTCGGTAGATATGGATTTGCGCTCAGAATGCGGTATGATCTCTGCCGAATCCAGTCCCCTTGCTTTGTTATACATCCATAGCCCGTTTTTACCAAATACAGTTTGCAAAAAACGTAACTCACACCGTTGCAGGTCGCCTATTTTTTCGATGCCGTATTCATATACCTTTTTGGCAGTGCTCTCCCCTAATCCCGGTATGGCCGATATGGGCAAGGGCGCCAGGAACTGCATTTCGCAACCGTGCGGTATAAATAACTGCCCGTTGGGTTTGGCTTTATTAGTGGCCATCTTGGCGATGGTTTTGCCTGATCCTAACCCAAAAGATATAGGCAGCTGTGTTTCGCGGATAATGCGCTGGCGTACCTCCGATGCCAGTTTATAAGGACTAAAAAAACGGTCGGTACCGGTCAGGTCGATATAAAACTCGTCAACAGAAGCTTTTTGATAAAGCGGGACCATGCCGGCAATGATCTTTGTCACTTCTGCCGATGCTTCAGAATATAGATGATGATTGCCACGGACCGATATGGCATGCGGGCAAAGCTTAAACGCATCGCGCGACGACATACCCGAGTGCACCCCGTATTTGCGTGCCTCGTAACTGCACGATGCCACCACCCCGCGCTGTGCATTGCCGCCAATAATAATGGGCTTGCCAATCAGTTCAGGGTTGAACTTACGCTCCACCGACACGAAGAACGAGTCGAGGTCGATATGCATGATATAGCGTTTGGCTTCCACCTCACAAAATTGAAAAAATATTTGATAAAATACTAAATATTTTAGTATTTTTATATCCCCGCTAAATCGCGCAAAGAACATGAAAGGTTATGCAGATTATTTAATCATTCTCTCACCTTCAGAAGACATTTGTCAACAGGTTGAAAAATTCAAGCAGCAAGCGGCTGATATTGTTGGCCATTATGACAGCATGCATTCAAAAGCGCATATCAGTATAAAACCCATGCCGCGCCGCAAACCCTACATGGCCGAGCCCGAGTTGGCAGGGTTAAAAGCTAATATAAAACTACTGCCACCGGTTACGCTTGTTATAGACGGGTTCGATTTTTTTAATCACGGCGAAGAATATCGCACGGTATATGCCAAAATACAATCGTCGGCAGCTACAACGCAATGGTTTAAGGCACTCAAAAAGAGCCTCAGCATAAAAGATTACCTGGTACCGCATATTACCATTACCCGCAATATTCATAAAGATGATTTTGATAAGCTGTGGCCTCATTTGCGAAAAATAAAATGGGTACAGGATTTTGAGGTAAACAAACTGACCATCCTTCAGCGCGAGGCATTAAATACCTTTGCCCGCTGGGAAAAACTGATGGAGATACCTTTCGAGGCACGTCATTTGGTGAATGAGCCGCCACCCAAAACAACACCTTCCAAACCGGTGACAGGGAATTACAGCGCGAGCCAGCAGATTAAGTTGTTTTAAAAGAAAGATAAAATTAGCGGCTGCCGCAGGTGGTAATGGTAGCCCGGTGACAATAATTTCAATTTTGATGTACTGGCTAAATAGCGTTTGCCGCTATCAGTTTACAGTGGACACAAACTGATTGAAGATTGCAAACTGCCAACCGCAAACTGCCAACTGATTTGCTATCTTGCAACAAAATAGAACCACCTACGATGCTCGAGCAATATGACCTGAATAACCTGATGATATTGGACATTGAGACCGTGCCTCAATACAGCAGTTTTGATCAGCTACCCGGGCATATGCAAAAGCTTTGGGACCATAAAACTCAATATCAGCGTAAGGACGAGACGGCAGAGGAATTTTACGGTCGTGCAGGTATTTGGGCTGAGTTTGGCAAAATCATTTGTATATCGGTTGGTATATTTACCAAAGGCCGGGGAACAGGTATTAGAGTGAAGTCTTTTGCTTCACATCATGAAACGGAGCTATTGATCCAATTCGGTGATCTGCTTCGCTCCCAGCCTCCCACCCTTGTACTTTGCGCCCACAATGGCAAAGAATTTGATTTTCCGTATATCTGCCGTCGTATGCTCATTAACGGTTTACAGATACCACCTCAGTTAGAAATATCAGGTAAGAAGCCATGGGAAGTGAATCACCTGGATACAATGGAACTATGGAAGTTTGGTGATTATAAAAGCTATACGTCATTGAATCTGTTAACAGCTATTTTTGACATTCCGACACCAAAAGATGATATAGATGGCAGTATGGTAGGCCATGTATACTGGAACGAGAATAATCTGGAGCGCATTTCCACCTATTGCCAGAAAGACGTGATCGCAACTGCGCAACTCATCCGGCGTTACCGTGGTGAAAGCCTGATCGAAGATGATTTGATAACCTTGATCGGATAGTAATGCTGCAGGTAAAAAATCTGAACGTCAAATTCAAAACCCGCGATGGCTTTGTAGAGGCCGTAAAGGACACCTCGTTTAAGCTTCATAAAGGCGAAACCATCGGTATTGTAGGTGAATCCGGATCCGGGAAATCGGTCACCTCACTGGCCATAATGCGGCTACACAGTCCCGCTAATACCGTCATTAATGGTGAGATATTGCTGAATAAGACTGACATCTTACAGCTGCCTGAGAGCGAAATGCGCGAGATTCGCGGTAACCGTATCGCAATGATCTTCCAGGAACCAATGACTTCGCTCAACCCGGTTTTAACGTGCGGCTTTCAAGTAACAGAGGCTGTTCGCGTACATTTGGGTGTAAACAAACAAGAAGCTAAAGAGAAAACGATAAAACTCTTTAATGAAGTACAGTTACCCAGACCGGAAGCAATCTTTGATAGCTACCCTCATCAATTGTCTGGCGGACAAAAACAGCGGGTGATGATAGCTATGGCCTTGTCCTGTAATCCAGAGATATTAATTGCCGACGAACCAACTACAGCGCTTGATGTTACGGTTCAGAAAACGATAATTGAGCTACTTCTTCGATTAAAAGCCGATCGTCACATGAGCCTGATCTTTATTTCCCATGATCTGGGTGTGGTAAGTGAGATTGCCGACAGGGTTACCGTGATGTATAAAGGTGATATTGTTGAAGAAGGAACTACAAAGGCAATATTCTCTGACCCTAAGCATCCATACACTAAAGGGCTATTGGCTTGCCGGCCCGCTCCTGACCATAAACTAAAAAAATTACCAGTTGTGGCGGATTTTCTTGATGCAGAAGACCGGGCCGTTTCGGTGGAAACGATAAGGGCGCGATACAGTTACAAAGACAATGAGCTAAAAGAAAGGAAACAAAAGTTATATACCCAAAGGCCTATACTTCGGATTAACGAATTATGCACATGGTTTCCGGTAGGTGCAGGCTTGCTTTCAAACAGAAAAATCTTTGTGAAGGCTGTTAACAAAGTAAGTTTCGATGTTTACCCGGGCGAAACCCTCGGTTTAGTTGGCGAATCCGGTTGCGGTAAATCTACTTTAGGTCGGAGTATATTAAGGTTGATTGAGCCTACTTCAGGTAACGTCAATTTTGAGGATACGGATATTCGAACCTTGAGCAAACGGGATATGCGCAATATACGCCGGGATATACAGATCATTTTCCAGGATCCCTATTCGTCGCTCAATCCACGGTTAACCATAGGTGACTCGTTGATGGAACCTTTACAAGTGCATCAGCTTTATGAGAACAATACCCAACGTAAGAAAAAAGTATTGGAATTGCTGGAGCGCGTGAACCTCTCCGCAAATTATTTTAATCGTTATCCGCATGAGTTTTCCGGAGGGCAGCGGCAACGCATCGTGATTGCCCGCGCGTTAGCTTTGCAGCCAAAGTTTATTATTTGTGATGAATCTGTCTCAGCTTTGGATGTATCTGTTCAGGCGCAAGTATTGAACTTGATCCGTGAATTACAGAATGAATTCAATCTGACTTATATTTTCATTTCCCATGATCTTTCGGTAATCAAACATATCTCTGACCGTATTATGGTAATGAACAAAGGCGAGATTATTGAAACCGGCGATCCCGATGATATTTATTATCGCCCAAAAGAGGAGTACACCAAACGACTTATCTCGTCGATACCGGGATTATCTTAATATAACCCCAAAATCTTTTTGCCCAACACTTAATATTTATAATTATTATCGGATATTGCATAATAATTGTAAACCGAACACTTATTATACTTATGTCAGCAAAGAACACTGTTGCCGGGCTTTTTAGTGCGCTAATCATCCTTTTAATTACTTCTTTAACCGCATATCCGCAGGTAAAAACGGATAAGTTACTTTATGGAGTTGCTTACTATGATGAGTACATGCCTTATGACCGCCTGGAGAAAGATGTTAAAATGATGAAGGCTGCAGGCATTAATGTTGTGCGAATAGCTGAATCGACCTGGAGCACAGTAGAGCCACAAGAAGGCGTTTATGATTTCCATCATATTGATCGTGTTCTTGATGCGATGCATAAGGCGGGTATCCATGTCATTATCGGAACGCCAACCTATGCCGTGCCTACCTGGCTAGTAAGAAAGTACCCTGATATATTGGCTATTACTTCACACGGCCAAAATCAGTACGGCGCACGTCAGAATATGGATATAACGAATGTGCATTTTAGAGCCTACTCCGAGCAGGTGATCCGGAAAATGCTAGAACATATTAAAGATCATCCTGCTATTATTGGCTACCAGGTGGATAACGAAACCAAAGCTTATGGCACCAGCGGGCCAAATGTGCAGAAGCTTTTTGTGGATTACATGAAGGCGAAGTTTAAATCGTTGGACACCGTCAATAAAGCCTTTGGATTGGATTACTGGAGCAATCGTATAAATAATTGGGACGATTTTCCATCAGTTAACGGAAGCATCAATGCCAGTCTCACCTCTGAATTTGCTAAATTTCAACGCAAACTTGTAACAGATTACCTGGCGTGGCAGGCAGGAATTGTACGGGAATACAAACGCTCGGATCAATTTATTACACAGAATTTTGATTTTGATTGGCGTGGTTATTCTTATGGTATTCAGCCCGAAGTGGATCATTTTGCAGCCTCCAAAGCATTAGATATTGCCGGGGTGGATATCTATCACCCTTCACAGGATCATTTAACCGGGCTTGAAATATCTTTTGGCGGCGACCTTGGACGATCCATGAAAGGAGGCAAGAACTATTTGGTAATGGAAACCGAGGCACAGGGTTTCGCACAGTGGGTGCCCTATCCTGGACAGTTGTATTTACAAGCGTTTAGTCACCTGGCTTCAGGAGCAAACATGGTGGAATATTGGCATTGGCATTCAATACATAACTCAGCGGAAACCTATTGGAAGGGTTTATTGAGCCATGATTTTGAACCCAACCCCACTTATGAGGAAGCAAAAACAATCGGGGCCGATTTTGACAGATTGAGTTCGCATCTTATTAATTTGAAGAAAAAGAATGATGTTGCCATTTTATTCAGTAATGAGGCGCTGACCGGGTTCAATGCCTTCTCGTTTGGCTGGGGATCGAGGGAGAGCTATAACGACATTTTACGTTCCCTGTATGATGCTTTGTATAAAATCAATGTGAGCGTTGATTTTGTTGATCCATCCAGCAGTAATTTAGACAACTACAAGCTCATTGTCGTACCGGCTTTGTATGCGGCACCGGATAGCCTGTTGACCCGGTTAAACCGTTTTGTAAAGAACGGCGGACATATCCTTTATACGTTTAAAAGTGGCTTTTCCGATCAGAATGTAAAAGTGCGCGCTGCTGTGCAGCCGGGTATCATCGGTGAAGCTTGTGGTATTAGCTATAGTCAGTTTACCACACCTGAGCACTTAGGGCTGAAAGATGATCCTTTCCATGTCGGTAATGACAATGTTATAAAAACGTTCATGGAACTTATTACTCCTAAAACAGCAAAGGTGTTGGCTTATTATGACCACCCGGTGTGGGGCAAATATGCGGCTATCACACAAAATAATTATGGCAAAGGGTTGGCTACCTATATCGGCTGCATGACGAGTGAGGCTATAACCGAAAAAGTTATAGAAAATGTAGTTAAATCAGCAGGGTTATGGAGAGCTGATCAAGAGTTGAAATTTCCGCTTATTGTAAAATCGGGAATTAATCAATATGGCAAGGCTGTTCATTATTATTTCAATTATTCCGCTGCCCCTGCCTCGCTTATTTATTCTTATAAATCTGGTACGGAATTATTGAGTAATACGGCAATTCCACTGAAAAGCAAAGTGGATATTGGCGCCTGGGGCGTAAAGATTGTGGAAGAAAAATAGTCTTGATTTTAATTGATGAGCAGAGGGGAAATATAGTATCATTCAGTTTCTTATCCGAATTCGTGCGACAATCTTCGTACCTTTGGCCGTAAATTCAATCTATGTCTAAAAACAAAAAGAACTCATCCATCAAACAGGTACTCACCCAAATGGTACTGGATGTGTTTGAGCAAAATAAAAATATTCCCTGGAACTATAAACAGGTTTCAGCTAAACTGAACATCCATAATAATGAGGACCGGGAGATCATTCTCGAAATATTAAAAGACGAGGTTAAAAAGAATGCCCTGAAGGAAGTATCGCACGGCAAATTTCAACTGCGTGAGCTGAAAACATTCATCGAAGGCGTAGTTGACATGACCAACGATGGTTCTGCTTTCATTGTTACTGATGATGAGGATGAAACCGACATCTATGTAGCTCCGCGTAAACTACGCAATGCCCTTAATGGCGACCGTGTAAAAGTCTACGTATATGCTAAGAGTAAAGGTGCCCGCAAGGAAGGCGAAGTAATAGAGATATTACATCGCAACAAGATGGAGTTTACAGGTATCGTTAAGCTATCCGATCGTTTTGCATTCTTTATCCCAGACGACCGGAAAATGATGCATGATATCTTCATCCCGATAAATGAACTCAATGGAGCAAAAAATGGAATAAAAGCTATCGCAGAAATTACCGACTGGCCACCGGAAGCCAAAAATCCCGTCGGCAGAATCAAGCACGTTTTAGGTACACAAGGCGAGAATGACACGGAAATGAATGCCATACTGGCCGAGTATGGTTTCCCTTTGTCGTTCCCAAAAGAAGTTGAGCGTGAGTCAGAAGAAATACCTGATATAATTACCGCTGACGAAATTGCCCGCCGTCGTGATTTCAGAGAGGTATTAACCTTTACCATCGACCCTTTTGATGCCAAGGATTTTGATGATGCGCTATCATTTCAATATCTGCCTAACGGCAATTATGAAGTTGGTATCCATATAGCTGATGTGGCTCATTATATTCAGCCTGATTCAGCTTTGGATAAAGAAGCACTGGAGCGTGGCACTTCGGTTTACCTGGTCGACAGGGTGATCCCAATGTTACCTGAAAGACTGTCTAATGGCTTATGCTCATTGAGACCCAAAGAAGACAAGCTCTGCTTCGCTGCTGTTTTTGAACTGAACGAAGAAGCACACGTGGTAAATGAATGGTTTGGTAAAACTGTGACCCATTCTGACAGGCGTTTTACTTACGAGGAGGTGCAGCAGATCATTGAAGATGAATCAGGTGAGTTTGATAAAGAGATATTAAAACTAAATGCTCTCGCACATAAGCTACGCGACCGTAAATTCAAAAACGGCGCCATCAGTTTTGAAACCACCGAAGTAAAATTCAAGCTGGATGAAAAAGGCAGGCCGATCGGTGTGTATGTAAAAGAACGTAAGGATGCGCACAAGCTGATAGAAGATTTTATGCTTCTTGCCAACAGGAAAGTAGCCGAATTTGTGAGTAAAAAAGGCAAAGGAAAGCATAAATATACCTTCGTTTATCGTACTCACGACTCCCCTAAGCCAGATAGCCTGGCCAGTTTCGCTCAATTTGCAGCTCGGTTTGGCTATCGTATCAATACCAAATCGGATAAAGAAATAGCCAAGTCCCTTAACTTTCTGATGGAAGATGTAGAAGGAAAAAAAGAGCAGAATGTGTTAACTCAATTGGCTATACGGTCTATGGCTAAGGCAATTTACACCACCAAAGCCACCAGTCATTATGGACTGGCGTTTGACCATTACACGCATTTTACCTCTCCGATCCGCCGTTACCCCGATGTGATGGTGCACCGCTTGTTGTTTCATTATTTAAACGGAGGACAATCAGCCAATGCAGAATTTTATGAAAAGCTTTGCCAGCATTGCTCGCAAATGGAGAAGAAAGCTGCTGATGCTGAACGCTCTTCTGTAAAATATAAACAGGCTGAATTCCTGAAAGATCAGATTGGGGTGATTTATACCGGTATCATCTCAGGCGTTACTGAATGGGGGATGTATGTCGAGATCATCGATAACAAATGTGAGGGCATGATTCGCCTGCGTGATATAGCTGACGATTTTTATACGCTGGATGAAAAAAATTATGCTATTATTGGCCAGCGTAAAAAGAAGGTCTACAGATTAGGTGATGAGGTACGGATCAAGGTAAAAAATGTGGATCTGACTAAGAAGCAGATAGATTTTTCTTTGATACAGGAAAGAGATTATTAATTATTAGATAGTTGATTGGTTAGATTGAGTTAAGTGGTTGATTAAGTTACGGCACAACTTTAATCCAACCTAACCAACCCAATCAGCTTAGAATTGAACATGAAGAAATTGAACGATTTGCAGGCAATTATCAGTAAAGAAGTTGACCAATTGACTTTTCCTGCTTACCCTGCAGAGTTATATGAGCCTATAAAATATATTCTTTCCCTGGGTGGTAAACGCATGCGCCCTGCCCTTTTGCTGATGGCTTGTGATTTTTTTGGCGGTGATGTAAACAAGGCTATCTCTCCTGCCCTGGCTATCGAAGTGTTTCACAATTTCACGTTGATGCACGATGATATTATGGATAATGCGCCGTTGCGTCGCGGTAAAACAACGGTGCATGAGCGTTGGAATAATAACGTAGGCATTCTTTCTGGTGATGTGATGTTGATCGAGGGTTATAAACTGATGATGAATGTAGACGAACATTTGCTTCGACCGATACTTAATATCTTTAACGAAACAGCAGTCGGTGTTTGTGAAGGTCAGCAACTGGATATGGAGTTTGAAACCCGGAACGATGTGAGTATCGACGAGTATATCACGATGATTCACTTGAAGACGGCTGTAGTATTGGGTGGTGCTTTAAAAATTGGTGCCCTGATTGGCGGTGCAAATGAAAAAGATGCCGGTTTATTGCATGTTTTCGGTGAACAATTAGGTGTAGCCTTCCAATTGCAGGATGATATCCTGGATATTTATGGCGATCCTGAAAAGTTTGGAAAGCAAGTTGGCGGCGATATCATATCTAATAAAAAAACCTATCTGTTGCTAAAAGCACTGGAATTAGCTAATCCATCTCAAAAAACTGAATTAAAACGATGGCTTTCAGCCTCGCCATCTGACCCTAAGGAAAAGGTGTCCGCAGTTACAGAACTTTATAATCAATTGCAAGTAAAGCACTACGCCGAAGAAGCGATGCAGGCTTATGCTGATAAAGCCTTTGCTGCATTGGATGCAATCAATCAGCCCGAAGATCATAAACGATATCTTCGTGACTTTGCTGACGGGTTAATGGTGCGGGAGAATTGAGAGTATTTAAAGCATGAAAAACTAATCCGTTCCTCTAAGTTTTTTAGAATCAACAAAAAAGCCCCAGAATTTCTTTTCTGGGGCTTTCTTTATCAATCATCGTTGCCTGGATAATTCCTCTTTGTTTTTGCTCGTTTTTTCAACTCATCAACTGTAATGGTGATTAAGCGGCCTACTGGTTTATCGCCTTTGTAAGTGATCATACGCAGCATATAAGCATCCGTTGGTACCAATAAAGGTGCTGTGTACTTCGGATAAAACTGATCGGGGAATGAGTTGTCAAAAGTATAGTGTATATCTAATCCTTTTATTTCTGTCGATAATTCTACCTCTGTTTTAGTAGTATCAGCGCCCGTTCTTGCCGTAATGATCGGATCATAAACACTTGGTGAATACTTGATTTCAGCTTCATCGAAACGAGCAAAGTGTTTTTCAACGCGGCTTGCGAAATCATCAAAATTACGAACTGATTTAGGCGACCAAACAGCCTCAGCAATAGCAAATGCACGAGGCCAGGTCATATATTCCAGGTGACGAGTGTTGTAAACCTGTTCGGTCCATAAATTGGCCTGACCACCGATAATTAATTTTGAATCTACGCTGTCCGGTGCAGGATCAAACTGATAAGCCTTATTTAAACGTAATGTTGAATAAACGCGAGGCTCAATTGCTGGATCACCGTTCATATAATCCAGGTAAGCGAACGTAGTAGGGCTCATTACTACTTCATGCCCCATTTTTGCAGCTTGAATGCCGCCTTTCATACCTCTCCAGCTCATTACAATTGCGTCTGGTGCTAAACCGCCCTCCAGGATTTCATCCCAACCCAAAAATTTCTTACCTTTTGACTCCACGATTTTTTCGACACGCTTTTCAAAGTAACTTTGTACTTCTTCCTGAGTTTTCAGGTTTTCTTTTTGCATCAATGCTTTGATAGCATCGCTCTGTTCCCAGAAATTTTTAGCACACTCATCACCACCCATATGAATGTAACCGAATGGGAACAATTGTGCTACTTCAGTCAATACTTTATCAAGAAAATCGTATACCTTTTCATTTGCAGGGCACAATGTATTGTCTATGCCTGCTTTGATACCTTCTTTAGTAAAGTTCATGAAATGCTCACCCGATCTAACCTGGTATTTGTCGGCACCCGGAGTGCAGGATAATTCAGGATAGGCAACTACTGCAGCTAAACTGTGGCCGGGTACATCAATTTCGGGGAGAATATTTACGAAACGGTCTTTAGCATATTGAACGATCTCTTTAATATCCTTTTGAGTGTAAAAACCTCCGTAATCACGTGGTTCGTCAGCTGCCGGAGGAGTAAATGTGCCAAAATAGCCTACTTTCTTTACGTTATATGCGCCAACGGTAGTTAAACGTGGCAGGCTTTTGATTTCAATTCTCCATCCTTCATCATCGGTTAGGTGCAGGTGCAACAAATTCATTTTGTATTTCACCATGTTGTCAATGTATTCCTCCACTTCCGCTTTGGTGAAGAAGTGACGGGCAACGTCGAACATCAGACCTCTCCATTTGAAACGCGGATAGTCGGTGATTTCAACACAAGGCGCTTTCCAGCTTACATTTGGTTCATATTTATTGCTTACAATTTCTTTCGGAAACAATTGAACTAAAGTTTGAACCCCATAGAATAAACCGACTGGTTCATTGGCTTTTATGAAAATACCTTTAGGTGTTACTGCTAAGTTATAGCCTTCTTTACCCAAAATATCATCAGCCTTTTTGTTCAATATCAATTTAATAGTTGCACTTTGTGCGTGGCCAAGGACAGCTACTTTTGAGCCGGTGGGAACAGAGAATCGTCCACGCAAAGTGGCTATCACTTCCTTCATTTCCGGACCGGTGCCGGTCTCGATAGTTACTCTTTTTGGTAAAGTGAACTCTCCTTCTTTTTGAGCGAGTGATACAGGTTCAGGGATAATGGCAATATTGCCGTCTCTGTTACTTTGGGCAAACGAATGCACTACAAAAAAGCTTAAGCATAAGAATCCTAAAAGTTTCTTCATCTGGAACTAGTTTTTTAAAGATTTATAGTTGGTTAGCCCGCAAATTAATGCTTTATAGCGAGAAATGAAATATTTTATAGAAGTGTAACAAACTTTTTAAAATTATTTCAAATCTTTATTTTGTCTTTCCCATGGCATATTTGATACCACCTAAAAGGTGCTGTAAATACAATGGATCAGAGTATGACTCATCAGTATGTCCCAATTCAGTATAAAACGCCCTGCCGCCATCGTATTCATGATACCAGGCCATTGGATGGTTATCGCCATTTTCACCGCCTGTATAGCTTTTCTCATCGATGATGATCAGTACATGCAAACCTTTTGCGATGTATTTAAAATTGTACCACTCGTCAAAACGTTTCCATTCGGCTGGTAAATGTTTGGTTGCAATAAAATTCCGATCAACCACGTGTAGGGTGGCCTCCTGTTGTTTGGGGTGGCTTTTAAAATACGCTCCTACCAGATCGCCATACCATTGCCAACCGTACTCAGTATCCGTCGCAGCATGTACACCTACAAAACCATGTCCCGAGTGAATGTATTGTTGAAACGCCGTTTGCTGCTCATCATTCAATACATCGCCGGTTGTGCTCAGGAAAATTACTGCGGCATATTGCTTTAGGTTAGCCACAGTGAATTTGGCTGAATTAGTAGTAGTATCCACGTCAAAATTGTTCTCCTGCCCTAATTTGACAATAGCTGGTATACCCACGGCGATTGAATTGTGATGAAAGCCCGCTGTTTTACAGAAGATCAAAACCTTAGGTTTAGCAAGTAATTTGCTGAACGGAAATTGTATCAATACAATCACAAGCAAAGCTGCTTTCAAATAGTGTGTTATATGTTTCATATTATAATTGTTTTAGTTAGATTAAATTGATTGAGTTGGATTAAGCTAATGGAGTACGATGAGTTAACTTCTTAACCAATCTACCACTTAACTTAATCAACTAGCCTCAAATATTTCCTTTTTTCAATTCCTCCACAGCAAAATTGGCTGCGCGTGCAGTCATTGCCATATAAGTTAACGATGGGTTCTGGCATGCGGACGAGGTCATCATAGCACCATCGGTCACAAAAACGTTTTTGGCATCCCAAACCTGGTTATGCATGTTCAGCACCGAAGTTTTCGGATCACCGCCCATACGCGCAGTGCCCATTTCATGGATCCCATCACCTACATGGTGGCCAAAATCATGGGTTTTTACATCTTTCACTCCAGCGGCTTCCAACATAGCTTTGGCTTCTGCTACTATATCAATACGCATCTTTTTCTCATTGTCTTTTATTTCAGCATCCATAGCTAAAATTGGCAAGCCCCATTTGTCTTTTTGGGTATGGTCAAGAGTGATTTTGTTTTCATGATATGGTAATAGTTCACCGAATCCGCCAATGCCCATCGTCCATTGTCCAGGTTCGCTTAGTTCGTCCTTAAACTTACCTCCAATACTCAGTTCTGCGATATTGCGGCTCCATCCCTCACGGCCAGCGGCTCCCTGGTAACCAAAACCACGGATATAATCTCTTTTGTCACCAAATAAGTTGGTAAACCTTGGTATATAAATACCATTCGGCCTTCTGCCGAAATAGTATTTATCCTCGTAACCTTCTACCTTTCCTGATGCTCCCAGGTTATAGTGATGATCCATAATATTATGGCCCAATTCACCGCTGCTGCTGCCCAATCCATCAGGCCAGATATCGGTCGCCGAGTTCATCAGCACCCAGGCGCTGTTTAATGCAGAGGCATTAACAAATACCACTTTTGCGTAGTACTCATAAGTTTGATGTGTTTCTGCATCCAGTATTTCAACACCAGTCGCCTTTCGGGTATTTTTATCATACAATATTTTGGTAACGATAGAAAACGGCCTTACCGTCAAATTGCCGGTTTTCATCGCAGCCGGTAAGGTGGATGACTGCGTACTGAAATAACCCCCAAACGGACAACCTTCCCAGCAACGGTTGCGGAATTGGCATTGCGTACGGCCTGATATCGGTGCAGTCAGGTTTGCCGAACGACCGATAATCATGTGCCGGGCATTGTTATAGTGTTTTTTGATTCGATCTGATACATCTTTCTCCACACAATTCATCTGCATAGCAGGTAGAAAATGGCCATCGGGCAATTGTTCCAGACCTTCCAGGGAACCATTCACACCGATGAATTTTTCTACGTGATCGTACCAAGGTGCAATATCTTTATATCGAATAGGCCAATCGATAGCCCAGCCATCTTTCAGATTGGCTTCAAAGTCGTGATCGCTCCAGCGGTAGCTCTGGCGCCCCCATAATATTGACCTGCCTCCCAACTGGTAAGAGCGCCACCAATTGAAAGGCTTTATTTCAGTATATGGCGCGTCAACGTCATCGGCCCAATAATTGACATTTCCTTCATTAAGTCCCCATGCCCGGGCTAAAATTGGATGACGTTTTTTCTGTTCTAATGTAACATGCCCGCGGTGTTCAAACTGCCAGGGATGATTATTTGCTGTTTTATAATCTTTAAGGTGCTCAAAATTACGGCCTCGCTCCAGCATAATGGTTTTTAACCCATTCTCGGTAAGCTCTTTAGCTGCCCAGCCGCCGCTGATGCCCGATCCTATCACAATCGCATCGTAAGTATTTTTTGTCTGTGCTTTGTTGTTGACGTTAACTGAATCTATCGACATATTTGGTTTAATTTTTCAGAATCACAGATTTAGGTGATTCTGACATTAGTGTAATTCCTTTATTTTAACGTTCTTGTAATTTACCTCAAACCCATGATCTTGTAACAGGATATGGCCTTGTTTGGCTTCTCCAAAGTTCTTCCAGATCTTGTATTTGCTGATCTTCACTAAATCCTCAAATTCTTTTGAGCCGCGTTCATATTCAAGTACTTTTACTCCATTCAGATAGTGTTCTACATGGTTATTGGGGTAAACAATGATCCTGCCTGTATTCCAGGCGCCTATGGGATGGATAAAACGGTCTTGTTTTTTGGCTGGGATCAGGTCGTAAAGAGAAGCCAATGTACGATCACCATCACGTCCTAACTTAGCATCAGGGTGTACCTTATCGTCCAGCACCTGGTATTCCAAACCAATAGCAGATTGGCCATGCGTATCCTCCTGTAAAGTCACAAAATATTTCACACCACTGTTAGCGCCGGGGCTCATCTTAAAATCAAATGACAAGTCAAATGCGCTGAACTGCTCTTTAGTCACAATATCACCTACATTGGCGGCTTCGCCACCTTTTGAACCTAAAATGGTCATAGTGCCATCGCGAACTACCCAGCCGCCGGGTTTGGTGGGAAAAATATTTGATGTGGCTCCCACCCAACCTGCATTAGTTTTCCCATCAAATAACAAACGCCAGCCATTCTTCTTTTCGTAATCAGTTAGGCGATTAGATACATAATCAACTACGTAAACGTCAGCAGGAAACGGCTTTGGCTTCAGGTTTGCGGTTTGTATTTTGATATTTTTAAAGTAGATATGTTTACCGGCCTGACCTTCGCTGCTGATGCCATGGACCTGCAGACCTATAAAACCTTTACTATCCACCGTATCAACCATGTAAGCGGCAGCCACATTATTAACCCATGTTTTAATAGAGTTGCCAATGCACTCGATGCGGTAGTGGTTCCATTCACCAACTTTAAAGGCATCTTTTGCTTTTGCGTTCAGGTCCAACGGGTACAGCCAATCCCGGCGGCCCTCATCATAAATACCACCGCTCCATTTGCGGTCGGACGGGTCAACTTCTACCTGACGGCCATAAACTTTGCCTGAACCGTTGTTTCCCTGTGGATCATAATGACTACGTGTTTGTACGCCGGAATTGGTTTCCTTCCCTTCTACTTTAATGTCAATCTCCATTATAAAATCACCATACTCTTTTTCTGTTACTAGGAATGAATTTGGCGAATGAGCAACCGTGGTGCCTACAATTTCGCCGTTCTCAACGGTATATGTGGCTTTTCCGGTAGCTTGTTTCCAGCCCCTCAGGGTTTTGCCATCAAAAAGATTTGTCCAGCCAGACTGGGCGTAGCATGATAGAGAAAGCCCTGATAACAGAGCTGTTAGGATTAAATATTTTTGTTTTTTCATGTCAGAATTTGATAATGATATTACGCGATTTTCGGTTCCCAGCCTGCTTCGTAGGTGCGGCTCCATTGTTTCATAGCCTCGGGGCTGTTGGTGATATGACCGTCTTTTGGATCACAGTTTAGAGTGATGCCGGTACGTTGAGAAATATTGGCTAAATGGCATAGCAGCACACTTTTTGAAGCCTCATCTACTGGTGAATTTAGTCCATTTTCGCCGCGAACAGCGCCCACAAAGTTTTTGAAGTGATAGAAATCCAGATTACCATTGGCACTTACAGTATTGTTCGGATCGGCGGCTACTTCTGATTTTACCTCTTTTAATACCTTATTTTTGATATCCAGAATTTTATAATCGCCACCACCTAAATTCACAAGACTACCTTTTGTGCCATAAATAATAAACCCACGGCTGCTGCCTTCAACCGGAAAGTTATTGCAGCTGCGGCTCTCCCATGTAATAGAGCATTTATCGCCAAATTCAAAGCCGGCTACTTGTGTATCCGGTGTCTGCCAATCGTCTTTGTAAGCATACCTTCCACCGGTTGAACTTACTTTGGTTGGATAATCAACCCCTAAAAACCAGCGGCAGCAATCAATTTCATGGGTACCATTATTACAAGCCTCACCCGTTCCCCAATTCCAGAACCAATGCCAGTTATAATGTACCAGGTTGTCCTGGTACGGCTTGCGTGGAGCTGGACCTTGCCATAGCTCAAAATCAAGGGTTGATGGCACCGGTATTTGTTTACCGACACCGATAGATTGACGGTTGTTGGTATACCATGCTTTAGCAAAGTATGCATCGCCAATAGCGCCTTCTTTTACTTGTTTTACAGCTTCGATCAGCGTTGGCATTGACCGGCGCTGGTTGCCCATCTGGATATGCTTGCCATATTTGTGCAATGCTTGCGATATCAATCCCCCTTCATGCGGGTTTTGCCCGCAGGGTTTTTCTACATAAACGTGTTTACCATGCGATGCTCCCAAAATAGCGGCTGGTGTATGCCAGTGATCGGGTGCAGCAACAACCAGCGCGTCAAAATCTTTTTTCTCAACCAATTTACGGATATCTCTTACCAGCTCGGGTTTGCGGCGCGCATTTTTGAGTGCATCATAGCCTTTTTTTATTGCCCCGTCTTCCACATCACAAATGTAACCGACTTCAACATTGGGTAGTTGTGCAAAACTGCTTGCCAGGTAATTTCCCCTGCTGTTTACCCCCATCACACCCAACACAACTTTATTGCTTGGTGCATTTTTGCCAAAGACCGGGAAATTTAGAATAGTAAGCCCTGCGGTAGCCAGCGAGGTATCCCGGATAAATTTTCTGCGATGCATATTATAGATGTTTAGTTTATTTGGTTTTTAAAAGTAGAGATAAATCTGTTAAACTGACAGTAACTTTCTAGAAATGTAACGAAGTTGTTATAGTCTGGTTTGAGGTGATCGTCGCAAATTCTATCTTTACAACTTTAACCACTTTTAAATAAAATGCTCCGCGTTAGCCAGTTATATATTTACCCAATAAAATCATTAGGCGGAATTGCCTTAGATAAAGCAATAGTAACCGATCGGGGCTTTCAATATGACCGCCGCTGGATGCTGGTTGATTACAATAATCTATTTATTTCGCAACGTGATGTCCATCAAATGGCATTGCTAAAACCGTCTTTAACGGATGAGGGTATAAAAGTCACATATTCGGTTAAACAGTCATCATTCACTATACCTTTTAGTAGCCTCAAAAATGAATTTGCTGAAGTGACGATCTGGGATGATTCTTGTACGGGACAATTTGTAAGTGATGAAGCCGATGAATGGTTCAGCTCGATGCTCGGAATGTCATGCAGATTGGTTTATATGCCAGATGAAACAAACCGTATCACCGATCAGCGATATACTTCGGAAAATAGCATCACTTCATTCTCTGACGCATACCCATTTCTTTTGATCGGTCAATCATCATTAGATGATTTGAATAGCAAATTAACTGAGACATTGCCCATGAACCGTTTCCGGCCGAATATTGTGTTTACCGGCGGTGAACCTTACCAGGAGGACATGATGCACACTTTTACCATTGGCGACATCACATTTCACGGTGTAAAGCTTTGTGCCCGCTGTGCGATGACCGCCATCGACCAGGAGAATGGCACATCAGGTAAGGAACCTTTGAAAACACTGGCCCGCTACCGGTCAAAAAACAAAAAGATTATGTTCGGGCAAAATCTATCACATGAAGGCTTGGGTGAAATTGAGATTGGCGATCAACTGCGAATAATAAAACTGAACCAGGAAGACCGATTTCTGGTTAGTGCCTAACCAGAAAATAAATTATAGATTAAAATATTCCGCGGTCTCATCACTATTAATAACCTAAAAATCAGTTAGTTTTTGCATTTTATCTAAACTCGATTTTACTCTAATAAGCCCTCTAAATAGTCAGGAATGTGCATTTTTTGCAACCATAGCTTTCTGTTTTTCGTTATAAAGCCCAAATTAAATTGCTTATATGAAATCAATAGAAAACTTGTTTGATGCTGTATTGAATGCTGTGGGCGCGTATGTTAACAACAATAATATCTTTAAAAAAAGAAAGAAAGCTCCGTTTAACCCAAAACTGGCTTTAGGCTTTAATTTTATCCAAAGCAGATAATCATTCTACCTATAATAATCACAATTAGTAATCTTTTATATCATCATTTACACGTTTCCTAATTAGCGTGTTTATGATGATATTTTTTTATGACAGGGTTTTTGTAAATTACCCTGATGAAACCAACTATAACTATTGAGTATTGCCCTAAGTGTAATTGGCTATTACGTGCCGCCTATATGGCCCAGGAATTGCTAACTACTTTTGCAGATGAATTATATGGCGTGACCCTGCAGCCCAGCGAAACAGGCGGTCACTACAGCATTCGTGTAGATAATGAAACGATATTTGACCGAAAAGAATGGGGCGGCTTCCCGGAAATAAAGGAAGTAAAACAACTCGTACGAGATAAAGTAAGCCCTGAAAAAAGCCTTGGACATTCCGATAAAAAATAAATACTATATTTACACTAAGCTTGTACGCCGACCAATTATATAGACATAATATATTTACCTATCTTTGTAAGTTATATTCTTATTAAATGCTATCGAAAAAGACCAAATATGCCATTAAGGCACTTGTAGTGCTGGGGAAAAATGTTGATAAACCACCTATGCAGATTTCCAAAATCGCTGAGGAAGAACGCATCCCCAAAAAATTTCTTGAGCAGATATTATTAGACTTACGCAATGCAGGTTTCCTTTATAGTAAGAAAGGCGCCGGGGGTGGTTACAGTTTAAATAAAGACCCTAAAGATATTTTCCTGGTAAGTGTCATGCGTATCACCGATGGCCCTATTGCCATGGTGCCCTGTGCCAGCATCAATTTTTACCATAAATGTGATGAATGCAAGCAGGAAACCAGCTGCGGTATCCGCGATGTATTTATTGATGTTCGTGATGCTACGCTAAAAATACTTTCGGAAACAAGTATCGCCGATGTAATTGCCAGAGAAAACATACTTATAAAGGTGTAATTTTCTTCCTTGTTTTTAAAAATCTGCGTTGACGCAAAAGGGTATATTTTTCCCATTTGAGTAATGGTTAAAAGTATACCCTTTGTTGTTTATCAATCCTGCAGAGACTCTTCTAGTTTTTTTCTTGAATAATTTATTGAAATAACTTTTTGATTTTTCTGTTAATGGAAAAATGTGATGCATGCTGTTTAATATCAGCCATATAGTGCAAATTAAACTGTGTAGCTACCACGGGTTGAAATAAGCTGATGAATATCTAAAATCCGATAGCTCGCTATAAATTTTGAAATTAAACTTTGGCTCAGATTTGGTGTGTGCAGGAAGGATTCAGTATGTAATTTCACTGTAAAAGAAATAATATTACCAACAAATGCTACTATTTCCGTATACTATATATATATTTGGGGATCAAACTAAGAGGTAATAAAATTTAATTATTAGAAGATATGCAAAGCTTCAGAACGGAACTGGAAAACCCGGTTGTAGAGAAGGATATTATCGACCTGGAAAAAAAGATCAGAGCTTTCCGTGAAGGTAAGATACACGACGAAAAGTTCAGGAGTCTGCGTCTGGCCCGTGGTGTTTATGGCCAGCGTCAGCCGGGAGTGCAAATGGTTCGTATCAAATTACCGTTTGGTAAAGTTACCTTTAAGCAATTGCTGCGTATCGCCGATGTATCTGACGAATATGCAAGTCATAACCTGCATTTAACTACACGTCAGGATATCCAGATCCACTACGTGAGTTTGGATCGTACGCCACAATTGTGGGCGGAGCTTGCACAGGATGATATTACCCTGCGCGAAGCGTGCGGAAATACAGTGAGAAACGTAACGGCCTCTCCTACTGCGGGTATAGACCCGAAAGAACCGTTCGACGTGTCACCTTATGCACATGCTGCGTTTGAGTTCTTCCTGCGCAATCCTATTTGCCAGGATATGGCGCGTAAGTTTAAAATAGCTTTCTCGGCAAGCGAAGAAGATACAGCATTTTCATATGCTCATGATATAGGTGCTATACCTAAAGTAAATGAGAAAGGCGAGCGTGGTTTTAAAATAGCGCTTGGCGGCGGTTTAGGTGCTCAACCTATTCTCGCTAGCATTGTTGAAGAGTTTTTGCCTGAAGATCAACTGATCCCTTATATCGAATCAGTTATCCGTGTTTTTGATCGTTATGGGGAACGTAACAACCGCAACAAAGCACGCTTAAAATATGTGATCCAGAGATTAGGGCTTGAAGAAGTGTTGCGCCTGGTTAAAGAGGAAAGGATTGCCAATAAAGTAAAAACTTATCCCATTAATCGCGATGCAATTGACGAGCCGGTTATTCCAGAACCGTTGATCATTCCTGAAGTAACAACCGATAATCCATTTCGCTATGAGCAATGGCTCGCGACCAATGTATTCGAGCAAAAGCAGAAAGGTTTTTATGGCGTTTATGTAAAAGTGACTGTGGGTGACATTCATACAGACGTAGCCCGCAAATTTATTGAAGCGATCCGCCCTTATGTCGCTGATGAAATACGCATAACCCAAAATCAGGGTTTATTATTAAAATATGTAAGAAAAGAAGCTTTACCAGCTTTGTATGCAGGGTTAACAGGGCTGGATATGTCGGCTCCCGGTTTTGATACCGTTGCTGATGTGACTACCTGTCCTGGTACAGATACTTGTAACTTAGGTATATCTAACAGTATGACCTTTGCACGCGTATTGGAAGATATCATTTATAATGAATACGAAGATTTGATCTACAACCGCGATATCAAGATCAAAATAAGCGGCTGCATGAACTCTTGCGGTCAGCATGGTTTGGCGCATATTGGTTTTCATGGCAGCTCGCTAAAAGCCGGTTTGAAGGTATTACCTTCAATGCAGGTTCTGTTAGGTGGAGGTACTGTTGGCGATGGTGTAGGTCGCGCTGCTGAAAAGATTATTAAAGTTCCCGCTAAGAGGGCTGATGCCGTTTTGCGTATGGTATTAAATGATTACAAGCAAAACTCAATTGAGGACGAACTTTTCCACCATTATTATGACAGACAGGGTAAGGATTATTTCTACCAGATGTTAAAACCACTGGCTGACTTGAGTACCCTGAAAGATGAAGAGTTTGTAGACTGGGGCCATGAGGAAAATTTCGTACCTGCTATTGGCGTTGGTGAGTGTGCCGGCGTAGTGATCGACTTGGTTGCTACCTTGTTATATGAAGCCGATGAAAAATTAGGATGGGCAAATGAATCATTTGCTAATGGTGCTTGGGCCGATGCTATTTATCATTCTTATAATGTATTCATCAGTTCAGCAAAAGCGCTATTGCTTGACAAAAATGCAAACGTTGGTACACAGATCGGAATGATTAACAAATTCGATGAGTTGTACGTAGCCACGGGCGAATTTAGCCTTGATGGAACTTTCAGCGACCTGGTATTGCAGATCAATAAAAACGAGCCTTCCGAGGAATTTGCTGTTGCTTACCGCAAACAGGCGGAAGCATTTTTGACAAGTGTTAAAGCAAAAAGAGAGGCATTAGTGCAATCATGATAGCTATCAAAAAAGAAGTTAAAGAACCACGCATTACCTTGGTTGGTGCAGGCCCCGGTGATGCAGAGCTGATCACCATAAAGGGGATAAAAGCACTTAAAACGGCCGACGTGGTGCTTTATGATGCTTTAGTTAATGAGGAATTACTAGACTTTGCTCCCGAGCATGCTACCAAAGTGTATGTCGGTAAACGTTCAGGTGACCATTCTTTTTCTCAAGATGCGATCAATAAGCTGATGGTTGATTACGCGTTAAACTATGGCCACGTGGTTCGCCTGAAAGGTGGCGATCCATTTGTATTTGGTCGCGGTTATGAAGAACTGGATCATGCAGCATCTTACAGTATTCCGGCTGAAGTAATACCGGGCATTTCCAGTTCAATTGGGGTTCCGGGCTTGCAACATATCCCGGTTACTCATCGTGGTATGAGTGAAAGCTTTTGGGTTGTAACCGGTACAAAAGCGGACGGCAATATATCTAACGATCTTTTTGAAGCAGCACGTACAAGAGCGACTGTTGTAGTACTTATGGGCCTTCATAAATTGGGTGAAATTGCGGAAATATTTAAAAAAGAAGGCAAGCAACACATGCCGGTCGCTGTAATTCAAAGCGGTTCAACCGAAAATGAAAAAGTAGCCATCGGCACTATAAATACTATTGTAGAGATTATTGAGGAGAAAAAGATTACTTCGCCTGCTTTAATTGTAATCGGTGAAGTAGTGTCCTTGCATCCTCAGTTTCAACCTATCAGGGAATTTTATGGCATTATCTCCCAGGAATAACGGTACATCCACTATTCAGACAGAAAAGACAGAAGGCAATCAGCTTTTTCCGGTCTTTTTGAAACTGAATAATTTGCACACGGTACTAATCGGTGCAGGCAATGTTGGTTTAGAAAAACTAACGGCTCTGCTTGGTAATAGTCCCAAGGCAAGGGTGACCATTATTGCTAAGGAATTTGTACCCGGAGTACATGCTTTGGCCGGAGAGTATGAAGGTATAAGTATTACGCAAAAGGCCTTCGTTGATACAGACCTCGACAACGCAGATATTGTAATTGCTGCCACAAATGACAACAATCTAAACGAGTATATCAGAAGCTCAGCACACGAACGGAAATTGTTGGTAAACATAGCCGATAAGCCCGATCTCTGTGATTTTTATTTGGGTTCAATTATTCAGAAAGGCGACCTGAAGGTAGCTATATCTACCAATGGCAAATCACCTACTGTTGCCAAACGGCTAAGGCAAGTACTGGACGAGGCAATTCCGGGGGAACTGGATATTACATTGCAACAAATGAACGAGTTAAGAAACTCACTTTCCGGCGATTTCGCATACAAAGTTAAAGTGCTGAATGATGTTACTTCAGTTCTGGTCGAGAAAAAGACAGAAAGTAATAAAAACCTGATCTGGTTATTATGGGGCACATTGGTGTTTGCCATTGTCGTAACGGTTTTTACCTTGTGGAATAAGGATCCTGATTTCAGGGTGTATGTTCAGGGTATCGATCCCCGGTTTTATTATTTCTTGGGTGCAGGTTTTGTATTCGCTATGATCGATGGCGCTATTGGTATGTCTTACGGTGTTACTTCTACTACATTTTCGCTCTCAATGGGCATCACGCCTGCCACAGCGAGTATGGGCGTGCACCTCTCTGAAATATTGAGCAATGGCATCGCCGGCTGGATGCATTATCGAATGGGCAACATTAACTGGAAATTGTTCAGATTGCTACTTATTCCGGGTATCATCGGTGCTGTGTTGGGTGCTTACATTTTATCATCGCTTGAGCATTACAGCGCCTATACCAAACCGTTTGTATCGTTGTACACCTTAATATTAGGTATCATCATATTTACAAAGGCTTTAAAGACCGGTCAAAAAAGAACAACTGCAAAGATTAAAAGAATCCGATTACTGGGCTTTGGAGGCGGCTTTATAGATGCTGTTGGTGGCGGTGGCTGGGGTTCTATTGTACTATCAACTTTAATAGCTGGTGGTCGCCATCCTCGTTTTTCATTAGGCACAGTAAAGTTGTCGCGTTTCTTTATCGCTTTAATGAGTTCGCTAACTTTCATTACTATGCTGAACGGCGCCCGATGGGAAGCTGTTTCGGGTCTGGTAATAGGTAGTGCGTTGGCCTCTCCTATTGCAGCAAAAATTTCAAATAGAATATCAGCTAAAGCCATTATGATGGCTGTGGCTGTAATCGTAATATTAATTAGTATAAGAGCAATTCTTAAGTTTTTGGGAGTTCACGTTTTATGATAACTGAATTAGAAGGTATAAAACAACAAATACAGGGTCTTGATCCGGTTGCCGTATTGTCACTGCTGGCAAATAAGTTTCCGGGGCAGATCGTATTCTCAACAAGTTTCGGTTGGGAAGATCAGGTGATCACCCATATGATCTTTACCAATGATTTGCCTATCAAGGTGTTTACGCTGGAGACTGGCCGCCTTTTTCCTGAGACTTATTATGTATGGAACCGTACTATGGAAATGTATGAGAAGCCTATACATGCTTATTATCCTAACCATGAGTTGCTGGAAAAGATGGTCAACGCCAAGGGGCCGAGCAGCTTTTACGAATCTGTTGAAAACCGTAAAGAATGCTGCGGTATCCGTAAGGTTGAACCATTGAAGCGTGCTCTCGCCGGCAATAAATGCTGGGTAACTGGTATCCGCGCAGAACAGTCGGTCAATCGACATGATATGCAAAACCTGGAATGGGACGAACAAAATAATTTAATTAAATTTCACCCGATTTACGATTGGACCCTCGATCAGGTAAAAGAATATATCAGGATACACAACGTGCCATATAACACACTACACGACAGGGGTTTTCCGAGCATCGGTTGCCAGCCCTGCACCAGGGCAGTTCAGCCCGGAGAAGATTTCAGGGCCGGCAGATGGTGGTGGGAAGACCAATCGAAAAAAGAATGCGGATTACACGAAGTGCATAAATGAATTAGCGAATGAGTGAGTTAGTGAATGAGTGCGTTTACTTGAGCATTAAATCAATCATAAGCAGAAAAATAAATTAATTGTGAGTGAAGAGAATTAGAAGATTAAAAACAAATCACTAATTCACTCATTCACTAAATCACTAATTATTAATGAAGCAGTTGGATTACTTAGATGAGTTAGAGGCGGAAGCCATCCATATTTTGCGGGAGGTAGCCGGGCAATTTGAAAAGCCTGCGTTGCTTTTTTCCGGAGGTAAGGATTCTATCACTTTAGTAAGGTTGGCCGAAAAGGCTTTCCGTCCGGGAAAATTTCCGTTCCCTTTGGTACACATTGATACCGGTCATAATTTTGAAGAAACTATCACCTATCGTGATAACATGATCAAACGTATCGGCGAAAAGCTGATCGTTGGTTATGTTCAGGATGATATTGATGCTGGCCGCGTAGTTGAGCAAAAAGGCAAAAACGCTAGTCGCAATCAGTTGCAAACTGTTACGCTGTTAAATACAATTGCAAAACACCAGTTTGATGCCTGCATCGGCGGTGCACGCCGCGATGAAGAAAAGGCGCGCGCTAAAGAACGTATCTTCTCTGTACGCGATGAGTTTGGTCAGTGGGATCCCAAACGTCAGCGCCCTGAACTTTGGAACATTTATAACGGTAAAATTCATAAAGGCGAAAATGTAAGGGTATTCCCTATCAGTAACTGGACTGAATTGGACGTATGGAACTATATCCGCAGGGAAAAAATTGAATTACCGACGATCTATTTTGCACATGAGCGCGAAGTGATCACCCGTAACGGTCAGCTAATGGCAGCATCGCCATTCCTGAATATGGATGATGAAGATGTGGTAGAACGCCGCAATGTACGTTTCCGTACCGTAGGCGATATGACTTGTACCGCAGCTGTAGAGTCATACGCATTTGAAATAGATAATATAATTGATGAAATAAGCGCCTCCCGTGTTAGCGAACGCGGCGCACGTATGGACGATAAAGTGAGTGAAGCCGCCATGGAAGACCGCAAGAAAGGGGGCTATTTTTAATATGAACATACTTAAATTTTTAACCGCAGGTAGTGTTGATGATGGTAAAAGTACCCTAATAGGTCGCCTGCTTTATGATAGTGGTGCTATTTTGGTCGACCAATTAGAAGCGCTTCAGGCCTCGAACCGTAAAAATGATGACGGTAGCATCGACCTGGCTATTTTAACTGATGGCCTGAAAGCCGAACGCGAGCAAGGTATTACAATCGATGTTGCTTACAAATACTTCCAGACTGACAAACGTAAATTCATTATAGCTGATACCCCGGGCCATATTCAGTATACCCGTAACATGGTTACCGGTGCTTCAAATGCAGGCTTGGCTATTATCCTGATCGATGCACGTAAAGGTGTGATAGAACAGACCATACGGCACTCCTTCCTGGTTGCCTTACTTGGCCTGCCACAGGTAGTAGTATGCGTGAACAAAATGGACATGGTGGATTACGATGAAGCTGTTTTCCATAAAATCGTGAGTGACTACAAAACGCTGGCCGCTAAAGTTGGGTTGAAGAACGTTGCTTATATCCCGGTAAGTGCTCTTAAGGGGGATAACATCGTTCACGCATCCGAAAAAATGCCGTGGTTTAAGGGAAATAGCTTATTGCCATATCTGGAAACTGTTGAAATACCTGCAGATAACCTGACTGAACATGCCCGATTCCCTGTACAGTGGGTAATCCGCCCTCAAACTGAGGAACTGCACGATTATCGTGGTTATGCGGGTCGTGTTTCAAGCGGTTCATTCCGTGTGAACGATAAAGTGACTGTTTTGCCTTCTGGCTTTACTTCAACCATCAGCAAAATAGAATTGCTTGATTCAGAACCTGACGCTGCTTTGTCAGGCATGTCAGTGACTATTCACCTGGAAGACGAGATCGATATCAGTCGGGGTGACACCTTGGTAAGCGCAAAAAATAAGCCGCATGTTTCACAGCAGGTTGAAGCTGACTTATGCTGGATGGATACCAAGCCTCTGGATACAACGCACACCTATTTCCTGCAGCATAACAGTAAATTAACACGTTGCCGCATACAAGAAATATTGTACAAGGTGAATATCAATACATTGGAACAAGAATTTAATGAAGATTTCAATCTGAATGATATAGGCCGCATCGTAATTAAAACGGCTGATCCATTGGCTTTTGATTTTTACCAGGACAATAAAGCCAACGGCGGCGCTATCCTGATCGATAGCCGTACCAATGTAACCGTAGGCGCTCTGATGTTCAGGGCGAATGCTGAATAAAAGCCAATTATTATCCTAAGACTAAATAAATCAACTAAACTGGCTCCTTTATGGAGCCTTTTTGCTTATGCCAGTATCTTGTAATGTCTTGATCCGTTGCGCCGCATCCGGCAGCTTGATGTGGATGATAAACTAACCACCCTTAAAACTAAAAAACATAATAGATTTTTCTAATGCGTATCTTGGGATAGTGAATTTAAATGTTGATGTTCACAACTTGTCAACTTTTCAAACATCTAAAAGCATTGATTATCTGACAGATAAGCACACAGGATTCATATTCCGCACAGCCAAACGCTCGTAGCTTCATACAAATCGCTGATTATCTGATAGATAGAATCAACTTGTTCACGTTCACAACAGTATGAACGCTCATGAACACATAAAAATAGCTGTATATCAAATAGTTACTATAAAATCACTTGTAAAAACAACATTTGTCATACACGGCGCGCGTGTATTGCCTGGCGGCCTGAACACGACCCAAACCCGCTTAAAAACTTTGCAAATCCAATCCCCTGCCCCCATCCTGGCGCAAGTATCCGGGGTGTTACCGGGCAGCCTTGTTGAATTATTGTAGTTATAAACTACTTGCATAGTCGTCCGAAGTCAGAGACATTCGGACAGCACACTACCGACAACATGGGAAGAATTTCACACGCATCCTGATGGTAAATTAGAAGCAACTGAATCTGACCCCTCGTTATCAGATGACGTTAAAAGCCTTCATGGGGACAAGCCACAAATACCTAACGCAAGTTTTATTATATTGTATAGAAAATCCAGACCAGGTAAAACCGGCAGAATACGATTATACCAATAATTAAAGACCATAAAAAAGATATTGAGATGAAGAAATTATTAATTGTTTTTTTAATGATAGTTGTTTCAGCAGGTAGTCTTTATGCTCAGAACAAAACTATTAAGGGAAGAGTAATTGATGACCATTTGGAAACGGTTCCTGGGGCGTTTATTATGATTAATGATACGGTTAAAGTTGGCAAAACAGATTTAAACGGTTATTTCCAAATAGCAATACCTACTTCTGTGAAAAAAATTTTATTTGTTACTTTTGGAATAGAATCAGCATCTATAGAACTTACTGATGAATGCAATGAAATTGAGGTAGTAATGATGTTAAGTGGTACTTATGATTTTATAACTTTCAAGAAGATAGACAGGCTTCGAATGAAAAGATTTCAGCAGCTACCAAGATTACATAAAGAAGCATTTGAGAAAGGTATTTTTAAAACTGATAAAGCTTGTTATACACAAGAGTTTATACCTCGCTATATGAAAAAACAAAAATGATATCTGCTTCTCTGTGTACAGGCTGTACGTACCCAAACTGGCGCGAGAATGCCGGGCAGGGTAAAAGGGTGAGTTCTCGTGATTATTTTATTAAAGAGATAGAGCCTGTCCGTTAGTCAACGGACGGGCTTTGTAGTTAATGAGCATAAGCCTTGCCTGTTAGTATCCCAATTCTGGCATGAATCCGGGCAGGGAAGTGCGTCAGGGTATTTGTGCCTTTCTTTCGAACTCGAAGCTTCAAACTACCAAAGGATCAACTAATAATATTAAAGCTAATCCTAATCCCTGAATATTTAGTACTCATGTCGCGCCAAACTACATTAAAAAATCAATATCGCAAATGTCGAATCGGTACTAAGATAGGAACACGAAGCTTTTTCACACACTGCCCTGCCGCTCATTATTGTGGCAGATTAGTAATTAAATTAATGCAACATTAATGTTACATTAATTTTTATAAAACAATTTAACATTAATGTTGCATCCGGAATTGTCATTCAACTCAAAATGAAAGTAGCTACGGCTTTTAAGATATTCTTTGCATTTGCAGCCCTTCTGTTTATTGCAAAACCTTTCTTTGGTTTTGAGGTAGCTAACCATCATTTCAAGATCCGCATTTCCAATAATATACTGGTCAAAAGTTTTTCTAAGCGTAAACCCGAAAGCTTTGAGGATGCTGATAAAAATGCCAGGCAAGTACATCAACAGCTGTCAAATCCTTTGATGGTATTGCTGTCATCTATGTCACTCTTATTACTTAGCCTTTTGCCCACTCTGCTCGACCCATTGCGAAAAATAACGGGCAGAATATTATCTGACATCCGCTTATCCCTTCTGCCGCCCGAAAATACCTATCTGCTGGTCGGCAAACTCATTATTTGATATTTCACAGAGTAAAACATGATACCGCAGTATTCATCTGCGCGTATGCTTATACTTTTTGAATTCATCAAATTAATGATCTAAAAATGTCAAATATTAATAAAAGTCTGTTTGTGGGGTTTCTGCTGTTGTTTTCCATCGCAGTAAATGCTCAGCAGCCTGTTTCATTAAAACAACTCCTAATACAAGTAGATAAAAGTGCCCCTACTTTAATAACTGATTCATCGGCTATAAGTGTCAGGCAAGCACAAGCCGCCGAGGTCCGCAATAACTGGCTGCCAAATTTACGGCTGAACTATCAGGCTGATATCGGTACCAACAACAATGTTGCCGGCCCTTATTTCGGGTTTGGGATAATCCCCTCCGATAGCCGTGGCGTTCGCACCCAAAGCAATACCACAGCAGTATCAGCTAATGTTGGCGTAGCCGCCTTAGATTGGGAAATATATAATTTCGGGGCTTATGGTGCTCAAAACCGTGTTGCTCAGTCAAACATACAGATAGAGCAAAATAATTTTGCTCAATCCAAATATCAATTGGAGGCTTATACTATAAGCAACTACCTGATGTTAATGAGCCTGCAGGATTACGTGAAAATCCAGGCGCGTAATATCCGGCGTAACCAGGAAATATTACGATCTATTGGCTCACTTACCCGTAGCGGCGTACGCCCAGGCGTGGATACCAGCATAGCGAACGCGGAATTATCAAAAGCCCGACTGAACTACATTGAACTGAATAACCAGTTGCAACAAGTTCAATTACGACTTTCTACTGTGAGCGGTCTGCCCTATCAGTCGATTATAGCGGATTCGGTCGTAGAAGACCAACTAATTAATTCTCCTTATGGCCAGCTTAATACCGATACTGCCAATCATCCGCTCATCAACTATTATAAATCACTGTATCAAAACAGTAAAGAGCAGGAAAACCTGGTAAAGAAACAATATAACCCCAAAATATTGTTGGAAGGTGCTGCCTGGGGACGCGGCTCAAGCGTAGACGCTACAGATCATTTCAACAACCTTTCAACCGGATGGGGTTTTCAACGCGATAATTATTTGGTTGGATTAGGCATTTCTTATAATCTTTTTGATCTGCGGCGCAAACAGTTGAAGGTCCGTACTCAGAAAATGCAGTCCGATTATTTCCGGAATAAATTGCAGGAGCAGAAAACATTGCTTGCTGCCAATGCCAACCAGGCTTATGCGGAAATGCAAACAGCCCGTGAACGGTTAAATGAAATCCCGCATCAACTGAGAGCGGCTAATGACGGTTATCGTCAAAAACTATCGCTGTATAAAAACGGGCTGACAGATATTATCGAGCTGGACGCAGCCCTCAATATCCTTTATCGTGCCGAAACCGATTATGTGCAGGCTAAATATGCTTATACCAACGCATTGTTTAACCAGGCCATAACCGACAACAAAGTAAGCACCATATTAAACCTTTTAAAATAACGAAAACTATGTCAATGGTCACATCCGCACTGAAAAGGCCGATCACTACGATAGTGATCACTATGAGCCTTTTGATTTTTGCAGTGCTCAGTGCAATGAATATCCCGATAGATATATTTCCCAAGCTTAACCTGCCCACCATTTACGTGATCGAATCATATGGTGGTATGTCGGCACAGCAAATGGAAGGCTTTTTTGCGACGGGACTCCAAAACCAGTTCCTGTATGTGGATGGTGTAAAAAACATTAGCAGCAAGAGCATACAGGGCTTAACTATCATCAAAATATCCTTTTACGAAACCACCAATATGGCAGAAGCATCGGCGCAGGTTGCTTTGCAGGTGAGTCGTGCCCAGGGCTTCTTCCCTCCCGGCGCTTTACCTCCGCAGGTAATACGTTACGATGCTTCATCACTTCCTGTTGGCGAACTGGTATTGGACAGTAAAAGCGAAAGCCTGAAAGGCATTTACGACCTGGCAGCCACCCGCATCAGGCCAATGTTCTCTACTATTCCCGGCCTTTCCGCTCCTCCTCCATTCGGTTCCAATGCCCGTACCATTGTGTTCAGCGTTGACCCTGATAAACTGAGAAGCTTCAACCTTACGCCTGACGAGGTGGTAGAAGCTCTGGCAAAGTTTAACGTAATGTCGCCCTCGGGTAACCTGCGCGTGGGCAATACCATGTTTTTAACCACCATGAATACGCTGGTAAAAAACACCGCGAACTTTGGCAACATCCCTGTCATTACTAAAAATGGCGTCCCTATTTATGTAAAAGATATTGCAAGAGTAACTGATGCTACCGACGTAACAGTCGACTATGCTTTGATAAACGGCAAGCGTTCGGTTTACATACCCGTTGTAAAAACGGCATCAGCTTCTACCTGGTCTGTGGTACAAGGTCTTAAAGCTAAAATGCCCGAAATGCAAAATCTGTTGCCGAATGATGTGAAAATATCTTATGAATTCGACCAATCAGTTTTCGTGGTGAATGCTGTAAAGAGTTTGATGACAGAAGGAGGTCTAGGAGCGTTGCTGACAGGCTTAATGGTACTATTATTCCTGCGCGACTGGCGGAGCAGTTTGATCGTGGTGATCACTATTCCTGTGTCGATTTTGATCGGCGTGCTTTTATTAAGCCTTTTCGGTCAAACCATCAATATTATGACTTTGAGCGGTTTGGCACTGGCAATCGGTATCCTTGTCGATCAGGCAACCGTAACTATTGAAAATATCCACCAGCACCTGGAAATGGGTAAATCCAAACGGCTCGCAATTTATGATGCCTGTGAGGAAATATCATTCCCGTTATTGCTGATCTTACTATGTATCCTGGCGGTGTTTGCACCATCCTTTATGATGAACGGCGTACCTAAGGCGATGTTCCTGCCATTGTCCTTGTCTATCGGCTTAACTATGATCATTTCTTACATACTGGCTCAAACGCTGGTTCCTATCATGAGCAACTGGATGATCAAGGCTGAACGTTACCAGCATTATCATCATGGACAAATACATGCACATGCAGGAGAAACGCTTGATAAGACAGAATTAGAACAGGTGATTATGCATCAACAAGAGGAAGAATTACATCCCGAGGAAAATGATGTGTTCGAACGGGTGAAAATGCGTTTTATAGCAATCATCAAACGAATGATGCCACGCAAAAAGCTGTATGTGCTTACTTACCTGGTTGTTGTGATCGCACTGGCCGCTATAGGTTTTGTGGTCATCGGTAAGGATATGATGCCCAAGCTTAATAATGGGGAGTTCCAGATACGGATAAAAGAACCACAGGGCACACGCCTGGAACGAACTGAAGATAAGTTTAAGGAAGTACTCAATATCATTAATCAGACGGTAAATAACCATGTTAAGATTACTTCAGGATACATCGGTTTGGTGCCGAGCAGTTTTGGCAGCAGTAACCTGTACGTGTTTAATACCGGCACGCATGAGGCGGTTTTACAGGTGAACCTGGATGAAGATTATCATGTCAACATGGACGAATTGAAAGATGCTCTGCGCAAAAACATTGCACATGCCCTGCCTGAGATGACCATCACTTTTGAGCCTATCGACATGACTGAAAAGATTATGAGTCTTGGCGCCAACACCCCAATTGAGGTGCAGGTCGCCGGAAAAGATCTGGATCAGATCAAGACTTATGGTTACAAGGTCATGGCTAAACTCAAGCAAATCCCTTACCTCCGCGATGTACAGATCAATCAGCCTCTGGATTACCCGGTGATTGCCATTTCGCTCGACAGGCTAAAGGTGGCGCAATTAGGGCTGAATGTAAGTGATATTGCAAGGTCGGTTACAGCAAGTACTTCATCAAGCCGTTTCACGCTGAAAAACCTTTGGCTCGATGAGAAGAACGCTTATACCTACCAGGTACAAACCCAGGTACCGGAGTACGTAATGAATAATATAGATGAGCTGAAAGAAATTCCTTTAGTAAAAGGCAAAAGCAGTCCTACTCTTGCCGATGTCGCAACTTTTAAGCAAACTAGCGCGCCAGCGGAGTATGACCGTACAGGTCCGCGCCGATTTATTACCATCAGCGCCAATATTTATAAAAAGGATTTGGGCATCGCCACCACCGATGTGCAAAAAGCCGTAAAATCAATCGGCACACCACCAAAAGGATTGATTGCTGAGGTTGGTGGTATGTCGGGCTTATTAACTGAAACCTTAAACAGCTTACAAAATGGTTTGGGCTTTGCCATCCTGGTTATATTTCTTCTGCTCGCCGCAAATTATCAATCGTTTAAAGTATCACTAACTGTATTGATAACTATCCCCGCGGTGATATTGGGATCAATTACTGCTTTATTGATCACCGGCAGCACGCTCAACCTCCAATCTTATATGGGTATGATTATGTCGACCGGTGTATCCGTTGCTAACGCGATCCTGATCGTAACTAATGCCGAAAACTTAAGATTGAAGTATAAAGACTCCACTAAAGCGGCAGTAACCAGTGCCTCTATCCGTTTAAGGCCTATTCTGATGACCAGTTTAGCGATGATAGCAGGTATGATCCCAATGGCCTCTGGTTTAGGCGAAGCCGGTGAGCAATCTGCTCCTCTTGGCCGTGCCGTAATCGGCGGACTGTTTGCATCCACCTTTGCTGTACTATTTATATTACCGATGGTTTTTGCCTGGGTGCAGGAAAAAACAACTTACGATTCGCCGGCGCTAATGCCAGAAGAGTCAACCGAAACCACCAATTTAAATATTCTACAACATGAAATATAGATCTTATTTGTTAATCGCTGCAACGGCATTGTTCGCAGCATGTTCAGGTAATCAAAAACCTGTTGATCTGACCGGACAACCTAGCAGCAACAATAAAAGTGCAGGTAAATATGAATTCGGCACCGTTAGCGAAAAGGCATTGTCAAGCTCAGCCAGTTTACCGGGCCAATTAGTTCCCTTTAACGAGGTTAACCTGTTTCCTAAAGTAAATGGCTTTGTAAAACAGCTATTTGTCGACCGTGGCTCGATGGTGAAAAAAGGCCAGTTGCTAATGATACTAGAAGCACCCGAAATGGAATCGCAATTGCAAGCTGCTAATTCACGGTACATGCAGGCACAAGAAAATGCGCAAGCCAGTAAAGAGAAGTACGAACGTTTAAAAGAAGCCGCCAAAGAACCAGGTTCGGTATCGACTTTGGAGCTAGATAATGCCAGTTCTAAAATGAAGGCAGATCTGGCGATGGCCCAATCAGAACGTTCCAATGTAGAAGCAGTGCGTACCATACAGGGATATCTACGCATCTACGCTCCTTTTGATGGAATGATCGTTCAAAGAAATGTGTCCCCCGGTGCGCTTGTTGCACCCGGTAAAGAAACAGATCAGCCAATGCTTATTATACAAGATGTGGACAAAATGCGCCTTACCGTTTATATTCCTGAGGACTATGTAGACAAGGTGGATCTAACTCAACCTGTAAAATTTACCTTCAATGCTATGCCCGGACAGGAACATACCGCAAAAATCAGTCGTTCCGCCAATGCCCTTGGAAGCATGCGCCAGGAAGCAATCGAGATCGACGTGATCAACCAAAACGGAAAATTAAAACCCGGCATGTATGCTGAAGTTAAGATACCGATGGTATCGGGCGCCAAATCATTGTTAGTACCTAATTCAGCCATTGTCCGCTCTACAGAAAAGGAATACATAGTAGCGGTCCGTGGCGGTAAAGCGAGCCTTGTGGACATCAAAGAAGGTTTGGCCAGCAATGATTCGACAGAGGTATTCGGCGACCTGAAACCGAATGACAAAATACTTCTTCACGCTTCCGACGAGATCAAACAAGGAGACAGTATACAATAAAGCTAAAGGTTACTTTACTGTGTTAAGGCCGGTAGTCCCTTTGATTATCGGCTTTTTTATGTATTGTTCTTACGTAAATAATTAAATTATCTAACTGGTAATCAATTAGATAATTCCGTTTGTCAAAAAATATTTTAAATAAGTTTTGGCTTATTCATTTAATATCTTCTATATTTACACTACTAAATCAGTAGATTATATAGATATTATAGAATATAATGAAATTAAATATTTAAGTAAAAGCAATAAATAAGTCACAATAACGCCAACCTAATAATTTGAACTAATACTAACATGAAACAATTTTATTTACGGAAAACCTTTTTTGTCCTGATCCTCCTTTTTGCAGCAATTATATCAAAAGCACAATCCAATGATGAGTTGCTTAATCTGCTTATCAAAAAGAATTTATTAACCCAGCACGAAGCTGATTCATTACGAGCTGACCTTGCTTTAAAAGAACAGCAGAAACGTGATAAAGAAAAAGAAAATCAACATAATATATCAATAGGCAGTCGTGCACTGCAAATAAGTGGTTTGGTTCAGGCTCGTTACCAGGGTTTTGCTCAAAGCGGTGTAAATGATGCATTCGACGTTCACCGTGCCCGTTTGGATGCAAAAGGTAACATTACCGACCAATGGTCTTATGAAGTCTATGCTGAGTTTGCCGGCAACGTCAAATTGCTTGAGGCTTATACTACTTATAAGTTTGCCGATTTCCTAAAATTCCAGGCGGGTCAGTTTAAAGTGCCGATTGGGTATGAAAGCTTGGTTGGGGACTCTCAATTAGATTTCATCGACCGCTCACAGGTAGTGGAAGCTTTGGCCGGAAGATCAAAAGATGTGATTGGTAACCAGGTTGGCCGCGACCTTGGTATCCAGGTGGGCGGAAGCTTTGTTAAGATAAATGACCGCTACCTGTTCGATTATACCTTCGGTGTATTCAATGGCGCAGGTTATAATGCAACTACCGATAATAACAACCACAAAGATTTGGCTGCCCGTTTATGTATCCACCCTATTAAAGGGCTCGACTTAGGCGGCAGCTTATACGAGGGCGAAGATATCCCGGCAGCCACCACAAAAGTGCCCAACCCAGTTACCCAGGCCCGCAACCGCTATGGCTTTGATGGCCGTTATGTTACCGGCCCGTTCTCTGTAACTGCTGAGTACTTGCATGGTACCGATGCTTCTGTTCACCGCGATGGCTGGTATGCACAAGCTGGTTATTTTGTGATTCCACAAGTTCAACTAGTGGCTAAATATGATACTTATGATCCGACCAAGACGGTTACCACAGACCGCTCAACTATTTATAACGGAGGAGTAAATTTTGTATTCAACAAATGGACAAAACTGGCGGTCGATTACCTGTATAAACGCGAAGAAACTGTTCAAATCAAAAACAACGTGATCGAAGCGCAATTGCAGATCGCATTCTAAAAAACACAAACGCAATAACAATGAAACGCACATTATTACTATCGAAAACTATACTATCATTTGCAGCAATAACCGGTATAGTTGTCACATTATCATCCTTTAAAAAGGCTGAGAGCAAACCGGCGCCTGATGATCTGAAAGGCACCATCAACATTTCAGGTGCATTCGCCCTCTATCCTATTACTGTGAAATGGGCTCAGGAGTTTAAAAAGGCACATCCAAATGTGGTATTTAATATTTCGGCGGGCGGCGCAGGCAAAGGTATTACAGATGCCTTATCCGGCTTGGTTGATATCGGTCTTGCTTCGAGGGATATTAATCCTGCCGAAGTTAAAAAAGGCGCTTACACTATTTATGTGACCAAAGATGCCGTTGTGCCGACCTTTAATACTGCTAACCCCAATGCGGCCATCCTTGAAGCAAAAGGAGTAAAACGCGATCAGTTTTTGAGCGTCTTTGTAAGCGGTTCGATCAAGAACTGGAACCAATTAGGTGGAAAAGTTTCGGTGCCTATCCATGTTTATACCCGGTCAGATGCTGCAGGTGCAGCTGAAACATGGGCAAAATATTTCAATAAGAAACAGGAGGATCTGTTAGGCGTAGGTGTTTATGGCGACCCTGGTTTGGCGCAAGCAGTAAAAAAAGATGTTACCGGTATCGGTTATAATAACCTGGCTTACCTGTATGATCTGAAAACACGCAAACAGGCGGCCGGTGTTCATGCCCTGCCAATCGATGTAAATGGTAACGGTAAAATAGATGCTGATGAAAATTTCTATGATACTATCGATCACCTGACTGATGCTATCGGATCTGGTAAATACCCATCCCCGCCGGCACGTAATCTTGGCTTCCTGTTCAAAGGAAAGCCAACACGCCCTGAATTGGTGGCATTCGTAAAATTTGTATTGACCGAAGGCCAGAAGTATGTTGACGAAAACGGGTATATCCAACTTTCGAAACAGAAAATAGCTGAGGAGTTGAAGAAGATTTAATTAGTGGGTTGTTGATTGGGTTAAGTGATTGATTGAGTTGATTAGGTTAATACCCCCAACTCAATCAACTTAATCTAACTCAATCCAACTTAATCAACCAAACCATAATGCAATTCCGATTACTAAAAGATAAAGTTCTTTCAAAAATAATGCTTTTGCTTACCATACTATCGGTTTCGGTAGTAGTGGTGATAGGCATTGGTTTATACTATAAATCTGTCCCGGTACTTAGTAATTCGTCCTGGTGGCATTTGCTTACCTCGAGGGAATGGAAGCCGCTTAAAGGTTTATTTGGTTTCTTTCCATTCATCATGGGTACACTATGGGTCACGGGTATAGCTATTATTATTGCTTTGCCCTTGTGTTTACTCAGTTCGTTTTATATTACCGAATATGCACCCCATCGGGTCAGGAAAATACTGGTGCCCTTTGTTAACCTGTTATCGGGTATTCCCCCGGTAATTTTTGGTGTATGGGGAGTATTGTTTATTATTCCGCTTATACAAAATCATATCGCTCCGCATTTTGTAGAATTCTCTACGGGTTACAGTGTACTGGCAGGTGGTATTGTGCTGGCGGTAATGATATTCCCGCTCATTGTCAGTATTGTATGCGAAGTGCTCGCTACCATTCCTAAAGAGTTAAAAGAAGCATCCCTATCCTTAGGTGCTACCAAATGGGAAACTATCCGTAAAGTATACCTGCGAAAGGCTACGCCGGGCATCATAGCCGCTGCGGTATTAGCCATCTCCCGTGCTTTTGGCGAAACGATAGCCGTACTGATGGTATGCGGAAATAACGCGGCCGTACCACATTCTGTATTCGATTCAGGTTATCCACTGCCAGCTTTGATCGCTAATAACTACGGTGAAATGCTATCCATACCCATGTACGATTCCGCGTTGATGTTTGCCGCATTGCTGTTATTCATCATTATTTTACTATTTAACATTATATCAAGGGTGATACTAACCCGGTTGGAAAGGAGGCTTGCAGCATGACAAGGCGAAAATTAGAAGAAAACTTTTTTAGGATACTGATGCTAATGTCGATCATAGTAGTAGCAGGCAGCTTCTTTCTCATCGTAGGCACTATTTTTTACAAAGGCGTACCCTTTATGAATTGGGACATGATCACCAAAATACCCGGTGGAGGATTTTATATTGGTAAAGAAGGCGGTGTTTTGAACGCAATAATTGGCTCCTTATATGTGGCCGGCGGCGCAACCGTACTAGGACTTCTTATCAGTATACCGGTAGCTATATACATTAATATGTATCTGGGAAATCGAAATGTTATCGCCAATTCATTACGTATTGCCTTTGATGTGCTGTTTGGTATCCCATCCATAGTTTACGGTGCTTTCGGCTTTCTCATTATGGTTTATTTTGGCATCAAAGCATCGTTGCTTGGTGGTATTCTGGCAGTCACGCTATTGGTGATTCCGATCCTGGTACGTACGCTGGACGAAGTGATTATTACAGTACCAAAGGAACTCCGGGATGCTTCTTTAGCGCTGGGCGCAACGCGCTGGGAAATGTCAAAAGTGGTTCTGCGGCAAATCAGGCCGGGAATCTTCACTGCTATCCTGTTATCATTTGGTCGTGCAATTGGTGACGTGGCGTCTGTCTTGTTTACTGCCGGTTTCAGCGATAATATTCCCACATCTTTACATCAACCCGCGGCAACGCTGCCTTTAGCCATATTCTTTCAATTAGGTAGCCCTGTAGAAGAAGTTCAGGGACGTGCTTATGCCTCAGCTTTAATATTAACTATCGTAGTATTGATCATTACCGTTTTGTCGTCCTTATTGGCAAAGCGGTTCTCTAAAAACAAAATCCAGTAGTCATGACGAACAATCCGCATATCAGCGTTCAGCATTTAAATGTCAGCGTGGGTAATCACGAGATACTGAAGGACATTACAATAAACATCCCTAATAAAAAAGTGGTATCTATTATTGGGCCTTCAGGCTGTGGTAAGACCACGTTACTTAAGTCTTTTAATCGTCTGTTGGACGACACTCCAGATGTAAAAGTCACCGGCAAAGTATTGGTAGATGGTGAAAATATTTACGACCCTAAAGCTGAAGTCACCCATATCCGTAAAAAAATGGGTCTTCTTTCACAGCGGCCTTATCCTTTGCCAATGTCTATTTACGACAATGTGGCCTACGGCCCTCGTCTGCATGACCGGCCTAAAAAGGCTGAGCTGGATGAGCTGGTGGAAACCCAACTAAAGGCCACAGGTTTATGGAACGAGGTGAAAGATCGTTTGCATGCCCCTGCTTCGCGTCTTTCTATCGGTCAGCAGCAGCGCTTGTGCCTGGCACGAGGATTGGCTGTGGAGCCGGAAATCATTTTAGGTGACGAATCCACTTCTGCACTCGATCCGGTGTCGACGAGTATTATTGAAGATCTTTTTATTCATCTAAAACAAAAATATACCATCGTACTGGTAACTCATATCTTGCGCCAGGCGCGAAGAGTATCGGATTACATCATCTTTGTTTATATGGGGAAGATCATCGAATTCGGTCCGACCGAAGAGCTTTTGTTAAACCCGCAAAAGGAATTAACAAAAGAGTATGTGAAAGGGTTTATAAGTTAAATTGTCTGAATCAGAATTTACAGAATTTAAGAATTAACAGGATTCTGAAAATCTTTTAATTCTGTAAATCCTGATTCACACTACTTCAAAAATCTTCTTATAATAACCACCCTCCTCACGGTATCGATCAATAGATCGTGCCCGGCATGGGCAGCAACATCTACACCACCAAAAGGTGTTCCTGGCAGAAAAGACGTTCCGGAACCGATAATATCGCCGTTGATTTGCACAGGGTATTGCGTTGTGTAAGAACCATCAGAATTCCGCTTAAACACATAATCATACTTCACTCTAAAAGCTGTATTTGTTGTGACTGGAGTGTTTTTAGAAGTATCCTTGGTTCTGGTCTGACCGAATGCCGTAACAGTTCCTACGATCAAAACGGTCAATAAGATTAACTTTTTCATTTCCGTTTAATAGGTATCTTTAATCATAAACATTAAATGAGAGTTTTGTTTCAGGATTGCTGGTTGTAGCGTTTCATAACCATCTAACGTATTGGTTTTTAATCAGTAGGGCATGAAAAGATATTCTCGTGAAATCATTGCGCTTTTGCTTTTGGCCATAGCTTTTACAGCTTGCAAAAAAGAACATCAACTGCCTGTGTCTGTATTTACTAATCACGGGACTATTAGCCTGGATTATAGAATGTGTATGACCTGTGGTGGTTATTTGATTGTGTTCGATAACGACACATCCGTTGTCTACCGTTCATTCCAGGTTCCCGCTAATTCTGGCATTACTTCTGACACCAAATTCCCCATAAAGGCCACCATTGGCTGGAAACCTGATACAACGGTACATATTCCACATTTTATCTCGATCACGTCGCTTAAGCTCGATAAATAAAGATCAATCTTCATTCAAATGGCAATTATTATCACTATAATTCCCATCAATCAGCTATAATTTATTAATATTGAAGCCAGAATTATACGAATACCCAATGGCTTTTAATTATCACCGTATTGTAGTAAAGATCGGTTCGAATGTTTTGACGCAGAAAGATGGCTTACCCGATCTGAAACGCATTGGTCATCTGGTGGAGCAAATTGCCACAATTAAAAAGCAAGGCAAAGAAGTGATATTAGTATCATCGGGCGCTGTAGCTTCAGGTCGCAGTATGATAACGGTGTCTGAAAAAGCAGACGCGGTGGCTGCACGACAGTTGCTTTCTTCAATCGGTCAGGTTAAGCTTATCAATACTTATTCCAATCTGTTTAGCAAGTATGATATGCTTTGCTCGCAGATATTAGTTACTAAAGAGGATTTTCGCGACAGGTTACACTACCTCAACATGCGCAATTGCCTCGAAGTACTCTTGCAGCACCAGGTAATACCGGTAGTAAATGAAAATGACGTTGTTTCGGTTACCGAGCTAATGTTTACCGATAATGATGAACTTGCTGGATTAATTGCTTCTATGTTAAATGCTCAGGCGTTAATTGTGTTGAGTAATGTAGATGGCATTTACGACGGCGATCCTAAATTATCGACTTCAAAAGTGATAAAAGAGATCGATAATTCAACCCTTGATTTATCAGCCTTTGTTACTTCAGGCCGTTCTCAATTCGGTCGCGGCGGGATGATTACTAAATCGACTATGTCGCAAAAAGTAGCACAATTAGGCATTGCAGTGCACATTGCCAATGGTACGCGCGATAATATTTTGACTGATGTACTTGCAGACAAGGTGATTCATTCCAGGTTTATTCCCGATAAAAGCAAATCAGGCAAAAAGAAATGGATAGCACATTCTGTGCATTATGCTACCGGCGTGGTAAAAGTGAACGAAGGTGCTAAAACAGCCTTATTATCAAGCAAGGCGACCAGTTTATTGCCTGTTGGGATTGTTGGAATAGAGACTGATTTTAATAAAGGAGAGATCATTAAGCTGGTTGATGAGCACGACAAGCTGATCGGTTTAGGCATAGCCGAATACGGATCAGAAAAGGCCCGTGAACGGATAGGTCATAAAAACCAGAAAGCACTGGTCCATTATGACTACCTTTACTTACAGAGTTGATTTTAAAAAATACATAAGACTGTCATACGAGGTACGAATCCGCTGGCTAGCGGAATGCTATACAAAGCGAAGATGCAATGTTCGCGATTGCTTCGTACCTCGCGATAACGAGCTGAAAAGATTGCAATGGAATACAAACAATATTTTGAAGATGCATTATTAGCTGGCAGAGACATCGTGAGTGTCTCGCCTGATACGATAGTTGCTGTGCTAAATGACCTTGCTGAAGCTGCGGTAGCTCAAACTGCTCTTTTATTGCAGGAAAATAAGAAAGATCTGGACCGGATGGATGTCAACGATCCCAAATATGATCGTTTAAAGCTGACTGAAGCACGCATAAAAGATATTGCAAAGGATATGGTAAATGTAGCCGGTCTCCCCCATCCGCTTGGTCATATCCTCTCAGAGAAAACTATGCCCAATGGGCTGAATATAAAAAAGATTAGTGTGCCATTAGGTATTGTTGGTGTAATCTATGAGGCACGTCCTAATGTGACTTTTGACGTATTTGCTCTTTGTTTTAAAACCGGCAATGTTTGTATTCTGAAAGGCGGAAGCGACGCTGAATATTCCAATAAAGCTATCATCAAGACCATTCATAGTGTATTGATTAAGCATGGCATCAATAAAAATGTTGCCGTTCTCTTACCTCCCGAACGTGAAGCTACTGAAGCTTTGCTAAATGCTATCGGATATATCGATGTGCTTATCCCCCGCGGCAGCCAGAGCCTGATTGATCATGTACGCCAACAAAGCAAGGTGCCTGTAATTGAGACTGGTGCCGGAATTGTGCATACCTATTTTGATGAAACCGGTGATCTAAGAAAAGGCAGCGAGATTGTTTTTAATGCTAAAACACGGCGTGTAAGCGTTTGTAATACGCTGGATTGTTTGGTGCTCCATTCTTCGCGCATATCTGATCTTCCTGATCTAGCCAAAAAGCTGGCAGAAAAGGATGTGGAGATATTTGCTGATGAAAGAGCTTATAATTCATTGAAAGGCAATTATCCTGATGCACTACTCAAAAAAGCCCAACCTGAACATTTCGGTACAGAGTTTTTAGATTATAAAATGGCCACTAAAACGGTAGATAGCTTTGATGAGGCTTTAAATCATATTGCAGGTCATAGCTCCAAACATAGCGAGGCTATTATTACTGAAAATGCCGACAATGCGGCTATATTCCTTAACCAAGTTGATGCTGCCGCTGTATATGTAAATGCTTCTACGGCCTTTACCGATGGTGCCCAATTTGGTTTAGGTGCCGAAATAGGTATCAGCACCCAAAAACTACATGCCCGCGGACCAATGGGTTTACAGGAACTCACCAGCTATAAATGGATAGTTCAGGGCGATGGACAGGTGCGGAATCCGTAAATTATAGTCATAGGAAATACTATTTCGGTCAGACAAAGCGTTTATTTGCCAACAACTCTAAACCGGCCAATGCGCATTGTATTCAATTATTATAAAACGATTCAAATCATCAATGCACCATTTTCTTTTATTTTTGGTTTCCTCTTTGGGATCAATGCCTTCCTAATTTGCTTTTGCACATTTGGACTGTTTCTTTCGGTGTTTTATTTTGAGCTGTTTTATAAGCAGCAATATTACTTCTATTTCAATAAAGGATTTTCGAGATCACAATTAATAAGCTCCTCCTTTTTGGGAAATGGAATATTGACAGCATTGTTTATAACAGCTAAGCAAATTTTTCACCTATGAAAAATTTGCTGGAAGTAGACAGTGTAATGATCGCATTTGATAATAGAAATGTGCTTAATGGATGCTATTTTAAGTGCGAGACCGGAGATATTATCGGCCTGCTTGGGAGAAACGGTTGCGGGAAGTCATCCTTGTTAAAAATCGTCTTTGGAACACTTTCCACTCACAATAAATTTATCAGGATCAATCAAAAAGTTTATGATCAACCCTATAAACACACGAATCTTATCGCCTATTTACCGCAACATGATTTCCTACCTAAAAATTTGTCGGTAAGGAAGATCATTAATATCTATATCGATTTCAGTTCTAAAAGAGAGATTATTTTTAATGACAATCGCTTAAAATATCACCTCGAAAAAAAAATCACGGAACTATCCGGCGGTGAGCTAAGGTATCTGGAAATACTATTGCTTGTCAATCTAAAAGTAAAGTTTATCCTTCTTGATGAGCCATTTTCAAAAGTTGAACCGCTTTTTAAAGACGTAATTGTCAATCTCATAAAAGAATATAGTTCAACTATTGGCTTTGTTATTACAGATCACGATTACACAAATATCATAGCTGCTAGTAATCATATTATTTTGATAACTAATGGGGCATGTAAGTCAATCGATGACGTTACAGAGCTGGAGCGGTTTAATTATGTTCCAATAGGTACATTTAATTGAAGTGCTCCGACTAATTTTTTAACTATTTGTTATTACAAGTGTTTACCTTTGAGAGGTAGACAGTTATGAACCTAACTTCAGTCAATCCGGTTAACGGAAAAGTATTAAAGAAATACCACGCGCATACGACCCGGCAGGTTGAACAGAAAATTGCTCAAACGCACAAAGCCTGGCTCAAGTGGCGAAACTCTCCCCATGAAGAGCGCAGCAAGCTTTTGACCAATATGGCGGCAGTATTGCAAACGCGCAAATCTGAATTTGCAATACTGATGGCACACGAAATGGGCAAACCCGTTAATCAGGGCGTTGCCGAGATCGAAAAATGCGCGGCGGTATGTGAATATTATGCTGAAAATGCATCCAAATACCTCAGCGATCAAATCATCGAAACCGACGCTTCTAAAAGCTTTGTAACATTCCAACCTATTGGTGTAGTGTTAGCCGTTATGCCCTGGAACTTTCCGTTCTGGCAAGTATTCCGTTTCCTTGCTCCTGCTTTGGCTGCCGGTAACTGCGGTGTATTAAAACATGCCGCTAACGTACCGGGCTGTGCTGTGGCAATTGAAGAAGTTGTTCACCGGGCAGGCTCCCCCGATTACGTTTTCCAATCACTTATGGTAAATAATGCCATGGTCGAAAACATAATTGAGAACCCTTTAATACAGGCCGTTACTCTTACTGGTAGTACCAATGCCGGCAAAATGGTGGCGCAAAAAGCAGGTTCACTTATCAAAAAAACTGTTCTGGAATTAGGGGGCAGCGACGCATATGTTGTTCTGTCTGATGCCGACCTGGAACAGGCGGCGGAAATTTGCGTGAATAGCCGTATCATCAATAGTGGCCAGAGTTGCATCGCCGCCAAGCGGTTTATTGTAGTAAAATCGGTAGAAAAAGAGTTTACGCAACTGTTTCTCAATAAAATGAAAGCCAAAAAGCTGGGCGATCCATTGGATGTCAATACCGCTATAGGTCCACAAGCTCGAATTGATCTGCGAAACCAATTACATGAGCAAGTAAAACTATCTATAAAAAAAGGTGCAAAATGCATTTTAGGCGGATCATTACCCAAAGGCAAAAATGCTTTTTATCCTGCCACTATCCTTACTAAAGTCAAAGCCGGCATGCCTGCTTATGATGAGGAATTATTCGGTCCCGTAGCATCTATTATAGTGGCCAAAGACGAATCAGACGCAATACATAAAGCCAATAACAGCGCTTTCGGTTTAGGTTCTGCAATATTTACCAAAGACAAAGTTAAAGGCGAAAGAATAGCTGCTACCCAACTACAGGCAGGTTCCTGCTTCGTCAATTCCCTTGTTAAATCCGATCCGCGATTGCCCTTCGGTGGTATTAAACAATCCGGCTACGGCCGTGAATTAGGCATGTTTGGTATACATGAATTTGTGAATATAAAGACAGTTTTTGTTCAGTGAGTTGGTGAGTAGTGACTAGTGACTAGTTGGATTTTTGACAATGATGTTGACTTAAATAAAAATATCATATAACTGGTATAAATTTTTGATTATTAGCGTTAATTAACTACAGGTTAATACAATCAGCCTACGTTGGAGATAGTTATTAGTCACTGACTACTCACTATTCAACATTCACTAAATTACCATCCCCTGACTTTACAACAATTTTCAAAAGCGTATCTTTGCATCCCAATATGAGTAAGCACGGCAGGATATTAGTAGCGATGAGTGGCGGAGTTGATAGTTCGGTTGCATCGATCATGCTGCATGAACAGGGTTATGAAGTGATCGGCCTTACCATGAAAACATGGGACTATGCTTCATCAGGTGGAAGCCCAAAAGAAACCGGCTGCTGTAGCCTGGATAGTATTAACGATGCACGTGCTTTGGCCGTTGGCTATGGCTTTCCTCATTATATTCTCGATATACGCAGCGAATTCGGCGATTTTGTGATCGATAACTTTGTTGACGAATACCTTGCCGGCCGTACCCCTAACCCATGTGTGTTGTGCAATACCCATATCAAATGGGAAGCTTTATTAAAGCGTGCCGATAAGTTGGATTGCGAATTCATAGCTACCGGGCATTACGCCAATATCCGAATGCATGATAATGGCCGCTATGTGGTATCGAAAGGTCTGGATGAAAACAAAGATCAGTCCTATGTGCTATGGGGCGTATCTCAGAAGAACCTTGCCCGTACCAAATTCCCTCTGGGAAGCTTTACCAAAGCAGAGATCAGGCAGATGGCTTTAGAGATGGGCCAGGTAGAATTGGCGGCTAAAAGTGAAAGCTACGAGATATGCTTTGTCCCCGATAACGATTACAGGGCTTTTTTACGACATAAAGTGGAAGACCTGGATGAACGTGTAGGCAAAGGTAATTTCGCACTAACAGACGGCACTATAGTGGGTCAGCACCAGGGATACCCTTTTTATACCATCGGTCAACGTAAGGGATTGGGCATTGCATTGGGCCACCCTATGTTTGTTACCCGTATTGATCCCCACACCAATACCGTGTTTTTAGGTACACAGGAAGAGCTGGAACGTAAAGAAGCGTGGGTACGCAATCTCAACCTGGTTAAATATGAAAGCATCACCGAACCTATTGAAGCAGTAACCAAGATACGCTACAAAGATGCCGGTACCGAAAGCTCCATCGTACAAATGGGTGAGCATATGAAAGTAGATTTCACGCACAATGTAAGCGGTATTGCCCCCGGCCAGTCGGCTGTATTCTACGAAGGCAATGACCTTTTGGGGGGCGGGTTTCTGATTTGATTTTTTATTGAAAGGTTGTAAAGTTGGAGGGTTGAAAAGTTATTTTTGTCTGTCCGTAACTAAGAGACAATCCAACAATTAAGTCAACCTTACAACATTCCAACTTTTCAACTTTACAACCTCGCAGAGAAAAACAAATTTGCGTTTCCCTTACTTTATGTTTTATTTGCAGAAAAATAACTCGCTTAATGGCTAAAAATCTACTCATTGTTGAATCTCCGGCGAAAGCCAAAACTATCGAAGGGTACCTCGGTAAAGACTTTACTGTAAAGTCGAGCTATGGGCACATCCGCGATCTGGTGAAGTCGGAAGATGCTATCGACATCGCTAATAACTTTGCACAAAAATATGAAGTACCTCCTGATAAGAAGCAAGTAGTAAGCGAGTTAAAGAAATTAGCGAAGGAAGCGGAAATGGTTTGGCTCGCATCCGATGAGGACCGTGAGGGAGAAGCTATTTCCTGGCATTTATTTGAGACGCTCGGTTTAAAAGACGCCTCTACCAAACGTATCGTTTTTCACGAGATTACCAAACCCGCCATTTTAAAAGCGATTGAGAATCCGCGTAAAATAGATTATAACCTGGTTAATGCACAGCAGGCTCGCCGTGTATTGGATAGATTGGTGGGTTTCGAACTTTCACCTGTTTTATGGAAAAAAGTAAAGCCGTCGCTATCTGCGGGACGTGTACAATCTGTTGCCGTTAGGTTGATTGTCGATCGTGAGCGCGAGATCAATAAATTTCAATCAGAGGCTGCATTTAAGATCGTTGCTATATTTGGCAAGGGTAAAGAAGCTTTTAAAGCTGAACTGCCTGAACGTTGGGCTAAGCAGGAGGACGCCGAAAAGTTCCTGAAGGATTGTATCGGTGCCGATTTCAACGTAAACTCGCTCGAAACCAAACCGGCTAAACGCTCACCCGCTGCACCGTTCACTACTTCTACTTTGCAACAGGAAGCCAGCCGTAAGCTAGGTTTTTCGGTATCGCGTACTATGCAGGTTGCTCAAAAGCTGTACGAATCCGGTAAGATCACCTATATGCGTACCGACTCGGTGAACTTATCCGACCTGGCTTTGAATGCAGCAGCACAAGAGATCAACTCAGCTTATGGCGAAAAATACCATCAGCTTAGAAAATATAAAACTAAAGCCGCCGGTGCACAGGAAGCACACGAAGCTATCAGACCGACTTATTTTGATGCGCACACCATCGATGGTGATGCTTCAGAAAAACGCCTGTATGAGCTGATCTGGAAACGAGCTATCGCTTCCCAAATGAGTGAAGCTTTATTTGAGAAGACCGTTGCAAAAATCGGTATATCAACGCGTAAAGAGGAATTGGTGGCCAACGGTGAGGTGATGAAATTCGACGGCTTCCTGAAAGTTTACCTGGAGTCGGTGGATGATGAAGAAGATACTCAGAATAGTGAAGATAATGCTATACTGCCACCATTAGTCAAAGGCCAGCGCCTCGATTTGCAGGAAATGACTGCTACCGAGCGTTTCTCCCGCCCTGCTGCCCGTTATACCGAGGCAAGCCTGGTAAAAAAACTGGAAGAGCTGGGTATCGGCCGTCCGTCTACTTACGCGCCTACTATTTCCACCATACAAAACCGTGGTTATGTAGTAAAAGAAGATCGTGAAGGAAAGCAACGCAGTTTCAAGGTCTTAACGCTGAAAGGTGCTAATATCACTAAAGAAGAAAAAACCGAAAATACAGGCGCTGAACGCGGTAAATTGTTCCCAACCGACATCGGCTCGGTAGTGAACGATTTCCTGGTGCAATACTTTAATGGCATCGTTGATTATCATTTTACTGCCGGTGTAGAAAAGCAGTTCGACGAGATTGCCCAGGGAATGGAAGAATGGACAAATATGATCCGCAAATTCTATAATCCGTTCCATAAAGAAGTGCAGAACACCATCGAGACTGCCGATAAAGCTACCGGCGAGCGTGATTTGGGTATTCACCCGGATAATGGCAAAAAGGTATCTGTGCGTATAGGCCGCTTTGGGCCGTTTGTGCAGGTCGGCGATAGTGATACCGAAGAGAAACCGCTTTATGCCAGTCTGCGTGCAGGTCAGAGCATAGAGACCATCACTTTAGAAGATGCACTTGAACTGTTTAAGCTGCCGAAGAAAGTAGGCGTATTTGAAGATAATGAAATGACTGTTGCCATAGGCAAGTTCGGGCCGTATATCCGTCATAATAGTGCGTTCTATTCGCTGCCTAAAGGTCTCGATCCCTTAGATGTATCGGAAGAGCAAGCGATTGAGATCATACAGGATAAGCGTAAACGCGATTCAGAGCGCCTGATCAAGACATTCGACGAAAACCCGGATGTAAAGATCCTGAACGGTCGTTGGGGGCCTTATATTGAATTCGGCAAACAGAACGTTAAAATACCAAAAGGCAAAGAACCTAAAGACCTCACCTACGAGGATTGCAAGGCCCTTGCCGACGCCGAAGCCAAGGCACCAAAGAAGAAGTTTGTGAAGAAGAAATAGTTGGTTGGTGAGTGGTTAAGTAGTTGAATAGTTGATTGAGTGAATAGTTAAATTGTTCTATAACCAACAGCATAATCAACCACTTAACCATTCAACCATTCAACATAATCAACCAACAATGATAAAAGACATCCCAGAAAATATAGTAAAGGATATCGCCATTGCGGTAGCGCTGGAGGGCGAGAGTGTGGAGAGCAAAACATGGTATGTCTACCTCATTAATATGAAGAATGAGCCGATAGAGAATGTGCTCATCACTTCAAAAGGCTATGGCGAAAAAAATGGCGAACCTATCAAAACCTCAACCCTGCGGCATATGTTCCCCCTGGTTGAAAACAGCGCCTTCGCCCTCATTGAGCCGATAGACGAATCTACCTTCGGCCTTAACAACGAATATTGGCTCAGTTACTACATCGGCCGCGAAATATTCGATAAAAAGTTCATCTTCCTGCCTGAAAGCATCGTCGAATCCAATTTCATCAAGCTCCCTATTCTCAACAAACCAGGAGTGATGATACTATAATCCAGTTTGCAGTCATTAATTGGCAGTTTGCGGTGATTTCAGCCTGCCCGCCTTTCTCTTTTACCTTTTATATTCAACTTTATCCTTCTAAGGCTTAATCCTTTATCTTTCACCTTTCACCTTTTAGCTTAAAAAATAACATTTTCTTAATCCCAATTCAACCTTTTGTCTATATTTGCGCCGGGGTAAGTCTTTTACGACCAGCTCCTCTTGAACTCCCCCAGGGTGGGAACGCAGCAAGGGTAGAGGGTTGTAGCGGTGCGATAAAAGTAGCTTACCCTTTTTTTATTTCTTCAATTTTTTGAACAGGATCCTCCCGATCTCAACAATGTTCAGGTTACATATTAAGCTTAATAACATTTTTGCAGAAGATTACATTATAATTGTGATGTTAATCAATTAATCTTGTAAATCGTGTTCAGACAACAAGAACAGACTCTATGGAAATTAAGAACGAAGAACACCACCGCACAGGTGCTTTCTATATCGATGACAATGGCACCCGTCTTGGTGAAATGCGCTACCTGGTTCGTGATAGTGTAATGAACATTTATCATACCGAAGTAGATGAAAAACTGCAAGGTCAGCATATGGGCGAAAAACTGGTGGAAGCCGGTGTAAAATACGCCCGCAAAAATCAACTAAAAATATTGCCTACTTGTACCTTTGCACGGTCGGTATTTAACCGTACACCGGCATATGATGATGTGCTGGTGAAAAATTTTTAGATAACTCAAAGTCAAAAACACGCGTCATTGCGAGGAACGAAGCAATCTCTACTCAGGACATTCACGGAGCACAATTATTTAACTATTTAACTGAACGTTCCTTAACAAATTCCTAGTCCCTGATCTGCATAGCTTAGAGATTGCTTCGTTCCTCGCAATGACGGTAATAAAATAACCAGAAATAACAATGCTCGATATACTCATAATAGGCGGCGGTCCCATTGGTTTGGCTTGTGCCCTACAAGCGCAGAAGGCCAATTTAAATTATATCATAATAGAAAAAGGCTGCCTGGCCAACTCGCTGTACAACTACCCTTCTACCATGACTTTCTTTAGTACATCAGAACGGCTGGAGATAGGCGGGATACCTTTTGTTACCACCAGCAATAAACCTAACCGTGCCGAAGCACTGGAATATTACCGGCGGGTAGCTTTCTCTAATCATCTTAAGGTGAATTTGTTTGAGGAAGTTCTTTCAGTTGTACGGACGGACAAACATTATACCGTCACCACTTCACGGGGAAAGTATGAGGCGAAGAACATTGTAGTAGCAACGGGCTTTTATGATATTGCTGTAAAGCTGGATATCCCGGGCGAAAACCTGCCAAAGGTGATGCATTACTATAAAGACCCTCACTTTTATGCCTTGCAAAAGGTAGTGGTAGTAGGATCGAGCAATTCGGCTATAGACGTGGCTTTGGAAACTTTTCGCAAAGGTGCAGAGGTGACATTGGTGATCCGTGGTGAAGAAGTTAGTCACCGCGTAAAATATTGGGTACGGCCCGATATTATCAATCGTATTAAAGAAGGCAGCATTAAGGCTTATTTCAACTCAAACCTGACCGCCATCCGCGAACACGATGTAGACATCCAGACCCCGGATGGACTGGTAACTATCCCCAATGATTTTGTTATGGCGATGACCGGTTACCGGCCTAATTTTGAATTCCTAAAGAAGATCGGCATCGATCTTTCAACCGACGCCAAGTGTATCCCTCGATACAATCACGATACAATGGAAACTAATCTGCCGGGCGTCTATCTTGCCGGCGTAGTATGCGGCGGTATGGATACGCATTTGTGGTTCATCGAAAACTCGCGGATTCATGCGGAGATGATTGTGGGGGATATTGTTTCCAAGAGTTGATTAAGTTAAGTGGTTGATTAAGTTGAATGATTGGGATCTGATTAAAATCAAGCTAGCAAATCTAACATCATAAATAATAACTGAATCAACCCTAATTCAACTTAATCAAACTCAATCAACTAACCCATAAAGTCAACTAATTCACATTAAACAAATTTTTCTTGCATAAATAAAAATTAATGCGATACTTTGCAAAAAAATAAAGAGTAACTAAAACACGCTTTTAAAATGAAACTGCAAAGCATATTTAACACCGTTGTCAGGGCTATATTTGCCCCGGCTGCTGTTGCTTTGGTTGCACCTGTGTTTGAGTATGCCCCTTCACGACGAAGGCTTTATATCCCCCGGGTTTAATTTACGCTCTGCTGATAACCCAATGATGAGGCATTTATTTTAAACTTCATCAACAAAAATCCATCTATTACGTATTGGCGGCAACGCTTCAATTTTAACGTTAATTCTTTCTACTTCAATGACTATACAAGATTTTGATATTCGGGTGGCATCTGCACAGGATGTCGATTTTGCGCAACAGATTTGTGATGAAATGGCTGAATCGGCAAAGGCACGGGGTACGGGCATAGCACAACGCTCAGCCGAGTATGTGGCAAATAAAATGCTTGAGGGAAAGGCGGTTATCGCTTTTCATAAAGACGGAACCTGGGCAGGCTTTTGTTATATCGAAACCTGGAGCGGTGAATTTGTGGCCAACTCCGGCTTGATTGTTAACCCCAATTTCCGCAAAAGCGGATTGGCCAAGGCTATCAAAGAAAGGATATTCAAACTGTCACGTACCAAATACCCAGATGCCAAAATATTTGGATTGACCACTGGCCTGGCAGTAATGAAGATCAACTCTGACCTGGGTTACGAGCCTGTAACCTACTCGGAACTTACCCAGGATGAAAAATTTTGGGAAGGATGCAAAAGTTGTGTGAACTATGATATCCTGATGAGCAAGGACCGTAAGAATTGCATGTGCACTGCCATGTTGTTTGACCCGGCAGAAAAGCAAAAGGAATATGAGGATAAGATGAAAAAAATCACTCATAAAGCCACATTACTCGAGCGTATTGAGAACGCAATAAAAAAAAGAATGGATAAATTTAGCTTTGAGTTCAAGGTTTAAAAAGTGAGAGTTTCTCCTCGTTATGGACGGACAAATAAAACGTAGAGACGCGATGCGTTGCATCTCCACGGAATATCAAAAGAATAATATCATAATATTAACATAACAAATAATAGAGTGAAAACTATGTAATTTATTCGGGCGAAAAAACTTTTACCTTTCGCCTTTTAGCTTTCACCTTTAAAAAACATGAAAAAGAAAGTAGTATTGGCTTACAGCGGTGGTTTGGATACCTCATTCTGCTGCATCTATTTGACACGCGATCTTGGTTTAGAAGTTCACTCTGTAATTGTTAACACAGGCGGTTTTAGTGCCGATGAACTGTATAATGTTGAACAGCGCGCTTACCGCATGGGCGTTACTTCGCACCACGTGGTTGACGAGACTGAGAATTTCTACAACACCTGCGTACGTTATCTTATTTATGGTAACGTATTAAAAAATAACACTTACCCCCTTTCAGTAAGTGCTGAACGTGTAAGCCAGGCTACAGCAATAGCTAATTATGCCAAAGAAATTGGTGCGGAATATGTTGCTCATGGTAGTACCGGTGCCGGTAACGACCAGGTACGCTTTGATATGATCTTCAATATACTGGTGCCAAATGTGCAGATCCTCACTCCTATCCGCGACCTGAAATTGAGCCGCGAAGAAGAGATCGAATACCTAAAAAAACACGGTGTTGATATGAACTTCGAGAAGGCTAAATATTCTATCAACAAGGGCATTTGGGGAACATCAGTTGGCGGTAAAGAAACCTTGACTTCTAACCTGGGCTTACCAGAAGATGCATGGCCTACCCCAATGACAGCATCAGGCACAAGACATATCGAACTTGAATTTGAAAAAGGCGAATTGGTTGCATTGGATGGTCAGAGATATAGCCACCCAACACAGGCTATACAGGCATTGCAGGCAATTGCTCAGCCTTATGGCATTGGCAGGGATATTCACGTGGGTGATACCATTATCGGTATCAAAGGACGTGTGGGTTTTGAGGCTGCTGCACCAATGGTCATCATCAAGGCCCACCATACCTTGGAAAAACATGTGCTGACCAAATGGCAATTATCGTGGAAAGACCAGTTATCTTCATTCTATGGCAACTGGCTGCACGAAGGCCAGTTCCACGATCCGATCATGCGCAATATTGAGGCATTCCTGACTGATACGCAGAAAAATGTAAGTGGTAAAGTGTTTGTTGAACTGAACCCTTACCGTTTCCAAATTACAGGTATCGAGTCGGGCCATGATCTGATGTCGAGCAAATTTGGCAGCTATGGCGAGATGAACAATGCCTGGACGGGCGAAGATGTAAAAGGCTTTTCCAAAATATTTGGTAACCAGGTAATGATCTATCACAAAGTAAATCAATCTGAATAAATGGGAAATCCTGTCTTTTCAAAAAGCGAATGTACAAGCCACTATAAATGGGGTGATGACTGCTACGGCTGGAACTTTATAGATACGGACGGGTTATCTGTTAAGCAGGAATTGATGCCGCCCGATACAGCCGAGCAATTGCACTATCACGAAAAGGCGACACAGGTATTTTTTATTATCAAAGGCAAAGCAACTTTTATCATCGACGGTGTTGAGAGTGAGCTGAAGCCTGAACAGGGTATAGAAATAAAACCGGGACAAAAACATTTTATCAGCAACAGAGAAAATACCGACCTGGAATTTATTTTATACTCAACACCATCTCCAAAAAATGACAGGATCAACATCAAATAAAATTAAGGCGGGTATTGTTGGTGGCGCCGGATACACGGGTGGCGAGATGCTGCGGATATTGATAAATCATCCTAATGTAGAGATTGTATTTGCCCACAGCAACAGCAATGCCGGCAACTATGTTTACCAGGTACATAACGATCTATTCGGCGATACCGATCTGAAATTCGCTAGCGAGTTATCTAATGACATTGACGTTCTGTTTTTGTGTGTTGGGCATGGCGATGCAAAGAAGTTTTTAGATGCGAACTCGATATCGAATCATATTAAGATCATCGACCTAAGTCAAGATTTTAGATTAACTCAAAGTTCAACACTCAATACCCGCAACTTTGTATACGGCTTACCTGAATTGAACAGAGATGCTATAAAATCAGCTCAAAATGTGGCTAATCCGGGGTGCTTTGCAACTTGCTTGCAATTAGGGTTACTACCTTTAGCTGCAAAAGGATTATTGAATGGAGAGGTGCACATTACCGGTACAACGGGTTCAACAGGCGCAGGTCAGAGTTTATCAACTACTACGCACTTTACATGGCGTAATGATAACCTGTCTATTTACAAAGCATTTGAGCATCAGCATCTAAGAGAGGTTAATCAGTCTGTTAAGCAATTACAGGCAGGTTTTGATCATCCTATCAACTTCGTACCTTATCGCGGGGATTATACAAGAGGCATTATTGCTTCTATTTATATCGATTGTGAGCTATCAGGTGACGGAGCGTTGAAGTTATTCGAAGATTACTATGCAGGTCATCCGTTTACACATGTCACCAAACGTAATATCGACTTAAAGCAGATAGTAAACACCAATAAATGCTTTATACAAGTAGCAAAACATGGTAGTAAATTATTAATTACCAGCATTATAGACAATTTACTTAAAGGAGCATCCGGGCAGGCTGTTCAGAATATGAACTTGTTGTTTGGCCTTGATGAGTCTGCTGGTTTGAGGTTGAAAGCAACAGCCTTTTAACCTTTCGCCTTTCACCCTTAACCTACAAGAACATGAAACTATTCGACGTATATCCAATCAACCCCATCAACATCGTAAAAGGTGTTGGCAGCTTAGTTTATGATGACAAGGGAACTGAGTACCTTGATCTGTACGGTGGTCACGCCGTAATATCAATTGGTCATACTAATCCGCATTATGTAAAGCGATTGGAAGATCAATTACATCAGATAGGTTTCTATTCAAACTCTATCGAGATCCCTCTGCAAAAACAATTAGCGGAGAAACTGGGACATGTTTCAGGTAAGGAAGATTACCAACTGTTCCTATGTAATTCCGGAGCTGAGGCAAATGAAAATGCGCTTAAACTGGCTTCGTTTTATAATGGCAAGAAAATGGTAATCGCCTTCCGTAAATCATTCCACGGACGAACATCTTTAGCAGTAGCCGCAACTGATAATCCAAAGATCGTTGCACCGGTTAACGAAACTGATAATGTGATCTTTCTTCCCTGGTGCGATGAAGCAGCTTTGGAACAAGCTTTTAACAAGTATGAGATATCATCTGTCATTATTGAGGGCATACAGGGTGTTGGCGGTATACAGGTAGCCAGTGTGAGCTTCCTGCAAAAGATACGTTCATTATGCGATCAGTATAATGCCGTGTTTATTGCCGATTCAGTTCAATGTGGTTACGGACGGACAGGAAAGTTCTTCTCTCACGATTTTGCAGACATTAACGCCGATATCTATAGCATGGCTAAAGGAATGGGTAATGGCTTCCCTATCGGGGGTATCATTATCTCGCCAAAAATCCAGCCGGCCTATGGTATGCTGGGTACAACTTTTGGCGGTAACCATTTGGCTTGTGCTGCCGGTTTAGCCGTGTTAGAGGTGATAGAGCGTGATAACTTACTACAAAATGCCGCTGAAATTGGCGGATATCTGATCGATGAATTAAAGAAATTCGACCAGGTGCTGGAAGTTCGTGGTCGTGGTTTGATGATTGGTATTGAGCTGCCTGAAGAATTGGCTCAGGCAAGAAAAGACTTACTATTCAAACATCATATTTTCACAGGGGAAGCTAAGCCAAACGTGATCAGGTTATTACCTGCTCTAAATCTGACCAAAGCACATGCCGATAGATTTTTGGAGGCATTCGCCACAGTATTAAATCACTCAACTATAACACAATAAATTAACCTCCTCCCCTTTGGGGAGGCCGGGAGGGGCCACATGAAACTTTTTTCCTCTGTAAACGATGTAACCGATGTTCAGGCACTTGTAAAAGAAGCGCTGGATTTAAAGCAAAACCCTTATGCTTACCAAGATTTAGGTAAGAATAAGACTTTAGGATTGGTTTTCCTTAATCCAAGCTTACGTACCCGTATGAGTACCCAAAAGGCCGGTCTGAACCTTGGCATGAATGTGATGGTGCTGAATATGGATAAAGAAGGCTGGGCGCTAGAGTTACACGATGGTGCGATCATGAACGGTAATACCGTAGAACATATCCGTGAAGCTGCTGCTGTTTTAGGGCAATATGTTGATATTATTGGTGTACGCTCATTCCCGGGATTAAAAGACCGCGATGCAGATTACAGCGAAGATATATTCAACAAGTTTGTAAAATATTGCGGTGTGCCGATAGTGAGTTTAGAATCAGCTACGCGCCACCCCTTACAAAGTTTGGCTGACTTGGTGACAATTGAAGAATTGAAAACCAAAGCCCGCCCAAAAGTGGTTTTAACCTGGGCGCCGCACGTAAAGGCATTACCTCAGGCTGTACCAAATTCATTTGCCGAGTGGATGTGCAAAGCCGATGTTGATTTTACCATCGCTCACCCCGCAGGTTATGAACTAAGCCCTGACTTTACAAAAGGTGCAACCATCACCCATAACCAAAAGGAAGCGTTAGCTGATGCTGATTTTATCTACGTAAAAAACTGGTCAGCATATGAGCCTTATGGCAAGGTATTCGGCGGATATGATGATTGGATGTTGACTAACGATAGCTTGAAAAATACTAACAATGCCAAAGTGATGCATTGCTTACCGGTTCGTCGTAACCTGGAATTGTCCGATGAGATTTTGGATGGCCCGAGCTCTGTTGTAGTACATGAGGCCGGTAACCGGGTTTGGGCGGCACAGGCGGTATTGAAGCAGATGCTGGAATCGTTGTAGTATAAAGTTGACTGAGTTGGATTAAGTTGATTAAGTTTGTCGAAACACCAACTCAATCAATTTAATCAATCAATTAACTTAGCCTTCCCAACCCAATGTATACCCCCTCCTTTAACTCATTTACGGACGGACAAAAAATCGCAGCATTTATGCAGCGCTATAGCTTTGCTACGATCGTGACTACTATAGACGGTTTGCCTGTTGCTACGCATCTCCCCTTTTTGGTAAAGCAAGAGAATGATAAACTGATATTGCAAGCCCACTTTGCAAAAGCTAATCCGCAATGGAAGCAAATTGAAGGCACTACATCATTAGTTATTTTTACTGAACCTCACGCCTATATCTCGCCCAATAATTATGAGAAAGTAGAGAATGTGCCTACATGGAATTATATCGCTGTTCATGCTTATGGTAAAGCCCACATGCTGGATAGTGTTGAACAAAAGGCCGAACTGCTCAAGCATACTATAAACTCTTTCGAGTCGGCTTATTTGCAGCAATGGGAAGGGCTACCAGAGCAATACCGGTTAAAAATGATGAATGGTATTGTTGCCTTTGAAATAGAAGTGACCGACTTGCAAGCCAAAAAGAAATTGAGCCAGAACAGATCGGAAAAGGAGATAGAAAATATTATTCATTCGCTTGAAAAAAGCGCTGATGCTAATGAGCGCGAAATAGCGGCTCAAATGCGAAACTTACCAGACGGACAAAATGAGCGCTAGTGTCATGTTGAGGTTCTCGAAACATAGCCGGTAAAGGCCTCTACGCGCCGCACCCTTTCTACTGTCAGGCAGGTTCGACTAAGCTCAGTGTGACACTCAACTTTTCTTGCATGTACGGACGGACAAACAAATTAATTACTTCGTAGTATCCAGCTTGCGGGTTTCCATATTAAAAAACCGCACGATCAACCTGTTGTCGGTATTCCTTACAAAATATTTCGATGCCCAGCTAACCAAGACGCTCAGTTTGTTAGAGAACCCCATTAGCGACATTAAGTGAACAAACATCCACAGTAACCAGGCGAAGAACCCGTGAAAATGGAATTTGCCTATATCAGCAACTGCCTTATTCTGCCCAACTGTAGCCAGTGAGCCTTTGTCCCAATATTTGAATGGCTCTGTTGCTTCGCCATTAATAATATGCATCAGGTTTTTAGCCAGATGCTGACCCGTTTGGATAGCTCCTTGCGCCATGCCGGGTATCCCATTTGGCGTTTCAGGGGTAATCATAGCCGACACGTCACCTATCGCAAATATATTCTGATAGCCCTGTACCCTATTGATTTCGTCAACAAGTATCCTTCTGCCGCTTGCTATAGTTGCGTTAACCAGCCCATCGGGCATTTCGCCCTTTACTCCCGCTGCCCAAAACACATTCCGGGTATCTATAAGTGTTCCGTCATCAATGCTTAAAGTAGTCCTATCAAAACTCTTCACATGAACTCCATTATGGATGATCACGCCCATTTTCACCAATCCGGCTTTAGCAGCAGCTGATGCATCGGATGACATCGCGCCTAATACCACAGGCTTCCCCTCCACCAGATACACCTTCATGTCTTCCTCGCATAACGAAGGGTAATCCTTGCAAAGCACCTTATTACGCATCTCAGCTAACGCGCCTGATAGCTCTACACCGGTTGGCCCTCCTCCTACCACAACAAACGTCAATAGAGCATCCTTTTCCTTTGGATCACTTGTAATTACCGCCTTCTCCAGGTTTTGCAGCATATAACTGCGGATATTTAATGCCTCGCTGATGTTTTTCATCGGCATAGCGTAATGCTCTATCTGTTGGTTGCCGAAAAAGTTGGTATTGGCGCCGGTAGCGATCACCAGGTAATCATAAGATATCTCACCAATATCAGCAGTAACCGTATTTTTCTCTGGATTGATTGTTTTTACCTCAGCCAGATTAAAGTTGAAGTTCTGTTGATTGGTAAATATCCTTCGCATCGGGAAACCAATTGAATCAGCTTCAATAGCTCCCATAGCTACCTGGTAAAGCAATGGCTGAAAAGTATGGTAATTGTGCTTATCCAGCATCAATACCTCTACTGGCTTATTCTTTAACTTTTTTGCCAGATTGATGCCGCCAAAACCGCCGCCGATAATAACAATGCGGGGCATATGGGCCGATTTAGTTTGATTCATAAGTAGATATTATGAGGAGCTCTAGCGCAAATTAAGTATAAAAAAGTCTTCCTTTATACAGTCGTAACTTAATTTAATACGGGGATGTTTTTAAACTCATCTTATTTTTGCCGCCTAATTGCTATTTTTGGCCTTTTATTGGTCGAAGTACAATTTATGCAAGTCATATTTGTGCCGAATAATATTTATGGATAAAAAGAAACTACACGTTATCAAAATTGGCGGGAATGTGATCGATAATTCAGAAAACCTATATCATTTTCTGAAAGATTTTACCGCGGTTGACGGCTATAAAATATTAGTGCATGGCGGTGGCAAGGTAGCTACACAGTTATCTGAAACCCTTGGCATCGAAGCAAGGCTGGTCGATGGCCGCCGGATAACTGATATTGAAACCTTGCGTGTAGTAACGATGGTTTATGGTGGGTTGATCAATAAGAATATCGTAGCACAACTACAACGATTCGGCACAAATGCAATTGGCCTTACGGGAGCGGACGGAAATTTTATCAGAACAAAAAAACGCCCTGTTAAAACCATCGACTATGGTTTTGTCGGAGATATGGATGATAAATCCATTGACCCCGAAAGTTTGGAGAGACTAATGGATGCGGGCTTTACTCCGGTCTTTTGTGCTATTACCCACGACGGCGAAGGGCAATTGCTGAATACCAATGCAGACACCATTGCATCGGCACTTGCTGTAGCTTTATCCAAACTATATGAAACTACTTTAGTATATTGCTTCGAGAAAAAGGGGGTGCTACAGGATATTAATGATGAGGAGTCATTGATCAGGGAGATTGATCCCGAGCGGTATGAAAAACTAAAGGAACAGCAGATCATTCATAGTGGTATGCTACCTAAACTGGATAACGCATTTACAGCAATTAATTGCGGCGTAAAAGCAGTTATCATCGGCAAATCAGATGATTTGGGACAACTAAAATACGAAAATTCATTTGGCACACGTTTAAGCAAATAAGAAATGAGCGAGATACAAACTATAGCGATATTAGGCGGCGGAAACATCGGGTTATCATTAGCCCGTGGACTAGTTAAAGCGGGAATTTACCGACCTGAGCAGATTATTGTGACGCGCAGAAACTTAGCTGCCTTAGCGTTGTTGTCAAAAGAAGGCTTTCAGACTACTGATAACAATTCAGACGCGGTAAAAAGATCAGATGCTGTAGTTATTGCAGTACTGCCGCAACAGTTGAATAAGCTAATGTACGAGATCCGCCCCTCATTAAAAAAACAGCGTCATTTGCTTATTTCTGTAGTATCAGGTGTAAGCTGCCACGATATATACGTACAAGCGGGAACCTTGGTGCAGGTTGTTAGGGCAATGCCGAATACTGCGATTGCCATTGGTCAATCGATGACATGTATCTCAACCGAAAACGCGTCTGCTGATAATATGGATTTGGTAAAATCCCTTTTCGATACGGTTGGGGTGACTATCCAGATCAACGAAGAGCTGATGACCTCAGCTACGGCACTTTGTGCCTGTGGTATCGCGTTTTTCCTGCGCTCTATACGCGCTGCTTCTCAAGGTGGTACAGAGATCGGGTTCCATGCACATGATGCCCTTAGAATGGCTGCACAGACTGCGAAAGGCGCGGCAGACTTGCTGTTACAATTATCATCCCATCCAGAACAGGAAATCGATAAGGTAACCTCGCCTAAAGGATGTACCATTGCAGGATTGAATGAAATGGAGCATAATGGCTTCAGCTCAGCTATGATAAAAGGTATTAGAACTTCAGCTGATAAAGCTGCGGTGTTGTATGATAAGGAGGATTGACACAATTACTCCAGGTAGTAGTGTTTTATTCTGTTTAGTTGATCATCTAATTCATACACTAAGGGTACGCCGGTAGGCAGATCCAATTTCGTCACTTCCTCATCTGATAAATGGTCAATATATTGTATCAAGGCCCTGAGACTGTTGCCATGCGCTGATATGATGACTTTTTGCTCGAGCTTTATACATGGCACTATGCTTTCGTGCCAAAAAGGTAATACCCTTTCCATCGTCTCACTCAGGTTTTCGGTTAAAGGCAATTCACGTTCTGTTAAATTTTTATAGCGAGGATCTTTTCCAGGATAGCGGTCATCGTCCTTAGTGATGGCAGGCGGTAGCTCATGCGGGTCACGACGCCATTTATGCACCTGCTCTTCTCCGTATTTTGCTGTTATTTCATCTTTGTTTAACCCCTGTAATGCCCCATAGAACCGTTCATTCAATCGCCATGATTTCTGTACGGGAATCCAAAGCAGATCCATTTTCTCTAAAACAATATCCAATGTTTTGATAGACCGTTTTAAAACGGAACAGAAACCTGCATCAAAAGTGTAACCTTGCCGCTTTAGTAATTGCCCGGCATGTTTGGCCTGTTGGTAGCCATTTTCAGACAGGTCGACGTCCGTCCAGCCTGTAAATCTATTTTCCAGGTTCCAGATACTTTCTCCGTGGCGGATTAATACAAGCTTTTGCATTTGGCAAAGGTAAAAGGCGAAAGGTAAAAGGATAAAGGTAAATTCGCAAATAACTAATGACCATTAACAATAATCAATGAAATCATTAATGATGATAAAAAAATAATCAGTGGGTGTGATCATATTAATAATCAGTGTAATCATTTTATTATATTGCATTCTAAACTAACTCTGAAACCTAAATTACCATGATCCCAACAACACCTGTTCCAGTAAAGGAAGGGACTGCTAACCCTGCTCCCCTTGGTCTTTGCGCCTTTGGTATGACTACCGTTTTATTAAATTTCCATAATGCCGGTTTCTTCGAGCTAAACTCAATGATACTGGCCATGGGTCTTTGCTATGGAGGTCTGGCGCAAGTTATAGCCGGTATAATCGAAGCTAAAAAGAACAACACATTTGGATTAACGGCCTTTACTTCTTATGGCTTTTTCTGGCTCTCGCTGGTGGCACTTATTATAATGGCTAAAGTAGGCTGGATTGACAAGCCATCTGAAGGCGCTATGTCTGCTTATCTCGGCATGTGGGGCTTCTTTACGTTCTGTATGTTCTTCGGTACTCTCAAACTAAATAGAGCTTTACAGTTTATATTTGGATCACTGACTATATTATTTATTTTATTAGCTGTTGGCGATTCAACAGGCAATGCTTCCATCAAGACATTTGCCGGCTATGAAGGCATAATATGCGGATTATCTGCAATTTACACTGGTATAGCTAATGTTTTAAATGAATTATACGGCAGAACAGTTTTACCAATTGGTGCAGTCAGCTAATTCTGCTAAATTGCGATGTGAAAGATTTTAAGAAATATTACATCCTGCCCGCTACACCGGAAGAAGTTTATATGGCGCTAACCAATCCTCTGACAATTGAGTTATGGACAGGTGAAGAAGCCGTTATGAGTACCGAGCCCGGATCGGAATTTTCTATGTGGGAAGGCAGTATTGTAGGTAAGAACCTGGAATTTGAAGAAGGGAAGAAAATAGTACAACAATGGTATTTTGATGGTCAGCCTGAAGCGTCTATTGTCACCATAAAACTACACCCTGATAAGAAGGGAACATCTGTAGAACTTAGGCATACTAACATACCTGATGCAGATTATGATAGTTTTGCTGAAGGTTGGGATGATTCCTATTTCGGGCCGCTGGCAGATTTTTTTGATGTGCCATAAAATATAAAAGCCGCCCATTTCTGAGCGGCTTTTATATTTATATGCTTTACTAGTTATTACATAGCGCTTTTTTCTAAAGCTTGTGTAATATCAGCGATAGTATCTTCTACTTTCTCCAATCCCACAGATATACGGATCAAGCCTGGAGTAATGCCTACCGATAATCTTTCAGTATCAGTTAACCTTGAGTGTGTTGTGCTTGCCGGGTGAGAAGCAATGCTGCGTGTATCACCTAAGTTGGCAGTAACCGAAAGCATTTCTAATGCGTCAAGGAATTTGCGGCCTGCTTCCAAACCGCCTTTTATTTCAAAACACAATACACCACCGCCTAATTTCATTTGTTTTTTGGCGATATCATATTGCGGATGCCCCTTCAAGAACGGATATTTTACCCATGCCACATTCGGATTGGATTGCAGTGTCTCCGATATTTTCAATGCGTTCTCGCAATGACGCTGCATACGCACATCCAAAGTTTCCAAACTCTTGCTCAATACCCACGCATTGAATGGAGACATAGATGGACCGGTGTTTCTGCAAAACAGATAAATATCTTTTATCAGATCTGCACGACCTACGATCACACCGCCTAACACCCTGCCCTGTCCGTCAATCCATTTAGTCGCTGAATGGACAACAATATCTGCGCCAAAATCAATCGGGCGCTGCAATAATGGCGTAGCAAAACAATTATCTACATTCAGTATCAATCCATGTTTTTTAGAAAACTGGCCTATCCATTCCAGATCAAGCACTTCAAGCTGAGGATTAGTAGGTGTTTCGACAAAAACCATCTTACTATTTGGTTTAACTGCCGCTTCCCACGCTGCGTTATCATTAGCCGGTACCAGTGTACTTTCAATTCCAAACCGTGAAAGATATTTGGTTACCATGGTAAAAGTACTGCCGAAAACAGATTTACAGCATATCAAATGATCTCCCTGCTTCAATAAAGCAAACATTGACGAGAATATCGCACTCATCCCTGTTGAAGTTGCGAAACCTGCATCTGCGCCTTCCAAAGCACACATTTTAGCTATAAATTCATCTACGTTAGGGTTGCTGAAACGGCTGTAGATATTGTCATCTGTTTCATCAGCAAAAGCCGCGCGCATTGCTTCAGCTTCATCAAAAGTAAAACTGCTTGTAAGATATAACGGAGTAGAATGCTCCTGTTGTTGTGTTTTCTGAGATTGAATACGGATGGCCTGGGTAACCGGATCTAATTTTTTGGACATGATGTTTTATAAATGTAGTAGAAGAATATGTTGTTATTATATCGCAGGGTGAACAATCACTGATGTGGTTATTTCCGCTCCCGCCTTCATCAAAGTCGCTGCAACTGAACAATATTTATTGATAGACAGGTCAACCGCACGCGCTGCTTTATCTTTATCAATATCACCATATAATTGAAATTTGACATGGATAGTTTGCCAAAGAGAAGGTTCTGTACCTTTTTCGCGCTCACCGCTGATGGTCATTTTATAATCAACCACTTCCTGGCGTTGTTTCTTCAATATGCTGATCACATCAATAGCCGAACATCCGCCCAAAGCCATTAAAAGACTTTGCATTGGGCGAACGCCATAATTGAGACCGCCGCTTTCAGGACTGCTGTCCATTTTAATGGTATGACCGTTTTCATCTGTGGCCTCGAAGCCGAAATCACCGTGTACACGCGAAAGTTGAATAGTAGGCATTTTATAATAATTAAGGTTGCAAATTTATCATTTTTAGGCAGGAAAGTAGTCGAAGCGGCGCAAATCTGACTTTTAATAAATAAACTTTGATAATATGTTAACGAAAAGTTGTAATAGTTGAGTGAGGTTAAAGAACTGAACCTATGTAACGAATACAACCAATTCACCGATCCTTAACAGGAATAACCAGTTTCAAACCCGACCAGGTTTCATCCACAGCACAAACTTTTATGTCTACCAGGCCGGTCTGCAACGCGAAATTTCTGATAATATCCTCGGTAATATCGGTGGGTACTTTCGATGATTTCTTGGGCCAGGATATCCATATCGAACCATTAGGTTTAATGCGAACCTTTAATTGCGGCAGCAGGGTTTTGTATTCTTCCTGGCTTTTTGTAAAAAAGTGAATCAAATCGAGTTTAACATCCTTATCATTTTCGAAATATAAATTAGCCGGCAGATCGGTGAAAAGACATAAATAATATTCAGGCGGATTGATTACGTCGACACGAAAATTTTCCTTTATCCCCAGTTTTTTGCCCAATGGTGTACCAGAATAGCCTGCTGATTTAGTTTGCCGGGTCTCAATTAATGGGTTCATGCACTCTGATCTGATTTAAGTGATGCTGCAAATGCTCTAAGTAATCATTACCCAGCCATTCCACGGTATAAAGCTCTATTTCAGTTTTTCCGATGTCACATTTAGCCTGCATTCGTTCTTCCGGGTAATTATCTAATACGTGAATGATCTGCAGGTTCAATATTTTCCACAGTTGCAATACTTCGTCCTGCGTCATTTCTTGGTAATGCTGTGCTTTTACCCAATCATCCTGCTCATAAACCAATTTGAAGTTTTCCTGATAAGTACATCTTATGAAACGCTGCAGGTTGATCATAGCGCTATCGCATAAATGCCCCATGATCTCTTTTTTTGACCATTTATCAGGTGCAGGCTTGATACCCCAGTCAATCGGTCGATTGTCGGGATTATTAAGGGATTTGATGAATTGGTAGATTGCCGTTAGTATATTTTTGGATACCTGTTTCATGGCAGCAATATCTGTCATTAAATATAGCAATGAAATCTTAAAATTTTACAAAAAACTGCTACCTTCAACACCTGAACAAGCTCTATGGCCCTTAACTATATCTGGATTTTCTTTTTTCTGATCGCATTTATTCTTGCCTTTGTTAAACTGATTTTTTTTGGTGATACGGAGGCCTTTAAATCAATTGTTGACAGTTTATTCAGTTCCTCTCAAACAGCAGTAATGGACATTGCGTTGCCTCTAATTGGTGCAATGACCTTCTGGCTTGGTATTATGAAAATTGGTGAAAAGGCGGGTGCCATCAACTTTTTATCCCGCATCGTAGGACCGTTTTTCCGTCGCATATTTCCTGAAATACCAAAAGATCACCCTGCTTTAGGAAATATCCTGATGAGCTTCTCAGCAAACCTGCTCGGTTTGTTGAATGCTGCTACTCCCCTTGGTTTAAAGGCAATGGACAGCATGCAGGAGATAAATGAAGACAAGGAAACAGCCAGCAATGCCCAGATTATGTTTCTTGTGCTGTTAACATCAGGTATGCAATTACTTCCTGTAGCCATTATTGCACAACGCGCGATATTACATGCCAAGGATCCGACTGATGTTTTCATTCCTTGCATCATAGCTACTTATGTCTCGGCTGTAATTGGCATGATAGCAGTGGCGATTAAACAGCGGATCAATTTATTTGATAGAGTGATCATCGCCTGGCTTGGTGGTGTAAGCGTATTTATTACAGCGATGGTTTGGTTCTTTACCACACATCTAACTAAAGAACAGATAAGCACTTTCTCAAAAATTACCAGTAACCTGTTGCTGTTTGCGATTCCCGTTGTTTTTATTTTAGGCGGAATGCTTAAAAAAATCAACGTCTTTGAAGCATTTATCGATGGTGCAAAATCTGGTTTTGATACTTGTATCAAGATCATTCCCTATTTAGTGGCTATGTTGGTAGGTATTGCGGTATTTCGCAGCTGTGGTGCATTGGGTTATATGAATGATGGTTTAAGATGGGCTGTGAGCGGTTTAGGTCTCGACACCCGTTTTGTAGATGCCATGCCTGTGGCTTATATGAAACCATTAAGTGGTTCAGGATCGCGTGCCATGATGATCACTACTATGCAAACCTTTGGACCGGATAGTTTTGCAGGCCGCTTAGGCTGCGTTTTCAATGGTTCGGCCGACACTACGTTTTATATTGTTGCGCTTTATTTTGGCTCAGTTGGCATAAAAAAATTCCGTTATTCAATTCCTTTCGGTTTGATAGCAGATCTGGCCGGCATCATTGCTGCAATCTTTGTTTCCTACCTGTTTTTTGGATAATTTTAACTATTGAATTGTCTTTTTAATACAATATATCATTGGTTAATTACACCCAACATCGATATCTTCTGTTTCGTATAAGCTAAAGCTAACTATTGAAGCAAGATTGTTGTTATAAATTTTATTAATGTCCAAAAGCTACGTTAACAATCAGCAACAAAAAAAGAAATTCGCGTACAAGCTGATTATATTCTTAATCATACTTGCCATTTCTTTTACTTTTGTGCTCATAAAATTGGCTTTCAGCGGCACCAATAAGGAGGTAGTAAATAACCCACCGAGAAACGAGGATGTTTATACCATTGCTAAACAATTTGTAAAACAGAATGTAAAAAACTCCAACATCATCTTTCCTGAATCTGGTTATCAATTTGACCAGAAAACTGACTCTACCTATACAATAAAATCTTACTTAGAATCGAAAGATCAAAGCGGACAGAAAACAGTAACCTCTTTTGTGATCACGTTGCAGTTTTTTGGCGGTGATGCATTAAATAAAAACAGATGGAAAATGGTCAGTCTGATTAAGGACTAAGAAAAAAAAGCACCCCGGAATTACCGGGATGCTTCAATCACTCTAAAACAATCACCTCTAAACTAGAAGTCTCTTTTAATATTATATAATGAATAATTATTGACCAAATAATATAATTAGTCAAATATACTAAATTAAGAGGGCGTTAATTTAGGGTTAATAGCTTTTTGACCCGGAGGTGACAGTGACTCAGTATTTTAAGCCTTTGATAAAAATATCGATCAGCATCAGGCGTTTAGCGTGAATTTCATCCAAATGCTCTTTCTTCGGAAAGCTGTTCTTTTTATTGTAAGCTGCGGATCCCACTCTTACGCCATGTAGAGCATCGAGTAATAGCCCCACAATTTCACCAGGATTATCTACCGGCTTTATTTTACCCCGCTCTGCTTCGCTTATGACAGCGTCTCCCAGAAGGTTCATTTCAGCCTGGCGGATATCGTCAACAATTTCCCATATCGCATCGGGCATGTTCTGCTCGTTAAGCCTGATATAATCAAAGAAATTATAATTGTTTAGTATAAAGTTATGATGAGTGTCGATCTGGAACACAAAAGCCTCTTTCAGATCGGTGATCTTGCTAATGTTATCCTGCAATGTTTTCAGATAATCACCCGCAAGCTTGCGGGTTACAGCTATGTACAGTTGGCTTTTATCAGGAAAGTAATAATAAAGCAAAGCTTTGGATAGAGATAACGAGCCGGCAATCTCGTTCATTGTGGTCTTGGAATAACCATAATGCAAAAATTGTTCATAAGCTGCCTCTAATATTTTTTCTCTTTTTATGTCCTGTTGTTCGCTTATTACACTCATTAAGTATTAAATGTTTGACAGACAAATTTTGACTTTTCAAACAAATCTATCAAAAATTCCAACATTGCAATGTCATATTTACACAATGAGTTTATGCTTTATATTTTTAGATAAAAAAAGCCGCCCTGTTATACAAGGCAGCTTACATAAAGTTATGCTTCTTAAGATTAAGCCATTTGATCTACCTCTAGCTCTTTTGGCTCTTCAATCGTCTCCTTTTTACTAAACAAAGCAGATTTTAGACGCACCCGTATGATGTACATACATGGCACCAGTATCAGCGTAATAATAGTTGCAAAGCCTAAGCCGAAGATCATTGTCCACGATAATGGCCCCCAGAAGGCCACGTTATCGCCACCAAAGTAAATGTGCGGTTTAAATGAGGTAAACAACCCTGCAAAGTCAATATTAAAGCCAACCGCAAGCGGAATCAGACCCAGCATAGCAGCGGTTGCTGTCAATAATACAGGCGTCATACGTGTACGGGCAGCTTCTACTACCGCATCGTGCAGACTAGCCCCCTGTTCTATCAGCATATCTGTAAACTCAACCAACAGGATACCATTTCGTACCACGACGCCGGCCAAAGCCACAATACCAATACCGGTCATTACAATAGAGATTGTCATTTTAAATATGGCCACGCCCAGGAACACACCGATGATACTGAAGAATATTTCCGTCAGGATGATGAAGGTTTTACCTATCGAGTTAAACTGCGTCATTAATATGATTAGGATTATACCGAAGGATATCATCAAAGCAGTACCCAAAAACGTTGCTGCTTCTACTTGGTCTTCCTGGCCACCACCCATATGGATGCTCACACCGTCAGGCACTCTGAAATTCTTAATAGCCTGTCCAATAGCAATATTTACTTCATTGGCATTTGCTGATTTCAGCACATTTGATCCTAAAGTGATCACACGCCTCGATTGTTTATGCTTGATGTTTGCATAAGTATTCGTATACCTGATATCGGTAAAGGCCGAAATAGGCACCTGACGAATAGAACCACCCGTGGCCAAATCCCTATAGGTAATCTTCAGGTTTTTCAATGCATCTATATTATCGCGTTGGTTTTTCTGAGCGCGAACATCGATCTCATAGTTATCTTCTTTTGTATTTCTGAAATCGGATGCCTTAAAACCGTAAATTGAAGTGAATAACGCAGAATTTATTTGTGCCGTTGTAATACCTTCACGGTTCGCACGTTCTCTGTCCACATCGAACACAATTTCGGGTTTGTCAGCCTGCACGTCTGGCACTAATTGCTCAATACCGGCTATGTTCTGTTGCTCAATAAACTTCTTTAACCTATCGCTCGTCCGTACCAATGTGTCAAGGTTATCGCCTATCATCTCGATACTAACGTCTTTTTGCACCGGCGGACCTGCATTCTCCTGAGCAACTGAAATTTTCACACCGGGCATACCCTGTACAGATCTACGGATACGTTCCATCACCTTCTTGGTATCCTTACCGTTACGCTTGCCAAATTCCACAAATGCGACAGTTATTTTACCTTTATTATAATAAGTTCCCTGATCCTCATCTGTAGGGTCGGTCACGCCTATCGAAACGTTAGATATAATAGACGATACGATATCCTTGTCAGGTTCAACAACAGCAGCCACCTTTTTCTCCAGTTTGCTAACTACGTCATTCGTATAAGCCTGGTCGGTACCGATCGGCATCGTTACATACACATAAGTAAAGTTGGGGTCGCCTGATGGGAAGAATTCAACTTTAGGGCTACGTACAACAGTAAATCCAATGGTAAAGATAAATAGGACAACAATGCTTCCTAAAATCCACCACGGTCTTTGCACGGCCCATTCCAAACGTTTTGCATACCATGTTTGAAACTTAGGCCATCCATTTTTTTGGAATCGGTCTATCCATCTCATCAAGAAGAAATGATTCAGCAGATAAAGCAATGCCGCAAACACTACAAAGTTTCCAACACCACGATTCATCAGGTAGCCTAAAATAGCCGCTCCACCCAAAAATAATAAAACGCGTTTTACTTTTCTGTCGAATTTCGGATGATCATGTTCGCCATCATGATGTGGCTTCATAAAGTCGACGGCAAAAACCGGGTTCATAATATAAGCCACTACCAATGAAGCTAATAAAGTGATGATCAGCGTAATTGGCAGGAAGAACATAAAGTGACCGATCAAGCTGTTCCAGAATGCCAGCGGTACAAATGGCGCCAAAGTAGTCATGGTACCTGAAAATACAGGAAGGAAAACCTCACCGGCAGCTATTTTAGCAGCCTGTTTAATGGGTACTTTGCCGTTTGCAAAAATACGATGTGTGTTTTCGATCACCACAATAGCATCATCCACCACAATACCCAGCGCCAGCAGGAACGAGAACAATACGATCATGTTTAGGGTGAACCCGATAGCCGGCATTACCAAAAATGCGATGAAACAGGACAAAGGTACCGACAGCGCCACGAAAATGGCATTGGTACTGCCCATAAAGAACATCAGGATGATAGTTACCAGTATAAAACCGATCACAATCGTATTGATCAGATCATTTAGCGTAGTACGGGTTTTATCCGACTGGTCGCCTGTAACTGTAATATTTAGCCCTTTAGGAAAAATCGTTTTTTGTTTGTCTTTTATTAACTGGTTGATCTTGTCTGACGCTTCAATCAGGTTCTCGCCCGAGCGTTTACTAACATTCAGGGTAATTACATTCTTAAAGTTAGGGTCGTCCGGAGTTTTTAACCGGGCGTAACTTTCCTGATCCTGAAATGCATCTTTTACCTCGGCAATATCGCGCAGGTAAACAGCTTTACCCTGAGGGTTCCTGATTACCATTGCAGCTACTTCATCGGCATTCTTGAAGTCTTCTTTAATGTCGATAGCACGTTGTACACCGTCAGTTTTAACATTACCTGCAGAGGAAATCACGTTTTCATTTCCAACCGCCTGGATGATGTCATTGTAGCTTACCTGTGCCGCCGTCATCTTATTCAGGTCGACATTGATCTGAATATTTGGTTTCAACGCACCTACTTCGTCCACTTTGGAGATTTCCTTCATGGCCTCAATATCATCCTTCAGGTTGTCAGCGTATTCTTTCAACTTTTTAAGGTCGTAATTACCGGAGATATTGATGTACAGGATCGGAATATCAGCCACGTTAATGTCAGATATGACTGATTCCTTCAACTGGTTATCATTCTGAGGCAGGTCCTGCTTTGCTTTATCAACCGCTTCTTTTACATCACGCTTAGCGTCCTTGATGTCAACGTTAGCCTGAAATTCAGCGGTGATGATTGAAACGTTCTGTTGAGTGTTCGATGTCACCTTCTTCAGGCCTTTAAGCGATTTTAATTGCTTTTCGATCTGTTTAGTTACCAACGTTTCGATATTTTGAGGAGACTGCCCGCCATAGGCCGTGGTAATGAATACTTTCGACTGCGCTATATCGGGAAAGTTTTCCTTCGGTAACCTGTTATAGCTTAACAAGCCAAGCAGCGTGATCAAAAAAATCATCACATACACTGCTGTCTTGTTATCTATGGCCCAACTTGAGGGCTTAAATTCTTTTACAACATCTTTCATATCCTATCGATTTTAGATGATTAATTAGCAGTTGATATTTTGATTTTATCGCCGTCTTCAACTTCGCTGGCACCCAGGGTGATCAATTTGTCGCCATTGGTTAATCCGGATAATATTTCCGCCTGCGCTCCCGAAACGGCCCCAACTTTCACCGGTTTTTTCTTTGCTTCGCCGTTATTAGCTATAAAAACATAATCGCCGGATGTTGATCTCTGAACTGAATTCAGTGGAACAACAATTGAGTTGTTTTTAGAGTAATCAGCTATTTTGATCACCGCGGTCATATTCGGACGTAATGTTTTGCGTTGAGGCAACTTTATCTCGATACCAAAGCTACGTGATGCCTGGTCAATAACTTTTGCAGCGAAAGTTACTTTAGCCATTAATGAATCATTAGCATCAGGAACTACAACTTTAACATTATCGCCCTGGTTGATATTTGCTACGTATGACTCCGGTACATTTGCTTTTACTTTTAGTACATCTGCATTAACTATCCTTATACCAGCCGGATTCGCCTGAGGTTGTAATAGCTGTCCAAGTTTCAGGTCCATTTGATCGACAGTTCCATTAATAGGTGAAATGATTCGGTACATATCCGAAGTTTGTTTAAGCGATGCTACTTGCTTAGCATCAGCTTCCATACCAGCTTTTGCTTGAAGGTATTGTATTTCAGTACCAATTTTCTGGTCCCAAAGATTTTTCTGGCGATCATAAACACTTTTTGACAGATCAGCTTTAGCTTGTGCCTGAGCAATGTTTTGTTTCTGCACCGAGTTATCTAACTGAACTAGTGTCTGGCCTTTGTGTACACGATCTCCTACTTTTACATAGATAGCTGTAATAACACCACCCATTTGCGGATAAGCGGTAACGTTTTCCTGAGCATCAATGCTACCCTGCAATTGAACATAATTAGTAAAGTTGCCTTCCTTTACATCAACAACATTTACTTCAGTTCGTTTTACGGAATCGGTTGAGCCAAGCTCCGTTTGTAGTTGTATTATTTTGGCATTCAGGTCACTCTGTTCTTTTTTAAGCTTATCCAGTTCAGCCTGTTTGGCTGCTTTGCCTTGGGGTTGCTGGCTGCAAGCTGCCAATATTAATATTGCTGGTATGTATAATAATTTTTTCATGTTTTTATATCTATGTCTGTTGTGATTAATTTATTGAATTCGTCCGTAAGCTTTATCCAGATCTACTTTGCCTATTAAAACGTTATATAATGCCTGTATGTAATTGTTATCGGCTGCTTCAAGATCTGTTTGTGCCTGTGTAACCTCTAAATTCGATCCTACGCCCTGCTGGTATTTAATTTTAGTTACCCTCAGAACTTCTTGCGCCAATTGCTGGTTGTGTTTTTGGTTGTCTAAAGACCTCAGGCTATTTACATAATTAAAATGAGCGGAATTCGCCTGCAACAAAAAGCCGTTTTTGGCGTTCTCTAAATCATTTTGTGATTTTAGCACATTGATCTTGGATTGCCTGATTTGATTAACACGCTGACCGCCGCTAAAAATGGGGACATTCAGGGTCAAGCCAAAATAACTTGATGGGAAACTAGTGCTGAATAGGTTACCAAAGCTGTTATTTTGATATGACGAAGTATAATTCCCATTTAAAACCAAACTTGGATAGGAAGCGGCCTTTTTATTAGCTACATCCAGTTCATTCAATTTCTTCTGTGTTTCCAGCAATGCATATTCAATGCGTTTATGATAGAAGGCCGTATCAGAGCTAGCATCTTCCTTATCTGCCAAATGAATGTCCTCTAACTTATCAGTTAACATCAGCTCTGAATTTATCGGCATTCCCATTTGGAATTTGAGCATTTGGTAACTTAAGACAAGTAGTTGAACCGAATTTTCGCGGTTGGTTATAAGGTTGTTATACTGCACCTGAGTACGTTGAACATCTATTTTTTCTGCGGAACCTTGTTTATTTTCTGCACTAGTTTCATCAAGTTGGTGCTTAAGCTGACTAATGTTTGCGTCCAGCAGCTTTATTTGCTCAATACTTACGAGTACCTGATAATAAGCTTTGGTAACATTCACATTCGCCTCAATTTTTGAACGGGTGTAACTGCGTGATGACAATTCTTTATACGTTTTTGATGCCTTTAATCCAACAAGATAACTGGCATCGAAAACTTTTTGGCTTAAATTCAAGCCAAGCGACCCCTGATACTTAACACCAAATTGAACCGGAACAAAGGTTCCGGCAGGCTGGCCAAAAAATTGCCCTGGCAATAAGGTGGTTGGTATTTTAACATAATCCTGAAAATTTGCTGATCCGTTTATTTGAGGTAGCCCGATACCTGTGGTTTCCTTAACTCTATATTCAGCACTTTGTATATCTAACTTGGCATTGAGTACCGTATCCTGATGTTCATAGGCATAATTGATACAGTCCTGCAGTGAAAAATTTTGGGTTGTACCCGGTGGTGGAGGAGTCTGTTGGGCATAACTACCAACAGTTAAGCCTGACAAAAGCAGCATAAGCAGAAATAGACGTTTCATATTATATAGTGAGTTGTGTTTATTCGTATTTGTTTGCATTACAAAAGTTTAAAACCTGTGTGACAGCCGTATGTCAATAGCATTAATTAATTTACCCGTTCGTGCAGGCTCCTGTATTCATCCAATAATTTATAGCCTTCCAGCGTACAAATCCCATAGTTAAAATGCTCATGAAACTGTTGCTGCACCCTCCATACATTAAATTCCGAATGCGGAAAAATGGAAGTATCAAAGCCCATTTCTACCTGTATCATTCGCATTCTTGCAATTATCTTTACGTCAATATCCGGCCTTATATAACCCTGTTCTATTCCTTTAATTAAAAGTTCTTCCAGTGTCTGAACTATCACCCCGGATTTAAAATTCTGGAACTGTTTCCATGCCTCGGGATGATATTTCTGAATATCATGTATCACTATCGGGTTAATCCTTGAGAAGATATCTTCCGAACATTTCATCATATTGATCATTCCTTCGATCACATTTCCCGAATTACTCACGATGTCTTCCATCTGCTGTTCATCTTCTTTCAGTTTTTTCTGCACCAGTGCAATCACCAGCTCGTTTTTATCTCTAAAAAACTGGTAGATGGTCTTCTTGGACATTCCCAGGTGTTTGGCGATATCATCCATGGTGACACTCTTGATCCCAGCCTTTAAAAAAAGCTCTTCGCCGCCTAATATTATTCTCTCAGTTTGACTCATTGACTTAATGGGTCAAAACTATGGAAACATTTTTTGATTTCAAAGTTTCCTAAATAAATGACGTTCCACAGACAATTTCCAATTTGCAGTTCTGAGTTTGCAGTTTGCAAACTGTCAACTGAAAACTGCAAACTGATTTCGTACCTTTGCCGAAAATTAGCACTACATGACGCTTACACCGCTTTCGGCAATCTCCCCTATTGATGGCCGGTACCGCAATACTACAGCCGGTTTGGCTGATTACTTTTCAGAATATGCGCTTATCAAATACAGGGTATTTGTTGAAATCGAATATTTCATAGCCTTATGCGAACATCCTTTGCCACAGCTTCAGGATTTTGATAAAAAAGTATCAGAAAAGTTACGCAGCATCTACCAAAATTTTTCAGAAGAGGACGCCCAGAGCATAAAAGAAATAGAGAAGATCACTAATCACGACGTAAAAGCCGTTGAATATTTTATCAAAAAAGAATTCGACAAACTTGGTCTTGAAAAGTATAAAGAGTTTATCCATTTCGGATTGACTTCGCAGGATATTAATAACACCTCTATCCCCTATAGCTTCAAATTGGCTATTGATGAAGCTTATTTGCCTGCTATTTCAGAGTTAATTAACCTGTTGAAAAATTATGCGGCTG
>Ga0070662_100000033_pt1 | contig 78191 bp, 64 predicted proteins | sample KBSC53metaG_FD_65648 | JGI IMG/M metagenome (GOLD analysis project Ga0070662, IMG submission 65648) | Corn rhizosphere microbial communities from Kellogg Biological Station, Michigan, USA - KBS C5-3 metaG | ecosystem: Host-associated > Plants > Roots > Rhizosphere > Soil ...
AAAAATAAATTCGACTTTAACGACTTCTACAGCCAGATACAGCAGATCAAGAAAATGGGTAACATGAAGGACCTGATAGGCATGATACCTGGCGTTGGCAAGATGATGAAGGATGTAGAAGTAGATGATAATGCTTTCAAAAACATTGAGTCGATCATCCTTTCGATGACCCCATTTGAAAAGGAAAATCCGGACTCCATCAACCAAAGCCGCCGCATGCGTATCGCCAAGGGTTCAGGTACTGATTTGCAGGAAGTAAACCGCCTGATCAAGCAGTTTGAAGACATGCGCAAAGTGATGAAGCAGATGAGCAACCCGGCAGCAATGGCCAATATGATGCGCAGAATGCCACGATAAATGATTTCGGAAGTCGGAAGTTCGATGTCGGAATTTGTATATATTCTAAAATAACCTTAGAGCGGCACAGCCGCTTTTTTTGTTTAAATACTGTTTATATTTAGAACATGAAAACAACCTTATCATTAATTGCAATTGCTATAACTAGTAGTCTTTTCGCGCAAACAACCAAAAGGACCTTGAAAGACCAACGCAAGGGTGTATTGTTTGAGTATTATGTATCGGATGCCAATCATGATATTAAAGAAGGCCCCTATACCGAGAAACTGATCCGTAACAATCTGTTGTGGACCGAAGGATTTTACAAAAACGACAAAAAGGATAGCATTTGGATCAATTATGGTTACATACCAGATTTATCCTATACTCACTATACCCAATACGTAGCAAGCACGGGCCCATACAAAAACGACCAGAAAAATGGCTTTTGGAAGTATAATGCAAAGATGCAGGATTCTTTAACTAAGAAATATAACATTTACATTACCAAGTCAGGCTCGTATAAGGATGATCAAAGGGTAAGTATTTGGGATTTTTATGATACCAAAGGCGGTCATCAGCTTTCCTACGATTTTACGGACAGAAAATTACTATTCCACAAGACTAGCACTGCCGATACAGTAAAACAGGAGGTGATTAGTGGTGGAGATACTGTAAAAATGGTGTTAGATCATCCGCCTTTATATTTGGGTACCGACAATGATAGGGGAATGGCACTCTATAAGAACCTTCGCTACCCTACGGAGGCCAAAGAAAAAAATACGCAAGGGAAAGCATTGATTGCTTTTACTATCGATGCACAGGGAAAGACGTCTAACTTCAGGATTAAAAAGGATTTAGCTAATGGCTGCGGAGAGGCTGCATTACATGCCGTTCAACTCATGGAGGGCGAATGGGCCCCGGCGGAACTTAATGGAAAACCTGTTACGGTTGAATATGAATTCCCGGTAAGCTTTACTATAGAAATAGATGGTCATTAAGTTTATACAATACGAAATATTCTAAAATAACCTTAGAGCAGCGCGAGCCGCTCTTTTTGTTTAAATGCTTTATCTTTAGCCTTACCAATAATCAACTATGCGAAAGTATACCCTGGGCCTATTTTCTTTTTGCTCTCTTTTTTGTTTATCTGCAAATGCGCAATCCCCCGGCGCGGTTATCGACATACAACATTACAACTTCAACATTCAGCTGAATGATAAAAACGATAGCATAAAGGGTCAGGCAGAAATTAGCTTGCGCTATCTGAAAGACGTAGGATCATTCCAAATTAACCTGGTAAAGCAAAAGAGCGACGGGAAAGGCATGCTCGTTAGCGACGTAACCGAAAATGGTAACCCAGTGTCTTTTCACCAAAATGCAGACGACGTCACTATAACTACTGATAGCCAAGCAGGCAGCGGGCATACCTATGTAATCAATTACAGCGGCATCCCTGCCGATGGGTTAATCATCTCCACCAATAAATTCGGGCACCGCACGTTCTTTGGCGATAACTGGCCCAATCGTGCTCACAATTGGCTGCCCTGTGCAGATGAGCCGGCCGATAAAGCAACCGTCGATTTTATTGTTACCGCCCCCGATCATTACCAGGTGGTATCCAACGGTTCAAAAGTTGATGAAAAGGCGCTATCTGATAATATGAAACTGACCCATTGGAGCGAAAAGGCTGAATGCCCTACCAAAGTGATGGTAATCGGTGTGGCAGATTTCGCGATAGACCATACCGGCGACGTAAACAATATTCCTGTTTATACTTATGTATTCCCTGAGAATAAGGACAAGGGTTTTGCCAGCTATGCCGTAGCCAAAGAAATACTGGCTTACTATATCAATAAAGTTGGTCCGTATGCTTTTGAGAAACTAGCTAATGTGCAATCGAAAACCATATTCGGCGGTATGGAGAATTCCAGCTGTATATTTTACTTCGAAGAATCTGTAGGCGACAAAGGAATTGAAGAATTGATGGCTCATGAAATTGCGCATCAATGGTTTGGTGATGCCGCTAGTGAAACGAGCTTCAGTAACTTATGGCTCAGCGAGGGCTTTGCCACTTATATGACCAATGTTTACCTGGAGCATAAATACAGTGTAGATACTTTAAAAAAACGCCTGAAGGCCGACCGCGAAACCGTTTTTGATTTTGAAAATAAAAGAAAAACGCCTGTGGTGGACACCACGGTTCATAACAACTATATGGTATTGCTAAACGCCAACAGCTACCAGAAAGGCGGTTGGGTATTACACATGCTGCGTCGTAAATTGGGTGACGAAGCTTATTGGAAAGGCATCCGTGCCTATTATAAAAAGTACGACGGTAAAAATGCCAATACCGAAAACCTGCGCGCCGAGCTGGAAGCAGCCAGTGGACAAAGCCTGCAGCAATTTTTTAAGCAATGGGTCTATACGGCAGGACACCCGCAATTGCACATCTATTTACTATATAATAAAGCTAAAAAGTCTTTCATTATCAACGTAGAACAGAAGCAAAGTAACCTTTACGAGTTCACTCTCGAATGTTCGATCGCTAATCGATTACATAAAATTGAAGTAAAGAATAAAAGAACAAGGATTGAAATACCTGGTGATGGAAATTTTAAGAATGTAATTTTTGACCCTAACATTAATTTATTGGCTGACTTTGATATGTCGGACGATGAATGATTGTGCGAGGTCGAAATATTTATAAATAAATTCTTGTACTCGTCAAGCCAGTGAAATGATCTATAATTTAGTTTTGTTGTAAGGCCATCATTTTATATATTGTTTTGTAAAATAAAATATTTCAAAATAATATACTTTTAGCTAAAGATAGGCGTTATAACACTAAACCAATAAATCAAAGCAGATACCTCACCCTATAGGTATTTGTAAGCCGTTAACCTTTAAACATTTATAGCGATGAGCAGGACTTATCAATCCATTTATGTACCGTCTTACAGGTGGATATTCAGGAATTTCGGTCAGGGTAAATTACCTCAGTTCAAATCACTATTTAATGTGAGTTTTTTGTTGATCATCGCACTCACAACTGCCATGCTTTTAGGCCAGTTGATATTACGATCGCAATGGATAGCTGCGGGACCGGGGATAGATCTGGTTATTTTGTTTGGGGCGGCATTTTTTATGCTGTTTAACTACATGGTTCTTTTGAATAACCGGTGGTTAACCCGGTTGAATACGAGTCTGGCCCATATCAATCGTCATAATATGAACAGGATATCGGTTATCGTACTGGTAAACGTGATCATAATTTGTAGCTTTATGCTGTTTACAGCAGTATAAATGAGCTTATCGAATAATGATTTTCAAACCATTAACTGGTCGGAAATTGTAAAAACCATACATCCCGGCGAAAGGGGCGAAGCCATCTGGCAAACCTTACAATTTCCCGGGCTGCGCATCAGGATAGTAAACTATTCGGCAGGTTACCTGGCCGACCATTGGTGCCAAAAAGGTCATATCGTGCATTGTTTGGAAGGTGAATTTGTAAGCGAGTTGGAGAGCGGCGAGGAATTCACCTTAGCTGCCGGTATGACCTATGTTGTTTCTGATGGTCTGAGCAGTCACCGGTCGGTTTCCGAGAATGTGTTAAGCTACTGATCATTGATGGGGATTTCTTAGCTCGCCCCGGCCCTCTTTAAAGGAAAGGTAGTAATTTCCCATCTTCACGAAAATTCTATATCTTTCGCATAGAATAAACTTTATCCATCGTGTTAGTTAAAACTTTCGGGAGTGCCGTTTATGGTATAGAGGCCATCACAATAACCATTGAAGTAAATATAAGTGGCGGGGCCAAACCATTCTATTTGATTGTTGGCCTGCCGGATAACGCCGTGCGTGAATCTATGCAGTGTATTGAAGCCGCCCTGCAAACCAATAATTTCCGCATGCCCCGGCAAAAAATAATTGTAAATATGGCGCCGGCAGACATCCGCAAGGAGGGCTCAGCATATGATCTTCCAATAGCCCTCGGTATACTCGCCGGCTCTGGGCAGGTAGTTAGTGAAAATCTGGAAAAATACATTATCATGGGCGAACTTTCGCTCGACGGGAGTTTACAGCCGATAAAAGGGGCTTTACCTATAGCCATACAAGCACGCAAGGAAGGATTTAAAGGATTTATCCTGCCCAAACAAAATGCTCGTGAGGCTGCAATCGTAAATGACCTTGAAGTTTATGGTGTGGAAAGCGTCAGTGAAGTAGCCGGATTTTTCAATGGCGATATTGAATTGAAACCCGAAGTAGTAAATACCCGCGAGGAATTTTTTAATAGCCTGAACAACTATGATAGTGATTTCAGCGACGTAAAAGGACAGGAAAATATCAAGCGTGCTTTAGAGATAGCCGCCGCAGGCGGGCATAATGTGATCCTGATCGGTCCGCCAGGAGCGGGGAAAACAATGCTGGCAAAACGGCTGCCGTCTATATTGCCTCCTTTGAGCTTGAACGAGTCGCTGGAAACGACCAAGATACACTCGGTAGCAGGTAAGATGGCAGCGGCAGATGCGTTGGTAACGGTGAGGCCATTTCGCTCGCCACACCACACCATTAGTGATGTGGCCCTGGTAGGCGGAGGCAGCAATCCGCAGCCGGGTGAAATCTCATTGGCGCATAATGGGGTGTTGTTCCTGGATGAATTGCCAGAGTTTAAGCGTTCGGTGCTTGAAGTAATGAGACAGCCACTGGAAGAACGAAGAATCACCGTTTCAAGAGCAAAACTTTCGGTTGATTACCCTGCGAATGTAATGCTGATCGCCAGCATGAACCCGTGTTTGTGTGGTTTCTATAATCAACCGGAAAAAGAGTGTACCTGTCCGCCGGGTGCTGTCCAAAAATATTTGAATAAAATTTCGGGCCCGCTGCTTGACCGTATCGACCTGCATGTGGAAGTAACGCCGGTAAACTTTTCCGAATTATCCTCCGACCGTTTAGCGGAGAAAAGCGAAGATATCCGTAGCCGTGTGATCAAAGCGCGTGATATACAAACCGAGCGCTTCGGTAACAAACCCGAATTGCATGCCAATGCGCAAATGAGCCCCCAAATGGTGCGGGACATCTGCAAGATAAATCCCGCCGGGCAAACGCTGTTGCAAAAAGCCATGGAAAAGCTCGGCCTCAGCGCACGTGCCTATGACCGCATTTTAAAAGTATCGCGCACCATTGCCGACCTAGCCGGCAGCGAGGAAATAAAACTGGAGCATTTGGCTGAAGCAATACACTTTAGGAGTTTGGATAGAGAGGGCTGGGCGGGGTAGTTTGTTGGTGACAGTAACAAAGACATGAGCAACTAATACAACTATCGGACCGGCAAATGGTTGATTAATTAGTGTTAATTATACATATTAGATTAAATTAAAAAAACTAAAACATTCACAGCCTTATTTTGGTATAAATACATTAAAGATTGACCCTAAGGAATGGATAAAGCCTCTACAAAAAAGATCGTCATATTTGATGACGATGAGGATATACTTTCAATTTGCAGCTATGTTTTAGAAGAACAAGGGTGGGAAGTACACGCTTTTACTGATTGCAATAATGTGGCTGAAAAAGTTTCGGCCATACACCCGGACGTGATTTTGATGGACAACTGGATACCGGATGCCGGCGGAATTGTTGCCACCCAGACATTGAAAAATGATAACCGGTTGAAAGATATACCGGTAATATACTTTTCCGCAAACAGCGATATCCAGCTACTTGCAAGTAACGCCGGCGCGGAAAGTTACCTGGCTAAACCATTCGATCTGCAGCAACTTGAACAGGTTATCAATAGTGTATTAGTGAATAATAATTAATAATTATTATAAATTTGGTGCAAGAAAAAGGCCGGTGTAATTTTTTACATCGGCCTTTTCTATAAATGAGGCAAGAATATTAATCGTTTGGTCCGCCCGGAGGGCCGCCCATCCCGTCGCCCCTGTTACCTCTTCTGAATTGCCTTTCCGGATTTTGAGTTGGTGTTTTACCCGCAAATTTTTGCAAGCGGAATGTAAATGTCGCCAAGTAGTATCTTGCCAGTCGGTTAACGTTGGTTTCGGTGAATGAACTTGGGGTTGAATTAGTTGTATACCCGGTGTTTTGGTTAAACAAGTCAAATGCCGACAGGCGGATGGTGGCCCGGTTATCTTTCAGGAACCGGCGCTCTACATACAAATTCAGTATATTAGGGTTGGTTACCTTACCAAGGCCGGCGTATCCGTAATTAATAGCTTTGGTATAATCGTAGCTAAATGTCCAGTCCTTAAAGAAATAGTTTTTCCCGTTCACCCCGATGTTCCAGGTCCGGGTGTTGAGGCCGCTGTTTAATTTGCTGGATACTGAGTTGACGGTATGATTAAAGGCATAGTTAGTTAAAACCTGTGCATCAACCACATCGGTAATATCTATCCTGAACCGCAGACCCGGAGTAAGTTGAAAGTTTTTGGAAATATTTTTTTGGGCGATCGAATCACCCGCAACAGTGTTCACGTCGGTAAGGTAGCTTATGCCATTAGTGTAATTTGCCGAACCTGTCAGAAAAAGAGTGTACTTGCGGTTCTCCCACGGTTTTGCATACACCAGGCTTCCGTTAATATGATAATAGCCATCGGCATTCAGGTATTGCGTCAATATCGAGCTTTTATTGGCATAAGTAATCGTGTTGCTTACTATCTGGTTATTTATTTGCTGTGCGCTGAAATTGACAAAGAAAATGTTGCCGGTTGCAAAGCTGAACTTATTATAACGCAGCGAGAAATTATTGGTGAACTGCGGCTTCAGGAAAGGATTTCCCTGTACCGGGTACAAGGCGTTCGACCAGTCGATAGTTGGCTGCAACTGCGTAAAGCTTGGCGAGCTGCTCGAGCCATTGTAGTTCACCGTAAATGCCTGACTTCTCGAAAAATTATATATAAACCGGGCGGTCGGGATCACATTAAACGTGTTTACGTGAGTGCTTAAGCCGGTAAGCGGAGAATACCCGTCCAGTACAGCCGGCTGTGCAGCAATACCAAGAGTATAATTATATTTTTTCTCAATAAAACGATAGTTTAGTCCAAAACGGTTGGTCGTGAAGTTATAGTTGTACTTAGTGCTTAATGTATCAACGAAATTGTAGGTTTGATTAGTTATGTCAACCAATGTGTCGGTCAATTTATCGTTGGTAGTATGCGAGTGGTTGAATGCATAATTCACCTCCAGGTAATCACGTTTGCCAATAGGCTCCAGGTAAGATAAATTGGTGCCAATAGTAGTAGTTCGACTGTTGGTATTGATCTCCTCATTTCCTGGCGCATTTGGCCGGCCAACAGTAAAATTATTAGTTATATTTTGATATTGATCGCTCTTGCCGGTGCTCAAATTAATATTAATGCTAAAGTTACGGCCGTGCTTATTAAAGCGGTGGTTAAACAAGGCGTTGATGCCATAAGTGGGTGCATCAGAATTGCCGAATGAGCTGGTGTTCGAAACAAGGTTTTGTGAAGCGTTGTTCGTATAATTCAGGTTGTTATTATCCAGCTCATTTGAGCGTGTACCCCCATAGGAAAATGTTGGCGTTATCTTCAGATAATTGATCGTATCGGGTTTATACTCCATATTCCAGGTAAAGCGGTGGTTGATGTTCCTGTTAACCTCCTTACTGGTTTGATTATTGGTGCTCGGGTTGAACTGACTAAAGTTTTGCTGGTTATTATTGCTGTTGGTGTTTACCGTATTATCTGCGAAGCTGTAACTGCCATATACCGACAATGTTTTACCCCATTGATCGCGGAAGTTGGCACCAATAGAATGGGCATCGGTTATGCCGTTCTGAGTGGTGGTAAGATTTCCTGAACTCAATGCTCCTCGTGCTGCGTTGCCCCGTCCGCCACCACCTCCGCCGCCGCCGAAACCTCCGCCAAAGCCGCCACCTCCGTTAGAGCCAAAGCTGAATGTATTGACGTTGGTATTATTCACACTTCCAAGCAGGGCCGTCTGCTGGTCGCCATTAAAGCGAAATGCGTTTAATGAAAATAAGTAACGATTGGCATCCGGTGTGCTGCCCGGGCTCGATGGAAGTGCATCTTCACCATCACCAGCAGTTGCCTGACCAAAATAGCCGTAGTTTTTATCTTTACGGATAGTGATATTCATGATCTTATCCGGCTCGCCCGTTTTTACGCCGGTCAGGTTTGCCTGGTCGCCATAGTCATCAATCATCTGGATATTTTCTACCACGTCGGCAGGAAGATTTTTTGTTGCGCTTTGCACATCGCCGCCCATAAAATCCTTTCCATTGATCCGCACTTTGGTTACCTGTTTACCTTGTGTGGTAACATTGCCGTTCACATCCACATCAACACCAGGTAACTTCTTTATCAGGTCTTCAACAGGTGCATTTTCGCGTACTTTGTATGCGCTGGCTTTATATTCAACGGTATCCTCCTTCAGCGTAACAGGGTTAACACCCACGATAGTTACTCCCTGCAGGGTATTAGTTTCGGGTTTCAGGATAATTGTGCCCAGGGTAGCGGGTTTGGTATCGTCATCAAGCGCAAAATGCTTTTTGATGCTTTGATAGCCAATTGATGATATTGTGAATGTGAGTTTAGTACCATTGACAGAAGGGAAAACAAATTTTCCGTTGGGATCGGTAATTGTTACGGTACTGTCTCCTTTATCTGATATCAGTTTAACGTTGGCCCCGGGAACGCCGAGTTGAGTAGAGTCCGTTATCGTGCCATGCACTTCCCTTCCGGTTTGCGCTTCAGCATAAGTCGTAATAAATAAAGAAAAAATAATAATAAGGAATATGGGTTTCATAACTTTTCGTTGATATACTGTCAAAGCCATAAAAGACTATAACAAAACGCAAAGGTTCAACTTAAAAATATTAAATGGCTAAAAATCATATCATTGTTACATTATAAAACAAAAAACCCCCCGATTTATTAGATCAGAGGGTTAACTTATTTGAACTTTAATTATTAGTTTTTCAAATTCAGGGTATTAGCAACCTGGTTGTAGCTGTTAAAGAGCGACGGGTTGTTTTTGAACCCTAAAACAGCTGGGTTAGCGCTTGGTATAACAACGACTTTAAAATAAAGCCCTGTTTGGTTAGAACTTGCATTTACCGTTATCGAACCGGCTTGTATACTTACCAGGTTAATTTGGGCAACACCATTGTATGGTAAAGTATACCATGCGCTGCCTGCACCGGAGGTATTAACATATACAAGCACCAGGCCCTGGTCAATAACCTGTTGCGTTAAAGTATTGCCAGCAGGTAAATTTATAGTTGTATTGCCTATTCCGGCCACAGTTTTATTTTGCAGTATATATGTTTGCACGCTTGTAGTTCCATCTGCACCGGTTGCACCAGTTGCACCTGTTGCGCCCGGGGTTCCAGCAGCACCTGTTGCGCCTGTGGCTCCGGTTGCACCTGCAGCGCCTGTAGCTCCAGTCGCGCCGTTAGTTCCAGCGGCCCCTGTTGCTCCGGTTGCACCTGCAGTTCCGGCAGCACCGGTAGCGCCCGTTGCTCCGGTTGCACCATTGGTTCCATTGGTACCATTAGTTCCGTTTGTTCCATTTGCTCCGGTGGCGCCTGTAGCACCAGTTGGTCCGACAGGGCCTCCGGAAGGACCAGTCGGTCCGATCGCCCCGGTGGCACCAGTTGCGCCAATGGCTCCGGGAGTTCCAGATGCACCTGTAGCTCCGGTAGCACCTGTAGCTCCCGATGGTCCAGGTGTTTTGTCTTTTTTACAACCGTTAATACTAATAAAACATGCTAGTAATATTAATGGCATTATGTGTCTAAATCGTCTCATATTTGGGTACGTTGAGTAAATTAATTAAAGCTTTGTACGTGAACTGTTTCAATAGGTTACATTTCACTTTGTGGAAAATTTTTTACTGACTCTCCAGCCAGCTTTAAGCGTGTTTTAGGAACCGCTGTTAAAAAACAAATTTGTCCATGCTGAAAACAAGGGCAACGGTTTTCCGTTAGAAATGAAAAGGTTGCCTATGAAAAAGATCACATCTTCACTTCATACCCGGATCCACCAATGGATTAATGCGTTTGGGTTCAGGTTAAACTCTTCCAGACCAAACAAGAGAAAAAATATCATTACCCGCCATTATTTTTTTCAAACGTTCAATTTTTTTGAGAGATCGATACCAGGCACCCGGGAAAGGTTGAGTTTTTGTGTTTTGATACTTATGGCGAAACAATAAAAGTGAAATCGTTACTTGATTTGCAAAGTGCCTTCTTTGAAAATATAAGCCAATTGAAATAAAGACGCGCTGATCAGATCCGGCGTTTGAGTGTGAGAATGACCCTATCAAATCTATGATCATGATACACTTCAATCAAAAGATTGCGATCGTTTTTTGATTTAAGGAGATTGTCTATTTCTTCAAGAGACATATCAGCTACCGGTTTAAAATTGATGGAAGTGATCTCATCATCTTTTTCCAGGCCTACTTCGTCGGCTGCTGAGCCAGGCTCCACCCTGCTTATCACCAGGTGTTTCAGGCCTTCGCCTGCGGCATAATATTCTATGCCGCTCATATCGTGTTCAAAAGGATCACCAAAGTTTGCATTAGGTTTCAAGTAGATAGCATTATCCGGGTAATCAAATACCACTGTAAATCTTTTCAATATACCCACTCCAAGGTTTCCGTCCCGCGGGACAGATAAACTTTTCATCGTCGCCTCATCGTAATCATTCGGGAAGGAAGTGATCACTTTTTTCAACCGGTATTTACCAATGTCTACCTCATCTACCCGGCTTAAAAAACCGCTAATAGGCCCCGCCAGGCCTACACCTAAATTGGCGATAATGAACTTTTGCGGAAGCCCGTTTTTTTTGATCATATTTTCGAGCGAAATAGGATGCCCGGCTCCAAGATCAATCACCAGTTTGCTCATCTGTACGGTTCCATTAGGTAGCGTAACTTTTGCTTGTATGTATGGTTTGTGATATTCTACCGTCATCGGCAATTTCTCGCCCGTTCTGAATTTGCGTACGTCTTTTGGCTTATAAACGGTTATGCTACTGTCAACAAAACTTAGTTTTACCGCAAGATTGTTAAAAAACTCGTAGCCCAATAGCCCATGAATGGGTATGCCCACAAAATTTGACAGATTAAAGTGATCTGTTTTGAGTATTGCCGCTGCGACATCGTAACTGGTTAGGTTGGGTATCTCTATTTTCAACGGCGGTGTTACATATGCCTCAAAAGCATCGCCTTCCCCAAGCCCCGACATTTTGATGGTGCGTTTATTCTGAAGATTGATAGAGTCGACTAATTTGGGTTCGGTAATAATCATAAGGCCCACACCAGTGTCCAGAATAAAATTAAACGGGCCTCTACCATTTATTTTTAATTTTATAACTACCAGGTTCCTTATCAGTTTAAAGGGGACTTTTACTGACTTATAACCGTTGTCTATATCAAAATATTGGGCATGGGCGGGAACATGACAAAAGCACAGTAAACAAATCAAACCTAAAGCAGGCAGAAGCTTAGTTCTATGAGTTAGTTTAAGTAACAATTTGTTTATAATTGAATTTAATAAATTTACGATAAATACTTTAGTTACCTAAAATTATATGATGCGAAGAAGCCGGATAATGTTACTGATAGCAGCAATATTTTTGCTGATAAACACTACTGCCGATGCGGGCAAAATCAGGAAGCGAAAAATCAGGAAACTTTTTAAGCACTCCGCAATTGTAAAAGATCATTTTACGGGCTTTGCGTTATATGACATGGATGCAAAGAAGATGATCTATCAGCTTAATTCGGATAAATATTTTACACCTGCATCCAATACCAAGCTCTTCACTTTTTATACCTGCCTGAAAATGTTGGGCGACTCTATCCCCGCTTTAAAATACGTCACGCGCAATGATTCGCTGATATTTTGGGGTACTGGTGACCCCGCTTTTTTGCATACAGACCTTAAAGGGCTAAAAGGATTTGAACTTTTAAAAAACTCGGATAAGAAATTGTTCTTTTCATCCGGCCAATATCAAAATGAGTTTTTTGGTTCAGGATGGGCATGGGATGATTATAACGATTATTACCAGGCCGAAATAACCGAATTGCCCGTTGAAGATAATGTAGCAGTGTTATCAGCTGCTAGCAGCGGACAATTGAAAATTACGCCGTCTTACCTGGCTCAATATTTAAAATGCGATAGCAATTATAAACCGGCAACATTCAGGGTACGGCGTGATTTTTTGACCAATTGTTTTGTTTATCCTGCTATGAAAGTGCCGGTCGGCTATCATAAAGAAATTCCCTGGAAAACAAGTACATCCCTTACCCTGGCTATATTACAGGATACTTTAAGAAAAGAGATATGCGAAGTGCACCTCCCTTTAGTTGATAGTGCCAAAACTATTTTTGATGCTAATGCTGACACGGTTTATAAACACATGCTGCAGCCGAGCGACAATTTTATTGCAGAGCAGCTATTGCTGGAATGTTCATCAAGCAAGTTTAAAATACTGAACGCTGACTCAGTGATTGCTTATTCAAAGACGCACTATCTGAACGATTTGCCGGATACGCCTCAATGGGTAGATGGTTCAGGGCTTTCCAGATTTAATCTGTTTACACCAAGAACCATAGTTGCATTGTTATGCAAAATATCGGACCAAATGAAAAACGATAGTTTATTGCACAGCCTGATGCCTATTGGAGGCGTTGCCGGAACAATACGTAAGGCATACAAAACAGATAATGGCGTACCCTTTGTGTGGGCCAAAACAGGGTCATTGTCCAATAACCACAATCAAAGCGGCTACCTGGTGACAAGGAAAGGAAAACGCCTGGCATTTTCATTTATGAATAACAATTTTACCAGGCCGACAGGTGAGATCCGTGATGAAATGGTCCGCATCGTCACCTATATACATGACAATTACTGACTGGCCGGTTTTTTTGCCTCTTTCAAATTGCCCTGTAGGTCGGGGTTTTGTGGGGGGAGTTTATCTACTTCGTGTTCTATTTCGGTTTGCAGCACATGCACCGCATACTCAGCAGGTTCTATCCGGCTGCCGGATGCTTCAGCATATACCTGGGTAAATTCGGCGCCAATATATAAAATGATAGACGTGTAATAGATCCAAACCAAAATGACTATAATAGAACCAGCCGCCCCATAAGCAGAACCCTGGGCAGTATATTGAATATATAATCCGATAAGGTATTGGCCAAGCATAAACAGCAGCGCTGTAAAAATAGCTCCCGAGCGAACATCTTTCCATTTGATCTTCGCATCGGGCAGAAATTTAAATATGATCCCAAACAATGCTGAAATCACAAGCAAGGTAAGAGCCATATTTATCAAGTCGAAGATGGTTACCGTTACATATGGTAAAAAATGCTCTAAACGGGTGCTGAGGGCTTTTATGATCAAATCAATAATAAGGCTAACTAATAGCAAAAATCCAAGAGCTATGATTAGTGAGAACGAAAGAAAACGGTTTTGCAGCCATTTTAGCCAACCTTTTTTAGGTTTAGCTTTTACCCTCCAGATAATGTTTAGCGAATCCTGTATTTCAACAAACATACTGCTGGCACCTAGCAATAAAATAATAATTCCCGACAGCAGAGCCACGCCGGTTTTACCCGAAAGCTGAAGGTTTTTGATAATTAACTGTAATTGAGTCGTTGCATCATGTCCTATAAATTGCGACATCTGATCATACAAAGCATCGTTAAAGGAGTAGTGCCGTAATACCAGGCTAGATATAGAAATAACCAATATAATAAGCGGGGCAAGAGAAAAGACAGTATAGTAGGCCAGTGATGCGCTAAGTTTTAAGCCATTGTCGTTAATAAAACCCATAAAAGTGGCCACGATAACTTTCCACAGCGTTTTAAGATATCGTTTGCTTAAAATTCCCATCAGGATCAACTTCCTTTTAATTCTCATGGTTCACACCACGATAATAAGCCAATTTTAAGCTTTTTTGTTTAGAAAAATATCAGGAGAGCCTTAAATATTAGGCGTTTAGAACAACAGCCTGAACTATTGGATAATCGTCGCCGGTATTGAGGCAGAGGCGTTTTAAAATGTGAAAAGATTTAAATTTGTTAGTAATATTTTGTTTAATTCCTTGATATTATGATTCTAAAAATCATAATTTTATACCATAAGATTACTCAATTTCAAAAACGTGATTTTTTAGGAATGATCCGGAGTTGAGGTTTGATATCAAAACTTTTAATTGTAAAATTTTTTTTGGGGAAAGCCGTTCAGTTGCAAGACCGAACGGCTTTTATCATTTAGTGAGCATCTGTTGGCATACTTACCTTGCCCTTTTTAAATGGCTGCAGGTATATCAACGGAATAGAGAACAACATGATCAACCCGGATATCAGGTAAGCATCATCGTAGGTTAATAACAATGATTGCCTTACAACCGCACCTTCAATAGCCCTGTAGGCCATCTGTGTAGCATCAATGGCCGATTTGCCCTTTGCCATAAATGCCTGTTCCATCATGTGCATACGTTGTAAAAACGCATTGTTATACGGGTTAACGTTAGTTAGCAGGTTGTTACGGTGTACGCCCTGGCGGATGTGGATGATCGTTGTTAGGGCCGCGATACCGAAAGAACCGCCCAGCTGGCGCATCATGTTATTTAAACCCGTTCCTTGTCCCATCTCAGCTCCTTTCAAGTCGGCAATAGCTAGTGTGGTTAACGGAACGAATAATAGGGCCATACCCACACCCCGGATCAATAATGGTATCAACACATTTATTTCGCCGGTTTCCAAAGTTGATCCGCTGAGCATGAATGTAAATACAAAGAACAAAAACATACCGGCAGTAGCCATAAACTGTGCAGGAATACCCTTATTCAGCATTTTGCCGATAAATGGCATCATGACAATAGTACACAAACCGCCGGGGAACAATAGCTCGCCCGTTTGCTGTGCGGTAAATCCCAACAGGTTCTGACAGAATACCGGGAATACGAACACCGAACCATACAAACCAAAGCCTAATATAAACGAGGTGAACATCCCTACCGCGAAGCTCCGGTGTCGCAAAATTCCGAAATTCACTATTGGATACTCATAAGTAGTTTCACGCCAGATGAATAAAATAGTGCCTAAAATAGCGGTTATGGTAAGTACCAAAATGTAAGTTTTTGCAAACCAGTCTTCCGACTCACCTTTTTCCAATATCACTTGCAGGCTACCTACGGCTATTGCCAGTAAGAGTATGCCCCACCAGTCGATGGGTTTTCCCTTGCCTTCCTTAGGTGTTTTATTGATAAATGTATAAGCACAGAACGCGGCCACAGCTCCAACAGGAATATTCACATAAAATATCCATTGCCATGTATAATGATCGGTAATAAAACCACCGATAGTTGGCCCAACAGTTGGTCCAACCACCGCACCTAAACCAAATAAGGCTGTAGCCGTTCCAATTTGCTCACGGGGCCAGGTTTCCACCAAAATGGCTTGTGAGGTTGATATTAAACCACCTCCGGCAACACCCTGTATGATACGGAATATAACTAACTCGTTTAAGCTGTGTGCATTACCGCAAAGGAATGAGGCAATGGTAAATAATACAATAGAGCCTATGAAATAACTCTTACGGCCAAAGAAACTGCCCAGCCATCCGGACATGGGTAGTATAATTACGTTGGCTACCGCATAACCGGTAACTACCCAGGCAACATTTTCCAGCGTTGCACCAAGGTTACCTTGTATTTGCGGTAAGGCCACGTTTACTATCGTGGTGTCTATCAGCTCGAGCAATGAAGCCGTGATTACCGTAATAGTAATGATCCATTTTTTAAAACCAGTTTCGGCCATTGTATTTAGTTTTTATAAATTACAGAAACGTTTACACTCATACCCGGACGCAGCTTTGCCAGTGTTTCTTTATCAGCATTGATCTTAATTTTAACGGGGACGCGTTGTACGACTTTAACGAAGTTGCCGGTAGCATTATCCGGAGGTAAAAGCGAGAATTTAGCACCTGTAGCCGGTGAGAAATTATAAACTTCGCCATGTAGCTTCATATCAGGGAAAGCGTCCACCTCAATATCTGCTTTCTGACCGTTCTTCATGTTGGTTAACTGTGTTTCTTTAAAGTTGGCGGTAATATATAAGCTGTTATCATTTACAATGTTGAATAAAGTTTGTCCGGCCTGTACCAATTGACCCAACTGGATATTCTTTTTAGAAGTAATACCGCTTGCGGGCGATTTAATGGTAGTGTATGATAATTGCAGTTTTGCAAAGTCAACATCAGCCTGGCGTTGGGTAACGCCAACGTTGGTTACAGTCAATTGGTTACGGGTTGTACCCACCTGTTCCAAGGCAGCTTTATATTGATCCTGTGCAGCACGGTAAGTAGCAGCGGCTACATCACGGTCTGATTTTGCCTGGTCAAACTGTTGTTGAGTGATTGACCCGTCTTTTACAAGGTTAGCGTAACGTGCATAGTCCTTGTCAGCTTTCTCTAATCTTGCAGCAGCTGATTCAGCTTGGGCACGTGCGCTTGAAGAATTAGCTGAAGTTGCAATGATCTGCGACTGACCAACACCAACACCTGCGCTGGCGCCTTTTTGAGCAGCAAGGGCTTGTTCTAATTTTACTTTATAGTCGCGGTCGTCGATCTTTACTAAAACCTGACCCGCATTTACGTGGGTGTTTTCTTCAAAGAAGATGCTATCCACATAACCACCTACGCGGGCTACCACCGGGCTTACGTCGCCGTCGATCTGGGCATCGTCGGTATCAATGTGTTTGCCATAGTAGATGTATTCTTTTATTCCGAATATGATACCAGCTATGAGTACCACTCCAAGTATTATAGGGATAACCTTGTTCGGTTTCTTTTTGGGTTCTTGTTCCTGTGCCATTTTATTGGGTAGTTAAATTTTGTTATTTGTTAAGTTTTCCGGTTGATTTTAATAATGTATAATAAGCAAGTCCTGCGTCTGCCTTAGCCAGTTCCAGGGTGATCTGTGCCTGGTATAATAATGTTTCGGCATCGGCCCTGTCGGTAGCAGAAGCTATATTGCTTTTGTATTTCGATTGCAATATCTTGTCGTTTTCACTTGCCTGGTCAATTGCGGTTTGCAGTAATTTGATCTTGTTGACTGCCTCTTCATAACCCTGGTAGCTGCGGTTTACATCCTTTCGGATATTATCGGCCGTGATGCCCTGGTTAATTGTAACCTGCTGGCGCTGGATATTTGCCTCGTTTATTTTGTTTTTGTTTGTCCACAGTGATGAGAAATTCCATGAAAAAGTCAATCCTACGGTTATCGGCGTAATGTATTTACCTGACTGTGGAAGCGGATTAGCTGCGGCATCTACATAATAGGCGCCCGCTGAAGCTGCAAGTGTCGGCAACTGATTGGCATGTATGGTTTTTATATTGTTATCCGCAACTTTTGATTGCAATACCAATTGCTGCACTTCCTGGCGGTTTGCCATGGCAGTATCGATATAGTTACCTACTGAGCCGATCTGGCGATCTGTTTCGTTGATCTGCGCAATATTGATCTGTGTAGTTTCAGGCAAGCCTAAAAGAATATCCAGGTCATAGTTGATGATCTTACGGTTAGCTTCGAGGTCGATGCCGTTCAGTTCAACAGTTGAACGTTGCAACTGGAAACGCAGCACATCGTTCTTGGTTACCAAGCCCTGGTCGAGGAAACGCTGTGACTGGTGGATCTGCTCGTCTATCGATTTCAGGTTTTGTTCAACTACTTTTTTGCTTTGCAGTATTTTGTACAGGTTGTAAAATGAAGTGATCACATCGTAAGCGATCTCATCTTTGTCCTTGTCTGCATCCAGACGCGATACTTTGGTCAGCAGGTCTGTTGATTGCTGGGCTAACTTCAATTTACCGCCAGCATAGATAGTCTCTTTCAGCGACACAATGCCCAAATAGGCATCTGCACTGCTTGGCAAACTGAGATTAGCTTTTCCCAACGCAAGATGATTGGCAGGTATTTCAGCTCGGTTGTATCCAAAGCTTGCGCTGCCAGTAGGCAATACTTCATCTTTTGCCTGGTTGTACTTTGAAACAGCCTGATCAATTTTTGATTGGGACAGCTTAAGCACTTTACTGTTCTGGATGCCCAGTTTAACTGCTTCATCGAGGGTCAGGGTCCTGTCCTGGGCGGAAGCTGTTGCACTTAGCATTAAACCCGGAACCAAAATCGCAATAGCGAAACGGTAGAAGGGTTTCACCATTTTTTTAAATGGGTGATTAAGGGGGTTATTTATTTGTGTTATCATGTTCATTCACTAAGTAAGCTCTTAATAATTTTTTCATATAAGCTTCAATCCGGGGCTTCAATGTTTCCTCTAGTATTTTGTCATCCTGAATATCAAATCCAAGCATAGCGGAGGTAAGTTGCGGAGTATTTACGATAAAATTTTTGGTGCCATAAATAGTGGCTATCACAAGTTCTACGTCTACTCCCTTATTGAATTCGCCTTTGTCAATGCCGTCCTGTATGATCTTTTTCAACTCCGAAACATTAGCCATCAATATATGTGTTATCTGGTCGGCCAGATCGCCCCTGCGTTGCATAGTCAGCTCCTGGTACAGCATCTTCTGGAAGCAGTTATTGTTAACCACACGCTGCACATACAGGTCGATATATTTTTCAATCTTATTCCACGAAGTTGTACTGTCATCGCTGCCGATATTTTGCAACAGGTTTTTAAATGATGAGATCTTCCTGTTAAAAACGGCCAAGAATAGTCCCTCTTTTGAGCCGAAATAATAATTCAGCATCGCCATATTTACCCCGGCTTCACCCGAAATTGTCCGGGTGGAAGCGCCATCAAATCCGAGTTCTGAAAAAACCTTTTCAGCAACGTCAAGGATATGTTCTTTTTTATCGATCTTATCTTTATCCATTTCTTTCAACGGCACAAAATTAATCAATCGATTGATTATGTCAAGGAGGGTTTTGTTATCTTAATGTAATCATTTGATTAATAGGGCTTAAAAGATCAATCAACTGATTAGTTTTTAACAATTTAGCAACGTAACAGTTTTGTTTTACATTTGAAGTATTAAAAATATCCGTCTATCTTACCGATTGTTTTTTTCATATGAAACGATTCCTTTTCCTACCTATATTTTTACTAATTGCCGGACTTGCATTTGCACAAACTGCCCCGCCGACTGACATTGTTACTATCGAACAAAATTTAAAAAAGCTGGATGTTGCAGGCAGCGTATTATATGTTGCTGCGCACCCGGATGACGAGAATACCCGCTTGTTGGCCTATTTGGCGCAGGAAAAGCACTATCGAACCGGCTACCTGTCGATGACGCGCGGCGACGGCGGCCAAAACCTGATCGGTAATGAACAAGGCGAGCTATTGGGGTTGATCCGTACCCAGGAGCTTTTAGCGGCCCGAAAAGTTGATGGTGCCGAACAGTTTTTTACCCGCGCGCTTGATTTTGGCTTCTCAAAAGGACCAGAGGAAACCCTGAATTTCTGGAACAAGGAAAAAATATTGGGCGACGTAGTTTGGGTGATCCGAAAATTCAGACCTGATGTGATTATTTGCCGCTTCCCTACTACTGGCGAAGGCGGGCACGGTAATCATACCGCCTCAGCTATATTGGCGCAGGAAGCTTTTACCGCAGCAGCCGATCCAAAACGTTTTCCGGAGCAACTGAAATATGTGCAAACCTGGCAGCCCAAACGCTTAATGTGGAACACCTTCAATTTTGGCAACACGAATACCATTACACCCGATCAGTTTAAAATAAATGTGGGCGTTTATAATCCATTATTAGGCAAAGGCTATGGCGAACTGGCAGCCGAAAGTCGTTCAAACCACAAAACACAGGGCTTTGGTTCGGCAAGGCAGCGTGGCGACGCTTATGAATACTTCAAGACAATATTAGGTGATGCACCAAAAACCGATCTGATGGATGGTGTAAATACCACCTGGGGACGAATAAAGGATGGAGGTTCAATCGGAACCGAGATTGAAAAACTCAGCAAAGAGTTTGATGCCAATCATCCGGATAAATCGGTGCCAGCATTAATTAAAGTTTATGATCGTGTTCAGAAGATAGATGATAATTACTGGAGGGAGCAAAAGACAAAGGAGTTGAGCGAATTGATTGCCGCTTGTGCGGGGTTATGGGTAGAAAGTTATGCCGCCGAGCCTACTTATGCACTAAACGATAGCATTAAAGTGAAAACGCAGGTTATATTGCGATCAAATAGGTATGTGAAGCTTGAGTCAGCAGAGTTTTTAAATCGTGGATGGCTTTCGCGTAACGCTATTTATGGTAGCCAAGACTCATTAAAGAACACAGTTAGGGATTTCGATATAAAAATAAAAGCTGATGCAATTACTCAACCCTATTGGTTAAAATATCAACATTCAATAGGTTCCTACAACACCGATTATCTTGATAGTACAAAAGTTATAGATGTTCTTGATGATGAGCCAATTACCCAAAGTGGTGCAGATCAAAAAACTATGCCTGAAAATGTGCCCTATCGTGCTAAATTGAGGTTTTATATTTCTGGGCAAGATATAATCCTAATCAGACCCATTGAGTTCAAATATACCGATCCTGCCAGAGGAGAAATCTATCAGCCATTGGTAGTTGCCCCGCCTGTGACTGCCAATATTCAGGATAAAGTTTACATTTTCAACTCGCAGCAACCGCAAACAGTACAGGTAAAATTAGAGGCTTTTGAAAAAATAGGCTCTGGAACTATTTCACTGGATGCTCCTCCAGGATGGAAGATCAGTCCTGAACGGGTTCAATTCACCAATAAAAATAAAGGAGATGAATGGGACCAGGATTTTACGGTTACTCCATCAGGCAATAAATCGCAAACAGGCGTACTCGAAGCTACGGTAACGCATGATCGCGACAACACTTCTTATAAATATAGTAAACTTTCTATACATTATAATCACATCCCTAATATTACGCTTTTCCTTCCTGCGCAGGCTAAGCTGGTTCAGCTTGACCTGAAGATAGCCGGTAAAAAAATAGGCTATATTGACGGGGCCGGCGACTTGGTGGAAGATGCTTTGCGCGAGGTGGGCTATCAGGTGCACGACCTGAAAGAAAATGAGATATTAAATGGCGATCTTTCGGTTTATGATGCTATTATAATGGGTGTACGGGCTTATAATACTAATCCGCGCTTGGCTATTGAGCAACCCCGGCTATTAGAATATGTAAAAAATGGTGGCAACTTGCTGGTACAATACAATAACAGCAATGGGTTGGTGACTAAAAATATTGGCCCGTACCCGTTTAAAGTAGTAAATGAGCGTGTTACTGATGAAACAGCAAAGATTACCATCCTCGATCCGAACAACCCGGTATTAAATTATCCAAACAAAATAACCCCTGCTGACTTTGATGGCTGGGTTCAGGAGCGCGGCTTATACTTCACCAAAGATTCCGATCCCCAGTATCAAAAGGTACTTCAAATGGCCGATCCGGGTGAATCACCAAAAGATGGTGCGCTTATCACCACGCAATATGGTAAAGGGCGTTTTATTTATACCTCGCTGGCGTTTTTCAGGCAGTTGCCTGCAGGTGTTCCGGGTGCTTATCGTTTGTTTATTAATATGATCAATAAGCCGAAGGCAAACCCGTAATCAGATCGTCATTGCGAGGAAGGATCCGCTAGCTAGCGGACTACATAGGACATCCAATGGAGAAAGAATTTTAATCTGGACGTTCCTTAACAAATTCCTGCTCCCTGATTTGCAAAGTTTGAAGATTGCTTCGTTCCTCCCAATGACGGCTTGTATTATTCCGACAAAAATTTTTATTGCAATCATTACAGAAACAATTACTTTTGCACTGTTGTAAATAAGCATAACATGGCACATCAAGAAGAGAAAAAAGAATTTAACGTGACCAATTTATATTACCTGGTTGGACTGGTATTTGGCCTTATGACCGGTGCGGTATTAGAAGTGGGCATTAAATGGGTTATTGTTGGTGGTATTTTAGGTTTATTGACGGCACTTTTGTACGTAACGGTATTTGTAAGAGGCCGTGAACAACGCTGATCCTGAATTACCCTCATTCATAAAAAACTGGAACCAGTTTTACGGTATCGTTATCGTATGGCTGGTTCTTTTAATTTTCGTATTTTGGCTCATCACCATCCTCTTTAAATGAGCCTGATTGACTGGGCTGTTTTAGCCCTTACCATCCTTACCATCGTAGCTTACGGCGTCTTGAAAAGCGGCCGTAATCAAAATATTGATCAATTTCTGGTTGGTAACCGCTCCATGCCCTGGTATACAGTTGGCCTGTCTGTAATGGCTACACAAGCCAGCGCTATTACTTTTTTATCGGCACCCGGCCAGGCTTATTCCGATGGCATGCGCTTTGTGCAGTTCTATTTCGGTCTGCCGTTAGCCATGATCGTGTTGTGTATCACTTTTGTTCCGATTTTCCACCGCCTTAAAGTTTATACCGCCTACGAGTTCCTGGAGAAGCGTTTCGATCTAAAAACACGGGCGCTTACGTCGTTACTGTTTTTAATTCAGCGTGGCCTTTCCACAGGGATTACGATTTACGCACCGTCGATCATCTTGTCGACCATATTGGGCATCAATACCGTTTACACCACGCTCTTTATTGGCGGACTGGTAATATTCTATACTGTTTATGGCGGAACAAAGGCAGTAAGCTACACCCAATTGCTGCAAATGAGTATTATATTTTTAGGGATGTTCCTTGCGGGAGTTGTGGTAGTAAGCCTGCTGCCCTCGGGGGTTGGATTTACCAAAGCGCTGCACTTGGCGGGAAAGATGGGGCGTATGAATGTGATCGACTGGAAGTTTGATATTAACAACCGTTACACGGTTTGGAGTGGTTTGATAGGCGGTTTCTTTTTGCAGTTATCTTATTTCGGTACCGATCAAAGCCAGGTAGGGCGTTATCTGACAGGAAGTTCCGTTGGGCAAAGCCGCATGGGTTTGATCATGAATGGATTGATCAAAATACCCATGCAGTTCCTTATCTTACTGATTGGTGTTTTGGTATTTGCCTTTTACCAGTTTAATCAACCGCCTATATTCTTTAATAAATATGAGGTAATGCAGGTTAAATCGGGGCGATACGCTAAGGAATACAATGACCTCAGAACACAGTATTCGCTTGCCTTTCAGCAGAAAAAAGTCAGCGCTGATGAATTATTAAAGGCACTGGACAGCAAAAACGAAGAGCAAATAAACAAAGCAACCAAAAATTTAAATCAGGCAGATGCCGTAGAGTTAACGATTCGGAAAAATGCCGTCGACCTGATAAAGAAAAACAATAGTAAGGCCGACACCGACGACACCAATTACGTGTTCCTGAATTTTGTGACCCATTTTTTGCCAAATGGATTGATAGGATTGTTGATTGCCATCGTTTTTTTGGCCTCAATGGGTTCAACCGCAAGCGCGCTCAACTCGCTTGCATCCACCACAGTGATTGATATTTATAAGCGGGTGATCAATCGCGATGCATCTGATAAAACCTATCTCAATGCTTCTCGCCTTGCTACAGTTTTTTGGGGGCTGGTGTGCATTGGAATGGCTTTGTATGCTGCCAAGCTGGGCAATTTGCTGGAGGCGGTTAACAAACTGGGCTCATTTATTTATGGTACGATACTAGGCGTTTTTATAGTGGCGTTCTATCTAAAAAAAATAAAAGGTACGGCCGTTTTTATAGCAGCAATCATAAGCGAAATTATTATTTGCGTAATGGGTTTCTATGAAGTTATTGCTTATTTATGGTTGAATGCCATCGGCTGCTTCCTTGTGATTATTATAGCAATGCTGATCAGCCTGGCAATTAGAGAAAAGACTGAAAATCAAGGTGAAATTTCGATTTGATATACAAAGGAGAGGCTGCATTGTTTTGGGTAATAAAAAGCCGATTGTAACATTCCAGTTACACGACTAAGTTTATCGTTTTTATATTTACCTTTAGTTAAATAATAGCATTAAATTAATTAGGGAAATGGCTAAGCGCGAGGCTTGGCTATTTTTTTGCCCTCTCAGAAAGCATCCTTATTAATTATTACTTAATATCAACGGTGGTTTTTAGGATAAATTGCCCTCATCATCAAGGGCTTTGGAAGATCTTGTAAAGAGAAAGCAGTAAAACTGCCATTACAAACTGCTAAGGCCGTTCCCGGCATTTTTTTATTTGCAATGGCAGAAAGATCAAAATAAATTATTTGGCTTGATCGACAACAGCCTGGTTCAAACGCTGATATTCGTCGTCTTTTTGTTGTCTAGCGAGTTTAACACCTTCCCGAGCGGTAGCAAGTGCGCCCGCTTTATCACCCATTTTTAATTGGATGCGTGCTTTCCATACCTTATAGAACGGTGCATCAGGGTTCATTTTTTCCGCATTGGATATCCATTCCAGGGCTTTTTTAAGGTCTTTATTATTCTCATAATAATACATAGCGGCCTCGAAATATGGCTTCTTATCATGGTTCATTATTTCATCGATATTAGCCATGATCTTGCTGTCAACTTCGGTACTGATCGGGAACGAGAACGAAATATTCTCCCATTTGACTTCCAGTTCGCATTTGGTTTGATCTACATCATTAAACTGGATAGTCATAGTTTCAGTAGGTTCGGTGTGGTTGACGGTCTTTACTTTAAAGCGTAGAAAATCTTCGGACTGCTTGTAAGTATAAGCACCCCACTGATGTGCAGTTTTGTTTAGGATCACAGTCCATTCATCTTTTCCCGGAATTGAGAATAATCCATACTCGCCCGCCGGAACTTTATTTCCTTGAATGGTCACATCATCGGAAAATTTAATTATAGTTGCGGCATTGGCCCCGGTGCGCCATACAACGCCATAAGGTTCAAGGCTTCCAAATATCTTCCGGCCCCTTACATTGGGACGGGAATAAGTTAAGGTGATTTGCCCCAGGCCAAGATCCTGTGTAACGGTTTGGGTAGAGCTTAATTGCGGGACTTTCAGGTTTTGAGCATAGCCGTTTTGCGACACACATATGATCAGCATAGCTGCCAGGTAAAAATAAAAGGATTTCATTGTAGTAATTTGTTTTTTTAATGGTAATGAAGGTATCATGAATTTATTTATTGGTTTTTATAGGCAATTCATGATGGACTCATTTTTTTGGTTTTATGCTGCTAAGATATTAATTATTACAGCCATATGACCGAACTATTGGTAATGACAATGTAAAACCCTAAGTTTGTGTTATGCTAAAAAGGTCAGTGGTAATTGTATTGGCGATGCTGTATTTAACTACAGTATCCGGCTTTGCACTGAACTTGCATTATTGCTTCAAGCAACTGGCATCTGTTAAGATTGACGCTCCGGCCAACTCCTGCGTTAAGTTACAAAGCAGCAAAATGAAATGCTGTAAGGATCAGAAGATCGAAATAAAGGTTAAAGATGCGCACCAAAACAATTCGCCTTTACACTGGTCCAAATTCTTCCCGGTAGCTTTGCCGGTATCAGCTTTTGTAATTTTTACTCCGGCTCTTCAAAACCAGGTGGTTGCTAATGTAACCGAACGTGGCCCTCCGAAAACGTCGGATGTCCCTCTCTTTTTAAGATACTGTACTTTTCTTATTTGATTTCATTCATTATTCGAACTTTATTTTACGCGGTTAGTTATGACCGTAGTTTTATTCTTTTTACGACTAATGATGACCAATGAAAATATTTAAAATACTTCTATCATTTGCGGCCTTTGGCACAGCAACCGCGTTTGCCCAAAAAATGCCTATGAAGACAGATACCTCGATGAAAGGTATGGACATGGGCAACATGAAAATGGACTCAGGCTCAATGATGTCTATGAAAATGAATAGCCAATATTCGCTTGACTTACCCACGAACCGCGATGGCTCTGGAACGTCCTGGGTACCCGATGAAACGCCGATGTATGCTTATATGATCCATGGCAAAAAGTGGATGACCATGATACATGGAAGCTTTTTCCTGAGATATAATAAGCAGGACCTGTTTAATTCAGGCAGCCGTGGCGGCAAAAAATTTGACGCTCCAAATTGGCTGATGGTCATGACTCAGCGACAAATAGGTAAAAATGGTCTGTTTTCTGTAAACACCATGTTTTCTTTCGATCCATTTCTGGTAGGGCCGGGTGGATATCCTTTATTGTATCAGACCGGCGAATCATATAAAGGCAAAAAATTGGTGGATATTCAGCACCCACACGACCTCTTTGCCGAACTGAGCGTTAACTACACCCAACGCGTTTCCAAAGATGCCGATGTGTCGCTTTCATTCGGTTATCCGGGTGAACCGGCTTTAGGTCCACCGGTATTTATGCACCGCTTATCGGCAATGAACGACCCGGATGCACCATTGAGCCATCACTATTCTGACGCTACCCACATTACTTTCGGTACTTCAACTTTGGGTTTCCGCTATAAGAATATCAAACTGGAAGGATCGATCTTTAGCGGTCGCGAGCCGGATGAGTACCGCTATAATTTTGATGCTATGCGCTTTGATTCTTACTCCGTGCGTTTATCATATAATCCGTCAAAAGAGTGGGCGTTGCAGGTGTCCAATGGTTGGATCCACAGCCCTGAAAGTGCCGAGCCGCTACAGAACGTGAATAGGTTTACAGCATCAGCCATTTATACCAAAATGCTGGACGATGATAGCTTTATAGCCACTACCCTCGTGTACGGACAAAATCATTTTTCGGACAATCATAAAACATTGCCATCGGTATTACTCGAAAGTAGTTGGCAAATGCATAAAACGGCCGTTTACGGTCGATATGAATATGTGAAAAAAGATGCAGACGAATTGGATCTGTCTGATAATTATCCCTTCAATCCAAACTTTACCATTAACGCATTTACATTAGGTATCAACAGGATATTGGCTACTATTGCGAAAACGAACTTAACTGCCGGTATACAATCTACTTTAAATGTGTCGCCATCTGAATTGAAGACATTATACGGTAGTACGCCGGTAGGCTTCGAGGTTTATTTGAGAATTACACCGAGATAATAGGACCTCAGTGCCGGGACTTACGAAGTTTTTTAAAACTTCGTAAGTCCTTTTGATGACAACCTTCAATTCTTGAATCTTTTGATAGTTTCAGTAATATGTGCCAGGTGATGTTTGCCATGCCAGGCGTAAATGGCAAGGTTCCGTTTTAAGGGAATGGTATCACCCGACTCTGGATGGACAAAAGTGCGGTTCCATTGTTCCTCAGTAAAGCTTTCAAACAATGCCACCATGTGCTGATGGATCCCATCCAACATTTTAAGTGACGGCTCGATCGGCAGACGGTAGTCTGGCAATAAGGCCCAGTCCGATTCTTCGTAAGCTTTTATGGTTGGGTTCTGCTCAGTCAATGCCCATTTAAAACGGATGATTGAGTTCATATGGCTATCAGCAACATGGTGCACAACCTGTCGGATGGTCCAACCGCCGGTGCGGTATTGGGTATCTAATTGTTGCTCAGTAAGGCCCAATACTGCATTTCGCAATTTGCCTGGAAGGGTTTTAATATCATTTATCCAACCATTTATAGCGTGTTGCGTATACGAAACGGGTGGTTTAAACTTACCGGTGGGGTATCTTAATTCTTCGTCTGTCATAGTTTTAAATTAGTTGAGTGTTGATTAATGTAGCCAATTACCTGTTGAAGTGAACAGTCATTTGCGTAAAATTAGCAATTTTAGCAATGCATTGTCTTTGCGAGGCAAGCTTTGATATATTTTAGCGTTTACACTGTGTTTATTTAAACCGATGATTAAAAAATTACTAGTACCACTGCTGTGTTTTGTGGTTACCTTTTCCCATGCCGAGACGATCAGAACGGATGTTTTGGTGATAGGCGGCGGAGCCAGCGGAGTAGCGGCGGCTATACAAAGCGCGCGCAGCAAGGTAAAAACATTATTGGTTGAACCTGGTCCCTGGCTTGGCGGCAGCATGACCATGAGCGGGATGTGTGTGTTGGAGGCTAACCGCAATTTGCCATCCGGCATATGGGGTGAGTTCCACCGGAGGGTGACCGATTATTATCGTCCCCGATTAGGTTACGATACCACACATAATTCCATCCTTCGCTTTGAGCCTTACACCGGAGCTGATATTTTAAAAAAGATATGTGACACGGTGAAAAATTTGACCGTCAAAATGAGAACACCATGGACGGCCATCAAAAAAGATGGCACAGGTTGGGAAGTGACCATTATGGTAAATGGCGAAGCAGTGAAAGTGGATACGAAGGTATTGATAGATGGCACCGAAACAGGGGAAGTTGCTGCAAAAGCTGGCGCCAAATTTGAAGGTGGCGCAGATGCTGAACAAATCTGCTGGATAGCAATTTTAAAAGATTTTGGACGGAATGCCGATAAAACGATCCCTAAACCTGAAGGATATGATCCTGCTGCTTATTCTTGGTTAAAAGGAAAGGACATTAAGCAAATGTTACGATCAGCAAGCATTCCTAACGATAAGTATATGATCGATTGGGCCAGATACAACGACAGTAAAGCAGCTGCTATAACAAATAAAGAAGAGCTCTATAAAAAGTCTAAGCTGCGTACTTTGGGTTTGGTATATTACTTGCAAACGGAATTGGGATATAAAAACTTAGGCTTGGATGGTCAATTTGGTACAACGGATAATCTGCCCTCTGCTCCTCTGGTGTTAGAAAGCCGACATGTAAAAGGAGCTGTAAGGATGATCTTGGATGACATCACAAAACCTTATGATCGCGAATCAAAATTATACCGGACAACAATAGGCGTTAGTGACGCCGTTCCGGCAGGTGTTCAAGCCGACAAATATCCACCTTATACAATCCCTTTAGGTTCGATTATAGTAGGTGATTTAGATAATCTTTTAGTAACCGAAAAAGCGCTGTCGGTAACCAATGATGTGAATAGTAGCATCGCCTATCCATCCGTTCAAATGACTTTAGGTCAAGGCCTCGGTGCGACAGCTGCATTTTGCGCTTTCTTTAAAACTACCACAAAACATTTGCATGTGCGAACTATACAGGGTGAGATACTGGATTACAAAGGATATTTAGTGCCGATCACTGACGTGCCGCAAAAAGATCCACACTGGCGTGCAGTGCAACAGGTGTGTACAACTGGTTTGCTGAAGGGTGTTCAAAAAATCAATGGCGATAAAGTCGAGATACATTTTGAACCTGATGACGCGGTGAATACTGAAGAAATAAAACCATTTCTCTCAGAACTATATACCCGCGCATTTTTGTGGTTCAACAAAGAGAAGCCGGGTGATAAATTTACTTTGGGTAACCTGCTTTCACTCATCAGCGATTATACGCTGACCGATCCCAAAACTTTGCAGCTGCATCTGCAAAAGGCATGGGCATCTCAGTTTAACCTAAAAGGGACTTTCGATCTGAAGCGTCCGGTAACACGTATGGAGTTTGCGGTGCTAACTAATAAGTATTTGAATCCCTTTGCGAAGACAGTTGATATGAGTGGCAGAGTGGTGAATTAGAATAAGTTGTTATCAATAACGATAATTAAAATGCAGCAGGTTAATAGCCCCGCTGCATTTATGATGGCTTATTAAACTTGCGGTCATGCATCAGCTAACTGGAGGTGATGTGGACGCGGTGGCGTTCCGCATTTTTCAAAATCGTCAGCGAGTTGTCCTGCCACGCTTCCGGCGATTTCGGTTGCAAGGGATTTAAGCGCCTTGTTGAAGTGTTCGTTTGTCGTAAGTGCCGAAAACTTTGTAAAAAGATACGCGATCTCCACTTGTTCAGCGGCATTAATTGTTGCCCAGTTTGGATGCGGCTCGTTAGGTTTCCAGGGTTCAGGGTGCGGCCCATTAACTTGTTCAAAATTCCACCAATGCGGACGCGGTGGGGGACACAAATCGTCATCGTCCCAATCAGCTATCAGGCCTCCGGCGGTGACTTCTGCCATTTGTTTCGATAATTCAAAAGCCTTTTTGGATAAGGACTTGTTTGCAATTAGCGCGCTGAATTTGCCAATGGTGCCAGCTAATGCAAGTTCACTGAAGCGCCCCCAACTTGGATCTTCATAGTTAGGGAAATAATGACTGATAAAAGATGCCTTAGTTGCGGTCCAGTCATTAATGAATCTTTCATTTGGTTTAAACATAATGGTATAATTTATTGTCTACTCTGCAATTCCCGTTTTCGACTTATCGGGCGCTTACTCTTTTGTGGATTTTCAGCTGTCTTCCCTGATTCGATTTAGGGTTGGTTTGGCCTGGAAATGATAGAATGTTTGGTAAAGGTAATGGCACAGAAAGGCACAGCATATAGTAATTATACGTGACTTCTTATAGTGTTTTTACGCAAAAAAATGTTTCAACTATTTGTAGAACAATTAATTAACTTGTGTTTCAATTAAGAAATAAATGCTTTTGAAAGGGAAGAAATTATTTTAAAATGGCATAGAGGTGTTCGTCCAGAATCTCGCCTTGTTTGATGACAGCCTTCCTCATTATCCCTTCTTTCACATATCCTGCCTTTTCCAGTACCCGCATAGACGCCGGGTTTTTACTGTACACGCTTGCCTGTATACGGATAAAATCGAGATAGGTAAAAGCATATTCGGTCACCAGTTTCACTGCTTCGGGCATGATGCCTTTGCCCCATAGCTCTTCGCTCAGCCAGTAGCCAATGACAGCGGTTTTGCGGTAGACATCCTCACGGGGCTCCAGGCCTATGCCGCCGATCACTTCATCATTAATAGTAATTGCAAAGTTGATCAGTGGGTCCTGATCAATCAAAAAGTCGACCCAGCTCTTAGCAGCTTCCATCGTATATGGTGACGGGAAACGGTCCATCAGACAGGCCGATACTTTGGGATTGTCGGCGTTTTTTTGAAGCGATACTTCATCGCCTTTTTTCCATCCGCGAATAATAAAGCCATTTCCTTGTAATTCCATGATCGCTAAAAATACGATTATTGTCAGTTGCTAAGCGGCAGGAATTTATTTATAGGTGAGCTCCTCCTTTTCTTCCAGGTTTTTAAGGATTTCGGTTTTGGTGAGAAGGGCCGGACGAAGTTTTTTTTGAGACATCAACTTAAGCTGATCAGTAATATGTTTGCTGCCTTTCTGCGAGGCATTGCCGTAGCTTAACGACACCATGGCTTTGGGACGGCTACCAAATTCTGTTATCGCGACGTAAGTATCGCCGGCAACTGCCGTAAAGGTATTATTTTGGTTGGGCCGATATTCTATCGCACGATAGCAACCTAATGAGCCAAGACAACCATTTGCCGGAAGATCAACGTTGTTGCTTTTAAATCTGAAAACCTTTCCCCATGGCACGTCGAGGCTTCCAAATTTCTTTATGGTAAGGGCCGCTGCCAGTTTGAGTTTCCTGGCCACATACTCCGGATTTTTTATGCCACCCGGCGTATGTAAAGGATCATTAATATCAAAAGGCTTACTGGTAATAGAATCACCGTTTATGGCAAAGCAAAACTGAACAAACAATACTGCGCCCCGGCTTGCTGTATCTGTACGCCTGTCCCATTTGCTTAATGCTGATGTTGCTGCCAGCGTAAGGCTGTCCGACGATGTATTTCCTGCGTTGATTATCCCATCCAGATTTCTATCAACGACTTCCATGCTTGTATTTAATTTATATCCTATCAGGTCATCAAAGGAAATGGAATGGTTGTCTTTGATCATATTTATTGCTTTTTCCTCCCGATAGTCCTGGTTATACCACAAATCGGGCGAAAGATAGGCGGGATAATCGTTCTTTTTAAGCACCGGCGGATAGGTGCATAGCCATGGCGCGTCATTGGCATTTTGAACAAAACCTGTAGCCGGGTCGAATAACTTTGGAAGTTTGCTGTATGGCAAATAGGTTTTCCAGATATATTTCGACTGCGTCCCATCTATTTTCTTTTGCCAGAAATTGAAATCGCCCTCCGTTTTCACAGGTGCATCACCCCCAAAAAGATAGAAAATGTTTCCGGTCTTATCTGCATACACTACATTGAACATTGGCATTTGCAGCATTTTTTCCGCCGACTCAAACTCCGCAAAGTTGGTTGCTTTGGCCATTTTATGGTATTGTTCATTAAAATATGGATTGTCTAACCCGGCTATGCGTACTGCAAAGGCTTTGTTTCCTTTTTCAGCTATAACCGGCCCATGCCTGCTATATTTACAGATTAACTTTTCATCTTTCAGGGTACCGTCACTTTGCTTGATACGGAGTGTTACCTCTCTCGTGTCAAATGGCATTACTTTATCGTCAAGCAGGTAGCCGTTATCTTTTAAAGTAAGCTCATATCGATTGGATGCCTTTATGGGGTTAACGGTATGCGTCCATCCAAGGCAATTGTTGAATGCTATTGCCAAAACCGGCATACCTACCAGCGTGGCTCCATATGCCTCGAAGCCAGGCGAATTGAGATGCGCCTCAAAAAAAGTAAAATAACCCGACCACGGTAAATGCGGGTTAGCCATCAGCATGGCGTGCCCCGACGCGGAACGCGAGGCCGCTATTGCCAATGCATTGGAACCTTTCGGCAGGTCCTGAACCGAACCATAGATATCAGCGCCGGCGACGAAATCCAGACTGAGCACGTTCACGGTATGCGCTATTACATCTTCTGTGGTGACGGGTAATACTTGTTTGCGGTTATTGTCAATCCCCTCCGGATGTGCATTGGCATAATCGTTCATCCCTTTTACAAAAGCGTCGAGGTAGGATCGGTATTCGGGATGCTGTTTTGCGTAAATCTTTTTGGCTAAACCGGGCAGGTCAAATTCCTGCACCAGCTTATCCTGCTTCAGAAAATATGTTCCCCAATACTCCGCCGCCCTGCCACGGGCGACGCCGTAAAGCTGCAATATCAGGTTAGCATGGTTATGCATTTGCGCCCATCCAAAAGCATAGTACATGCTGGTTGTTGTTTTACCATAAATATGCGGCACGCCGTAGTTATCCCAAAGGATGTCGGAATTTGATTGTTGAGCTTTAACCGGGGCCCAGATCAGCAACAAAAAACACGTGGCGACACAGGCCGCAATTTTAGTAAACCGGTGAAGATTGGCCATAAGGTGTGAAATTTAGGTTTACTTAGAACGTGTGAATGAGATGGTTAGTATTTATTCCGGCTGAGCGTTTAAATAAATTACGGGCTGATCTAAATAGATCTGGTTTAGGCTAATGAGCATATTGCCCAAAGTGACATGCCGGATATAAATACCCAAAGCATTACCCCCTGGAATAACGGAACAACACCTACTGATTTTAGTTTACGAAAAGACAAGCCAGACCCGATCAAAAATAAGGTTAAAGTCAACCCAATTTTGGCAATGTCTGTCAAATATGGCACAATCGGTTTTATAAAAGGCACATAAGTGCTAATAAGCATAGCCAGTATAAACAACCCAATGAAATATGGAATTTTTACCCTCTTACTTCCGGTTTTGAAGGCCGTGGTGCTAATAAATGCCAGCGGAATTATCCACAAAGTCCTCGCCAGTTTAACAGTGGTTGCCACTTGCAATGCCTGCGCACCATAATTTGAAGCTGCTCCTACTACCGAACTGGTATCGTGAATGGCAATGGCACACCATAGACCAAATTGCGTTTGTGACAAGTGTAAATGGTGACCGATAACCGGGAAAAGAAATAAAGCAATTGAATTGAGCATAAAGATCACACCTAAGGACACGGAAATCTGTTTTTCTTCAGCCTTCACTACGGGCGATAATGCTGCTATCGCACTGCCGCCACAAATGGCTGTCCCTGCTGAAATAAGGAAGGAGGTTATCTTGTCGATCTTTAAAAAACGACCGGCTAATATGCCAATAGTTAATACGGTTACAATAGACATGATTGTGAATAGAACACCTTCTTTTCCGGCCTGTAAGGCGCTCACAATATTCATCCCAAAACCGAGGCCGACCACCGACGCCTGCAACAGCCACTGTGTGGCTTTATGCGGTAATTGAGTATAAGGATTGTCCATTAATTGTGCTATTATTAACCCAAGTAATAGCGCTAATGGCGGCGACATTACCGGGAACAGACAAATTACCAATGCGCCTATAAAGATTATTTTACGCGTGTTTCCACTTAATAAAAGTAAATACCCATGATTTTTGATTCCTGTTGTTTCCACCTTTTTGTGTTTTGATGGAACAAAATTGAATGTTTAGCATGTGGGTATCAAATCGTAAAAACTAATCTCCCATAACTTTAAGTTATGATTTATGATTGACGAAGTGAAAAAACAGATCAGCAAGACCTGTTATCCGGCCTTGGAGGCTGATTAAATAAAAGCTGCGCTCGATGGTTAGGTTTTCTACGTCAATGATCTTCAGCTCGCCGCGTTTTACCTCGTCTGTAATTGCATGAACTGAAATAAATGCCATTGCCGCCGAATTGAGGAGATAGGATTTGATGCTTTCGGTGTTGCCAAGGCGGATCTCTACTTTAAGCTCAGAATGATTAATGCCAGCTTCTTTTAATGCATGATCTATTACTTCCAGTGTTCCCGAACCTTGCTCACGTACGACAAAAGGTATATTTTTCAGGTCATCCGGTTTTAGCGAGTTTTTATTGGCTAATGGATGCTTGCTGCTGCATACGAGCACCAACTCATCCTTCAAAAACTCATGATAGCTGATCTCCGGATTTTTGGAGTAGCCTTCGATAATGCCGATCTCGATTTCCTTGCCTAACAAGGTTTTTTCCACCTGCTCGGTATTGCCGGTGATCAGGCTTAATTGTACGTCCGGGTATTTGCCGCGGAATTTGGCCAGCAGCGGCGCAACAATATATTGAGCGATGGTAGTACTGGCGCCAATTCGCAATAAGCCCTCCTTGCGTTTACTCAAAGCGTTAATCTCAAACCCCACATTGCGATAAAGCTCAAAAACGCGTTCCGCGTGATGAAGCAATAGCTCACCAGCCGGTGTTAATGTGATGTGGTTGCCTTTTCGCTCGAAGAGCTTTGACTTGTATTGGTACTCCAGTTCATGGATGTGTTTGGTCACGGCGGGCTGGGTAATAAACAACTCGGCTGCGGCTTTTGTAAAACTCAGCCGCTTGGCAACAGTGTAAAAAACTTCCAGCCTGAAATCGGACATGTTGCGAATATACCACTAAGCATAGATAAGGAGGCTTCTTTTAAGTATCTTAGCGTGTAAAATGAAAATAGCGGCTCTGTTTTTAGTGGTAATTATTTCTATTGGTTGCTCAAATCACCCCAAACCTGTCGATGTAAAAATTAGTCTGACTGACGGTAATCACTCACTAAAAATCGCCGGGTTCGATAAGCTCATCATTGCGGAGATAAGGCGCGACACCAACAATGAAGCCTGGGAAAGCCTGTTGCCCATTTACAAAATGCCCGCTGACACCGATATGAAAGATTATCAGAACGTTCAGCCGGGAAAGTATCTTGTGCAGGATAGCTTGGTTATCTTTACCCCCGATACCGCGTTCAAAAAAGGGCAGGCTTATTTTTTAAGATATTTTCAGCACGATCAAGGCACCAGCGCCTGGCAATACCTAAGACAAAAAAAAAGGCCTGGAAGTCTCAGCTATAAAGATTTGGTTTTTAGCTATTAAATGTGGCCCTGGGTGTTGAATTTTAAATAATAATTTGTATATTTGCATCGTAATTAAAAGAATTAGAGGGGGCAGTAGTCCCCTCTTTTATTTTACCTGTATAATCATCAGCCTAAAAAATACGGATAAATGAATATTGAAAAGAGGGTGACAGAATTGGTTGAGGAGAAGATGGCCGACCGACCCGACCTGTTTTTAGTTAGTGTTAAAATGCACTCCAATGGCAAGCTGGTGATATTGGTGGACGGTGATAAAGGGATAGGTATTGCCGATTGCGCAGCCATCAGCAGGCATGTAGGTTTTCATTTGGAAGAAGAGAATGTGATTGAAAATGCTTACAACCTGGAGGTATCTTCCCCGGGTATTGACGCACCGTTGGTGCTGCCCCGTCAGTACACAAAAAATGTAGGCAGGCAATTGGCTATCAAAATGACTGATGGCAGCAAAAGAGAAGGCAAACTAACGGGGATGACCGAAGATGCTGTTGTAATAGAAGAAACAAAAAAGGAAAAAGGGAAAAAGGCTGAAATTGTTGAAAGCGCTGTCCCTTTGGCTGAGATAACAGAAACAAAAGTTTTAATATCATTCAAGTAAAAAATGAGCAATATTAATTTAATTGAGTCTTTTCAGGAGTTTAAAGACTTCAAAAACATTGACCGCCCAACCATGATGAGTGTTCTGGAAGACGTTTTCAGAAGCATGATCAGGAAGAAGTATGGCAACGACGAGAATTGTGACGTGATTGTAAACACCGACAACGGTGACTTGGAGATCTGGCGTACACGTACGGTGATGGAAGATGGTTTTTCTGAAGATGATGACCTGGAGATTGAATTAGCAGAAGCCCACAAATATGATGAGGACCTGGAAGTAGGTGATGAATTTGTGGAGCAGATCACCCTGGAAAGCTTTGGCCGCCGTGCTATTCTGGCTGCACGCCAAACGCTGGTTTCGAAGATCCTGGAATTGGAAAAAGACGAGATTTTCAAAAAATATAAAGATCGTGTTGGTGAGATTGTGACCGGCGAGGTATACCAGGTTTGGAAAAAAGAAACCTTAGTGCTGGATGATGAAGGTAACGAATTATTGCTGCCAAAATCAGAACAGATCCCTGCCGACTACTTCAAAAAAGGAGATAGCGTGAAAGCGGTGGTAAGCAAGGTGGATATGATGAACAGCAATCCGAAGATTATCATTTCGCGTACTGCGCCTGAGTTTTTACAGCGTTTATTCGAACTAGAAGTACCGGAAATTTTCGACGGTTTGATCACGATTAAGAAAATTGTGCGTGAACCAGGCGAAAGAGCGAAAGTTGCTGTGGAATCTTATGATGACCGTATCGATCCGGTAGGCGCCTGCGTAGGTATGAAAGGATCGCGTATCCACGGTATCGTTCGCGAATTGAAAAATGAAAATATCGACGTTATAAACTATACGAACAATTTACAGTTATACATACAGCGTGCATTGTCGCCGGCAAAGATCACATCTATTAAACTGGATGATGAGAAAAAGACGGCAGCAGTTTACCTGAAACCCGACCAGGTATCATTGGCCATCGGTCGCGGCGGGCATAACATAAAACTGGCTGGTAAGTTAACCGGCTATGAGATAGATGTTTATCGCGAGGCGGATGAGCAGGATGAAGACGTGGATATTGAAGAATTCTCAGATGAAATAGATAGCTGGATACTTGACGAGTTTAAACGCATCGGTTTGGATACTGCGAAATCAGTATTAGCATTAAGCGTGGGTGAATTGGTTAAACGTACCGATCTGGAAGAAGAAACGGTAAAAGAAGTGTTATCTATTCTGCAGGCTGAGTTTGAATAAACTAAATAAGCAAAATTAAAATCGTATTTTTGCATTTATCTAAGCAGAGAAAGTAATATTAAATGTCAGAAGACAAAGGAATTAAATTAATAAAAGCGGTAAAGGAACTCAACATTGGGATGGGTACCATCGTCGATTTTTTATCCTCGAAAGGATATAAAGTCGATAAGCAGCCTATGGCTATGCTGAGCGGTGACATGTACAATACCCTGTTGAAGGAGTTTGCTGCTGACAAAATTATTAAGGAAGAGGCCAAACAGATCAGTATAGGCAAGATCAGGAAAGAGGAGCCTGTTCAGACTCCGGAGAAACCCGCCGAGCAGCGCCGTTCAAGAGATTTTGAGAACGAAGAAATACTGATCAAAAATACCGGCCATTTTTCTGCTCCGGTTGAGAAATCGAAGTCAGAACCTGCCAAGGCTGAAGATCGTAGTGATGTTAGCCTTCCTGGTGTGAAGGTGGTTGGGAAGATCGATCTGAATGCACCATATCGTACCGAGAAAAAAGAAGAACCGGTAGTAGATAAAGAGGAACCGGAGCTTAAAGAACTTAAAGAAGAGGTAAAGCCGGAACCCAAAGAAGAGGTAAAAGCACCTGTTGCTAAAGCCGAACCGGAACCTGTAAAAGAAAAAGAACCTGTAAAGCCAGCGGTTGAAAAACCGGTAGCAGAGCAGTCGGCTGAGCCAGCTGAACCGGAAAATGAAGTGATTCGCGCAAGGGCACAGCGCTTAAGCGGACCGAACGTAGTTGGTAAGATACAATTACCTGTAAACGAGCCAAAGCGTAACCAACCGGTGGCCTCGTCATCTAATGCTAATAGCGCAGCCGATCATAAGCGTAAAAGAAAACGTAAAGAAGGCGGGGGCCCTCAACAGGGAGGCGGTAACCAGCAACAACAAGGTAACGGCGCTCCAAACCAGAACCGTCAGCCGGATTTCCGTAACAGGAATCAAAATGCTGGTGGTAACCGTCCGGATTTCAGAAGAGGTGCACCAAGTACCCCTAAAGAAGAGCCTTCGGAAAAGGAAATACAAGACCAGATTAAAGCAACACTTGCACGTTTAAGCGGTGCAGGTAAATCAGGTAAATTTGCGCAACGTGCCAAATTCCGTCGTCAAAAACGTGATGACGTTGCTGCAAATGCCGAAGAACTGGCATTAGAGCAGGAACTGCAATCAAAAGTGTTGAAGGTAACGGAGTTTGTTACTGCAAATGAATTGGCATCTATGATGGATGTACAGGTTACGCAGATCATCTCTACCTGTATGAGTTTAGGTATGTTCGTATCCATTAATCAACGTTTGGATGCGGAAACTTTAACTATTGTGGCCGATGAATTTGGCTACCAGGTTGAATTCGTGAAACCTGAGGATGAAGAAGCTAACCTGGATACTCCGGACGAACCGGAAGATCTGCTGCCACGTGCTCCTATCGTAACTATCATGGGTCACGTTGACCATGGTAAAACATCCTTGCTAGACTTTGTCCGCAAAACTAATGTGATTGCCGGTGAGGCAGGTGGTATTACCCAGCACATCGGTGCTTACGAAGTGACCCTTCCTGATAATAAAGGTAAGATTACTTTCCTGGATACGCCGGGTCACGAAGCGTTTACAGCGATGCGTGCCAGGGGTGCTCAAGTGACAGATATTGTAATTATAGTTATTGCCGCTGACGATAGTGTGATGCCGCAAACCCGCGAGGCCATAAACCACGCACAGGCTGCCGGTGCACCCATTATTTTCGCATTTAATAAAATGGATCGCCCGGGTGCTAATGCTGATAAAATCCGTGAACAATTATCAACCATGAATATTTTGGTTGAAGAGTGGGGCGGTAAATATCAATCTCAGGAAATATCAGCAAAAACAGGTCTGAATGTAGATAAGTTGCTGGAAAAGGTGTTACTTGAAGCGGAATTGCTTGAATTGACAGCTAACCCGAATAAACGTGCGATAGGTACGGTGATTGAAGCCGCTTTGGATAAAGGCCGCGGTATAGTAACGACTGTATTGGTACAAGCCGGCAAACTGAAAGTGGGCGACCCTATTCTGGCTGGCTGCTACAGCGGTCGTGTAAAGGCATTGACCAATGAACGTGGCCAGCGTGTAGAATTTGCAGGACCTTCAACACCGGTTCAAGTGTTGGGTATGCAGGGCGCTCCAACAGCAGGCGATAAGTTCAATGCATTGGAAAGCGAAGTTGAGGCACGCGAGATAGCCAATAAACGTCTGCAATTGCAGCGCGAACAGGGCTTGCGCACGCAGAAACATATCACTTTAGATGAGATTGGCCGTCGTTTAGCTGTGGGTAACTTTAAAGAGTTGAACATTATAGTTAAAGGCGACGTGGATGGTTCAATTGAAGCATTGTCAGACTCCTTATTGAAACTTTCAACTGAACAGATCCAGGTAAATATTATCTCGAAGGCAGTTGGCCAGATCTCCGAATCCGACGTATTGCTGGCCTCGGCGTCTGATGCGATCATCATCGGTTTCCAGGTGCGCCCTTCACCAGGTGCGCGTAAGCTGGCCGAGCAGGAACAAATCGATATCAGGCTTTACTCAATCATCTACGACGCTATCAACGAGATCAAGGCGGCGATGGAAGGTATGCTTGCTCCTACTTTTGAAGAGAAGATTGTTGCTAATGTTGAGATTCGCGAAACCTTCAAGATCAGCAAAGTGGGTACCATTGCAGGTTGTATGGTACTGGATGGTAAAATCACACGAAACAGCAAGATCCGTATCATTCGTGAAGGCGTGGTTATTTACACAGGTGAACTGGCTTCATTGAAGCGCTTTAAAGATGATGTGAAGGAAGTAAACGCCGGGTATGAATGCGGTTTGAATATCCAGAACTTCAATAATATCGAAATCGGCGATATTGTAGAAGCTTATGAAAATGTAGAAGTTAAGCGTAAGCTTTAAGATATAGCTTTCTGAAAGTTTAAAGGCTTGCTGGTAAAATCAGCAAGCCTTTTTTATGCGTACGGTATGGGCGCGAACTATCGGCCGGAAGTATCTGCTGATATGCTTCTTCCTACTTACCAGCCAGTAACTTTGCCTTTGAACGATATGGGCCGAATATGGCTTTAACCGGCATTTCGCGGGTGCTATCATCTAATATAATGACGTAGTAATCGTTTCCACCGGGTAATACGCGTACCACAATATGTCCTTGCTGACTTTTATAGGAATTATCAATCATCGGCCCAATAACCAGTTTATTTGCCTCCAGCATGTTTGTTGCGAAGATGTCCCTTGCCCCTTTGTACAAATAAGTCGAAGTTGAACGGATCAATACTTCATGTCCCGGATGATCAGAAGACCACACCTGCTCAATCCAGGCTGTAGGTTGGAAGGTTTTGACCTGAAATTCATTTACTGCATTGCGATTACCGTGATGGTCCATGGTGGCTACGTCCACCTCTCCGATGGCCTTCGCAACAGGGGTTTCCACATCATGCCACGGAGCCTCACCATAGGAAACGTTTCCAGCACAGTCGCCGCCGGTATAATAGGTAAAAGGACCGTAATGAATAGTAAATACAAGGCTCAGGCTGTTTTCATCCGGCCAGGTTTTTGCATTGGCCGTATCAATGGGTGAAAAATACTGGCAGGTTGTTGAGTCACGGCCTGTCCAAATATCACCATTCGACTTCACCTGCTGCACATAAAATTGCGGGAACGATGCGGCCCGGTGCCGCAAAGTGATCTGGTTCTTTACCCCTGCTTTGAATCTTTCTGCCACCATTCCGGCACGTTCCTGTGTCTTAATAAATGTAAAATAATTCTGTATGGATTTATCATACTTGTATTCATTGATACTACTCATAAGGCGCCCAAACGAAACCGGGAAGTCATAAGACGGATAGCCGCGATCAAGAAAATGGCGAATGGGTATCAGCTCTCCAACACCCGTGATGCCTGAAAGCACGTAGGGACCCTTACGTGATAGCGGTGCATTTACGTACCAGCCTCCCATATGATCCACATGGAAATGAGAAATGGCTGCGTAATCCAGATGGTCCGCAAATGGGGTTACTTTTTTAATATAATAGCAGATCCATTCGTACGGAAGTTTACTGGCATCAGGATGAATAGTTGAGTTACGTGCGGACATAGTTCTTGGCTCTGTAATATCTTCTTCACCTGCATCAAATAGCATTGTGGTACTATCGGGAAAAACATAGTAAGCTGCATTGCCCCGGCCGGTGTTAATGTGGTGCAGATCCAGGTAACCCGGCTTCCATGCGGGGAGGGGCTTCCCAGCAACAGCAATCGTATCGCCATGCAGAAAGCCTGCCAGAGCATTGATATGGTCGGTATTAATATAATCCACCTTCAACGCCATTAATTTCTTCCATGTGGCCATATCATCAGTGGTGCCCCAAAAACGCACAGGTTTATCCAGTTTATGTGCATTTTTTATTACAGATTGTAATTGTGGCCATTCTTTATCTGTAATAACTTTGTCGTGAGCATAGTGGGCAATATTATCGCTCAGCATGGCTATCCTTTTCATTTCATTGCGAGTGTATTTCTGAGACAGCACGCCATCAAATGCAATAAATGAAGGATAGGAATTGAATTTTGCCGGCGCCGGGCGGTTTCCCGTTATAACAATGGTCAAAGTTGGGTTATTGATAAGGGATGGATATTTGCGAAGCGTTTCGACAAGTTTGTTCAGCGTAGCTATACTATCCGTTTTAATATCAATCAATAGCTGCAACGGCTTTTTTGGGTCTGAAAACGCGTGGCCCTTGTTTTTTTTCAAACAGGCAACCAGCGGCTCCAGATAATATTGTTCTAAACTACGATGTAATTGCAGCTCATCGGATTCATGCGCTACAATTAAGGAATCGTGACACAAAAAGATATCTGCCTCAATAGAACCGAAACCCTCATTATAGGCAGTCCAAAAAGGTGCAGGCTGTTCATAATCATTGTGTGAATGGGCATTGACAGTAGTGTATGATCGGGGCTGCGCATGTAGTATATACCCCGATAAGAAAAACAGAATTATTATGGCTCTTTTCATTGGTTCTAACTTAAAAAATTTGATATAATAACTAAGTGTGGGTATCGGCATTTCTCCAATCTTCACAAATCACTTCCGTCCACTCTGTTTTGACACAAAATTATAGCCGAATAGCTGCTGAGCAAGCGGAAGGAATCATTATCCGCTGACCATTAGCAGCTGTTACAGACATTATAAGACAGATAATATCGGTATAAATCGCGTGTCAAAAAATTCAGATGAATTAAAACCTCTCCCGCCACGCCGTTTTTTGCATGATGAAAGAGGTTTGAAAGTATATTGTGTAATTAAATGTTTAGCGATTGAAAACTACGTCATTTCGATGTTACCCGCGAATGGCAGTTTTTCAATCGCTAAGCTTTACAACTAATTAGAAACTATATCTTGCTCCAAATTGTACCGAGTAATAGTTAGCCGCTTTCATTATTGCGCCGGCATTTGTATTAACGGAATATTTGAAAGAATTTGTTGCAGCATCAAAACCAGTCAGGTTATATAAAGTGGTATTGGTGATCTGATTATAATAACCCCATTTGTAACTAAGCAAGTTCAGCACGTTAAAGATATCTGCACGGAAGGTTATCTTGTTTGTTTTGCCCAGCTTTAAATCATAAGCAGCACCCAGGTTCCATTGCGTACGCCATGGCATTAATCCGCCGTTGTAAGCTGCAAATTTTCCAAAATTAGCTTCCAGATATTGTCTATACTGCGGGCTTGTTTTGCTCAATAGCGTCTTCATATCTGTCGCAATATTCGCAGGAGTTTTAGGGTCATTTGGATCATAGATGTAAGCGAGGTCTTGTCCGTCATTTCCTTCACCAATTACATCTTTATTTACGTTAACTGTGTAATGCGCATTTTGATAGGCCTGGAAAGAAGAACTAATGCTGAAACCATAGAATGTAGGACTCAAGAATAATGCAACTATTTTATGTCTTTGATCACCATCACTTAGCCAGTCTTTTCCGTAAGAAGCATAATCCCAATAAGAGGAGCCTACACTGAAATTAGCGTTACGCGGGTCACCAGAGTCATATGGAGGTGTGCCGGTGGCTTGACCGTAAGCATACGATAGGCTAAACGATCCCGTTTTACCTACTTGCGCGGCAGCTTCTAAAACCGTCCCCCAATATTTGGATGACCATTTTGCATTGGTAAGGTATCTTACCTGGTTAAAGTCGGATGATATTCTGGAATTGGCTAAAACAGGTTGGCTGCCCGTGCCAGAAGGTGTTAATGTACTTGCAGGTACGTAAACGTCGCGGCCTTCATTGGTAACAAACTCCGGGTTACGTTTAAGGTTTAAATCGTAGAGGTAGAAATTGTCCCAGGTATTATTAAAGTAAACGTTGGCGCCCATGCGGAACCATGTATTGAAGTAATGATAATAACTGAGGTTGGTTTTGAAAGTAAGCGGTGTTTTCAAATTCTTATCCAATGCCAATACTGTGGCAGGTTGTGTGTTGTTAAGAGAGTTGTAGTAAGCAACTCCGGGCACTTTGTTGAAATCTTTCTGGTAGGCCTGCCAGTCGGGGATAGGTACATTCGTGCGAATGTCAACCTGACGGAAATCTACACCATTATCGATGTGCGAGAAAGTGAGAGGTTGTGTGGTCAACTCCGAAGCAAAAAGCCCGGCGCCGAATTTCACGATATCCCCACCGTCGCTGTTTACGTCCCAGATCACGTTTAAGCGCGGCTGAATGTTTTTGGCGTCAAACGGTACCACATGCGTATTTACGCCCAGGTCCTTTTCCAATAACGGGTTATAGGTAGGGGCATTGGCAATAATTTGCCCATCCCAGCGAAGCCCAAATGACACGTTAACGTTAGGGCGAATATTTGTTTCCACTTGTGCAAACAGACCTAATTCGATCAATGGAACATTTACCTCTGGATTAGTTCCATTCAGCGGAATTTTCCTGTTGAAACGATAAGGATTATTATTCGCCATATCGGTGATACTATTGTAATAAAACTGTCCCTGCTGATCATGCGACAACCGGTCGGTTATCAAGTTGATGTTGTTATCCGTTCCGAAGACAAAACTATAATTGCCTTTTTTGTAGCGCAGGTAATCAACTATCTGGGTTACATTGGAAGCATCTCTTTCAGGCACCCAGTTCTGATCGCCAAAGGCTACAGTTTTGGTACCCGTGCTCCCGTCTGCAAATGTAGAGGTCACATTGACAAAACCTTCTGGTACATGGTTGCCGAGGAATGCCAGATATTTGCGGTAGGTGCTGTATTGTACATTCAGTTCGTTTGTTGTTCTTGGGCTCAGCTCGCTGCGAAGGCTTGCCATGATTGAATTGTCTATCTCAATACCGGTATAATTTGAACTGAGTAGCCCGTTGCTTTTTTGTTTATTCGGATCAATAAAATGCAAGTAGTTGTATTTAAGCGTCAACCGGTTTTTTTTGTTGATGTTCCAGTCAAACTTTGCAAAAGCATTTTGCGTTTTCTGTACAATGTCCTCAGCGCCATACTGCTGCATTACAGGAAAGCCGAATTGATTCTCCATAATATTTATTACGCTGTTAAGGTTGGCTTCGGTAATACCCAGATTTTTTTCAGCCTGTGCGTGAGTAGGACCGGCAGTATTAAAATTATAAGCGCTGATAGGGATGGTGTTTGTATATTGATCATACGAAACAAGGAAAAACAGTTTATCTTTTATAATAGGGCCGCTTAATAAACCTCCATACTGACCTACTTTGTATTTTGTAGTTAATTTATTGCCATACACATCTTTTTTGGCGGCAAGTGCATCACCGCCATAATAGGCCCAAACGGAACCAGATAGCGTATTGGTTCCCGATTTGGTAATTGCTCTTACCAATCCACCCGAACCACGACCGCTTGTTACATCATAGGCATTTGTTGCGATTTCAAATTCCCGGATGGTTTCTGAAGAAATAGAAAATGCGGCATCAGAAACACCGCCAAATGTCGCACGCCTGTTACTGACACCGTCAAGCATATAACCCGTACCTCCATTTTTTGCGCCCGCCAGGGAAGAGCCGCTTGCCAAAGGAGACAAAAATATAAGGTCAGTATAATTACGGGTTGCTATAGGAATTTTTTGCAAAGCACGGCTGCTAATGGCGGTCGCTGTTCCCAGGCGATCAACGCTATTAGTGAAACTGTTTGATTTTATCACTACTTCAGAAAGCGCCATTTGCTTGTTGCTCAATATTATTTGATGAAGCACAAGACGGTCTCCAAAATTTAGCACATTATCTTTCAAAACCTGAGTCGCCGCATTTACCGCACTTATCTGGATAGTGTATGAGCCCACAGGCAGGTCTCGTAAAATGAAATATCCTTTTTTATCTGAAATTGTGGTAGCTGTAAACCCGTTGGTCGTATTCGTCGCATTAATGGTGGCGTTTTCAGATGGCTGTTTGTCTTCACTATAAACGAAGCCGCTGATACTGGAGCCATTCCCCTGTGCAAAGGAACATAACGGCAAAAAGAACAAGGAAATGAGAAGGAATAAAATTGGGATGTGAGGTGATTTCACACATGTGGCGCGTTTTAGTTTCATTGGAATTAATTTGGTGTTTTACAAATAGTCAGCTCACCTGATCAACTATTTTGGTCAGGTTTGAACAAACTTTAATTTTGCGCAAGGATAAAAAAACGGCTGTTAAACAAGCATTACGGTTTGGTTAATATTTAATGCCAAACAAATCGAATTATTCTTTTGATATTTTGAGTGATTTGAGTTTCCTGTGAGCAACCTTTATAGGGTTTTTTCCGAAGCAGAGATTTCCATGATTTCATAAATAGGACATGTTTTTCAAGCTAATGCTTTACGAGGCTATGGCCAGGCAGGAATAATTGCGACACAAAAAATACGAACCCGTATTATTTTCAACTAAAATTTTGGTTTATAACTAAGTAGTTAGTAATTTCCATCCACTTTACCTGATCAAGACTATAAACCTATACTTTAATGAAAAAACATACCCTACGAATAAGTTTACTATGTTTTTCAAGCGCCTTTTTTATGGGCAGGTCTTTTGCCCAAGCCAACCTGCCAGATAGCGCCAGCCTACAAATAGCATCGGCCAATTTTTATAAGGCCATTGGCCAGGAATCCAGATTGTACAATGGACACGAGTATCAGCCTTATGACCCCCAAATAAGAAATAATGCCTTTTTCCCTTATGATGCCAAAACCTGGGCAATCGGAGAGGTTGACTACGATAATATAACCTACCGCGGCGTGCCCATGATGTATGATGTTTATAAGGATGCTGTGGTTGTACAGTTATACAATCGTTTTTCAATGTTTACGCTGTTAAGCGAGCGGGTGCAAAATTTTAGTTTTTCGGGTCATCATTTTATAAGGATCGAAGCCGATCAGATCGCTGATAATAAAGCAGAGCTTACGACCGGTTTTTATGACCAGCTTTATGCCGGAAAGATAGAGATACTCGCAAAGAGAAGAAAGACATTGCAGAATTCTTCAAATGCTGTTGCAGCACCCGAAACATTTTTTTCAGAAACTAATGATTATTACCTGAAGAAAGGGAATGTGTATTACAAGATAGGCAGTAAAGGCGCTATTTTGAAATTGCTGAAAGATAAGAAAGGCGAACTTCAAAAGCACATTAAACAAAATAATATCAGGTTCGGAGACGACCCCGAGTTCGCGATGGTCAAAATAGCGTCCTATTATGACCAAATAACCAATTGAAAAGTTTGTGCTGCATTGATCGTGCAGGGATACCGATTATAACAGACATAATGAGTTGTAAAGGCTCAAAAGTTATTAAGCCACTATTGAATCATTATCTAATGAAGAAAATTTACCTTTTGGGTTTGTGCCTCCTTACTTTTTTTCAACTGACAAGTGCGCAGGACAAGACGCAAAAACTGATCAGTGTCGACTTTCGCGCGGCAAAGATCCAACAGTTTGTTGACGATCTGCAGACTAAAACTGGTTATCAATTTTATTATGAACAAGCGCAATTTGACAGTTTGAAAGTTACAGTTCAGGCAACTGACAGAACGCTTTCTGCTATTTTATTTATCGTTTTCGACAAAACCGATTATCATTTTGCCATTATAGGCCAAAATGTGTTTCTAACTAGGGGACGTGAGATGAGGCCCAATCTTGCTGCCGGTTTCTTTACTCCCGCCCCGGCAACTGCCGCTCAGGCACCTACAACTATAATTGACTATTCCGAAGAAAAGACGACAAAAGTGGCAGAAGCGACGACTGAGAACAAGTTATACGAGATCGGCTTAAGGACGAGTAATTTGAAAGGCACAGCGAATTTGGCAGGCTATGTGAGGAACATGAAATCGGGCGAAGGGATCATTGGTGCGAGCATTTATAATCCTGATACAAAAATCGGCATAGCAACGGACCAGTTCGGATATTACTCGCTTACGCTGCCAAAAGGTCGGCAAACGCTTGTGATCAAAGGGCTGGGTATGAAAGATACCCGTAGAAAGATCGTACTATACTCAGATGGTAAACTGAACATTGAGATGCAGGAACAGGTGACCTCACTCAAGGAAGTGAAAATATCGGCAGAGAAAGTAGCCAATGTAAGGAGCGTAGAGATGGGCGTCAACAAGCTGGACATTAAAAGTATCAAACAGATCCCGACGGCCTTTGGCGAAGCCGATGTATTGAGGGTGGTGCTGTCGCTGCCGGGCGTACAATCGGTGGGCGAAGCCACCACAGGCTTTAACGTAAGAGGCGGCTCAGCTGACCAAAATCTGATCTTATTGAATGATGCAACAATCTATAACCCATCACACTTCTTTGGCTTCTTCTCAGCCTTTAACCCGGATATCGTGAAGAGCATAGAATTGTATAAAAGCACCATCCCGGAGAAATACGGAGGCCGACTGTCCTCGGTACTGGACGTTACCGACAGAGAAGGTAACAAGAAAAAATTTGCTGGAACAGCGGGTATTGGCTTATTGACCAGCAGACTGAACGTGGAAGGCCCGCTGATCAAAGATAAGACCTCGATTATTTTCGGGGCAAGGGCCACTTATTCTGACTGGCTGCTGAGCCTGCTGCCGGAGGCCTACAAACATAGCTCAGCCTCTTTCTATGACGGTAACCTGGACATTACCCACCAAATCAATGATAAAAACAGCTTGTACCTGACAACCTATCTGAGTCAGGATAAATTCAGGTTGAACAGTGATACGGCATACAGTTACAGCAATAAGAACGCCAACATCAAATGGAAGCACAGTTATAACAATAAATTGTACAATGTATTTATGACTGGGATAGATGATTACCAGTATAATGTATCGAGCTCGGCCAATCCGGTGAATGCCTATAAGCTGAATTTTTCTGTACGACAGTACGATTTTAAGACCGACTTTAGTTATTACCTGAATCCAAAGAACACACTGAATTTTGGCTTAAGCTCAATCTACTACAAACTGAACCCGGGCGACAATGAACCGAACGGCGACAAATCGCTGCTAGCACCAGATCAAGTGCCACTGGAGCAGGCACTGGAGAGTGCATTATACCTGGGTGATAAATATGATATCACCTCACAACTGTCGATCAGTGCAGGCATAAGATATTCACTATATGCCTACCTTGGCCCTCAAACAGTAGATCGCTACGCACCGAACCTGCCCAAAGAAGCGGTGAACATTGCCGACAGTACTGCCTACGGGAAGAATAAAGTCATCAATACGTATCAGGGTCCTGAAATACGATTATCGGCAAGATATCAGATAGGCGACAATACTTCGATAAAGGCATCATACAATACATTGAGACAATATATCCACCTGCTATCGAACACAACAGCTGTTTCGCCTACAGATACCTATAAGCTTAGTGATCCAAATATCAAACCCCAATTTGGCAGACAAGCATCACTGGGATTATATCACAATAATGGCGCGAACACGATAGAGATGTCAGTAGAAGGATACTACAAATGGATCAGCGATTATCTCGATTACAAGAGCGGGGCTACACTGATACTGAACCACCATATAGAACAAGACGTGCTGGAAACACAAGGCAAGGCTTACGGTATAGAATTTCTGGTAAAAAAGACCGCAGGAAAGCTGAATGGCTGGCTGAGCTACACCTATTCACGCACTTTCCTGAGACAGGATGACCCGAATGCAGGTGAACTGATCAACGGAGGCGCTTATTATCCCGCCAACTATGACAAGCCGCATGCCGTTAACTTCAATGGGAATTACAGGTTCAGCCACAGGTTCAGCATTTCACTTGATGTAACTTATAGCACTGGCCGACCAATTACGCTGCCAATAGCCAAATATGAATATGCCGGATCAGAAAGGGTATTCTACTCCGATAGAAATGCTTATCGTATCCCGGACTATTTCAGGACAGATTTTTCAATGAATATTGAGGGTAATCATAAAGTGCATCAATTAACGCACAATTCATGGACCATTGGTGTATATAACCTGACAGGACGTGCCAATGCTTATTCAACCTTCTTTGCCGAGCAGGGAGGTGTAATCAATGGCTATAAACTTTCAATATTCGCTAAACCAATTCCGTTTATTAACTATAACATCAGGTTTTAAATGAAATACAGGGGCTATATATATTTATTGCTTGTTTCTGCCTTTTTAATAGCCAGGTGTAAGAAGCCTTATGCACCACCCGCAGTTTCGTCCGGCGCTTATGCATCTGCGGACCATAACCTGGATAATTCCCGCAAATACCATTTGCATGTAATAACAGCAGCCGGCCAGGAATATCTATCAGATTATGAATCGGTAAAAATCAACCCACCAATTGGAAATAAAAAAAATGATTAAAAAAATATATAAATACGCGTTAATTATTCAAGCACTGCTGTTATTTGACAGTTGCAAAAAACCTTACGCTCCGCCAGCTATTACTTCTGGGCCAAACCATCTTGTGGTTGAGGGAATTATTAATGCCGGTTCAGACTCTACTATATTTAAATTGAGCCGCACGGTTGATCTGTCAGGCAATAAGGGCACTCCTGAATTAAATGCAAGCGTAGCCGTCGAAAATGACCAGAGTACAGGGCCGGTTTATTATTTAAACGAAATAGGTAATGGGAAATATGCGTTTGCCGGACTAAACCTTGATAATTCACGTAAATACCGGATCAGGATCAAGACAAATGATGGCAGAGAATACATTTCGGATTTCGTTACGCCTCAATTTACACCAATCATTGACAGCGTAGGTTTTAATATCAAAAATGACGGCCTGCAAATCTATGTTAATACCCATGATGCTAATAACAATACAAAATATTATCGATGGGATTATGAAGAAACCTGGCAATTTCATGCCAAATATGTGTCGACTTATATTTCCAATGGCACCGCCGTGGTGCCCAGAACTCCCGCTCAAAACATATATTATTGTTTTGCGAACAACATTTCAAGCGATATAAATCTCGGGTCGTCTGCCAAGCTTATAGAAGACAATATTTATCAAAGTCCGATAACGTTCATTCCGTCAACTTCAGAGAAAATCGAATCGAAATACAGCATATTGGTTCGGCAGTATGCTTTAACCAAAGACGCGTTTGCATTTTGGCAGAATTTAAAAAAAAATACTGAACAACTGGGAAGTATTTTTGATGCCCAGCCATCAGAAATCTCGGGTAATATACACTGTTTGTCCAATGCGTCAGAACCTGTTATAGGTTATGTAAGCGCATGCCTGGTCAGGACGAAGCGAATATTTATTTCAAACAGGCAGTTACCTACAACATGGGCTCCGGTATACCCTTATGCCTGTGATCAGGATTCAAATTATTATGTGCACCCTATAACCGGTCATAATGATGTAGCGGATTTAATACCCCTGCCCAGCGCTGTCATAATAACAAATCCATTTTTTTTTAATAGCTCGCCAAATCCAGCTGGATTTTTTTCAACAAGCTTTGAGTGCGCTGATTGTACCATCCGGGGGACTACAAAACAACCAGTTTTTTGGAAATGAATGATATAAGTATTTAAGATGCCATTAGATCGGCATTTTTTACATAGAAATAAAAAGAATGAAGCTAATGGTAAATATATTTTGGAATGTAGCCGGTGGTATTGTATTGACAATATTACTGTCGTTTAACTGTCAGGCTCAAACATTAAATGATATACAGAGCAGTTTTAAACGATACAGTCAGAATGCACTGCAGGAAAAGGTATTTGTTCATTCGGACAAAGGGGCATATCTCACCGGCGAGATACTTTGGTTTAAAGTGTATGTAGTGAATGGTAGTTTTCACAGGCCGTTTAACCTGAGCAAGGTTGCTTATGTTGAGGTCCTGGATGATGCCCTGAACCCGGTCATGCAGGCCAAAGTAGAGCTTAAAAACGGCACAGGAAGCGGATCACTATATGTGCCAGTAACCTTGAATAATGGTAACTATCACCTAAGGGCCTATACTAATTGGATGAAAAACTTCAGCCCTGATTTTTATTTTGACAAAAAAATCACGATTGTAAACCCGCAGAGGGTACCTGTGGAGGCTAAACTTAATTCAACCGCTTTCGATATCCAGTTTTTTCCCGAAGGCGGCGATCTGGTAAATGGTATAGCAGGTAAAGTGGGTTTTAAAGCAGTTAGTAAAAGCGGCAAGGGAATTGAATTTACCGGTGCCATTATCGATCAGAAAAATGATACTATAGTAAGATTTCGGCCGTTAAAATTCGGCATGGGCCATTTTTCATTTATCCCGGTTCCGGGTAATACCTATAAAGCAGTGATTAGGGCCGGTGGTGTACCTGTTATAAGAGACTTGCCGGCAGCTAAAGAAAAGGGATACGTGATGACCGTGACTGACGCCGGCTCAAATAAACTGCAGGTGATAGTTAACAGTAATGTTGCCAGCTCCGACGGTTCAGTATACCTGTTTGCACATACAAGGCAGATAGTGAAGATGGCGCAAAGAGCGCCGCAGATTAACGGTACAGCAACGTTTGCAATTGATAAATCGGCTCTGGATGAGGGTATATCGCACTTAACAGTTTTTGATGGCGACAGGCATGCCATATGCGAACGTTTATTTTTTAAACGACCAACCAAAAATCTGGTGATTGACGCGGCTTCTGATCAGCAAAATTATGGTAACCGTAAAAAAGTAAACATCTCATTGGATGCTAAAGCTCAGTCAGGTAAACTTTTAGAGGCTAATTTATCGATGTCAGTTTATCGCCTGGATGCATATCAAACATTTGAGCCTGGTGATATAACGAGTTATTTCTGGTTAAGCTCAGACTTGCGCGGTAATATAGAATCGCCCGAATATTATATCAAGAATAACACCGCCGAGGCTAATGAAGCAGCAGATAATCTGATGCTTACCCAGGGATGGCGTCGTTTTCAATGGAGCGATGTACTGCGGAACGACCCTGCCTCTTTTAGCTTTTTGCCCGAGTACAATGGACATATCGTGACCGGGAAAGTCATCAACACAACCACTAATACACCAGCATTTGACGTAATCGCTTATTTTGCCGTACCGGGAAAGCGCGTGCAACTATTTACCTCAAAAAGTGATAGTGTCGGGCATATTCTATTTAATACCAACAACCTGTATGGCCCGGGTGAGATTGTGGTTCAAACTGATTCGCATCGGGATACCACCTATCATATCGATATTCAAAACCCTTTTTCAGAACAGTTCTCCAAATTGTCTCTGCCCCCGTTTGAGCTTACGCCAGATATGCAAAAACCGTTGGAGCAGCAAAACGTGGCCATGCAGGTTCAGAATATTTATGCAGGCGGCAAAACCAGGCAATTTTATGAACCATATATAGATAGTACTGGCTTTTATGGTAAACCTAACCACGTTTACCGGCTCGATGATTATACTCGTTTTACCACCATGGAGGAAGTTTTGCGCGAGTACATCAGGGAGGTAAACGTATTCCATCCGCGTAATAGGTTCCAGATAAGAGTTATAAGCGATAAAGGCTTTTTAGAAGGCGACCCTCTGGTGTTGCTTGATGGTATACCTATTTTTGATATGAACAAAGTTATGGCGATTGATCCCCTGAAAATTAAAAGGCTTGATGTGATCAAAGACCGTTATTTCTGGGGGCCCGCCGATGCCGAAGGGATATTAAGCTATGCCAGCTACAAAGCAGACTTAGCTGGTGTTGAGGTTGACCCTCATGCCGTAGTAATGGATTATGAGGGTATGCAATTGCAACGCGTATTTTACTCCCCTGTTTACGATACAGATGCACAGATATCAAGCCATACACCTGACTTCAGAAGCCTGTTATACTGGGCACCGACAGTAAAAACAAATACTACAGGTAAAAATCAGGTATCATTCTACACCTCTGATGAGGAGGGAAAGTACATTGGTGTAATACAAGGGATTACAGCAGACGGTGAATCGGGTAGCCAAACATTTACTTTTGATGTAAAGAAATGACCCGGAGGCAGTCCGGAGATTTATCGATTTATTTAAAAGCCGGACAAGGATAAACTTTCCAGTTGTCGCCCAATATTAATTGTTGGTCGTCTTTATAAGATGCGGTTGTAAGATCTTTAAGTGAATCCTGGGTTGGATAATGAATGCCAACCATGCTGGTAAGCGAATAAATAAGATCTTGCGACGAAACTTTAGCATCCTTATGTTGCAATAAGTTTGATATTTTTTGAGGATACTTAGCTTGCAGTTTTGATGAATACCATATAAAAAAGGGTACGTGCGCCACGTATCTGGTGGGTGGTGACCCCTGGTAGTGTGCGGTTAAGCTTCTAATGTCGTCCATCAGATCTTCACCATGGTCAGAGATATAAGTGACGGACGAAAAAGCATTTTGTTTATCCACCAGGCTTAATACCCTGTCAATCACCGCATCGGTATAATATATGCTGTTGTCATAACTGTTTATCAATACATTTTTAAATTTCTTATCTGTTATTTTCGTGGTAATGGTCTTGTTGCTCGGTTTAAACCTGTCAAACTGGTCAGGATACCTTGCACTGTAACTGTAATGACTGCCTAAACTATGTATAACCATGAATTTTTTATCTCCTGGCTGGCTTAATATTTTTTTCAGTGTGTCGACCAGCTGCATATCCATTACCACATTTTTAGTAGATCTAAAATCAGTCACCAAATAATATCCTTTTTGCGCTTCTAACGAGTGCACTTTGACATATGCCCAATAGTCTACCTGGTTAGTAATCCAATAAGATTGAAATCCAGCCTCATTAAATGCGTCGACAATTCCTTTGCGATGGAAATTTGATTCATAATGATCAGCTCCTACCCCGGTTAGAAGCAAGGGAACGGCCAACTTGGTCATAAATCCACCCGTGGCAGCATTGCTATAAGACACAAGATTTTTTCTCTTTGATAAATTGGGCGAAGTGTTTCTTGAATAGCCGTTAATTCCCCAATGATCATAGCGGCTGCTCTCGCCAATAATCAATACATGGACCTGCTTACCCTTGATGGAAGTATCCTGCCGGCTATGATAGTAAAAGTTTTTCCGCATGATCTTGCCTTGCCTGATGAATTTATCCTGGTATAAAACATCGGCTATACCCTTTACCACGTTGCCCGGGAATATGTCATATAACGCGTATATTATATTTTCGGAATAACTGATATTGTGGTTATAAATGGGTAATGGAGATATGGCCAAAGCAATTAATGAGACTAAAGAAACGTAAACCGTCTTCCTGGTTTTAATAATATTCGGAACCCTGCGGTACAGTAAATAAAGAACAAATAGATACACAGTTATAAAGGCAATCAACACTGTTAAATAATTTTTTAATAATTCAGATGCCTCGTTATAATTAGTGTTGGTAATCATCAGAATGGTTGCTTCCGACATCTCTGAATGAAAGTATAAAATATAGGCCAGGTTGATTGGGACGATCAGCAAAATAGGCACCAGAAATATCAAATAGAGCCTTAAATGCTTCCTGAAGAGAAAAAGCGGCATAAGAAAGACCAGCATCCCAAAAGTGAATGTCAATATCCCTTTTACAAACTGGTAGCGCAGAAAGTTATACAGTAATTCAGAAAGAGGAATTACGGATATAATTAATAAAAACGGAATAATAGACGACGCATTTCCCCGCGGAAATGGCCGGTTTAATGCTAATTTCATGTTACGAAAACATTAACATGATATTATTAAAATATAAACAAATTGTAATTGTTTGATAGATTGAAGAAATAATTAAGATGATTGCCACGAAGTTTGCGACCTATTTAAAAGCCGGACAAGGATAAACTTTCCAGCTGTCTCCCATTATTAATTGTTGGTTATTTTTATAAGATGCGCTGGTAAGGTCTTTAAGTGAATCCTGGGTTGGATAATGAATGCCAACCATGCTGGTGAGCGAATAAATAAGGTTCTGCGAAGAAATTTTTGCATCCTTATGGTGTAATAAATTTGATATTTTATCAGGATACATAGCTGCCAATTTTGGTGAATACCATACAAAAAATGGTATATGCGCTATATACTTAGTTGGCGGTGTTCCCATATGATGAGATGTCAAGCCCCTGCTGTCATCCATTAAATCCTCACCATGATCGGAAATATAAGTGACCGAGGAAAATGCATTTTGTTTATCTACCAGGCTGATTACACTGTCAATTACTGCATCGGTATAACAAATACTATTGTCATAGCTGTTAATCAATACATTCTTACGCTTCCGGTCGGTCAATTTGGTAGTAATCGATTTATTACTTGGCTTAAACACATCAAACTGAATAGGATATCTTGCGCTGTAGCTATAATGACTGCCTAAACCATGGATAATTATAAATTTCTTATCGCCTGGCTGGCCCAAAATTTTTTTCAACGTATCAACTAACTGCATATCCATGACGATATTTTTTGTTGACCGAAAGTCGGTCAGCAAATGATATCCTTTTTTTGCTTCGAAAGAGTGTATTTGGATAAAACCTAAAAAGTCTGTCTGGTTGGTGATCCAATAGGAGTCAAATCCAGCCTCATCAAATGCTGCGGTAACACCCTTGCGGTGAAAATTCGATTCATAACGGTCAGCTCCTACTCCGGTTAGCAGCAAGGGAACAGCCCACTCCGTCATAAACCCGCCGGCAGCTACATCGCTATAGGATATGAGGTTTTTCCTCTTTGATAAGTTTGGGGAAGTATTTCTTGAATAGCCATTAATTCCCCAATGGTCATAGCGGCTGCTCTCGCCAATAATTAACACATGAACCTGTTTGTCCTTAATTGAAGTATCCTGCCAGCTATGATAGCGAAAGTTTTTGCGTTCGTTTGCGTTTCCCTTCGCGAATTTGTTCTGATCTAAAACATGGCTAATTCCATTTACAACATTTCCGGGAAATATATCATATAGCGCATTTTTTATATTTTCTGAATAACTGACGCCGTGTACATAAATGGGAAATGGCGAAATAGCCAACGCCATTACAGAGATAAAAGAAACATATACCGTTTTTCTGGTATTAATTGTTTTTGGAACCCTACGATATAATAAATAAAGAGTTAAAAAATATATCAGTATAAATATGGTTAGTACTGCTGAATAATTCCGTAACAATTCAAGTGCTTCATTATGGTTAGTGTTCATAATCATCAGAATTGTAGCTTCTGACATCTCCGAATGAAAATATAGAATATAACCCAGGTTGAATGGAACTATCAGCAGGATAGGTATTAGCAATAGTAAATAAAGTCTAAGATGTTTCCTGAATAGAAAAAGGGGTATAAGAAACACCATTAAACCAAATGCGAATGTAAATATCCCTTTCACAAACTGGAGGCGCAGAAAATTATATAGCAATTCGGAAAACGGAATTACTGAAATAATTAATAAAAACGGGATAATAGACGACGTGTTTTCCCGTGAAAAGAACTTATTTATAACCAACCTCACCTTGCTAAAACATTAACACAATATTATTTTAATGTAAATAAATCGTAATTGTTTTATTAAGTACGGGGAAAAAAACGAAATGGTTGCAAGGACTGAAATTGTAATAAAATGGATACAAGTTCACGGACGTTCAATGTCTGTATATGGTTAAGGTTAATATCCGTATAGCCAGTCTGAGGCTATTTTTGAGGAAGATTAAAATTACATTAGAATGCTTTGCCGATTAAACCGCGAGCTTACTTTTGAGTCTAATATTAAAATAAAAGTTATTAAAAATCACAAATACTGTTTCTAATCAATCATGAAAAGATTATTTAAATACGCTTCTGCTTTTGTGTTGACAGGTTTATTTTCCCTGGCATTAGTTTCTACGGCTAACGCGCAGCGAGGGTTCCACGGTGGTAGTGGTGTTCGGGTAGGTGTAGGTTTTGGCGGTGGTATCGGTTTTCGTAGCGGGATTGGTTTAGGTTTCCGCACTGGTGTGTATAATGGCGGGTATTATGGATATCCCGGATTGGGTTTCCGCATAGGCTATTTACCTTATGGTTATTATCCTTTCTATTGGGGTTCTGATTTGTATTACTACTACGGCGGCGTATTTTACCGGCCGTATGACGGTGGCGGATACGAGGTTACCGTTCCACCGGTTGGCGCCGAAGTACCGGCCTTGCCAAGAGGTGCAAGTTCAATTATGATCAATGGCCAGCAATTTTATGAGTTTAATGGTGTTTACTACCAGGCGGTTGTAAATGATAAAGGCAAAACGGTTTATGTAATTGCAGGCAAAGATGGGGTATTAAATACCGACGGTAGTGATGGTAATGTTGACAACCCTCCTGCTGCTCCCCAGGTTGGGGACGTGATAAACCAATTGCCAGATAATTGCCGCAAAGTAAAATTAAATGGCAAAAAATATTTTGTATCACCTGATGGCATCTACTACGAGGAGTTTACGGACGCCAATAATATGCGAGCATACCGGATTGCCAGCCTGCCAATGGACGACGAGAAGCAAAATTAACTTCATCTACCTATATAAAATTGAGCTCGGTTCGCCCGGGCTTTTTTTGTTTTTTGACCTGGAGCAAATAATTTCAACAACGCACAAATAAACCTTTCTTGTCGTTTATAGTCAATAAGGTATTATACTCAGGAAAAAGAGATTATGAAAAGATGGTTTAAATATGTGTCGGCGCTTGCGTTCACAGGATTGCTTACGATTGGCCTGATCGCCACAGCGGGTGCTCAACATCGTGGTGGTGGTGGCCACGGAGGGGGTGGATTTCACGGCGGTGGTGGTGGCGGCTTTCACGGCGGTAGCGGCGGCTTTCACGGCGGCGGCAGTTTTCATAGCGGAGGATTTAGCGGTGGTGGTTTCCGTGGCGGTGGCAGCTTCCATAGCAGCAGCAGATTCCGTGGTGGAAGCGGTTTCCACAGTGGTGGAGGATTTCGTGGTGGTAACGCCTTACGCAGCGGCGGTGGATTTCGCGGGAATGGCGGCGGTAGCGGCGCTTATCGTGGCTCGTTTGCACGGCCTAATATGGCTTATCGTGGAAGCGTTGGTGTGAATGCTTACCGTGGTGGCATAAATGCTTATCGTAGCGGTGGCTATCGGGGCGGTTACGGGTACCGTGGATCTTATTATCATGGCGGCAGATATTACGGAGCTTATCGTGGAGGGTTCTACCGTGGTCATTATTATGGTTATCATGGTTACTATGGTCCCGGATTCCGTTTTGGCTTTGGTTGGGGATATCCACACATCGGTTTATACTTTGGGACATTACCATTTGGCTGTTATTCCTTTTATTGGGATTCATACCCATATTATTATTACGGAGGGACGTTTTACAGACCATACAATGATGGATATGAAGTGGTAGTACCGCCTGTTGGTGCTGCAGTTCCTTCCCTGCCTTCTGGTGCTGAGCCAATCACTATTGATGGGATCCTTTATTATGAATATAATGGCGTATACTATGAGCAAAGTCAGGACGAGAACGGCCGTACCATATATATTGTTGCCGGTAAAGATGGTGTGTTGAATACCGGAAATACTGATGCATCGATTGACGACCAGCCAATGTCATACAATGATGACCCTATTATGGATAATAGTGGCGCAGACAATCAGAATGACAATGCTACATATGCACCTAATGTTAAAGTAGGTGACGTAGTAGATCAGTTACCCGAGGATTGCCGTAAGGTGACCCTAAATAACAAGAAATTCTACGTTTCTCCTGATAATATTTTTTACGAAGAATTTAAAGATGCTGATGGTACGGGATATCGTGTTGCAAGCGTACCAGGAGCGAATGAATGAGTGATTGTCAAACATGTCTAAATGAAGAAACCCCGGTTATCGGGGTTTTTTTGTGCCTTTTCGCGTCCTTAAAAAAGGTCAATTTCGTGGTTTTTAACGGGTTTTGATGATTGAACGGTATTCATCCTATGCTGTTTATGCCGTTGGCATTGGCTTTGAAGCTTTGATATGGATATATCTCCAAAAAAATGAAACGCCTCAATCGCATATCTGTGATTGCCACAATCGGTGTACTTATTTTAAGCTTTGCCTGCCACACCCGCAACAAAACGCAAAAGGGTGCAGCAATTGGTGCGGGTACCGGCGGAATAGTAGGTGGCTTTATTGGTAAATCGGCAGGTAATACTGCCTTGGGTACCATTATAGGGGGGGCAGTTGGCGGAACAGCAGGCGCTTTCATAGGCCATAATATGGACAAGCAAGCCAGTGAACTTAAAAGCTCCATACCCGGCGCTACGGTAATCCGCCAGGGCGAGGGCATTATTGTTAATTTTGATTCGGGGATTTTGTTTGACGTGGGTAAAACAGATATAAAAGCAGATGCCCAAACCAATCTTCAAAACCTTGCAACTTCACTGGGTAAAAACCCCGAAACCGATATCCTGATCATAGGGCATACCGACAATTCTGGTGACGGAGATAATAACATCGATTTATCCGTACAGCGTGCTGCCGCTGTCAAAAATTATCTGGTATCAAATGAGGTAAAAGCCTCGCGACTGAAAATTGACGGCAAGGGTTCAACCGAACCGATTGCTGATAATCACACTGCTGCAGGCCGTGCACTAAACCGTCGGGTCGAGATTGTGATTGTGGCCAACAATAAAATGAAAAAGCAGGCAGAGTCGGAACGGAAATAGCACCCGATTAATGTCGAACACTGAATATTGAATAACGAAATATTACTTAATCATTCAATTTTCAAAATATTAGAATTTTTTAGGCAAAATAAAAGCCCCCTCACTCTTGCAGTTTGGGGGCTTTCAACCTAAACCTTATCACAATTAAACCGGCAAGAATGCCAGTTCACAGTAAGTATTGCAATTACTATACCAATAAACGGATTGTTAATATCATTTTTATTCTATACATCTAAATTGACTTTTTGATGTGTGTTTGCGTAAACATACTGTTTAATTTTTATTACATAGGTGTTTTCTTTGCAGTACACTTTTGACCCCCTTTATACTTGTTTTGATACATTTTTTCTACGCAGCCAAGCGTCAAAAAGAAATAGTCCCAGTACAATGTCAAAAAACAGGAAACCTTCAAGGACCGGCTTGTTTAAATAATTTTTTATGTCAGGAAGGCGCAGATTGTCAGGCAGATGTACTGAAATATTGGCAGCCCCTCCCGTATGCACACTCGATATTGCCATAATCAGCAATAGCGCAATGCTGACAATAAAGAATCCTGAAATGCTTTTTATGATACGCTTATTGATGCCTGCTTTCAGTGGCTGCTGCGCATGTTCGGCGCGGATGGCTTCCATCACATTATAAGTGAAGGCCATCGACGGTTCATCCAATTCCATTTTTGAAAACGCCTGGTTCAGAGCCAATAGCTCCTGGTATTTGCGCCTGTAAACTTCGTCCTGCGCAATCAATATATCGACAGCTTTCCTATCTACTTCAGAACAGGTGCCGTCAATATAGTTCCAAAGTCTTTCCTCAATCGTATTCATATCAATTCTTTCACCTCGTGCTTTAAATTATGCTCCAGCTTCTCCTTCAAACGCTGTCGTGCCCTGAACAGTTTAACTTTAACGGTACTGGCTTCAATGCCCAATGTTTTGCTTATCTCGTCAAGCGATTGTTCACCCATATAAAATAAAGTAATGATTGCGGCATCATCAGGCATCAGCTGGGTTATAGCCTGGTTCAGGTAGTACGACCTCGACTTGTTCTCGGCCGAATTAATGTCATGTGACGAAGAACTATTCTCTAACTGAATATAAATATTTTCATCGTCAATAGAATCGGTGTCCACCCTTTTCTTCCGTAAAAAGGTCATCGCCGTGGTGTAAACAATACTATATAACCAGGTCGTGAATTTTGACTGCCGCTGAAATGTTGCTAACGAGCGGTAAGCTTTAATAAAAGAATCCTGGGCAATCTCCTCGGCATCTTCGCGGTTTTTTGCAAAACGCATCGCGAGTGTAAAGCCGAAACGCTGGTGCCGTTTTACCAGATCGGCATATGCCGCCTGGTTGCCTGCCAGTGTCTGCTCTATCAGTTCTATATCCGAAAGCTTGCTTTGCATTGTATACACCCTCTCTGACTACCTCGTTGGCGTTTAGGTTACAGCCTTGCGTAAATATAATTAGAAATATTGGGAAGTAGTAAAGTGGCAGTAGCGGTGGCAAATGGCAGTATTTAATAATGTATAGAATAATTCTTACCGCAACTGCCACCGTTACTCAAAAAGAAATCGCAAATTTTTTTCGGAAACACTGTAACCTGCTCTAAAAGCATGTCGTCATAACCTACAAATACGCCATTAGGGTGGTTTGAAAAGCGAAAATTATTAACTTAAAAAAATAAACACCATGAATAATTTAGATACACCTGAGTTTGGTATGATGACGGGAATAATTATTTCCTTAGGTTTCTTTGCTATGGTCTTCGGCATTATTTACCTCTATAAAAGAGAAAGGATGGCAATGATAGAAAGGGGAATGGACCCGCGTAGATATAAACCTCAATCTGCACCTTATCAAACATTGAAGTGGGGACTATTACTAATCGGCGCCGGTACAGGATTGTTCCTGGCGTATTTAATGGACCGCACTATTTTCAAAAGTATGGAAGATGATAATGTAGCAATATATTTTGCCCTTATCGCGATATTTGGCGGACTAGGGTTATTTCTTTCTTACCGTATGGAGAAGAAGGAAATGCCGAATAGTATAGGACAGGAATAGTTCTTTTTAGGTGAAGGGTTAAGGGTGCTCCCTGGTATCTTTCACCTTTATTTTTTTGCAACCTTCCCCTTTAGCCCTTCCTCCTTTCACCTAAATCAAAGGTACCTCTCATTGATCAGGTTCAAATGGTATTGCTCATGACCAGCGGTCATATAGACTAATCCTCTTACTGTTACGGGATTGCCGCTTGCTTTGCCGCCGCGTGACAATTGCTCTTCGCTAAGCGAGTGGAAAAGGAACATATTCGACTCGCGGGTTGCCTTATACTCGTCAGCAAGACTTTGAATACTGCGGCTATTAAAATCGGCATTATTCACATAAATGTCCTGGTCAAAGCCGGGTAGCTCGACGTTGTTCCGGGAAAAACAAAGCGCACGATAGGCAAAGGTGCGTTCTGTATCTATCATATGGCCCAATACTTGTTTAAGTGTCCACTTACCTTCGGCGTAAGCATGCATGGCTTGTTCTTCGCTCAGATTGCGGAACAGGTCGTAGGTCACTTGTTTGTTGCTCTCGAGTAATTCTAAAACATTTTCGTCGGGTACTGAACTAACGTATGCTTGCGCAAATGCAGGGTATTCACTAGGCTGCGGTCTGTGTATCATGAGTTAAGCTTTTTAATACAATACGGAAGGTGGTGCCTTTACCAACTTCAGAGTCTTTTACAAATATTTGTCCGTTGTGGTAATTCTCAACAATACGCCTGGTCAACGAAAGGCCGAGCCCCCATCCCCTTTTGCGTGTAGTATATCCGGGTTGAAAAACAGTATCGAATTTAGAACGTGGGATTCCTTTTCCGGTATCTGAAATATCAATATAAACTTGTTTTTTGGTTTTGCTGCCTGATATTTCTACCTTAATGTTGCCGGTGCTTTCGATGGCATTTACGGCGTTTTTCAGCAGATTTTCCAGTACCCAGTCAAATAGCGGGATGTTCAATCCTGCCCGCAGATAAGGGTTGCCATTTATGTCAAAATGTATTTTATTACTTACGCGGATTTTAAAATAGTCCATGAAATCTTTGATCACATCATACACGGACAACTCTTCAAGCACCGGTACAGAGCCTATCTTTGAAAACCTGTCGGCCACTATTTCCAGTCGTTTGATATCGTTTTCCATTTCGGCGATAAGCGGATCATCTTCAGCATTGAATTTCTCTTTCATCAATTCAACCCAGGCCATCAGGGATGAGATAGGCGTACCCAATTGGTGGGCCGTTTCCTTTGCGAGGCCGACCCAAACCTGGTTTTGCTCTGATTTTCTGGAAGTGTTAAAAGCCGTATAAGCTACCAATAGGAATATGGCAATAACTGAAAGCTGTATGTATGGGAAAACCTTCAATTGCGTCAACACAAACGAGTCGTGATAATAAACAAACCAGTTGGCGCCGAACACCTTGAGTCTGATTGGTTCGTGCTGCTTTTTCATCTGGGCCAGTTCGGCTTTAAAGTATTCCGGATCATACACCCTGGGCTTTTTGCCGGTTTGATGCGGCCCCTCTGGTATCTTGATATAAGTTTTGGTGGTGTCAAGTCCGCGCGTAGTAATAAAATCTCCCTGGTCATCTACTATGATAGCGGGCACAGTCAAGCTATCTCGGACAGTAGATACATACTCCAGGAAGTCGTTGTCATCGGCAGCGGTGATTTGTTTGATGCTTAAGGCCCATATTTCGGCACGGGTGCGTTCAGAACGTTTGATACTTTTTACCAGGTAACCAGTATAGAACAAGGATCCGCTGGCTATGACCACCGCAAATGCAAGCAATGAATATTTCCAGCGTTTTCTCTGTTGGTATGGGTTCATTTTTTTAGTCGGAAAGTCCGGAAGACCGAAAGTCGGTAAGATCGACTGAATACGGAACGCGGAAATCATGCCCAAATTACATAATTAATTGAGAAGTCTGAAAGTAGGCATAAGTCCGGAAGTAAGAAAGAATAAGAGTTATCCGGACGTAAAATAACAATAATCAATCTTTCGGACTTATGCGGACTTTCCAACTTCCCGACTAAAACTAAAACATCTATCTTTGCCCCACAATGTCAGATAAAAAAGTAAGAGTAAGATTTGCCCCAAGCCCTACCGGTGGACTTCACCTGGGCGGCGTACGCACCGTATTGTTCAACTATCTTTTTGCCAAACAACATAAGGGAGATTTTGTGCTTCGTATCGAGGACACCGATCAGAGCCGTTATGTAAATGGCGCAGAGGAATATATACTGGAATGTCTTAACTGGTGCGGATTGACCCCTGACGAAAGCCCGGTTGTGGGTGGACATTACGCACCATACCGCCAAAGCGAACGCAAATCCATTTATCGCGAATATGCTGAGCGTTTGGTTGGACAAGGTCATGCTTACTATGCTTTTGACACGCCTGAAGAACTGGAGCGTAACCGCCGCGAGATCCCAAACTTTCAATATGGCCATGCTTACCGGGATACTTTGCGCAATTCATTATCTATGCCTTTGCACGAGGTTCAGCAACTGATAGATGCAGGTGAACCACATGTGATCCGCATTAAAATGCCTGAAAACGAGCATATCCATTTTGAAGATATGATACGCGGGCATGTAAGTTTTGATACTGGCCAGAGCGACGATAAGGTATTGCTAAAGGCCGACGGTATGCCGACCTATCACCTGGCTGTTGTGGTGGACGATTTCCTGATGAAGATAACCCATGCCTTCCGTGGTGAAGAATGGCTGCCATCGGCACCGGTTCATTTGCTACTTTGGGAATACCTGGGTTGGAAGGCAGACATGCCGCAATGGGCACATTTACCATTAATACTAAAACCGGATGGTCATGGCAAATTAAGCAAGCGCGATGGTGCACGCCTCGGTTTCCCGGTATATGCCATGAACTGGTTTGACGAAAAGACCGGCGAATTGACACCCGGCTTCCGCGAACTGGGCTTTTTACCAGAGGCATTTTTAAATCTTTTGGTGATGCTGGGCTGGAATGACGGCACCGATAACGAAATATTTACTTTGGACGAGTTAGTCGAAAAATTCTCTATTGAAAGGGTAAATAAGGCAGGCGCCAAGTTCGATTTTGAAAAGGCCAAATGGTTCAATGCGGAGTGGATTAAGAGATCCGAAGGCGGAAGACTGAAATCAGATGTCAAGCGGATTTTAGAAGAAAAGGGCATTGTTGTGAAAAACGAAGATTTTCTGCTTAAAGTGATAGGCCTTGTAAAAGAACGCTGCACGCTTCTGCCTGATTTTTATCAGCAATCATCTTACTTTTTTGAGCAACCCAAAGAATACGATCTGAACGCTGTAAAACCAAAATGGACAGATGCCAAAACAGATTTTTATAAGACTTTGGTTGTCATGTTGAACAACAGAAAAGCATCTATTGAGCCGATTACGTTTGAAGATCAGTTCAAAAAATTAGCCGAAGAAAAAGGGACTAAAGCAGGCGAGCTGATGCTGCCATTCCGTATTATGCTGGTTGGCGGTAAATTTGGTCCGCATGTATTTGATATAGCAGCTTTGTTGGGTACACAGGAAACTATTAGCCGTATAGAAAAGGCACTGGTAGAATTTACCAGCTAATAGCGACGGGTTCGCCGTGAAGTAACAATCCTCCTTTGCCATCGCGGTAGCCAACCCCGATAGCATTTATTTTTTTACCATCAATCAGGTTTAGCCATTTGCGCGTTTCTATGGTTGCATTTACAGGAACTTTGAACATTTTATCGATATCAGGCAGTTCAAACAGCAGGTAAAACGTAATATCGTCGCCATCGTATTGATATTTCAGTTTGACCAAACTTCCTAAGGTGCGCAATAAAATATCGGCCCACAACTCATTCATCGCCACCAAAACGAGTTGATACGTGCTGCCTTTGCTGACCATCCTTATACCCTGAACGTCGACCTTTATTTCATCCATCTACCCAATATACCACATTAAAATAAAAACGCAGGACCGCTCTCACCCGGCCCTGCGTTGGATAGATAGATTTTGGTAATGTGTGTGGACTTTCCATTAATAACTCCGGCCTGGAGCTACCTTAATTATCGGTTATAATCCTTGTTCAAGATGGCTCCGGCCGGAGTTGTGCCTCAATACCCCTAATGCTATCCAAATTCAATTAGTTTCTACTAACTTTATCTATAGGATGCAGCAGAATTCGTATTTCCATAAGCGAATGAAAAATTCTATTTTGGCGGCCTGAAATGAGCTTTTTTAGCAAACCAGTTAAAACCAGCGATACTGACGACGAAGTACAACTGAATAATTACCGCAAAAGCGGTGACGTTGGCGTGTTGGGTAAATTGTTTGAACAATACGTATCTTTAATATACGGTGTTTGCCTAAAATACTTGAAAGACGAGGAAGATGCCAAAGATGCTGTAATGGGCATTTTCGAAGAACTGATTATAAAAGTAAAACAGCACGACGTAAAACAATTCAGAAGCTGGGTCTATGTACTTAGCCGGAACTATTGTTTAATGAAATTGAGGGCCGGAAAGCAGGTTGACGAAATTTCTTTGGACGAGGTTATGGAATTTACGCCCCTTTTGCATCCTGAAGAAAGCAACAGAGAAGAAGCCATGAAAGCTTTGGAGCGATGCATAGAGAAATTAAACCCTGTGCAGAAACAAAGCATCGACCTGTTTTATTTAAAAGAGAAATGCTACAAAGAAATAGCCGAAATAACCGGTTTTACTTTGAATGACGTGAAAAGTTACATCCAAAATGGGAAGCGTAACCTGAAAATATGTTTGGAGAGAAGTAGTGGATAGAGCGGACGATATAATTCAGATCAGGAAGTACCTAAACGGGGAGCTTAATGCGCGTGCTATGCACGAACTGGAACGTCGTGCCTTGGATGATCCATTCCTGGCGGATGCGTTGGAAGGCTTTGAACAAACTTCTGCCAGCCATGAAGCCAACCTGGCCGAGCTTACTGATCGCTTGCATCAGCGCACCGAAAAAAAAATGGGGAAAATTGTTCCATGGATACCATTATCTGCTGCTGCGTCAATCTTAGTGGTATTGGGTGCAGGTATTTGGTTTTTTACTAACCGAAGCAATAAGAGCGAACCTAAGAGGACAGTAGCTCAAAATGTTGTGGCTGAAAAGAAAGAAACGCCCACCGCGTCTAATCCAACAATCGCAGCAGATACACTAACTATCGAAGAAAATAAGGCGATCGTTCAAACGCAATCTCCAAATGTCAGGGCGGAAAAAAAAACTGAGATAAAATCAAATATAGCGGGCCAAACGGACGACAAAGCAGAGTTGAAAGAAACGCCGCCAGTCAGTTCCGACTTATCTGTGGCCCAAGCTAACGTTGTGCCGGCTGCTGCTAATCAGTCTGTTAATGCTGATAAAGCGGACAAAGGGTATGAATACAAATATCTAAACCCTAAAAAAGACTCATTGAGTGCTAATGAAATTCTTGTCGGCGATATATCCAGGAAAAAGACAGCCAACGGGGTTGCGGCTAAACACAAGGGTTTGCCATCATCGCCAACTTTATTACAGAGCCGTGTTGATGGAGTAAACGTGAATCCTGGTGACGGGCATACCGTAACCGGTACAGTAGTAGACGATAACGGATTGCCACTTACCGGCGCCACAGTGAAGGTCCAGGGTCGTAATTTCGGTGCAGTCACCGATGCTAATGGGAAATTCACACTCCAGGATGTCCCTCAAGGACAAACGCTTTCGGTAAATTATATCGGCCATAGCGGAAAAAAAGTAAAAGCTGATCGGGACTCCATGCGTATCAGCTTAGATCCTGCCAGCAGTTCATTATCGGAAGTGGTTGTAACTAAAGAAATCGAGAACGGTAATCAAAATGCGCATCCGCGTGATGGCTGGAAGTCATATAATGATTACCTGGATAAAAATGCGCAATCACCGGACGGTAAGACCGGAAAGGGAAAAGTATCTTTTACCGTTGCTCCCGATGGTAAGCTAAGCCAATTTAAGGTGGTAAAAAGTCTGAGTGATGACGCCGATAAGAAAGCAATTTCATTAATCAGCAACGGCCCGGCCTGGGTTGGAAATGCTGATGGCAAAACGAAAGAGGTGACTGTGACAGTGAAGTTTCATTAAGATATTCCTTCAATTTTTATAGCGATGAGTTTCAAACCCATCGCTATAGACGATGAGGGATTTCTCAATTTTTTTTCTTGTCCGCAAAATCAAACACCTTTTGCAGTAATGGTGTCGACCTTGCCGACGGTAGGTTCTGACGTATTTTTAATTCTTCCTGTGCGATTTCAACAAATAGCCCTTCGATAGTTTTCTGTGTAGCATAATCGCTGATATCCGGATTCAGATGTTTTACAAATGGCAGTTTATTGTATTCGCCGGCGGCGGTTCCATAATATTTGGTAGCGCCAACTTTGTCAAGGCTTACTTTTATTGTCGGTTTAAATTTCGCAGCCAGTGCGGCGCTGGTGGTTTTTTTAAAGTATTGGGTTGCAGCATCTTGCTGACCCAATAAAATACCGGACACATCCTGGATGCTCATCTTTTTGATCGCATCTATGAATATAGGCTTGGCATCTTTAACTGCATCTTCAGCAGCGCGGTTTAGTGATAGGATCACATTATCGCATAGCTTATTCATGCCCATCCCCCGTAAGGTCCTTTCAACCTTTTGTGCCTCTGGCGGGAACAGAATTTTGACTGCTGCATTTCCAAAAAAGCCGTTTACGGCAGACAATTGGTCGGAACTCTTTGCTGTTCCCTGTTGCAAAGCCTGCTTAAGGGCAGTGCCTATCTCGAGGTTCGAAGGGATAATTTGCGGGTAGAGATCGGTTTTAGGAGCGGGTTTGCAATAATCAAAACTGCTCAGACTAAGTCCAATAAACAGTAACGGCAATAAAATAAAAAGTCTTTTCATAGAATAGGTAATTAAACGTTTGCCGTAAAATTAACCTATTACCCGCAGTAAGGCAAATACTCCTGCAGCAATCAGTGCCGAAATAGGGATAGTGATTATCCAGGCCCAAACCAGGTTGATGGTCACGCCCCAGCGTACAGCCGAAAGGCGTTTGGTTAAACCTACACCAATGATAGAGCCCGTAATGGTATGGGTGGTTGAAACCGGTATGCCAAAATGTTCGGTGAAAAACAAGGTGATTGCACCTGCAGTTTCAGCGCTTACACCTTCCAACGGAGTGATTTTGGTAATACGCGCGCCCATGGTCTTTACGATCTTCCAACCGCCGGACAGTGTGCCCAAAGCAATGGCTGTATAACATGCTAATGGAATCCAATCGGGCATGTGGCTGCCCGAAGGAATTACTTTGCCAGCAATTAATGCGACGTAAATAATTCCCATTACTTTTTGTGCGTCATTACCGCCATGCGCAAAACTTAATGCAGCTGATGATAACAATTGCAATCTTTTAAACCATTTTTCAGCAGTTGCGGGTCTTGAGTTTTTGCTTAAATGCAATACGATAATGGTAACGATATAGGCAAATATCAAACCCAAAAATGGCGCCAAAACGATGTAGGCAATGATCTTCAAGATATAGCCCATATTTACAGCGGTAACAGCAGCGGAACCCTGGTATAAGGCATTGGTGATGCCCGCCCCGGCAAAACCACCTATCAACGTGTGTGACGAGCTGGAAGGTATACCAAACCACCAGGTAATCAGGTTCCAGCTGATGGCAGCTATCAGTCCTGCTAATAATACAGGTATAGTTACAAAGTGCTCAACAACAATTTTGGAAACCGTGTTGGCTACTTTATGATCTTTAATGAAGAAAAATACGATGAAGTTGAAGGCGGCTGCCCAAAGAACAGCCTGAAAAGGAGTTAAAACTTTTGTAGAAACTATGGTAGCAATGGAGTTGGCTGCATCGTGGAAACCATTTGTATAGTCAAATAATAACGCCAGGCAAATTACTACAACCAGTGATGAGGTGACCATTCAGCGAAATTAGGCGTTTTTAACTAAAATTGATTCCATTACGTTTGCTGCGTCTTCACAACGGTCGGTTGCTGTTTCTAACGCCGCTAATATCTCTTTATATTTTATTAAACGGATCGCGTCAGTTTCATATAAGAATAGATCAGCCACAGCACGGTCAAATACATAATCAGCCTGATTCTCTACGCTGTTTATGCGAATACAGGAATCAGCTATGTTCCTGATATTTTTCAGGTCTTTTAACTCGCGCACCGCTTTTTCCAAATCAATACTTGCCTGTAATATCAGATCGCTTAATTTGCGGATGTGATCATTATATTCATCGATCTTATACAGGCTCATGCGGTTTGCCGCTCCTTGTATAAAGTCGGCTACGTCATCAATAGCAGTTGCCAGCGAGTGGATATCTTCACGGTCAAACGGGGTGATGAAGTTTTTGCCTAGCTCCAGGTAGATCTGGTGTGTCAGCTCATCTCCCTTATTTTCCAGTTTATCAATCTGTTTAAACATTTCTTCCCTGGCAACAGCGTCGTCAGAGTTTACGGCATCAACTAATACTTTCGACATGACCACCACATTGTTCGCGGCTTGCTCAAATAATGGAAAGAATATTTTTTTGTCTTTAGGGACAAAATATTGGAAGATGCTATTCAGTGACATTTGATATGTATTAAAGTCTTTTGAAGACTGTTTATATTAAATTTTTGCAAAGGTAATGTTTACAATGTTAAGATAATGTTAACTCTTCAATGCCGGAATCACCGGAAACGGAAGCCCCTGTTTTGACTTTTGCAGCGTAAAACCAAAGGTTGATCCCAGTCCGTCCGTGCTTCTTACATTGATGGTTTGATCGTGAGCCTCAATGATATGCTTCACAATAGCTAGTCCCAAACCTGAGCCTCCGATCTGTCTCGAACGGCTCGTATCTGTCCTGAAAAACCGTTCAAACAGGCGCGGCAGATATTTTTCCTCAATGCCGATACCATCATCAGTTACTTCAATCAATACCTGATCATGAAGTTCAAACAGGCTTACCGCAGTGCTGCCATCCTCTTTGCCATATTTGAAAGAATTATCGATCAGGTTTACCAAAACCTGCCTGATCTTTTCTCTATCCGCGCTTACCAATATTGGCTCATCATACTTTTGTTTGAAAACCAGTTTGATCTTATGTTCTTTGGCCTTTAGTTCAAGCGATTCAAATACCTCTTTTATCAGGTCGTTGATCTTAAACTTGGTATAATTGATCGGCATTTCTCCGGTTTCCAGCTTCGAAATCTCATCCAGATCCTTAATCAAATAGCTCAACCGGTCCACATTTCTGGACGCTTTTTCGAGGAATTGTCTGGCCATATTGGTATCCTCAAACTCATCGTCCATAATGGCATCAATGTAACCTTGTATAGCAAACAATGGAGTTTTGAATTCGTGTGAAATATTCGACAAAAAATCTCGCCTGAATTTTTCCTGCTTGCGTAGTTCGTCGATCTCCGATTTTTTCTGACGTGCCCATTCCTGAACCTCATGTTCTACATCATTGATTGGGTCGGCGCTAACGTGTTCGCCCAAAGCATCGCGCAGGTCGCGACCTAGCTTCAGGTTATGGATCAACTTATAAATGATTTTAATCTTGGAATAGATGTACTTTTCGAGCAGGATGTAAAAGGTGACAAAGCTGAAGGTGAGCGTTAAACCAAAGGTGACGCCCATATCATACCAGCTATGCTTAAAGTAATAATTGACTGCAGAGACGGTGATAGCAACCGCCAGGGCATTTATAAAAACAAGTACGCGCAATTTCATACAAGTAAAGTTACAACTTGTATGTTATTACCTGTTCAATATGAACCTAAGTTGATGTTAAATTATGATTAATTATTTACTCGTTATTACGTCAATAGAAATTGTAACGTCATTTGCCATCACCATACTTCTCCCGCCAACGCCATAATCGGTGCGTTTTATTTTCAATGTTCCTTTGAATTCCCCGTCGTTACTGTTTTCAGCATAGGTAAAAGGAACCTGCACCTGGTTGGTCTTATCTTTTATGGTTAGATTGAAGATACCGGTATAATTGCTGCCGCTGTTATGCTTAATTGAAACGGACTTCATTTTGATCTCAGGGTATTTCTCTGCATCAAAAAAGGCATCACTTTTCAGATGGTTGTCGCGCGTGTCATTGTCGGTATTAATCGTATTGGCCAGGACCGACGCTTCAATGCTGCCGGCCTCCGGATGTTCAGGATCGAAATTAATATCGGCTTTAAGGCCACTAAAGCTGCCGCCAACGTTTATGCCAAGATTTTTTATCTGAAATGTAACCGATGAATTGGTAACAGTGTGCTTTGTTATTTGTGCAAAAGCAATGGAACCTAATATTAGTAATAAGACTAGGGTAGCCGGGTATTTTTTCATAATGTTATATAAACGAGGATTCAAACATAATAATATATGGACTAAAATTTTAAAGTGAGGTTTAAAAGTTCATATACCCGGCCTTCTGGGATTTGAGGATAATAACATTGTGTCTTAATATTTTTATATTAGCATATATCAAAACCTTGTCATGGAAAAGGAAGAATTACCATTTAGCCCGCTTCAGCCCATTCTTTTTGTAATAACTTTCCCCGCCATAGCCTATTGGTTTTCAGATAAAATAAAGTGGATAATGATGACACATAGTTTATTAACGTTGTCATTCATAATTCTAATTTCATTAGTTATCTGGAAACAACTTAGAATTACATTTTTAATGTTAATTAACAAACCGGCTATTGTTTTAACCGAAGAGGCGATTACAATTACCGAGCGAGGTATACAATCAAATGGACAGATATGAAAGATGTATATCTGGCTACAGACGGTAGCTCATTTGGGGGGATAACTGCTCCAAAAAACCGGTTTGTGATATTGAGGGTAAGAGAGCCTGAAAAATACATCAAATCAATAAAAAATCCTTTTACGAGATATTATCGCTGGTATACCAGAAATCTTTGGAGTCTTAGTCCATTTGAAGTTAGCTTATTCCTGGTGAGAGGCGATGATGACGAAATTTATCACACCATCTTAAGATATTACCAAAACAACCGCGGTTTTTAAAACTCCACGTGTGCTCTTATCCCTAACACGTTAACCGGTCCACGGTCGGCATTATAAGCAGGATGCAGAATAAATTGATAATCCGGTGATAGCCAAATCTTCTTTTGATAGGCATTCACTTTATAATAAAGCTCCGCTATCATTTCGGGCGAATAGTTTAGTTTGCCGTCGCCGATAAGAAATCCATAACCGCCTGCAGCCAGGTAATCACGGTGATCCCGTGAAAGCCCATTGCTAACAAAGGCTAGTCCGAGTTCATCATCGGCGCGTTTCCATGATGATCCTTTTAATACAGTGCCAAAGCTTAACGAGCGATCTATTTCTGTAAAGAACCAGGTTTGATTATGACCATCGTTATAACTTATTTTGGCAAATACCCCGAAATCCTTAGTAAGATACTGGTCGGCGCTTATGCCAAAACCGTATTTATGGCGGCCGTAGGCATGAGTTGAGTCTACCTCGGGTGCCGTCGGATTTTGATTGATCGCATCACGGTAGTTTCCGAATTTGCCGTTATTCAGAAACGCTAAGACACGTACTGTTCCCTTTTGACCAGATGAAGTATACCGCTTTTCAAATTCTAGGGTTTGTGTATTGGCCTTTCCTATTTTTTTATCCCATACCGACATATTGGCCTCAGTGGTTACCATAGTAAAGGCAAACCGTAATGTCCAATCAGGCTGACCCAGCTCGGCAATCGCGCCCAATACATAACCGCGTGTATTGGCAGGATAATCCCAGGCGCCGTTATCCATCAGCGACCAGTTCATAAACTGAGTTCTTGGATCATGGCTGAATTCGTTTCCATCAAAAAAATCAGCCATACCGAATTTCCCAAGTGCAAATGAAAAGTAGCGTTTGCTTTTTACTCCGGCTAATTGATTTGCATCGTCTTCAATGGTGTCCTTCTCTTTACCCCATTCAAATTTTTGTTTAAAATATAACCTGGCTATGTAGATTTTAGGCTCGGCGGCGCCTACTCGGAAAGTTTCGCCATTTGGAAAACCAGCCACACCCAATGTTTTACTCAGGCCTGCTCCGCCCGACATTTCCGGATTAAAATAGGCTTCGGCGCCTTTCCATAATCTGGCTGCGCCAAATAGAGTAGATGTAATAGAGCTTTGTGTTTCTTCAGCAGGCAGTAAACTATTTTGCCCAGTATATGGAGCACTAAATGATGGTTTATATTGTGTAATGACAGTTTGCTGAAAATGTAAACTAAAACGCGATTGTTTAACCGTGTCCTGTGCCAAGGCAAAGCGTATAATTACTATTAGAAATAAATGGACAAGTATTAGTTTTTTCATGCGTTTGCCGAAAGTATATTTTCAGTTTTAAGATAATATTAACTATTTCAATCACTTAATTTATTAGTCAAATCTAATAATAAATTTAGGCAAGTCTAAAATTTATTTGAAATAAATCTAAAACAAGTTGCGAAATAGAAAATATCCTTTTCTATGGTTGGATTGCTTTCAAAAGCCTAACTCTTAGAGAATTTTCCGGCTTCCTCAAAAAACTGCTGCAGATATTGCTCCATAAACTGGTGGCGCTGTTCGGCTAACTTTTTACCGGTTTTGGTATTCATTTTATCTTTCAGCAGTAAAAGCTTTTCATAGAAGTGGTTAATGCCGGGCGCTGCAGAATTTTTGTATTCCTCTTTGGTCATGTTAAGGTTGGGTTCAACTTCCGGGTTGAATATTTCACGGCCCTTGAAACCACCATAACTGAAAGCTCTGGCAATACCAATGGCGCCTATGGCATCCAACCTGTCGGCATCCTGTACAATTTCCAGTTCTTTGGAGTGAAATGTTTTCTGATCGAATCCTGATTTAAAGGAAATATTCCGGATGATCTGCTGCACGTGAGTAATAACAACTTTATCAAGATTTAATTCGCTTAAGAACTGCCCTGCTGTTTTTGGACCGATCTCTTCATCTCCATTATGAAATTTACTATCAGCAATGTCGTGTAGCAGTGCAGCCAGCTCAACAACAAGCATATCTGCTTCTTCATCTTCAGCAATACGATGCGCATTGAGCCAAACGCGATGAATATGCCACCAATCATGGCCGCCTTCGGCATTTTCTAAAGTTTTGCGTACAAAATCACGGGTCTTTTCAATGATCAGGGAGTGGTCCATAAAATATAAAATGAATCGCAAATATATAGCAGATAAGGTTTCGTACCTACGGCACGGAATAGCCCTTTTTCACTTGTTTCGACCAACGTTTAACCCCGAGGGGGTTAGCAAGTTAATCTCAGATATAACGGGTTGGGTAACATCCAACCGTCTATAACATGCCCTTTTAGATGCACCAAGGGCGCAAAATGTCGGTAGAAAATAAAAAAATCCAGACAGGCGTGCCATAGGTACGCAATTAAGCGGATTGCTATCAGAAATCAATCAATGCTGTATTTTACCTGAACCGTTGGCAATAACGTCACATTATCCAATGGTACCTGGTTGGTTGACAGGATCGGCTTTTTCTTCAGATAGAAATTATACACGCTTTTTTGCGGTGAAGGCGTTTTTGCTGTCGGCTGATTAAAGCTTACAGCAAATGAAAGTATAAAGTCGTGTGTTTTTTCACTGTCCGGTATCACCCAATGATGATTTGATTTTTTTAATGCTTCTATCAAAGGCGGCGCTAACATAGCATCGTCAGCATAATAGATCACCAATTTTTGAATGGTCCCTTTCTGATCGGCAGTGAATTTAAACACCACTGTTCCGTTTGCCTTACTTTTTATGATCTCAGGCGAAACGATGATACTATCCTTAAAAAACTGCGTCATAGCGGCACCGCCTCCCTGGAACGGGAAAGCCAGCTGTTGTTGAGCCACACAATAGCTTGAAATAATTAGAGTAACAGCTAACAATAGAATCTTCTTCATTTATTTAAGTTGACTAAGTTGGATTGAGTTGATTAAGTTGGACCAGGTTGAGAGCGTTACAACTTAATCAACCACTCTCTCAATCAACTCAATCAACTATTCTTTCGGCTCTCTTTTACTGCCCTCGTACAACTCATATTCCAACAGGCGGCAGTCAAGTTTGCCATTATAAAATTCAACGCGGCGGTTTGCTTTTAATCCGATCCTTTTCGCCAGGTCAGGATTGCCGGTAAAAATATAACCCCGATAGCCCAGGCACTTTTGCTTCATAAAATCGCCCATGCGTTTGTATGTTGCCTCCAGTTTGGTGTGCGTTCCTAAACGCTCGCCATATTCAGGGTTGAACATAATCACGCCGGGCTCATCGGGTACCATCGTGTCCGCAAAGTCACAAACGCTAAAATCTATCAAATGTTCTACGCCGGCCGTTTTCGCATTTTTCTGGGCGATATCAACTGCATCAGCCGACAAGTCGGTTGCAATGATCTTAAAGTTAAGTGCCTTTTTCCCTTTGTCCTTCAGTTTCCGGCGTTCGGTAAAAAACACTTCTTCTTCATACCCCATGACATGCATAAACCCGTAGTTCATCCGGAAAAAGCCAGGGCTTTTATCTGTTGCTAATAACGCGGCTTCAATAGCTAAAGTACCCGACCCGCACATTGGATTGATAAAAGTGCTGTTTTTATCCCAGTTGGTCGCCATGATGGTCGACGCAGCCAAAGCCTCCAGCATAGGCGCTTTGCCAGGAATTTTTCGGTAACTGTGTTTGGCCAAGGTTTCGCCTGAAGTATCCAAAAACACCTCCGCTTTGTCGTCCTGCCAATACAGGTGCACAACTGTTTTATTTTGTTCGGGACCAGAATTTGGCCGGATTCCCTTTTTATCTTTTATTCTGTCGACGATAGCGTCCTTCACTTTCACATTTGCAAAAAGCGGCGTGGTGATGTGCTCGTTATTAACATTTGACGTCACCGAAAAGTACCCTGTGAACTCGATTAGATTCTCCCACTCTATCGCTACCAGTTGCTCATACAATTGCTGTGGGTTGGCCGCTGTAAAGCTCTTGAGTAAATACAGAACCTGGCTCGCACAACGTAAATTGAGGTTCAGCGCAATAGTGTCGTTTACAGTGCCTTTCAGCTCCACACCGGTTTGAAAAACACGGACGGGTGCGAACCCCAACGCCTCGATTTCGCTTTGCAGGTAGGGCGATAACCTTTTGTTGCAGGTTACTATGATTTTACTCTCGGTGTGGAAAACTTGCATAATAAGTTGGCGAATTTATGAATTAAATA